>OGDF01000093.1_pt1 | contig 124836 bp, 8 predicted proteins | sample 1570141 | NCBI WGS metagenome assembly OGDF01 (sample SAMEA4370581, study PRJEB24528) | human gut metagenome | reverse complement strand
CTGTGTAAGTCTTGAATGTTGGGTCTTCTTCTGCAAGTTTTGCAAGAGCGATACCCATCTTTTCCTGACCGGCCTTAGTCTTAGGCTCGATAGCAACACGGATAACCGGTTCAGGGAAGTCCATAGACTCAAGGATAATTGGGTGCTTTTCATCACAAAGTGTTTCACCTGTTGTTGTATTTTGTAGACCAACAGCTGCAGCTATATCACCTGAGTAAACTATATCAAGGTCTTCTCTGTGGTTAGCGTGCATTTGTAGAATTCTACCCATTCTTTCTCTCTTACCCTTGCATGAGTTCAATACATATGAACCCTTTTCAAGAGTACCTGAGTATACTCTGAAGAAACAAATCTTACCAACAAATGGGTCAGTTGCAATCTTGAATGCAAGAGCAGCGAACGGAGCGTCATCTGATGACGGTCTTTCGTCCTCTTCGTCTGTATCAGGATTTATACCCTTGATAGCAGGTACATCTACCGGTGAAGGCATGTACTCGATAACTGCGTCAAGAAGCATTTGAACACCCTTGTTTCTGTAAGCTGTTCCGCAAAGCATAGGAACGATTTCATTATTGATAGTAGCTTTTCTCAAAGCTGCCTTTAATTCGTCAACTGAAATTTCCTCATCGCTAAGGAACTTTTCAAGTAAAGCTTCATCTGTTTCACAGATTGCTTCAACCATTGCCTGATGATATTCTTCAGCTTTTTCCTGCATATCAGCCGGAATAGCGTCCTTATGGAACTTTGTTCCAAGTTCATCATCATAAATTTCAGCGTCCATGTTCATAAGGTCGATGATACCTACGAAAGTATCTTCGGCACCGATTGGAAGCTGGATTGGCACACCGTTAGCGTTTAGTCTTTCGTGTACCATGTTTACAACATTATAGAAGTCAGCACCCATGATGTCCATCTTATTAACGAAAATCATACGAGGTACGTTGTAATCATCAGCTTGACGCCAAACAGTTTCTGACTGAGGCTCAACACCGCCCTTAGCACACATAACTGTTACTGAACCGTCCAAAACTCTTAGAGATCTTTGAACTTCAACTGTAAAGTCAACGTGTCCAGGGGTATCAATGATATTAATTCTGTTCTTTATACCCTTAAAAGGACCTTCTTTTGGTTGCCAGAAACATGTTGTAGCAGCTGAAGTAATTGTAATACCACGCTCTTGTTCCTGAGCCATCCAGTCCATAGTAGCACCGCCATCGTGTGTTTCACCGATTTTGTGGTTGATACCTGTGTAGTACAGAATTCTTTCTGTTGTAGTAGTTTTACCGGCATCGATATGAGCCATGATACCGATATTTCTTGTATTTTCAAGTGAATATTGTCTACCCAAAATAATTTCCTCCTTTCAACAAAGGTAAAAATAGTGTATCTGTCGAAATCCGCATAGGGGCAATGCAAAACTGCTTGTCCCCTATTATATGCGATTTTCGGGTTAAATTTCAAAGTTAAGCGATTTGTTTAAAAAACAAATTACCATCTGTAGTGAGCGAAAGCCTTGTTAGCTTCAGCCATCTTGTGAGTATCTTCACGTTTCTTAACTGAACCGCCTGTACCGTTGATAGCGTCAACGATTTCGTTTGCAAGTCTTTCCTTCATTGTCTTTTCGTTACGTTCTCTTGAGTAACGAGTAAGCCATCTTAGACCCAATGTTTGGCGTCTTTCCGGACGAACTTCCATAGGAACTTGGTATGTTGCACCACCCACACGTCTTGCTTTTACTTCAAGAACCGGCATGATGTTATCCATAGCTTCCTGGAATGCTTCAAGTGCGTCCTTACCTGTCTTTTCTGCTACGATATTGAATGCATCATAAACTATTTTCTGAGCAACACCCTTTTTACCGTCAAGCATAATGTTGTTTATAAGCTTTGTTACAACAACGTTATTGTATATCGGATCAGGTAGCACTTCTCTTTTTGCTATAAAACCTTTTCTTGGCACTTTACTTCCCTCCTTCATAAATTAGCGTTTCCCTCTGTCAAATCTCGCTGCAAATACTTGATGCAATTTGCAAATATCGGCGTTACAAATACTCGGAATACACAGAGTATTCCTGCGTTTTGTGCCTTGATATTTATCAAATTTCATCTGCGTCTTTTCAGCGATATTTTCCGACGGAAAACTACTGTGACAGAAAACAAATATAATATCTGTTTTCCCCTTAATGACATCACAGGTACTCGGAGTTTATTCTTTCAAAACCCCGTGGTGCTATTCGAATATATAATAATATAACTCGATATGCACTTGTGATATGCGCGTATTAGTTAATTACGCGGCATTATTTCTTTTCCTTTGGCTTCTTGGCACCATACTTACTTCTTGACTGAAGACGTCCGTTTACACCCTGAGCATCAAGAGTACCTCTGATAATGTGGTATCTTGTACCAGGAAGGTCACGTACTCTTCCACCTCTGATAAGCACAACGCTATGTTCTTGTAGGTTGTGACCTATACCCGGGATGTAAGCTGTTACTTCAATACCGTTTGTAAGCTTAACTCTGGCAATCTTTCTTAGAGCTGAGTTAGGCTTCTTAGGTGTAGCAGTTCTTACAGCTGTACATACGCCTCTTTTTTGAGGTGAACTCTTGTCAGTAGTCTTCTTCTTTAGAGAGTTTAGACTCTTTTGAAGAGCTGGAGCAGTAGATTTCTTCTTTGATGTCTTTCTACCTGTTCTAACCAATTGATTAAATGTAGGCATATCGTGTTACACTTCCTTTCATAAATTTTTATATATTATCGCATATCATTAAGATATGTAATAAACTACTTTAATACGACGGCACAACTTGCACCGACTTCAATTTTGCACATATTCCCCAATTCCTTCATTGTAGAAATGAAGAACACAGGAGTATTGCTTTCTTCGGCAATTTTGCTTACTCCGTCTTTGATGTGGTCGTCACAGTCTTCGGCAACATATACTTTAGAAGCTTTGTTTTCGTTCAAAGCTCGTACAGCTTGTTTATAACCAACCTGCAACTTTGACCTTTCGGCATCACCAATCATGGTTTTGTCACACTCCGTATCTGAAAAATTGTACTTTGTCAAGCATATTATTTATAACACACTCAACTTATCAGATTATATATAAAAAAAATACATTTGTCAATAGTTTTTTTGAAGAAAATCGTTGATTTTACAAAGTGTTTTAAATGAGTCTGTAACATTTGTAACTTTATTACAAAATATGACAAGAAAACTGTAAAAATGTCGTTTTTATTTTGATAATATTAAAAAAAGATAACAAATAGATTTTAGTATTATTATTGTAAACCTGTCGAAATTAATTTTGAGTAGAAATGTTACATATGTTTAAAGAATGTTTCAGAACCGTTACTTGCTTGTAATATACTTGTAATCTTTGGTTAACTTGCACAATACAATATTTGGTACAAAGAAGGGTAAAACAATCAAAATATTGAGCAAAAAAGACGAAAAACTATGATTTTTGACATAATTATAAGCGGATTGAAACAATTTTGAAAAAAACTATTGACTATTTTGTCATAATGGCATAAAATAAAACTGAGTAATTTTACCATAAAGGCAAATTCTATTATGAAAATTGCATAAAGTCACATCATGAAGTTAGGGGAGAAAATAATGAGACTTGGCAAAAAAACAAGCAGAGCTATATCAATAGCATTGCTGGCAGCAATGGCATCGACATCATTACCACAAGTAGATGTACTTGCTGCGGTGAAAAACGGAATGTTCTTATCCGTATCATATACAGATAAGGATGGCAACAATAATAAAGAAGGGACTGAAAATACCGTCCCGAATGAATCAGAACAATCAGAAGGCGCAGAACCTGTTCAAAATGAAGAGACAGGGGCTGCGTCTAATAGTGGTGTTCAGGAAAATTCTGAAGAACAAACATCAAATAACACAAGTGGTTCATCACAAAATAATACTGCCAACTCAAATTCTTCCCGAAAAACTTCATATAATAATGGTTATTCTTCATACAATAGCGATTATGACAGTTCAGAAACTTCTATAACTGAAAATCCACTTACTGCCGGAAACAGAGTTAGTAATTTTATAACATTGGATAAGCAAGCGATAGGATTTACTAAAGTGGGTGATGTTGTATCTGTAACAGCGTCACTTGCAGAAGATAAGGATGACGAGATAGTTTGGAGAGTTGCAGATCCTACAATATTGCTTATAAAATCAACATCTGTTGACGGAAAAAACAGTACAGCTCAAATTGAATGGATTGGCGGTAAAGAAACAACAAAATTCTTCGCAGGATTAAAATCGGATCCTGACGAATACACAGAAGGTACAGCTATGCTGTTTGATAATAATTCAAGCAGTGAGCAAAGCGATACAAACGAAAATAAAGAATTAAAGAGAGAGTTTGAATCGCCGGAAGTAGAAGAATTCCTAAGAGAAATGCAAAAAGAAGGTCTTTCACAAGAAAATTCGGATTACGACCTTTCAAAACTAAGTGATGAAAATAAAGAAAATAACAGTGAAGAAACAGAGCGAAAAAATAGTACATCATTGGAATTATTTGATTCAGAAAAAATTTCACAAAAGTTAGAAGAAAATCAATTATCGGAAGAAAACAACACAGAAAATAATGAAGTAAAAAATGATGAATCAAATTCAGAAGAAAAAACAACAGAAAATGTAGAAAATACAACAACTTCTGATGATGAAAAATCAGAAAATCAAAACGAAAATGACAGAGTTTCTTCCTATTATAATAGCACTTCTGATAGTGAAGAAAAACAGACTAAAACAGAAACATCAGTTGAAACAAAAACAGTAACAGAAACTGTTCAAGAAAAGAGCACACAAAATGTTAATCGCGAAACTGTTGTTAAGCAAACTGTATCAACAGAAATACTTAGCACAGAGCAAACAGGCGGTATGGTTACAAAGACTGTTGAAAAACAAGTTCCTAAACAAGTAACTAAGAACGTTGAGGAAACTGTTGAGCGTGAGGTCGAGCGTGAAATAGTTAACGAAAACGGAGAAACAGAAACTGTTACAGAAACAATCGAAGATACAATCACAACTCCTGTTGTTGAAACTGTTTATGAAACAGTAGAAGAAACGGTTGAAGAAGAAACACCAATCGAAACTCAATATACCGTAAGAGAAACAACAACAACAGAAACAACAACAACAGAAACCGTTACAGATGAAAAAGGCAATGTAATTTCATCAAAGGTAGTTGATAATTCAACATCAACATCTTCAAGAGATTATACAACAACAGAAATGCCGAGCACAGAAACAAAGACATCAACATCAACTTCTTCATCATCAGATACTGTTGAAAATGTTACAGGAAAAGAAGTTGAAAAAACAGTAACAAATGTTGTCGAAAAAGAAGTTACAGTTGACTCAGCAAATAATGAATCAGTCAATAAGAATGAAACAATTTCAGAAAACACTGAAAACGTAAATTCAAATGACAAGATTAATGTTGATGAAATTATTGAATTTGCGTCAGACGATAATGCAAATGATAATTCACAAACAACAGAAACAATCACACCGGCTGAATCAACAACAGAAGTTACATCAACAAGCAATTTATCAACAACAATGTATGCAATCGAGCCGAAACAGACATCTGAAACTTCGGAGTCGTTAGCAAAAGTTGATATAACAGAAATAAATGAAAAGCTTGTTGCAAATTATAACATTTCAGTTTTGAGTGACAGCGGTGGAACTTCAGCGGTGAGTGATCCAAATGAAATAATCAATGGTTCAGCGGTAAGCGATCTTGAAGGAATAGATACGATTGAAATTCGTGTCGGAGAAAAGAGAACCTTGGGTGACATTTTACCGGACAAAGGATTGCAGTCATCACTTACAGCAACAAACACGACAATTCTTGATTCAAGATTGGCAACAGTTCTTCAAGAAGGTTCATACGCATCAGGTGTTACAATTACCGGCGTACAAGAAGGACGTACAAGAATTACAGCTCAAATCGGCGGTAAGTTCAGAATATTCAATCTTGAAGTTTATGGAAGTAGAAATAACGTCGTACTTCCTACTGCAGTTCCAATGGTTGTGGCAAACGGAAGTTTCACTTTGGCATTAAAGAGTGACGGTACAGTTTGGGGTTGGGGTCTTGCAGGTGACCATCAACTTGGTAACTTGAAAGTTACAGGCGATGCTCAAAATACTCCGTACAAAATTGAAATCAAGGAAAACGGAAAATTGTCACCGTTGACAAATATCAAACATATTGCTGTCGGTGATGCACATGCACTTGCAGTAAATGGTGACGGACGAGTTTATGCTTGGGGTCTTAACCGTAACGGTCAGTTAGGTAGCGGTTATAAAATTACAGGTTCAAATCCGTCGTATGTTTTGACTGCTGCAAATACTCCGCTTGAAAATATCAAATATGTAGCAGCTGGAAATTTTAGTTCATATGCTATCAGCGCAGACGGTAAAATTTATTCATGGGGTTCAAATATTTACGGACAACTTGGTAACGGTCAATACGGCGGAAATGAAATAGAAAATAATGGATATGACAGTGACGTTGTATATGCAACAGAAATTTCGGTTGACGCTGACGGAAATGATTTTTCAAACATCATAAAAATAGCGGCAGGCATTTCTCATGTACTTGCATTGAAAAATGATGGTAATTTATATGTATGGGGAACAAACAGTGACTCATTACTTGTAAGCACTTCAACAGAAGATGTGTTACCATTACCTTCTAAAATGGAACTTAGTGTTGACGGACAAGTTCTTGATGTAGCAGCTGGCGGTGGTACTAATTCATCAGGTTCATCAGGTGACGAAGGTAAACAACAATTAAGATTCCATTCAATGATTTTGACAAATACAGGAAGTGTATATGTTTGGGGTCATAATGAAGAAAATACATTAGGTAAAGATGACAATAACAATTCAAGTGAAATAGAAAAACTTGAATCTATAAAAAATGTTATCAGCATCAATGCCGCAAGATATAATTCATCTGCAATAACATCAGATGGTAAAGTTTATACTTGGGGTAGAAATGACGAAGGTCAGATTGGTAATGTAAATGTTGCATCGAGAACTAACGAGCCGATGAATGTAATGGCTGGAGCAACAAATTCTGAAGATGAAGAAAGCTCACTTGAAAATATAGTTGCTATTGCAATCGGCGCAAACCATATGACTGCATTGAGATTAGACGGTAAAGTTTATTCATGGGGTACTGATATGTTAGGTCAGTTGGGTGACGGACGTAACGGTTACGAATATGAAAAAGTAGATTTGCCGGTTCTTACAGGTACAGCTGCAAGCAACTCACTAATAATGGATCATGTAAAAGTAGTGTCTGCTGATACAAATGAAATTGCCGGTGAGTATGAGAGCAGTGAATCAATGCCTGAAATCATAACAATCACTGATGCTCAAAAAGTAAAAATTGAAATTCCTGAAATTAAAAAATATTATAAGTCAGGATTTAACCTAATAGAAAACGATCAAAAATTTGATATTACTTCAGCTATAATTTTTTCATCTTCAAATGAAAAAATTGCCGGAGTATCTGCTGATACAGTTGAGATTAATTGGGAAACTGTTTCACCGGTATCTTTGGAAAATGGTGGAGAAAGAGGAATAGTAGAAATCAAAGCTGAAAATGAAGGTTTCTATGGAATATTAAAAGTTCATGTTAAAGCACCTAATGAATTTACAACTCCTATGATTGCGTCAGGTGAAAATTTCACAATTGCATTGAAATCAGATGGTAGTGTTTGGGCTTGGGGTGATAATACATATGGTCAACTTGGTAACGGTAACTTTGAAAGTTCACAAGGACCTATTCCGGTTTTGGCAGTAGACGCAACTAAAAAACTTAGTGGTGTATTTAAGATTGCAGCAGGAAAATATCATGCACTTGCTATGACAAGTGATGGTGCAGTTTTGGCTTGGGGCTTGAACGATAACGGTCAACTTGGTAATAACAGTACAACAAACCAAAATGTACCTGTTAAGGTTTTTGGTGGTGAACATAGTAGTGTTAACGGTTTTATAACTCTTGCAAATGATATAGCTGCCGGCGGTAAGCACTCATTGGTAGCTTTGTCAACAGGTGCGGTTTATGCTTGGGGTGCTAACAATCATGCTCAGCTTGGTAATACAAGAGATGAAAATGATATTACAAGTACGTCTAAGGAATTAACACCTGTAAGAGTTATCCAGGGTGCGTCGGCAGAAGATGGCTCAAGTGCATATATAGACAGTGCAGTAGCAGTAGCTGCCGGTGAAAATCATTCATTGGCTTTACTTGGAGCAAATACAGAAGTACCTGATATGGATCGTGTTGTTTTGACATGGGGTGCAAACAATTATGGTCAAATGGGTAGTGACATTATAGTTGGCGATGGTGAAGTTTCAAGCGAACCTTCTGATGAGGCTTGGAATCAACTTGTTCCGACTGAATTGTCAGCCGATGGTACAATCATAACAAATATCGGAGCAATAGCTGCCGGTAAAAACCATTCTGTACTATTGGAATATTCTGTTGACGGTACAGGTGGCAAAGTTTATACAGTTGGTTCAAATGAATACGGTCAACTTGGACGTAACAGCACAAGTAAATTTTTGTCAGACGTTACTCCTTTAGCATCAAGTGATGTAACAGACAACGTTGTTGACGAGAAAAAGGATATTATTACAACTGTAACAGGAATTGCTGCCGGTGGTAATAATACAATAATTATAGATGCAGAAGGCAATGTTTATAATTTTGGTGATAATCGTCACGGACAATTTGGTATGGGTAGCGTAGGCGGAAGTAAAAATGTTGCCGTATCAAATAACAATTTCTCAGAGAATGGTCAGGCAATAGCCGCAGGTTCACAAAGTGGATTTGTAATGAAAAAAGATGGTTATGTTTGGGCGTTCGGATATAATAGTGACGGTCAGTTGGGTGACTTATCTCGTGAAGATAGCAGTGTACCTGTTTTGGTTGGATCGGGCGCAGAAGATGTTCTTCAATTATCTGTAACAGTTCCGACTTCTGATGGTGGCACTAAAGATATAGTAAATCCAAACACTGTAACTGTAAATAAAAACCAGACAATTAAAGCTAATGGCGGAAACATTATTTCACTTAGAGGCTTTAATCTTATTGTCAATGACGATGAAGTTAAGAAAGCAACATCAATAACATATTCATCATCAGATGATAGTGTAGTTTCTGTAAACGGAACTACAATTACAGCAGTTTCCAAGGGGATTGCTGTAATTAAAGCGGTTTCTTCTACAGGTGTAGTAGGAATGTTTGTTGTACATGTAAATGACCTTTCAGAAGATGCTTTCTATACAGAACCAATGGTTTCTGCCGGAGAAAACTTCTCAGTTGCATTAAAATCAGACGGTACTGTTTGGACATGGGGTGAAAATAAGAACGGTCAACTTGGTAATGGTACAAAAGGCGACGGAACAAGCCAATATTCACCTGTTCAGGTAGTAGGTGTAAGCGGAACAAGCGACAGTGTACTTAAAAATATTGTTGCAGTAGCTGCCGGAGATACTCACGCAGTTGCACTTAGTGTAAATGGTGAAGTGTATACATGGGGCGGCAATATGTATGGTCAACTTGGTAATGGTACAAGCGGTATCGAATCAGCAATCGAAGGTGACGAAGAAGAAGTTCATGATGCTGTTGAATTTGATGAAAATACAGGTTACTATACAATTTATGCGGCAGAAGGGTTAGAAAAAGTACGCGAAGTTCTTGATGGAAAATTTATTCTTGGTAAAGATATAACACTATCAAGCGCTTTCGCTCCTATAGGTGACGCTGACAAACCATTTACAGGTATTTTCGATGGTAACGGATATAGAATAAACAATCTAAATGTATCTTCATCAGCTACAGGAACAAATATTGGTGATAATAAAACATCAGTATCAGCAATGTTTGCTGTAAATAACGGTACAATTCAAAATGTAATTCTTAATAGTATTTCAGTAAGCAATACCACTTTAGAGGTGGAAGATAATGACATGTCAGTGCCGGCATATTCAATTTCAGCAGGTCTTGTTGGATTTAATGACGGAACTGTTTCAAATTCGGGTATAGTTTTAGGTCAAATATCTTCATATAACTTGAGTGGTGGTTTAGTTGCTTATAATGGTGAACACGGCACGATTTCAAATGTATATAACAGAGCTGATGTTAGAGTTGTAAACAGTGAAACAAGTGTAAGCATAAAATATGCCGGTGGTATTACAGCCGTAAACATTGGCAATATTTTCCGTGCTTATAATTCAGGAAGTGTAAGCGGAACATCTGACATATCAGGTGTTGCAGGTATTTCTGCGTCTAATATGGCAGAGTCATCGGCAGATGCTCAGGCAGGTGTGGAATATGGTATTGCTTACACATATACAAATAATGGAACAGTAGTAGGCGTTGGTAATGATGCTGCCGCATCTTTAGCAAATGCTGATTTGACAGATTCTTCAATATATACAGGTTGGAATTTTGAAGATGGCAGTGGTGTATGGTCATTTACAAATAAGTATGATGAAAATGACAAATTGCCAATATTGCAAATTGAACAAGGTCCACCGGCAGCACCGGCAGAAACAGATTACACAACTAAGGATAGTGGTGTACCTGTTACAATCGTGTCAGAAGACGGAAAAGAAATCGGAAAAATTTCTGCAATCGCGGCAGGTGGCAATCATACATTAGTTTTGACAGAAGACGGTTATGTTTACTCATTTGGTAGTAACGGTAACGGTCAACTTGGCGTGGGTAGCAATGGATATGATTCAACTACATCTCTTGCTAAGTATAAAACAAAAGCTACAAAAGTTTTAGGCGGTCGTAGTGCAAGCAGTGACATATATTTGTCAAATATTATAAGAATTTCAGCCGGAAAAGAATTCAGCTCGGCATTAAAGTCGAACGGTATGGTTGTTACATGGGGTAATAATGATAATGGTCAACTTGGTATTAATGTAAATGGATTAAGAAATCAACCGATCAAAGTTATAACAAACAATAGTAATCCTCTTGAAAATATAACAGATATTTCATTGGGTGCAAATCATGTTCTTGCACTTGCATTTGACAACTCATTATATGCGTGGGGTGCAAATGATCGCAGACAACTTGCTTCAAGCACAAAGGATATAGTTCCTGTTCCTGAAAAAATAACAATTTCGGGAAAAATCAAAACTATAGCTGCCGGCGGACAACATTCTGCAATTATGACAACTCTTGACGGAAGTGAAGACACTGCCGTTTTGACATGGGGTGATAATGAATACGGTCAACTTGGTATCAAAGATGCTAATAACGATATATCAAGAAATGCGACACCGACTCGTGTAAATAAAGGTATAACTGTTGATAGTACAGACGATTATTTGATTAACGTAATCGGTTTAAGTACAGGCGGTTCACATACTGTTGTAATCAAGGACGATGGATATGTATATTCGTGGGGTTTGAATGAAAGCGGACAAATCGGTGATATTTCAAATGAAACAAGACGTACTCCTGTTTTAACCGGTGACAGAGAAGCACGTGTGCTTATGATGCAAAAAATTACTGCGAAGAAAGCAGACGGTTCAGTTGCTAAAGAGTACACCGGAAATGACGTGCCGGTAGAAATTACAATAGAAAACAATGGTTCTTTGGAAATTGACGCCGCAGAAACGATTGAAAAATACCTAAGCGGTTTCAATATGCTAAAGAGCGTTACAGAATCAAAGACAGCTGATTCTACAAAGATTGAATTTGCAACTTCTGATGATACAGTTGCATTAATTAATCAATTGGGAGTTGTATCAGCAACTAATAAAATAGGTAAAGCTACAATTATATTAAGAAATACTGATACAAATTATATCGGTTCAATAATTGTAAACGTAACAGAAAGTATTGCACTTCCTAAAGTTGACTCAGGTGTAGACTTTGCCGTTGCACTTTCTGCAAGCGGACTTGTATATACTTGGGGTAAAAATTCAATCGGTCAACTTGGTATAGATACTGCAACAACATACAGACCAATTCCACAAGCTTTAGTTGGTATTCCTCAAATGACAACTATTGCGGCAGGTGATGACTTTGTAGTTGCACTTGATGTAGACGGAAATATATGGACATGGGGTAATAACGAAAATGGACAGCTTGGCAGAGGCGACATCGGCGAGGCTTATTCGGCAACCCCTCAAATGCTTAGTGTACAGGCAAATTCACAAGATGTTAAATTTATAAATGTGGCTGCCGGAAAAGATTTTGCATTTGCATTGACAACTTCGGGTAGCGTATATTCTTGGGGTACAAGTAGCAGAGGTCAATTAGGTAACGGTGCTACTTCAAATTCAAATGTACCAAAATCAGTTGTTAAGGGTGCAAGTGCAAGTAGTTCAGCTGTACTTGAAGATGTTATCAAAGTTACTGCCAGTGATAATTTTGCGGCAGTATTGAAGAGAAACGGCGACATATTTGTATGGGGTGACAACACTGTTGGTCAGCTTGGTAATGTGTCAGACGGAACTCAGAAAAATGTACCCGTACAGGTATGGAACGGTGAATATGTATCCGAAAATGATACATTTATTCATAATGCAGTTGACGTTGCTATTGGCGGTAACAGTGCGGCTGCAATTATACAAGAAAATAAGACAACAAGTGATGAAAGCGGAGCTGTTTCAAATGAACTTGCAAATGTAGTATATACTTGGGGTTCAAATAATAGTGGACAACTTGGTGCATCAAAAGAAGACAATTTTGTAAATTCACCTGTAAAGGTTGATTTGGACGATGTACGCAGTGTTGCTGTAGGTAATGAACATATGCTTGCACTTACAAAAGATGATGAAGTGTATGCTTGGGGCTCAAACAGTAACGGACAACTTGGTGTAGGTAATATAACAACAACATCATCTCCGATTCCTGTTGAAGTCAAAAACGGAGAAACTTTGGCACACGAACAATTTGGTGAAGTGTACCTTCTTGGTGCCGGTAAAGATTTTTCAATGGCTGTCAAGTCAAGCGGTAAAGTGTACGCTTGGGGTTCAAATAACAACGGACATATCGGTGATTATTCAAAGGGAAATAAAGTATATCCTACACAAGTAGGTGAAAAGGAATCTAACAGTCTTGTTGTTAAAGAAACAATTCTTGAAAAATATGACGGTACTGTTGATACTACAACTTATAAAAATGTACTTCCGTCAGAATTAAGTATGATTTATAGGAATAGTAGCAGTTATGACGTTTTAAAGATAAATGTAAATGAAATCTATTCAAATATATACGGTAACTTTAACTTGTTCGACGCGCAAGGACTAAACCTTATTAAACTTACCGGTGTTGATAAGAGCAATTTCTCATTGCTAAATCCAAAACTATTTACTTTGGATGTTGAAACAGCAGCAGATGGAACTACATATGTTGTTATAACTCCGAACCAAAACCATAAATTCGGAACAACAATACTAACAATTAAAGTAGGTGATTATACAAAGAATGTAATGCTAACACTAAGACCGGAAGGTCAACTTTACGCCCCGATGGTTGCAACAGGTGAGGACTTTACAGTTGCACTAAAAGGTGACGGTAGTGTATGGACTTGGGGTATAAATAATTACGGTCAACTTGGTGATGGTACATATATAAATAGAGCGTATCCGGTTCAAGTAACATTGTCGATAGACGAAGAAACAGGTGTTCGTGATTATATTTCAGACATAAAGAGAATAGCAGCCGGTGAAAGATTTGTGCTTTCACTAAGAAATGATGGTTTATTGTATGCTTGGGGTGATAATACTTCAGGTCAGCTTGGTGTGGAAATAAATAACGAAATAACAGAAGACGGTACAGCTATTGAGGATTCAAGATCTCTACCTGTAGAAGTCGATTTGACTGATGGCGTTGATTTTACAGAAATCACAGACATCGCTGCAGGTAAGAACCATACTGTAATTGTTTTAAATAATGACACTGTTTACACATGGGGCGATAATACATATGGACAACTTGGTACAGGTGAAAATGGTTCATATATTCCTAACCAAGTAAAAGGTTTTAACGGCGGTGGATATTTAACAGATATTATTTCAGTAAAAGCAGGTTCATATCATACAGTTGCGTTAAAACGTGACGGTAGTGTTTGGGCATGGGGTAGAAATGACCGTGGTCAACTTGGTGATATGACAACTGAAGACAGAGAATATCCGATTCAAGTATTCAAGGGTGACAGTTACGGTAACGGTTACTATCTTGAAAACATTTCTCAAATTTCTGCCAAGGCTAACAACACTGCCGTAATTGACAGAAATTCAAGAGTATATGCTTGGGGTGATAATACTTCACAACAATTAGGTGATTATACACTATCAGCAGATTATGCAAGTACACCACGCAAAGTATATACAACATATCAATATGACCCTAACTATGAACTTACAAATGTAATGGCAATTTCTGTAGGTTTTGAACATATGCTAAGTATCGACTATGACGGTAACGTAGCAATATGGGGTAAAGTTATAGATGATAACGGTGCATTTACAGTATACGACAGAGCTAATGGCGTAGTAGCAGGCGAAACCGGAACAGTAACAGGTTTAGCATCACTTGGCGATATTAGTTTGATAGCCACAGGTAAAAACTTTAGTGTTGCTATGAGCAATAGTGGTAATATCGCTGCATGGGGTATCGGTGATTATGGTGAAATCGGTAATTCAGGTTTTTCATCATTCAATTATCCGGTATACACAGGTGAAAAAGCTGCCAAAAATTATAAGTTTGAAATAGGTCAAATTATAACAGAACAAGGCGATGTAAGGGAAGATTATGACGGAAGAAGTGAATTCTTCCTTGCTCCGTCAAAAATTACTATTTCACAAAAAGAAAAATATGTAGTTAATCCGACAAGAGCTATAAGAACAGTTCATCCGGGATTTAGCTTGACAGAATATGTGGAAGTTCAGAGAGAACATGACGCATCAAGTGAAGTTACTTTTGTTTCTGATAATGAAAATATAATACAAGTTAACGGAACAGAGTTGGTTCCGTCGGGACAATACGGTTCTACAACAGTTCGTGCCGTAAATACAGCCGGTAAAACTGTATGGACAGGTATAATTGATGTATATGTAGACGGAAGAATTGCCGCACCAAAGGTTTATGCCGGCAAGAATTTTTCTGTTGCACTTCAAGTTTCAGGTAAAGTATACGCATGGGGCGAAAATACTCAAAACCAACTTGGCGACGGGACTGATAAGAGCAAAGCTTCTCCTGTAGCCGTTCAATTTGGCGGAGATTCAACAATGCTTGGTATCCGTGACATTTCAGCAAGCGACACACATGTATTAATGGTTACTGAATCAATGGAAGTTATGTCATGGGGCGGTAACGAACATGGTCAGCTTGGCAGTATGAACAAAGAAAACAGAAGTAAAGCATATTATGTATATGAGGATGAGTACGAATCAATTCTTTCAGACGTAATATCAGTAGCTGCCGGTGATACACACTCTCTTGCACTTACAAAAGACGGCTATGTATACGCATGGGGCGGTAACGAACACGGTCAGCTTGGTATCGGCTATGCCGGTGAAGATGTTATTTATCCGACAAGAGTTTTAAAGGGTGACAGTGCATCTGATCGTGAATATTTGAGCAACATTATTGCAATCGAGGCAGGAAACGCATATTCTCTTGCATTAAGAAATGACGGTACAGTCTTTGCATGGGGCGAAGTATCAAACGGTAAACTTGGCACAGTTATATCATCAGATGTTTATACTCCTGCACAAGTATGGAAAGGTGAATCAGATACTGACACATGGTATTTGGAAAATGTAATCAAGATTTCAGCCGGTAGTGAACACTCAGCTGTTATAAACAACAGAAATGAAGTTTATACATGGGGTAAAAATACTAACGGTCAACTTGGAAACGGAACAACAAATAATTCAACAACACCGGTTCGTGTAAGAAATCAATGGATGGACGGCAGTGATCAACTTGCTATTGAAATTTCAGCCGGTGGCGAACATACTGTTGTTGTAACAAAATCAGGTACAGTATACGCATGGGGACTTGACGCAGAAGGTCAAGTTGGTTTGGGTGCGTTGGTTTCAGGCGCAGACAAACAAACAAGCTATCTTGTACCACAGCAAATTGCATCAGGTGATTCAACAAGTACAGATGATTTATATTTCCGTGACGCGTTAACTGTTTCAGCAGGTAATGCACATGTTACACTATTGAAGAAAGACGGTAGTGTATGGTCATGGGGACGTAATGAAGAAGGTCAACTTGGTGACTTTACAAATGCTCAGCATAATGCGGCAGTACAAACAGGTGAAAAACTTGTAAAGACACTTTCTGTTACTGAAGGTACTATCCTTGACAGTGAAGGTAACGAATATGCTCAAGTTACAGAAGATACACTTTATACATTCCTTGACTATGACAAAACATTAAAAATAACATCAGTAAATGAAAAATTTGAAGGTGGATTTAACCTTATCCTTGACGATGAAGGTGTACTTACACCTATGCCTGCAACAAATTACGATTTCAGAACAATGGATTCGGGAATTGCAACAGTTGTAGAAGAAACTGACGGATGGCGTATTATACCGAACGAAAATAATCGTTACGGTGAAGTTTCGATGCTTGTTGAACAAAAGTCATTCTCAGAATATTCAGGTATATTCAAACTTGGCGTAAAGCAAACAGAAAAATTAGTTATACCTATGGTATCAGCCGGTACAGACCACATTCTTACTCTAAAATCAGACGGTACAGTTTGGGCATGGGGTAAAAACGATAAAGGTCAGCTTGGTAACGGCGATACAAACGACACAGAATACCCGGCAAAAGTTTCATTCCCTCATAATAGTGACGGCAGTGAAGTTAAGTTTATGGCAGTTGCAGCCGGAAATAAATTCTCAGTTGCACTTTCAACAACAGGTGAAGTATATACATGGGGTTGGAATGAATACGGTCAGTTGGGTGACGGTAATTGGAATGAATATCATGAAGAAATTATTTCAACTGAAGATGTATGGGGTAATTGTTGTTGGCCGGCAGATACACCGCTTGACTCACAGCGTTACAGAGATCATAAACATATAAAATATAAGAGAGTTCAAGACAATAACAATGTATTGTCACCGCAGAAGATTAACCTTAAAGATATAGTAGCAATTTCAGCTGCAACAGGTGTAGAATCAGGTCTTAACAAAGATGCTGAAAAGCTTGATTTGTTAAATGATAATACAAGTGGCGGACATACTCTTGCATTGGACAAGAACGGCAATGTATGGGCATGGGGTCTAAATAATAAGGGACAAATCGGTACAAATACAGATGTTAAGTTTGAACAAATTCAACTTGGTTTTACAACAAACGGATATACAAATGATGAAGGAGTTGTAGAAGGCGACTCTGAATGGCATAAAGAGTATGATGCAGAAACATACTATACATACATTCCTTCACAGGAAAATCTTTATATAACAGAACCTACAAAGGTAGTAGGTCTTGAAGGTATAGGCTACTTGAATTCAATTTCAGAGATTTCAGCCGGCGGTAACTCATCTATCGCTGTAAGAAACGACGGATACGCATATGCTTGGGGTAATAATGATAACGGTCAACTTGGTGACGGTTTATCAGATAATGCGTCAATGCCAATGCAATTATTAAGTGGTGCAAAGAATCCTTATGTAACATATTTCAGAGATGCACTTTATGTTGATATGGCAACAGATCATGCTGTAATTACGACAAGAGATGGCGAAGTATATTCATGGGGAGCAAACAGAAACGGTCAACTTGGTAACGGTGCAACATCTGTTAAGGAATTTTCTCCGGTACAAGTTGTATCTGCTAATGGAAACTTAGATAACGTAGTTTACGTATCAGCGGCAGGAAGTCACAGCTATGCTGTCAACGGTAACGGTGATGTATACACATGGGGTACAAATGCAAACGGTCAGCTTGGTAATGAAACTACAGGCGGATACTATTCAGTTGCTACTCGTGTAGTTGCAGGTGAAACAGCTACGTTGGACGGAACAACTGAACTTACAAATATTACAAGAGTATATGCCGGTGAAAGAGATGCAATGGCATTGCGTTATGATGGTAGTGTATACGGTTGGGGATATTATGGAGTAGGACAATTCTCTAATAATATTGTTCACCCAATATTTATGGGTGAAAGCCCAGCAAAAATATTTGCATTCCAACATGGCGTTAAAACAGAAGGTACAGATGTAGTTGAATATGATAATATTCCAAACTACATTTATATCAATAATGACGGCACACTTGAAGTTACTCTTCAAGGTGATAACGGTATGATTGATAAAGAATACCTTGGATTTAACTTATTGAGTGACGTTAATCCACATCCTACAACAGATTTTGACAACCTTACATTCAGCACATCAAATGAAGATATAGCTAAGGTTGAAAAAGATGTTGCGTCTAATGTTGTAAGAGTAACTGCAAATCATGCAAGACGTTACGGTGAGGCAGTTATCAGTGCAAGAAATGATGTAACAGGTTACTATGGTATGTTTACTGTATTGGTAAAACCAAATGACGGAATAACAGTTCCGGTTGTTGCCGCAACAAACAGTGGCGTATATGCACTAAAGGCAGACGGTACTGTTTGGACATGGGGTAATACGTATGATGGAAGTACATCATCAACGGTAAACAGAACATCACCTGTAAGAGTAGTTAAGAATGTAGGCAAAGACTCAACAACATATCTTGAAAATATTAAACACATTGCGGCAGGTCCGACTCATATGCTTGCAGTTGATACAGACGGTCAAGTTTGGGCTTTGGGTAACAATGCAAACGGTAAGCTTGGTATAGGCGGTACATCTACTGCATACACACCAACACTTGTAAAAACAAGTTCAACAGAAATACTTTCAGGTGTAGAAAGAGTTGCAGCCGGTGCAAGAAACTCAGCAGCTTTGGCACAAGACGGTGTTGTATATGTATGGGGTGATAACACATACGGTCAGAGAGGTATCGAGGCTAAAAATTCAAAATACAGTCAATATGCTTCATTCACAGTAAAGGGAGCAAGTGCCGGAGATAACGCAGACGGTGCGCTTAATGACTTTATTGATATTACAATCGGCGATACATTCATTTCAGCATTGAGAAGAGATGGTAATGTATTCAGTTGGGGTAGCGGTAGCTATGGTCAAATCGGTAAGGGATTCTTTACAGAGGCTCTTGCACCTACACAAGCTGTAAATGGCGAAAGTGCAAGTAGCACTGCATATTTGAGAAATATCGTTAAGATTTCTGCAGGAGCATATCACAATATTGCATTGTCAGATGACAGCAGTGTATATGCTTGGGGTAGAAATGCAAACGGTCAACTTGGTAATAATACAATAACTACAAATGATTCAATAGATAATGCCAACAATTATAATGCAAATTCTCCGAAGAGAGTTTTAATCAGCTATGACGGCGAGAATATGCAAAATCTTGACGGAATAGTTAATGTTAATGCCGGAGTAAATTCATCAATGGCAGTTGGCAGAGATGGTTACTTGTATTCATGGGGCAGTGGTGCAAATAATACAACAGGTGTAGGTTCAACAGCAAATTCACTTACTGCTAAGTATACAAAACGAGGCGAAAGTTTCTATAGCGATGATGCAACAGACAGAATCGGTTGGATTACTTCCGCAACAATCGGTGATATGGGTACATCTGTAGTCAGATACGATGGTAGTGTATATTCATGGGGTAAAAACTCTACATATAATGTAGGTGATTTTTCATCAGTTGAAAGAACTGAACCTGTACAGACAGGTCTTCGTGAAGACAGACGTGAAGCTATCGGTGTAGCAACATTGTATACAGACGGTGTAGCAACAGAAGTTTATAATGATGATGTCAATGCCGCTAATTACAACCCATTACCACAAAAGATTACTCTATCAAAGAATCAATATCTTGAAATAAATAAGTCTGATATATATGACTATCATATGGTAGGCTTTAACTTGATTTATAACAACAACGACAGACATAGTACAGCTGTTCAAGCATATAATACTGACGTTGATGAACAGACAGTTCTTGATAGAATAACAGCAACGTCAATAGATACATCTATAGTTTCAGCTGAGGACAATAATAATATAATAACAATTCGTCCGAACAGCGAACATAGATATACAAATACATTTATTACATTATATAATACATCTACAAACTTTGTAGGTGTGCTTGAAGTGGCGGTAAAAGAGGTTAACACAGAAGTAACTCCGATGATTGTTTCAGGCGATCACCATACTCTTGCACTTATGAGTGACGGAACAGTTTGGGCATGGGGTAATAATACATATGGTCAACTTGGAAATGGTATAAGAAGTAATGATACACATAACAGTTATCCGGCTGACGGTGACGAAAAGAGAAATGATTTCTTATATCCTGTAAAAGTAAACATTCCAAGCGATGTTAAGATTAAATCAATAGCCGCAGGTAAACGTCACTCGTTGGCACTTACAGAAAACGGTGAAGTATACATTTGGGGTTATACAGAAGTTAATAATATCGTTTGGGGAGATTATTACCAGAATAATATCGTAACAAGAACAGGTTATCATAAGAGTAGTTATGAAACTGTTGTCGGTACTGCAAACCAGGAAAGAAGATATGGTATTGTAACTCCTAAACTTGTTAAGCTTGACAGCAATAATACTCAAAATCTTACAGATGTAATATCAATAGCTGCCGGCGATGATGTTTCATATGCAGTTAAGGCAGACGGAACAGTTTGGGCATGGGGACACAACGGTACATCGGGTAAACTTGGTATTAATAAGTACGACTCAATGTATTCTGTAACTCAAACAATAGCGACAGATAGATATGTAGATTTCACTATTCCTGGACACTGGGAATATGATGAATATGTGCCGTCGACTACACATAGAGAACAGGCATACAACTGGACATCTCTTGATTATCCATGGTATCTATGGGCAGAGTATGGTACAGAAAACGCAGTACAAGTAGTAGGTCCTTATGCAGGGGGATATTTACATAATGCAGTATCTGTAAGAACTGCCGGTGACAGTGTATACGTTATTAAAGCAGACGGAACAGTCTGGGCATGGGGCAGCAATATGTACGGTGTTCTTGCCAATGAAACAAATGTAAACAACGATACACGCAGAGGTTACCCACTTCAAGTTTATAAGGGTGACGGATATTCTGCAGACAAGTATTTAAAGAATATCGTAGATATACAAGTAGGTGCGAATAATAAAGAAAGAAACAAAAGAGCTATAGGAACACAAATAAATCTTGATGAAACTACAGTTATAGCACTTGCAAGAAATATCACAGTTGATGATACAACAAAGGATACAAAACAATACAATAATCAAGGTTATGTATATGTTTGGGGTAAGGTAGTATCAGATAATGCAACTGTAAACAGTGTATCTGCACCAACAAGAGAAACAACTCTTGAAAACGTAACAGCTGTATCAGCCGGTGGAAATACTGTAATGACACTTTCACTTGATCCTGATACATACAAGCATAGTACATATGCTTGGGGAAATAACACATTCGGTCAACTTGGTAACAATACAACAGATAGTACAAGTACACCGTCAGAGGTGCTAAAGGGAGAAAATGTATACTCTGATAATGATTATATTGAAGACGCGATTCAAATAACGAATGGTGCTTATTTCAGTGCGGCTATGTTGCACAACGGAACAATCTGGGCTTGGGGTTCAAACAGAAATGGTCAGTTTGGTAATAACTACAGAGTTAACAGTTTGATACCTGTACAGTCAGGTGACAGAGCGGCTGATATATTAACAGTAGCTGACAATGACGGTGACAGTATTCCATTGGTTGCAACAATTACTGAAGGTGAAACACTTGATTTAGGAAGAATTAAATATGAACATATTCCTGGATTTGAATTTGCGCATTACGCATACAGTGATGTTATAAATGCAAATGACGGAGTGACATACAACACATCTAACAGCGATGTGGCAACTGTTAACTCAAACGGTGTTGTAAGTGCAAATACAAACGGAATATACGGTCAGACAACAATTAGTTTTGAAAAAGAAATCAGTCCTGTAAACGACGGAGTTTACACAGGACTTCTTGACGAACCTATTTTATACAAAGGTCAACTTATTGTTAAGGTAATTAAGTCGGGCGATGATAAAGTTGCAATCCCTATGACAAAATCAGGCGGCAGCTTTACAGTTGCACTTATGGATAACGGAACAGTATGGACATGGGGTTCAGGTAATCTTGGTGACGGTACGTCAAGTGCGTCATACTATCCGGTACAAGTAGTAACGAGCGTCAGCTCAACAGGCGAAAGAATATATCTTGATAATATAGTAAGTATTGCAGCAGGTAACACTCATGCTTTGGCACTTGATGCAAACGGAAGAGTATGGACATGGGGTTCAAACGGTAGTGGTCAGCTTGGAAGAAGTGGCTCAACAAATGTTGCGGCAGAAGTATCAATAGTAGGTGATACAGATGACAGCACTAACATTATTGCAATCGCAGCCGGAAAAGAACATTCTTTGGCATTGACATCAGACGGCAGAGTATACGCTTGGGGATTGAATAACTATGGTCAGATCGGTCATGGAACATCAGGTACTCACAGTGTTTATAACTATACCGGAGATGTAGCAAAATATGAAACTCCTGTAATTGTTATGGATTTGAATAACGGTAGAGCAACACAAATTCATTCTATCGTATCAATTTCAGCCGGTGGTGACAGTTCAATACTTGTTCGTGGTGACGGTACTGTATTTACATTCGGTAAAGCAGATAACGGTCAACTTGGATATGGTGAGAATTTAACTGCAAATAAGGGTGAAAAAGATAATATATCAGATTCAAAGGTAAACAGCGCATATCACAAGACAGTTCCTTCACAAGTTATAAACAGAAGTGATGATGATATTACACTTGATGGCGGAATTACAAATACATATATGCAAAATGTAGCAGAAGCAGATATGGGTAGTGAACACTCTGTATTGCTCGTTAATAACGGACTTGTATACAGCACAGGTCTTGGAACAAGCGGTCAGCTTGGAAACGGTGCGTCAGATTCATCAGATGGTTACGTAAGAGTAGTAGACTCAGACGGTAATTATTTGGAAAATGCCGTGAATGTTTCAGCCGGATATAACCAGTCAGCTACAGTAACAAGAGGCTCAAACCTATATATGTGGGGTAATAACGCATCAAAGCAACTTGGTGACGACTCGGCTACAACTAAATCATCGGCTACTCGTGTAGTAAAAGGTCATAATATACACGAAACTGGTGATTATCTAAGTAACATAACAGCAGTATCACTTGGAAACACTGTAACAACTGCTATCAAGTCAGACGGTACAGTATGGGCATTTGGTACTAATTCATCAGGTTCGTTAGGTGACTTTGTAAATTATGATTATACAGGTGCTCATTTGGTAGGACCGGTAGATTATTATGCACTTAATTTTGATAACATTGAAGGCGGACATATCAGAATACCTGAAAATTCAACATATACAATAGACAATATCAACCTAAAATATGTTGCAGGCTTTAACTTGCACGATGACAGCGACTTTAGAGATGCAAGCGGAGATTATTCATTTGAATCATCAGATCCGAGAATTGCAACGGTTGATTCAAACGGAACAATAACACCGGTAGGTAACGGAAATTATGGTAAAGTAGTAATCACTGTAACAGATAATAATACAGGTTACAGAGGTCTTATTGTTGCAGACGTCTATAATGTAAGTGACAGATATACAAAGATTGCAGTTCCTATGATTGCATCAGGATTAGACTTTACAGTTGCACTTAAGTCAGACGGTAGTGTATGGACTTGGGGTAATAACTCATCAGGACAGTTGGGTATAGGTTACACAACTCTTGACGCAGACGGTAAAGTTGAAAAACTTTCAACTGCTTCAAATTCTATGAGCAGAATTTCATCTTGGGCAGAACCGCTACAAGTTGCAGATACAAACGGCTTAGGAACATTAAGTAATATTATTTCTATTGTAGCCGGTGATAATTTTGCAATGGCATTGTCAGCTGACGGTGCAGTATACACATGGGGTAACGGTAGCAACGGTAAACTTGGTGATAATAATACATCAAGCCATAATGCATATTATCCTCAGCGTGTTGTACGAGGTGTAGCGGATACTTATACATCAGAAACTGTAGCAACACAGGCAAGTTCAACAGGAGACGAAACAACTGATCCTGAACCGGTTGTAGAAGAATACTTGTCAGGTATCTTAGAGATTAGTGCGGGTAAAGACTATGCTCTTGCACTTGATAAGAATGGTCATGTTCTTGCATGGGGTACAAATACAAACAGCAAACTTGGTCTAAACTACAGATCTGTTACAGATAATATGGGTGTACCTTCATATGTTGTAGCAGGTGCTATGGCAAGTGATGATCCGTTTGTTCTAAATGCAGACAGAACAAATTCTACAAGAAATACACAATCTACAAATCGTTTGAGCAATATCGTATCTATTGATGCCGGTGATAATCACGCAGTAGCAATAGCTGATAACGGCAGTGTATATGCTTGGGGTGACGATTCAGAAGGTCAACTTGGTATTGAACCGAATACATCAAAGAGATTTAGCAATTACGATGGTAAAGCATATGCGTATGCACCTATAAAAGTACAACGCGGTGACAGAGATATGGTATCGGCATATGATGATGAATTTATGTATGATGCTGTTCAAGTATCAGCCGGTAAGGCTCATACTCTAATCCGTTCAAAAGATTATAACACATATGCAACAGGTGATAACAGTAACGGTCAGCTTGGTATAGACAGCGGCGATGTTACATCACCTAAGTATGTTGACGTAGATGGCAATAGTATTTATAACATTTCAGCCGGTGGTAACAGTAGTGCGTTTATCGGCGGAACAGATGTAAATGACAATTTGATTTATACAGTCGGTAATAACGGCAGTGGTCAGTTGGGTATAGACAGTGTTATAAATAAATCTACTCCTACAAGAGTTCATGATTCAGTAAGATCAGATGTTGGTGATTTGCTATTATTTGACGACGCATTTGTTGCAGATTACGGTTCACAGCACTTGACAATTATGAAACAAGACGGTAGCGTTTATACAACAGGTGCAAACGGTTACGGTCAACTTGGTGATAACACAACAATTAAATCATATATTCCTGTTCATGTAAGCAAGGAAGAAGTAGATACTCTTGAACTTCAAAATGTTGAAATCAAAGAAAATTCAGATAACAGTGTTGATGAATCATATGTAACACCTGATTATCTTGAAATTACAGAAGATCAATATATTGATTTCAACAGAGATCAAATTATGAATAAGAGAATGGTCGGCTTTAACTTGTATGAAGACGATATTCTTACACCTATTGACGATAAGAGTCAGATTGAATTTACATCTTCAGATACTTCAATCGGCAACTTTGCAAGCGGAAGTGATGAACTTCATACAACATCACCGACAAAGGCAGGACCTACAATCGTAACTATTGAAAATAAGGCTAACGGATATAAAGCATTCGTAACTGTAACTGTTAAGGGTGACACAGTATGGCCTTCAGGTTCAAAAGTAGCAGTAGGCAAGAACTTCTCTATTGCTTTAAAAGAAAACGGAACTTTGTGGACATGGGGTGACAATTCTCACGGTCAACTTGGTGACGGTACATTATTGAGCAAGAAATATCCTGTACAAGTCCTTGATGAAGACGGAAATCCGATTAAAGATATAGTAAGATTGGCAGCAGGTGACGACTATGTATTTGCCGTAGATAAAAACGGTAAGATATATACATGGGGTGTATCAATTTCCGGCGGATCAGATATGACGTCACCGGTAGAAGTAGAAAATACAATCGGCGATGAAATCGAAGATATAGTATCAGGTTCAAATTATGTACTTGTACTTACAACTCACGGCGATGTATTCTCTTACGGTGTTGATAACTCACAAGGTCAACTTGGCAATGATGTTATAGCTCCTTCTACTGCATCATTTACTAAGATTAGTGCGCTTAAAGATATTAGATCAATAGCCGCAGGCGATAGCCATAATCTTGCAGTGGATACAAACGGAAAAGTATGGACATGGGGTGCGAACTTGCATAAACAGCTTGGTAGAACGGTATCTTCCGGTGGCGGTTCGGGAAGTAGCGGCGGAACATCGGACGATGATTCAAGTGATGCCGATGCCGACGGCGACGACTCGGATGAAGATACTGCACTACAAGCAACAACTGCAAGTGCAGATTATGACGCAACTCCGGCAGTTGTAGAAGGTTTGTCAAATGTAAAATATGTTGCTGCAGGCAGTGCACACAGTGTAGCTGTAGCAGAAGAAACACTTGCAGACGGAACAACTGTTACAAAAGTATATGCTTGGGGTTACAACTCAAAGGGTCAACTTGGTATAGATGATAAGACTGTAACAGAATCAGTAACACCTATGCTTGTTGTTGCCGGTGAGGCGGTAGGCAAGGATTCAACTGTCGATACAGACGGAACTGAATATTTGTCAAATATCCTTGGAGTAACAGCAGGTGGAAACCAAACACTGGTTATAACAAATAATTATGAAGTATATACATGGGGCGGAGATGAAAAGGGTCAACTTGGCGTTGATTCAAAGATAGACAGATTTGCTCCTGTAAAGGTATGGAAGGGAGATACATTCAATCAAGACGAAGATCCATATCTAAAGAACGTAATCGGTGCGGCAATGGGTGCAAACCATACCGTAATAATCAGAGATGACGGTTATGTATGGGCATGGGGTGATAATACTTCAGGTCAACTTGGTACAGTAACTGTCGATTTGGCAAAGACACCGGTACAAGTAGGTAATACAAATTCAAATACATTGTCATTCCAAAAGGCAATAGTATATACTGATGAAAATTCAACAGGTGATACAATATCACCATTACCGTCAAGCGTTGTAATAGACAAGACTGGTAAAATTGAAATTGATATGTCTGAAATATATGAACAGTATATGGTTGGTTTCAATTTGTTCAATAAAGCTGATAAGCAAAAGATTGCGTCAGAAGATATTGCAAACATTCAATACAGCTCGTCAATTCCAAATATCGCTACAGTTTCTGCAAACGGAAATACTGCAACTGTAATGCCGACAGGTAACACGTTCGGTACAACAGTAATTACATTTAGAAACAGCAGAAACGGATATGTCGGAACAATTAATGTTACTGTTAAGGGCGATAAGATGGAAAGCATCGTTGCATCATCGCTTACAGCAGGTACAAACTTCCATGCGGCTCTAAAGGCAGATGGAACAGTTTGGACATGGGGCGATAATACATACGGACAACTTGGTGACGGTACTAAGATAACAAGAGGCTATCCAATTCAGGTTAAATTCCAAAACGGAAGAGATGACAGTGCAAGTACATTTGGTGGCAATAATGCAGCTACTGCTATTGCGGCAGGAAATAATCACTTGCTAATACTTGCTAACGGCGTCGTATATGCAGTCGGCGATAATAGTAAGGGTCAACTTGGTAACGGTGCGACAGGAACTACTGAAAGTATAGTTGTACCTGTAATGATTGACGAAACAACTACACTTACAGGCGTAAAGAACATTGCCGCAGGTGATGATTTCTCAATGGCACTACTTGAAGACGGTAGTATATATGCTTGGGGTAGCAATAAATCAGGACAACTTGGTGACGGTACTACAACTGACAGTGCATATGCAGTTAAGGTTTTAGCCGGCAGAAGTGGTACAAACGCATATGATCCTGATAATAATGATTATTACTTGAATGACATAGTTTCAATTTCAGCCGGTCAAGCATTTGCAATGGCATTGAAGAATGACGGAACAGTTTATACATGGGGTGACAATAGCAAGGGACAACTTGGTGACGGTACTCGTGTAAATAAACCGACTCCAATTCAAGTTCTTCGTGGCGAAAGTCCGGAAGAAGAAACAAATGTAGCTCCGGCAGGCAGTGATTACTTAATTAATATAGTAATGATTTCAGCCGGTGCAAATCATGCTTTAGCTCTTACAAAGACAGGCTATGTCTGGGCATGGGGTGATAACACATACGGTCAGAACGGTGACTGGACAACAGATAATAACGAAAGACATTATCTTCCTCTACAAGTAAGAGATATTTCAAAGGCAGATCAAAGCACAGGTAATACAACAGGCAGATTAAAGAATATAACTGCAATTTCTGCAAAGAATAATCAATCATTTGCAATTAATGAAGAAGGTTATTTGTACGGTTGGGGTTATAACGGTCAAAGACAACTTGGTATTAATAATTCATCAAATCAGACATTGCCTCAAAAGGTACTAAAGGGTCAGACTAATAATGATGAAAGCTATATCAAGTTCGTAAGTAACGTAGCGGCAGGTACAAATAATACTGTTGCAGAACTTGATGACGGTTATGTATACACATGGAGCAGAAACACAGAATGGCAGTTAGGTAAATTTGACGGTACATCATCAACTTATGATGTAAGCACACCTGCTTATACAGGTGAACGCGCAGAAGATTTGATTGAATTCTTTGACGCTGAAGGAAATAAGATAAATTACCTAACAACGATAGAAACAGGTGCAACAATCGAGATTGATTCATATAAACATCATCATATGTACGGTTTCAATCTTGAAAATGATGATACACATGAACCGCTTGACGGAACATTTACATATCATTCAAACAATGAAAATGTTGCAACTGTTGTAAACGGTGTAATTACAGCCGGTACACACACAGGTACAGCTATAATTACAATTACACATGATTCAGGTATAATATCTGAAATCAGTGTAACAGTAACACAAGCCGGAAGAACAGCCACACCTATGGTTGCCGGTGGCAGTGAGTTTGCGGTTGCATTGTTGGATAACGGTGAAGTTTGGACATGGGGTTCAAACGAAAAGGGACAACTTGGCAACGGACTTACAGAAAATACAACATATCCTGTACAAGTTTCACTTCCTGAAGGAGTGAAAGCTAAGTATGTAGCGGCAGGTATTAATACAGCATATGCTGTAACAACTGACGGTTATGTATACGCATGGGGTAATAACGAAAACGGAATGATTGGTAACGGTACTTCTGATAAAGACGAAGTAAACCGCACACCTGTAAGAGTTCAAGAAAAAACATCTACAGGTGTACTTGTAGACCTTTCAAATATCGCAAGAATAGCAGTCGGTGAAAATCATGTATTGGCACTTTCAACTGACGGTTATGTATACGCATGGGGTAACAACTCAAACGGACAACTTGGTAACGGCGATACATCATCAACAAATGAAAAGTTCCATGACAATGATACAACTGATGGAATTTATGCGGCTCAAAAGGTATACAGAGGTGAAAGTGCCGCAACAAATGACGATTGGTATATCCAAGATGTTATTGATATTGCCGCAGGTAAATCATTCAGCGTTGCTCTAAAGGCAGACGGAACAGTTTGGACATGGGGTCTAAATACAAGCTATCAACTTGGTATTGGCGATACAATGACAAGACCTGTTCCGACTCAGGTATTGGCAGGCGCGTCATCAACAACAGAAAAATACATAAAGAATATAACAGCTGTTGCGGCAGGTGAAGGTCACGTCCTTGTTGCTACAACAGACGGAACAATGTATTCATGGGGTTATAATAACTGGGGACAACTTGGTAATAATACAACAACAACTGCTACAAAACCTGTAAAGGTTTCTAATATCACAAATGTAGCGGCAATTTCAGCTAATTATTATAACAGTATGGCTATGACTTCTGACGGAAGTGTATATACATGGGGTTGGAATGAATATGGTCAAATCGGTGATGGCTCGTATAGATATGATACATTCTATTTACATCATCATGATTCATATAGTCATGACCATTGGAATGATCCGACATATATGAATAAGACTGTTCCTACACAAGTCGTAAAGGGTGTAACAGGTTCAGATACTGCTTATATCAGTAATATTTGGAACATTTCAGCCGGCAGAATAAATATGTATGTAATTCATGAAGATGGATATGTATATGCTTGGGGTTCAAACTCAAAGGGTCAGACAGGTGACGATACAAATACTAAAGACGGTAATTATTTAACGCTTCATAACGGTACTCGCTTGAATTATCATGCAATGGATAATACAGCTACTCAAGTCGGTGACTTTGAAACAAAGACACTTGTTGTAAATAACTATGATGTAGTTACAACAATGGGTAGAGATGAAACAATCCAATTAAATACATCAGACTTCGAGAGAAATTACAGAAGTGGATTTAACGTAAAATATCATAATGAAGATCAAAGCGGTGCTTTGACAGCAGGAGAAAACTTAACCTTTACTTCACTTGACGAATCAATCGCAGTGGTAAGCAGTACAGGTTTAATAAGCGTACCTTCAGAATTTAAACTTGGTGAAACAACAATCAGAATTGCAACAGACGACGGATTTGTCGGAACATTGGTTGTAAGAGTTAAACGTAGTGCAGACGCTGTTGCAGTTCCTATGGTTGCATCAGGAAATAACTTCACAATGGCATTGCGTGAAGACGGAACCGTTTGGGCATGGGGTCTAAATAGTTCAGGTCAACTTGGTGATGGTACAAAGGTAACTCGTTCATATCCTGTAAGAGTTAAGAATACAGACGGAACAGGTTTGCTTGAAAACATTGTTTATATAGCAGCCGGAGGTTCGTCAGCAGTAGCTATTGATAAAGACGGCAGAGTTTACGGTTGGGGTAGCGGAACATCTAACGGACTTGGTTCTAAGCAAGAATCTCTACTTCCATCACCTGTTGTTACAAGCTATGAAGAAACTGTTACTGAAACAGACGACGGCGAAGGCAACGTAGTAAAAGAAACAACTGTAACAAAGACAGAACTTGTCGGAGCAGTTGCAGCCGCAGGCGGCGCAAACCATATGTTGGTTCTAATGGGCAACGGACAAGTCTATGCTTGGGGTGCAAACTCATACGGACAAGTCGGTATAAATACAACAGATAATGTATATGTTGCTACACTTGTACAGAAGTCTAACGGTATAGAACCTATAGAAGACACGGTTAAGGTTTCTGCAATTTCAAATACAAGCCTTATCCTTACAAGAGACGGACAAGTTTATGCTTGGGGTCAAAATGTAACAGGAACAACTGCTGTTGGAAATGCTACAGTTAATTTAGGCGGATACCTTGGTACAGGTTATTCTATAAGACACAGATTTACAAGCAGAAATAGCTTTAATCCTACTAATACATATGAAAATCGTCTAAGACCGACAAAGGTACTTACAGCAGACACATTGCAAACAGCAGATTATGCAAATAAATACTTTAACGGTGCTATGGATATTGCGGCAGGTACATATCATTCAGTTGCAATTAACGATAATTATGTATATACATGGGGTTATAATGGAAACAGTCAGCTTGGCGACGGTACTACAACAGATTTACGCCATCCTGAAAAGGTAACTGCATTTGCAGAAAATCAAGTATCACATGTTTATGCTTTAGGTAGTGGAAGTGCCGCAATGACATCAGACGGTCACGTATACACATGGGGTTCAGCCGCAAAATCTAATACTACACCTGCACTTGTAAACAAGGGTGAGGCAGACAGTAATGAAGATGTGATTGATAATGTTTGGTACGTATCAACAGGTTTGAGTCACTTAACAGCATTCAGAGCAAACAGTGATGCAACTAAGGCATATATCTATGCTTGGGGTAGCAACAACTATGGTCAACTTGGCGATTCATCATTTGTTAATGCAACAGAACCACGTCAAGTAGGTGACAGAGAAGCACGTGTTATTGAAATTAATAATGCGGTAGTTTCTGAAGATACTGTTGGTTATGGTACACCGGGCAAGACATACACAGGTGTAATTCCTTCACTTGTAAGAGTAACAGAGGAACAAATTCTAACAATAGATCCGTCAGAAATCAACGAGAGATATTACGAAGGCTTTAACTTCTTCGCAGAGAATACTCTTGATAATACTGATTATTCGGGTAATTATAAGTTCTACTCATCAGACGAAACTGTTGCAACAGTAGCAGAGGAAAACGGTAAGTGGGTAGTTACACCTATAATAGATACAGAATATCACAAAGGCGGACAGACAACAATTACTGTTGTCAATACTGCAACAGGTGCAACAGGTGCATTTATACTTGGTGTATACGGCGGTAAGTTGACGCCAAACTCAACATCGAGAGATGGTAGCGGATATACAAAAGAAACTGCATCACCGCTTGTTTCAACAAACCTATATCATTCTGTAGCATTGAAGTATGACGGTACAGTCTATGCTTGGGGTAGAAATGACTACGGACAGGTTTCAACAAAAGACGGTGAAAACAGCATTATGAATACACCTGTACAGATTTACAGTGTTGAATATGATGCTGAAGGAAATGCACAGTATACTCTACTTGAAAACATAATTGACGTTGCAGCCGGCGGATACCACAGCTTGGCAGTTGACTCAGACGGTCACGTATGGTCATGGGGTCTAAACGATAAGGGTCAGCTTGGATACGGCACAACTGAAAATTCAGGTGCGGCACAAATGGTTATGATAGGCGATAATCAGCCTATGGAAAATATCGTAGCTGTTGCCGCAGGTAATAAGCACAGTCTTGCATTAACAGCAGACGGTCATGTATACGCATGGGGTGATAATACATATGATCAACTTGGTACATCATCAACTGTAGACGGTGATTTTGACAAGTATCCTGTACACGTTACACAAGGCACATCGGCAAGTGGAACATACACTGATGAAAATGGCGTTGTAACAACAGATGAACATTTGAGTAACATTATTCAAATTGCTGCCGGAGATAACTATTCAGCGGCACTAAAGGCTGACGGAACAGTTTATGTATGGGGTATTAACAACTATACTGTAGGCGGTAAGCAAAGCTCAAGCAAGGGCACAAATGATACAAGAATGGCACCGTATCAAATAATCAGCGGTGACTATGACGGTTCAAATATTAAGACAGATTCAAGATTTGATTCGACATATATCCAGACTATTGCTAAGATTTCTGCCGGTTCAAATCACTTGATGATGCTTACAAACAAATACTATGGTGAAACAGATGTATTTGCAATCGGTCTAAACGGAAATTATCAACTTGGTGATGAAACAACTACGACAAGAGATTATCCGGTATTGTCAGTAAGACCGAGTGATCTTGCAGACATCAGCAGAACTGTTAATAATATAATCAGCATTGCTGCCGGACAGGCTCATTCACTTGTATTAGGTGAAAGCACTGCGGAAGATAACTTTAAGTACAGCGTATGGGCATGGGGTAGTAACTCGAATGGTCAAATCGGTATGAATACAAATACTGCAAACTATCCGAAACCTCAACATGTAAGAAGTCAGTACCTTGAAGATGAAGAAAATGCGGTAAGTCCATACATTGAAAGTGTATTTGCTATAGCAGCGGGTGCAAACTCAACAGCTATCGATCTTGAAGGTTACGTTTATATGTGGGGTATTAATAATTACTCACAGATTGGTGACTTTACAACTGAAACAAGACTTTACCCATATCAAGTAGGTGAACTTCCTTATAAGTCAATCATCTTTAAAGACGTTTACGTTGTAAACAGAAATACAGGTGTTGTCGAAGAGTATTATGCGACATTACCTAAGCATATCAATATGCGTAAAGACCAACTATTGTATATTGATGTAAACCAAATGTATAACAGATACTTCAAAGGATTTACATTGCTATCAGATACAGAAGAATATCCGGTTGACAGATTTGATCCAAACGATAATACATCATGGGTTGATCCGTATGACCAAAACGGTGATTTGAAACCGATAAGAGATGGTGAAGACCATATCAAGTTTACAACTTCTGATGAAACTGTTGCAATTATCAATGAAGATGAAGATCCTGTTTCAACAATGCTTGAAGAAAAAGTATTTAATGCAGACGGAATTACACGCAGATATATTGTAGTTAAGCCAATCGAAGAAACAGAAAAATTCGGTTCAACAGTTATCAGCGCGCATAACGAAGACCCATATGTAAATACAGGAAACGAAGATATAGATGATCACCATGCTTACGCAGGTTATACAGGTGCTGTTAATATCAGTATTATCCCTGGTGAAGAAATTCCTCCTATGGTAGTTTCAAAGGGTGACCATGCAATAGCAATCAATATCTACGGTGAAGTATGGACATGGGGACGCAATGATAAAGGTCAGCTTGGTGACGGTACAACAGTTGACCGTTCATATCCTGTTCAGGTTATGATAACAAATGATGATGGTCAATTAGTACCTCTAAAGAATGTTATGATAGTAGCTGCAGGTGAGAAACACAGCGTAGCATTGACTCGTGACGGTATATTGTATACTTGGGGTGATAACTCTAAGGGTCAGCTTGGTAGCGGTAACTCAGCATCAGCACTTGCATACTCAACAAGACCTGTAACTGTTGCAGGTGAGAATAACTCAAGCAAATCGCTAAGCGAAATGCTTGTAGAAAAGAATGAATCAATTTCTAATATCGCGGCAGGTAGAGATCATACTCTTGCAGTATCTAACCAAGGTAACTTGTACTCATGGGGTGCAAATACTTACGGACAATTAGGTGTTAACTCAAGAGATAACAGATATTTCCCTGTACAGGTAAAAGGTTATAACGGCGGCGGTTACTTGACAGATGTTATCCTTATCGGTGCCGGTGCGGAACATTCACTTGCCGTAAGAACAGACGGTAGTGTATGGTCATGGGGACGCAATAATAAGGGTCAACTTGGTCAAAGTACAAACGGCGTTAATAACACATATAAAGATATGCAAACACCTGACAGAGTATTGAAGGGTGAATATGACACAGGTAACGCAGATGACAGATATATAAAGAATGTTGACGCATTGTCAGCAGGTGAAAACTTCTCAGTTGTTACAACAAGAGATCGTAACGTATACGCATGGGGCGATAATACATATGGTCAGTTAGGTAACGAAAAGACAACGGCAACAATCTCAACTCCTGTTCATGTTAAGTCAAGCGCCGGAACATACTTAACAGGTATATCTATGGTATCAGGCGGTGCTAACCATGTAATCGCAATGTCAAATACAAATGACATCTATGCATGGGGTGATAACTCAAAAGCACAGTACCACGAAGTTGCAAATACTCATGTTGCAAATAAGATAACAGATAAGGATTCGCTAAATCCTGAAAATGATGATGTATTTACATCATTCTCAAGAGTAACGGCAGGATGGAACTATTCTGTAATTCTTACAAACAACGGTTATCTATGGGCATTGGGTAATAATACATACGGACAACTTGGTGATATGACAGAAACAGATTCTGATGAACCTGTCAGAGTTGGTTTCAAGTCAGAAGATATTCTAAACTTGACAAAGGTAACTGTATCTCACAGCGACGGAACAACTACAGAATATACTGATGATAATGTTCCTGCACAAATTGATATTACAACAAGAGAAACAGTAACATTTGATCCAAGCAGTTATGAAGCATTACATCATATGGCATTCAACTTGAGAACAATTCATACAAAGGATGCTACAAAGGATGTAACTGCAAATGTCGGAACAATTAAGTTCTATTCATCAAATCCGAAGATTGCCGAAGTTGATGAAAACACAGGTGTAGTAACACCTAACGGTAATAATAAATACGGTAAAACAACAATTACTGCTTATGCAGAAAAGACAGACGGCGATAAGACATATATCTATGTTGCTGAAACTGTAATTTCTGTAGGAGTTGAAACAGACGATATGAAGAAGTCTGTACCTATGATTGCATCAGGTTCAACACATACAGTCGTTCTAAAACCTAACGGAACAGTGTGGACATGGGGTCAGGATACATATGGACAACTTGGTGATAACGATTCTGAAACAAAGGCATATGCTGTTGAAGTTGTTAAGGAAGGCAATATAATTCTTGATAATGTTAAAGAAGTTGCCGCAGGTACTGCACATTCACTTGCACTTACAAAAGACGGTAAGATTTACGCATGGGGCAGCAATTCATACGGACAACTTGGTATTACTGATGCAACAAGCGGTAAGCCGACAGGTGCAAGCAAATCAGCAGTAGCTGTTGAACTTATTTATGCAAATGACGGTAGTGAACTTCCTAAGTTTGTTTCGATTGCAGCCGGTGATTACTTCTCTGTTGCTCTTGCAGAAGACGGCAGTGTATGGTCATGGGGCAGAAATGTCAACGGACAACTTGGACACGGTGATTTCGGAACCGGTTATACATATTATGCACCGGTTAAAGTACAACAAGGTGCAAGTGCAAGTAAGACAGTTGTCACAGGCACAGAAACAACTGAGTCAGACGGAAACACTGTAACAAAGAATATATATGGTAATAATATATACTTAGAAGAAATCGTAGCAATCAGTGCCGAAGGCGATTCTGTAATGGCAATCAAGTCAAACGGAACAGTGCTTTCATGGGGTGTTGATTCACACGGTCAGTCAGGAACAGGTTCACTAAGTGATAAGCATGTTCCGACAAGAGCTAAGGCAAGTGACTTTGACGGTGTTAAGGACAGCAACGGAATACCTATGTCAACAACAAGTGACACAAGTTATCTTGCAAACGTAACTTCTATTGCAATGGGTAAAAACCAATCAGCTGTAATAGTCGGTGACGGTTCATATGTTCTTACAGCCGGAGATAATACAACAGGTCAGACAGGTCTTGGAACTACAGAAGGTAACACAACAATGTTCAAGGCTGTTAAAAATGTATGGGGCAGCGATGTAAAGGTTGTAGAAATTAAATCAGGTGCAAACCACACTGTTGCTCGTACTGATGATAACAGACTATGGGCATGGGGTGATAACTCAAAGGGTCAGCTTGGTCTTGGAGATACAGTAATAGATAACAGTATTGAAATGGCAGATAAGCCGACTCAGGTTAAACGTGGTGACTCATATTCTGACGACGCATATATCAATAATATTTGGACAATCGGCGTCGGCGGAAATAACAGTGCCGCTATAAGACATGATACAGTTGTAGGCAGTGACGTTGTATGGTCATGGGGTAATAATGCCACAAGACAACTTGGTAATATGATTGATAATCAGTCATATATGCCGGTACAGTCAGGCGAAAGAGAAACAAGACGAGTTCTTGTTATCCATATTGACAAGCATACAGCCAACGGTCAGACAATTCCTTATACAATTCAACTTCCTCAAAAGGCTGAGGATGCAGTAGATGTATCATTGACAAATCTTCCTCAGATTTCGATTGGTACAGGCGATTATCTACAAGTTGATATTGATAAAATTTACGAAGTATATGAAAGCGGATTTGTACTTGAAACATCCGGAGAGATGGTACAAGTAACAGGAGCAAGTTTTGCATCTTCAAATGTAGAGGTAGTATATGTAGACGGAGCCGCAACTTCGGGTACATTAAGACCTACAGAAAAGGGTGCGTATAACAGTGCTGTTATTACAGTAACAAATCCTAAGACAAATAGCGAAGGCGTATTTGTTGTAAATGTTACAAAGACAAACGATGCCGTTGCATCATCAAGCGTATCTACAGGTACAAGCCATACACTTGTTCTAAAAGAAAACGGAACATTGTGGACATGGGGCGATAACTCTAAGGGTCAACTTGGTGACGGTCCTACAAGCGAGGGTGTAACAGGCGGAAGTATTTCTGATGATTATATACACAGAAGCTTTACATACACAGGTACAGGTGATCTAAATTATACAGCATTCCCTGTACAAGTTAAGACTGCTAAGGACACACCTCTTGTAAATGTAGTATCAGCGTCGGCAAACAAAGACTATAATGTAGCCGCAGATGCAAACGGTGACGTATATATTTGGGGTAGTGTAAACGGATTGTCATATACATATGCTCAGAAGATGGCAGGCTTTGAAGGCAAGAATATCATTGCCGTATCAGCAGGTTATACTCACTTCATCGCACTTTCAAAAGACGGCTATGTATATTCATGGGGTGCAAACTCATACGGACAACTTGGTAACAACACAACATCAAATGTCACATCACTAAGCGGTGTAACACAGGTAGTAGGACAAAGTGGCGAAAACTACTTGTATGACATCGTAAAGATTGCTGCAAACGGAAACAGCAGTGCAGCTGTAAGAAGTGACGGAACATTATGGACATGGGGTGCAAATAAATCAAGCCAGCTTGGTGACGGCACATCAACAAATAAGACAACTCCAATTCAGGTAATCAGAGGCGAAAGCAATCCTGAATATGATAATCGTGAAGATAACTCTAACTATTATGTATACTTGCAGAATGTTAAGGATGTAAGTGTCGGCGAAGACCACATGATAGCTATGACAGAGGACGGCAGCGTTTATACATGGGGTTCAAATAAGTACGGTCAACTTGGTGTGAATATTGACGGTGACTCAGTAAATCACGCAGTTAAGGTTGACACATCTGCAATTACAGCCGTAACGGATGAAAACGGAAATGCAGATGAAATAACAGCAGTTTATGCCGGTAAACATTACAGTGCTATTATCACTCGTGAAGGTCATATGTATGTATCAGGTAGAAATACAGATGATACTGAAGGTACAAACTATGTAACAGGCAAACTTGGAACAGGAACAACAGACGAATCTATATCAGAATTTACTTCTGTTGCGACAGGTTTGAAGTACGAAAAGGATAATAACATTGAAAATATTCACGGTGTAAGAAATGTTGCACTTGGTGCAAACCATACAGTAATAATCAGTAAATATGGTTATGTATGGTCATGGGGTGCAAATAATAATTATCAACTTGGTGATATAACATATAACGTTCGTATTGAAAAAGGCTCAACAACATATAACATCAATACTGTTCCTACAATTTCAGGTAACAGAGAAACCCGTTATATGACAATTAATGATGCCGTAACAGATAAGGGCAGAATAATTGCATCTTCTGATGATAATATTTCAATGCCTCCTGTTGTAACAATTTCAGAAGACGATGTATTGAATATCACAAAGGTAACATATGATTACAGTTCAGGATTTAACGTAGCAGAAACAGACGAACATCCTGTTATGTATCTTGCAAATGATCCGAACACATATTCAAATGTAACATGGGCATCATCAGATGAAAATGTTGCTACAATCGAAAACGGTAAGATTATACCTAACGATAACAGACGATACAGTTCAACAACGATTTCTGTTCAAAATATGAACGGTGCAATCGGAATGTTTATTCTAAAGATTAAGCGTAACGAGAATACTGTTGCAGTACCTATGGTTGCTGCCGGTGATGACTTCTCAATCGCTTTGAGAGCAGACGGTACTGTATGGTCATGGGGTAATAATGACAAGGGTCAGCTTGGTTTGGGCAGCAGTGTAACAAATCAAGACCGCCCTGTTCAGATTAAAAATCTGTCTAATATTACATATATAACTGCCGGTCAATATCATGCAGGTGCAATAGATAAAGACGGTAACGTATATATGTGGGGTTATAATGAATTCGGTCAGATGGGTAACGGTACATCTAATAATTATAATTTAACACATCATAAAGATGACCATTATTATTATGATGATAGTTGTTGGAGTCCGGATTCTCATCATAATCACGGTGGTTCAAGCGGTCATACACATTATATGTATAATAAGGTAAACAATAATGCGTATACTCCGGTTAAACTTTCATATAACTTTGGTGAAAAGATAGAAACTATCACAGCAGGCGATAATCATACTGTTGTTATGACAGAGAGCGGTAAGGTTTATGCTTGGGGTGATAACAGATATAATCAAATCGGTTCACCGCAGACATATGCAAAGAGCGGATATATGGGTCATTACAGATATAACTTGTGTTCAGGTAACAGTAATGATGCCGAAATAACAAGAGTTCCGTTAATGCTTACACCTGTGAGAGTAAGAGGCGCAGAAGGCTATGGCTACCTTGAAGAAATAATTGATGTCAGAGCCGGCGGTGACTTCACAATCGCATTGAAGAGAGACGGTACTGCTTACACTTGGGGTAAGAATGATGAAGGTCAGTCAGGTGACGGCACAGTAATCACTTATACTACACCGTCATATCAAAAAGCTAATATGTATGCGTATGGTAGTCATGGTAATGATTATGGTTGGTACGTTGCAAGTACATATGATTTGAAGATTAGATATGAACAATCATACAAGAAGTATTATCCTGTACAAGTAAAAGCAGGTGTACAGACACTTGATATTGAAAATAATTCAACATACAATGCAGGTTCATATGCTTATAACTACTTGCAAGAAATTACAACAATTTCAGCAGGCAGCAAGCACGCTGCAGTTATCACAAAGAATGGTGACTTGTTCACATGGGGTAACGGCGAAAACGGTCAGCTTGGTAACGGTGCTAATGATGATAGTAACTTACCTGTTAAGGCATTTGAAAATGCAGTACAAGTAGCAAGCGGTTCAAATCAATCTATTGCAATTCAGAAAGACAGTGCAGTATGGGCATGGGGTGATAAGACACCTCCTCCGTATTTGACATTCTATGAAACAATATGGACAGATAAGGACAGATTGACAAGCTATGATACAGCTACTATTTACGGTAGAAAGTACACAGAAACAAATCCTACAAATGTATCTTATCAGCTTGGTATAGCCGATACAACATCAACAAGTGTTAATACACCTCAAATGGTTGTAAAGGGTAACACAATTAATGCTAAACCTGAGAACTTCTCAGAACAAATGATGAAGTACGGCATTATCTCAACAAGAGGCTCACATACAGTTATGTATAGTACACGTTACGGTACTGTATGGTCATGGGGTACAGGTACAAACGGAGAAATAGGTGACTTTACACTTAATAACCGTACATTTGCAGTACAGACAGGTGCTACGGATTATATCCGTCCTGACGTTATAGGCGGCGGAATTTATGAAAGCGACAGTAACACAGCTGTTACTGAGTATTCAACAACTAACCCAATGCCTAATATGATTACAATTAACAGTAATGAATATATAGAATTTAATCTAAGCAGTGATGTTTACAGATTAATTTCTCCTGGTTTCAACCTTGCATTTACAGAAAAAGAATCAGAACCATTCTACTGGACTCCTGATTTACATTTGACAAATATTGATGAAAATATTGCAACGGTTGAAATGAACGGAACAGTCGCAAGAATTGTTCCGAATCAGAATGAAGCATACGGTGAAACAACACTTATGCTCCGTGATGATAATTCAGATATATCATTTATCTTCAAAGTTCGCGTAATGCCTACACAAGAAGAGAAGTACGGTACAGATATAAAGTATGCCGCACCGAAGGTTGTAAACGGTGAATCTCATGTAGTTGCATTAAAGACAAACGGTACTGTATGGACATGGGGTCGCGGAACTAATAACCAACTTGGTGACGGTTCTAACTCAAACGACAACTATCCACTTCAAGTATTGGGTGTTAACGGTAGCGGATTCCTTGAGAAGATAGTAGATATAGCCGCAGGTACAAACTTCTCTGTTGCATTGGATGCAGACGGCAATGTTTATACATGGGGATATAACTCAGATTCATATCCTGTATTGAAACTTACAGACGCTGTTGCAGTTGGTGCTGCAAACAGTATGGTTTATGCAGTAATGAACGACAGAACAGTTAAGTATTGGTCATACGGTTCAAGTCCAACTTCATTGATTAAGGGCGAAAGTGCATCAACAAGCGATTTATTTGAAAATGCACTTGAAGTAACAGGCGGAATTTCGCATAACACGATTCTTCGTGATGACGGTTATGTATGGACATGGAGCAACGGCGGAGCAGAAGCAGGTAACGCGTCGGGTCAACTTGGTAATACATTGCGTAAATACCTTAACTATCCGGCACTTGTAGTAGTAGGCGAAAGCCCATACAACAGTGTTTACCTAAATAACGTTGTAGAAGTACGTTCGGGTGCAAACCATAACGTTGCACTTATTAAAGAACAAAACGAAAATCATACACAGTATGACGTTCCGACAGATAAGGCGTTTACATCTAAGAATGGTTATGTATTCGCATGGGGCGATAATTCAGAAGGTCAATTCGGTAAGACAACAGCTCAATCAAACAGCTATGCACCTGTAAGAGTTGATATTCCTGATGATGAAGTAATTAATCATATTTCAGCTGAAAAGAATTCAAATCTTGCAACAACAGCCGATAATACTGTTTGGGCATGGGGCAACTATGCAGATGGTCAAATGGGAGCAAACGGCACAAGCTCAGCTCCTGTACAAATCGTATCAAATGACGGCGGAGTATGGTCATCATCGAATGGCATTAAGGGTGCCCTAAACGGTGCTGCCGGCGGAGATTCAATGTCTGCATATATTTCAGACGGTACAGTTTGGACATGGGGTTCAAATAGTTCAGGTCAGCTTGGCGATCAGACAAATGTTAATAAGAACTACCCTGTTCAGGCAATTACAGAACCGGCAACCAAGATGATTAAGGTTGCACACGCGTATGTTTATAAGAAGTCGGATTTGACAACTCCTGTTAAGGAACTTGAATATCCGAACGAAATTATGATAGATGTTGACGAAACTGTGGTTATTGACAGAATTGTTGTAGAAGAAGTTCTTGCATTTAACCTATACTTCGATAAGCGTGTGACAGAAATATCAGTAGATAATATTGATGCTAAGTCAACTGATGAAGAGGCAATAGAAGTTACATCAACTAATTCAACCGTTAAGGCAGAATCACCAGAAAATGCAGTAGCGGGTGACAGTGCATATGTAACAATGTCAGCACAGTTTAAAGGTGATACTGCTACGGGCTTTATAAGAATAGGTCTAATTGCAGACGGAACAACATCACTTCCGGAAGCATCATTGAGTACAACAAGTTCTGTAATTGTAAATGCAGACGGAACAGTAAGTGCATGGGGCGATAACAGCTATGATAAGTTAAACGTATCATTGTTCGATAATCAAACTAATGTATATGTTCCGGGTGTTGTAATGAAAGACGATGACGGACAAGTTATATTTAATAACGTAAAAGAATTTGCGTCAGGTGAAAACTTCAGCGTAATTCTAACAAATGACGGTGAAGTATACGCTTGGGGTACAAATGAAAACTCTCAAACAGGTATAGGCAATGCAGGTTCAACTGCTTACGCATATCCGCAAAGAGTTATGAACAGTTCAGATACACCGCTTTCAGATATTATATCTGTTAAGGCATATTCGACTCATGCAGTTGCACTTTCAAAAGACGGTAGAGTATATGTATGGGGTGCAGTATCTGATAAGATTGGTCAGAACAGATCAAGACAGAATTATTATGCAAAACCATTGAGAATTACTAATGTACAAGCTATCGCAGCTGGTGAAAATCATACAGTAGCATTGAAGGCAGACGGTTCAGTTTGGACATGGGGTTCAAATGATTCAGGACAACTTGGATCTGATACATCATCAACTCCGCTACCTGTAATGGCAGAGGGTGTAAGCAGTGTAGTTGCAATCGCAGCCGGTGCAGATACATCTATTGCTCTTACAGCAGACGGCAGTGTATATACATGGGGTGGCGGCGAAAACACCGCAACAAAAGTTCTTGACAATGCTACCCAAGTAGACGCTAAGGGTGAACAATTCACCGCAGTATCGGTTGACGGCAGTGCATACGCATGGAATAAGAACGAAACTCCTACAAAGGTTGACGGACTAAGCAATGTTATTACATCTGCGGCTGGCGGTAATCACGCAATGGCAGTCCTTTCAGACGGTGATGTATATACATGGGGTGAAAACAGTAATTATCAACTTGGTGACGGCACAAATAATTATTCAGAATCACCGATTAAGGTAAATAAAGCGCCTGAAGGCATTCGTGTAACTAAGGCGGTTGTAGGTACAGTTTCGTACACAGATGACGCTAAGCTTCTATATGAATTTAATATTGAAAGCGGCGATGAGCTTGGTATTGACGGAGTTAAGAAGTTCGTTCCTTATCGTTTCAATGTACTTGGTACAAAGAGATGGGAAAATGTTATGAATTACAGACTTGAAGCTCTTGATTCAAATGTAGCAGTAGTAAATGGAAAAACAATTTCGACAGTATCAGGTCGTTACGGAACAACTTACATAAAGATTATTGAACTTAACGATGACGGAACTGACGGTGAAAACGTTGGATTTATAAAGGTAAATGTAATACCTAACGGTGCATTCACAGCGCCTATGGTTGCAGCCGGTACAGATTTTGTTATCACTCTAAAGGATGACGGAACTGTATGGTCATGGGGTTCAAACTTACATAATAAAGTAAGTGTGAAATCTGATGAATATGTAGATGTTGCAACACAAGTTGAGTTAAGTGAAAACACTGCTCTTACAAACGTTGTGAAGATTGCCGCCGGTGAAAGTCACGCTCTTGCACTTACTGCAGACGGTAAGGTTTACGCATGGGGCGGCGGTGAAAAAGGTCAGCTTGGTAATGGTTATAATGAAGATAGCAATTATCCGGTTCTTGTAAACGGAATTACAAATGCCGTTGATATTGCCGCCGGTGAAAATCATTCAGTTGCACTTATGGCAGATGGTACAGTTTACGCATGGGGCAGCAACGAATCAGGTCAAATCGGACATCAGCAAAAGGCAAGTTCTGTATACGGAACAAATGCCTCTGAACATTATAATGTACCTGTTATCGTAACAGACTTCGGCGAAACAAAACATCTTGAATCAATCGTTGGTATTTCAGCGGGCGGTAACCATACTTCTGCTCTTACAACAAGCGGTGTTGTATATACATGGGGTAGAAATGTAAACAGTCAGCTTGGTATGAACGATACAAATCCGGCAGATCGTTATGATGTTCCGAGAGAAGTTCTTGGAGATGCAGATTCAGAATTTAAGTATAACGTAGCTAAGATTTCGGCAGGCGATGAACATACAGCCGCACTTTCACAAAACGGAAACGTATGGACATGGGGTTATAACTACTATGGACGTCTTGGTGACGGTAGTGGTGAAACAAGAGCTATGCCTGGTAAGGTTGTAACAGCTCTTAACTACGAAACTTTCGATCTTGAAGGAATTGTAGATATAGACGCCGGAATTACTCACTCATTGGCAATCGCTGCAGACGGTTCAATTTACGCATGGGGCGATAATATGTACGGTGAACTTGGCGACGGTACAAAAGCACAGAAGTCAACGGCTGTCAAAGTTGTAAACGAAGATGGCAGTGACTTTAGCGGTGCAAACGGTATATCAGCCGGAAACGAACATTCTGTATTGTTCACAAATATGGGTGAAATCTATACATGGGGTCATAATGATCAAGGTCAACTTGGTACGGCTCTTGCAGACGGTGAAACGAGTGCATCTGTTCCTCAATGTATAGGAAGCAGTTCAGAAGGTTCAAAGGGACTTGTTATAACAAAGATTAATGTAACAGGTACACCTGTAGGTGAAACATACACAACAGTTCCGGAAAGTATTTCAATATTCCCAACTCAGAATGTTGCGGTAGATTTGAATACAATAAAGGTTATAACATCAATAAGCAGATTTAATGTTTATACATCAATGAGCACAGGAGGTTCAGGTGGATCAACTGTAAGTCCGAGCGATATAACAATCTCGACAGACAGTGATTTGTTAACAATCGACAATGCTACAGGTGTTATTTCACCTAAGACTGCTACAAGCTACGGTATTGCAAAGGTTACAGTTAAACATAACCCAACTCAATATACAAAGTCATTCAATATAGTTATTAAGCCTGAATATTCAGCAAATAAGTCTGCGACAATAGTAGGTGGCAGTGACTTTACGATAGCATTGAAAGCAGACGGCAGTGTATGGACATGGGGTAATAATACTCATGGACAACTTGGTAATGGCAAGGGTGGTAATAACGCACAAGTTATTAATCCGCAGCAAATCGCACTTTCAAATATCTCATCAGTTGCAGCCGGTAAAGAATTTGCAATGGCACTTACTGATGACGGTAATGTATATACATGGGGTGCAAACGAGTCAGGTCAACTTGGTATCGGTTCTGTTGATGATAAGTCAACTCCACAAAAGGTATCATTCGATTTGGCAGTAGGTGAATACATAATCAGAATTTCAGCAGGCGATAACTTCGCAATGGCACTAACAAGTGCAGGTGACGTTTATGTTTGGGGTAATAATGATTACAGCCAGATGGGTCTTGGAAATACAATGGCTCACAGCGACTTCTATTCACCGAGCAAGATAGAAAGCATCACAGGTGCAACAATGATTACAGCCGGAGCAAATCATGCAATGGTTTATGCTGTAGGTAAGGTTTATACATGGGGTGCAAATGACTCTGGTCAGCTTGGTAAGGGCACAGATACATTCAGTGCGTCAACCGACGGTGTACCGAAAGAGATAAATATTCCGACTTCAATAGCTACAGTCGATCAGATTATTGCTCGAGGTGATTACTCAGCTATAATTTCAGACGGTAAAGCTTATCTATGGGGTGCAAACGGAAATTATCAATTAGGTAATAACTCTGATACAAATGTATTGTCAGTACCTGATACTGCATTGAATATTGAAGAAAATATTCAAGCTATGGCATTGGGTTACAGTCATATCGTTGCTATCACAGAAAAAGGCAATGTATATGCTTGGGGTAACAATACATTAGGTCAGCTTGGTTTAAGCACAAATGCAAATGAATATAAGACACCTAATAAGGTTTACTCAGGTGCAAGTTCACAGACTAACCAATATATGATAAATATGTGGGGTGTAGGTGCAGGCTATAATACATCATTTGCAGTTGCCTCAAACGGTATCGTATACGGTTGGGGTCAAAATGACAACGGACAACTTGGTATAGGCACAAGAGCAGACGTAAATCTTGCTAATACAGTTAAGCTAAGTGATAAGAACGGTTTGACAATAACAAATGCGTACGTTACAGGAAGTACAAATGTTACATATGATAGCAATAACCCACTTCCTTATAACGTAACAATCACACCGGACGATACACTTACAATAAGCAATAATTCAATAACAATGGCGGCAGCCGATAATGACTTTAACTTGTTCGCATCAAATGATTCACAAATCAGTATCGCAGACAGTGCAAATATAAGATTCTATTCATTAGATCCTTCTATTATGTCTGTAAATGAAACAACAGGTGTTGTTACATTAAGCGATGCAACAAAGGAAAGACGTTACGGAACAACTGTAATCAAAGTTGTTGAAACAACAGAAAATCTTGTATCATATATTAAGGTTGCAGTAAGAGATAACGGAAAACCTCAAGCTGAAACAGGCGTATTTGCGTCACCTTATAATGATGACGGTACAAGAATTATGGTCAAGAATGACGGAACCATTTATACATGGGGAAGTGACAATAAACTTGGTCAGCTTGGTAGAACGGGTGATACAACCGAACCTGCACAAGTTAAGGGCAATAACCTTGATACAAACAAGGTTGTTCAGGCAGCAGTAGGTAATTCGTTTGTTGTAGTTCTTACTTCAGACGGCGCAGTATATTCATGGGGTGTTAATACATCAGGTCAAAATGGTTACGGATATGCTAAGTCATATAATAGAACACCGGTAGCAACAGCAATTCCTCGAGGAAAAGTTATTACACAAATTGCAGTCGGTGAAAGTCATGTAATTGCACTTTCAAGCGATGGCGATGTATATGCTTGGGGTAATAACGATAACGGACAGCTTGGTATAGGTATAAAGATACAACGTGAACTTACACCGACATTACTTCCTATAACAGAAAAGGTTGTACAGATTGCCGCAACAGGCAAAGGCGGTGCGGCTTTGACTGAGGATGGTCATGTATATGCTTGGGGTAACGGTAACTTATCTGCTGAACTTAAAGCAGAAGGTGAAAGTGCCGGCGATACAGATCATAAGCTACAGAATATTGTAAGACTTGCGTCAGTAGGAAATGTATTTACAGTTTCAGACGCAAACGGTACAACATACGCATGGGGCGAAGGCTCAGTTCACGGTAAAGAAATTTCATCAGACGAACCTGTTTCATATGATGAAATGAAGGTATTGAACTTGAATGTTGTTTATGCTCAGGTTAAAGAAAACGATGAAGTTACAAGAGCATATACAATGTCTAATCCATTACCGACATCACTTGAACTTACAAGCAATCAAATTCTTCAAATTGCAGGCGACTCAGTTTGGGGTAGTGCAAATATTGAATCTTCATCTGTATATGACAGAGTAGGCTATGAAATGACTACTGACAGATTGACATTTACATCAAGTAATCCGTCAGCAGTTACAGTTGACTCAAACGGTGTTGTTACAGGTATGGGCAGAATTGATAGTTCTGTAATAACAGTAACAGATAAGATTCTTGGAAGTTCGTACTCATTCACTGTAAGAGTTGCTCAAAGCGCAGATACAGAGATTACAGTTCCGATGATTGTATCGGGATACGGACATACATTGGCACTTCGTGCAGACGGAACAGTTTGGGCATGGGGTGACAATACATACGGACAACTTGGTGACGGTACATACGGAACATCAAATGTAGATAAGTTTGTTCCTCGTCAAGTTCGTATAGGTCAAAATGAAAGCAATACAAAGTTGCTTACAAACATAAAATATGTTGCAGCAGGTGCAAACAGTTCAGCTGCAATAGATCAAGACGGTCTACTTTATGTATGGGGTAATAATGATAACGGACAACTTGGTGTTGACGGAAAGATAGTTGCATATCCGACACTTGTCGAAGCCCTAAAGGATAATCCGGCTACACCAAACGCTGATGAAACAATTCTTGTTTCGGCAGTTGAATTGAGCGAAAGCCATACAATTATCATTGACGCTTTGACAAAGAGAGCGTATACATGGGGTAAGAACGATCATAATCAGCTTGGTTATCAGCAGAGTATACTAAATAACGGTAAGCCTATGACTTCACCGTCAACTGAAAATTATGCTAAGGAGGCTCACCTTGTAACAAGAGATAAGGGTGACTTGAACTTCCTTGAAGTAGCATCTGGTAAGAATCATTCAGTTGGTATAGTTATTCCTGCATCTGAGGCAGAAACTGCTACTCAAGGTACAGTTTATGCTTGGGGTGATAATACATACGGTCAGCTTGGTCAGAACACAAGTGGTTCATCAAGCGCAGTATTACAAGCTGTTAAGAAATCAAACGGTGAAAGCATTACAAATGCAGTTGCAGTTGCCGCAGCCGATAACTATTCACTTGCATTAACGGCAGACGGAATAGTTTACGCATGGGGTGATAATACATACGGAGTAATGGGCAACGGTACAAAGGGCGGTATACAGAAATCAGCTGTAGCCGTAGCCGGAGTAACAGGTGACGGTACTCTTGAAGGTATTTATGCAATAGCCGCATCACCGAAGACAGCTGTAGCAATAAGCAAAGACGGTCACGTTTATAGCTGGGGTAATAATGATAATGGTCAGATAGGTGACGCAACTCACTTTGAAAGACTATATCCTGTAATGCAGAGTGATATTAACAATGCAAAGGCAGTTTCAGCAGGTGACGGATATACAGTTGTTCAAACAACAAGCGGAAATATGTATGCTTGGGGTAAAAACGACTCAGGACAAATCGGTAACAGTACGTTCGATGAACAACTTGTTCCGGTTGCAGTCGGTGCAAACTCTAAGTTAACAATAAGAAAAGCAGGTATTGTTACTAATACACAGGCAGGTTCAATCGTAACATCAGCAGAATTTGCAATGTTCAGCATGCTTGAAGAAAGCGATATTGTTGAAATGAACGAAGTATATTCTGCCGGCGATGATATTAGCCTACAAAGCTTTGAAAGTGTAGATTATGATACTGAAAACTATGTACCGAGAACAATTACATTGACAAATGATGCGTCAGGCAACATTCAGCAATTTGTTCTTGATAAGAATGCAGTATATGATGAAATGAGATTCTATCTAAATACTGATTCTGAAACAGGTAATGATGAGTTTAAGGTAGAAGACATCTATATGATACCTGCTGATACAAGCTTGTTCAGTGTAGACGATAACTGGATTGTTACACCTACACAAAAAGCTATTGACAGCAAGTATGCCGTTACAACACTTATTGTTCAAGACAGAACAAGAAATATCGCACAAACATTTGAATTGGAATTCAGAGCGACAAAGCGTGACGATGAGGAATTCGGTAAAGATATATTAGCCGCACCGATGGTTGCGTCGAACAGCTTTAATTCAATAGCATTGATGTCAGACGGAACAGTTTGGACATGGGGAGATAATACATACGGACAACTTGGTAATAACTCAGTAACTCCTTCTTCAATGCCGGTTCAAGTTCGTAACCCTATAAGTGACGGATACCTTGACGGAATAGTTAAGGTTGCACAAGGTAAGTACCACAGTGTAGCACTTACATTAGACGGTAAGGTTTACACATGGGGTCATGGTGCAGACGGTCAGCTTGGTACAGGCAATACATCAGATAGCCTAATTCCGGTTGCAGTAGTAACAGGCGCATCAACTTCTGAAACAGAAGATGCACAATATTTGACAGACATTGTTGATATAACAGCCGGCGACGACTTTACAGCAGCTCTTGATAACAAGGGTCGTGTATGGATGTTCGGTAATAATGCATCGGGCTTGCTTGGAATAAGTAAGACAGATGATATTCAGAAATATCCTCAAAGAGTTCTTGCAGGTAAGAGCAAGAGTACAACAATGTATCTTGAAAATATCGTATCTATCGCGGCAGGTGCACACCATATGCTTGCTCTTGATAAGAATGGCAGTGTATGGGCATGGGGCGATAACAGCAGAGGTCAGTTGGGTGAAGGAACATACGAAGATGTTCTTGAGGCTGACGGAACTAAGACAAGCGCAACAACAAGAACTATTCCGGTAGCAGTTGATATTCAAGATGTTGAAAAGATTTATGCAGGATATAATAATTCTGCGGCAATTAAGACAGACGGTACTCCATGGGCATGGGGCGATAACAGTTACAGCCAGGTAGGTAATAACAGTACAGCTGATGCAGTAGCTGTTCCGGCTCAGGTTATGTATGAGTACGACAAGGAAAATCATATCGGTGTACTTCTAACAGACATCAGACAAATCTCTGTCGGAAAAGAACATATGAACGCATTGACACGTTCAGAAAAGAACGTTGTTACATGGGGTAAAAATTTGAATACAATCACTTCAGCAAGTGGTATTCAAACAAATAAGATGGCAGTAGAGTTGCTTGATGACCTTGATAATAACAGTGTTGTTACAGATACAATTATGATTGCGTCGGGTGATAACACATCTGCAATACTAAGAAGTAACGGTGACGTTTACTCTATCGGTAATAATGCAAACGGTCAACTTGGCGACGGTACAGCTGTTGATAAGGATATTCCTGTCCTTGTTGGTATAGGCAGAAGTGCTGATACTGTTATGATGAATAGCGGAGCAATAATCAGACGTGACGCAAACGGTGATTATACTGATATTACAAAGCAGTACACAGACGATGATCCAATGCCTTACGAGGTAAATATTCTTAGAAGTGAAATCCTTTCAATAGATATGAATGAAATATTCGTTGAAAGAGATCCAAGCTTTAACTTGATAACAGGTTCGTTTAAGGTTAGAGATAACGGTTATACATTCAAGTCACTTGACGAAAGTGTAGCAATTGTTTCAAATGATGGTGTAGTTACACCGGCAGATCAAACAAGTGCAATAGCTCTTGGAACAACATATATTGTTGTAAAGGGTAATGAAACAGGCGCAACAGGAATTATCAAGATTAACGTTATGCCAATGGATGTTCAGTTTGAACAAGGCGAAACAGTTATAAGAGATGACAGTAAAGTTTACCCATATGTAGCTGTAGGCGGTAAGACAATGGCAGCCGTTACAGACGGCGGTGTACTATATACATGGGGTGACAATACATACGGTCAACTTGGTATAGGACTTACAAGCGACGCAACACCATATTCAACAACACCGACAGTTGCAATAAATGGTAACGTTAAGAAGGTCGTTGTAGGTGACGGATTTATGGTAGCCGTTACAATAAACGGTGAAGTATATGCTTGGGGTAGAAATGATAACGGTCAACTTGGAAACAGTACAAAGGATAACTCGATTTCTCCTGTAAGAGTAGAAGGAATTGATAACGTAGTAGACATTGCAGTTGGCTTGAATCATACATTATTGCTTACAAACACAGGCGATATATATGCATTCGGTGACGGAAGCAACCATCAGGTAATTCCTGAATTAACAGAAACAGCTTTGACACCGCAAAAACTACATATTAAGAGTTCTTTGGAAATTGCGGCAGTATATGCTGACAATAATACAAGTTATGCACTTACAAGAAACGGTGACATAATCGCATGGGGCGAAAATACATCGTATAAGTTTGGTGACGGCGATTACTACGGTAACGGTATAGCATATGCAGATATAGCTGAAAAAGCAGTTACAATGTCTGCGTCAACAAACAGTGTACTTGCATTGTCAGAAACAAGCCATGTATGGGCATGGGGCAGTAATAACCATAACCAACTTGGTATGTATCTAAAAGACGATAATACATATGAAACTGTTGTTGAAAATCCAACTCTTTCAGATGTATATAATGAAACTGTTGAAGGTGAAGATTGGACTCCGAACGGTGTAACAGCCGGTGAAAGTGCATTCGTAACTTATATAAACGGACATTCAAGAGTTCGTGGTAATAACCAAATTGACGACAAGAACGGTGGTCAACTTGGTATAGATACAGTAAATGATGCAGACGGAAACGCATATTATCCTGACGTAAAAGATAATGCAGTTGTATTATTGCACGCAGGTGACAGTGATCCGGATCACCATTATGAACCGTTCAACGGTGCAAAATCTATTGCGGCGGCAGCAAACGGTGCGAATGGCGTTATCTTCGATAGTATAGGTAAAATCTATGCTTGGGGTGATAACACAAGAGGTCAGATTGGTGACGGTACACAGGATAATCGTGAATATCCGGCGGCTGTACTTATAGACGGCGGCGGAGCTTATATTGATTTTGCAGAGGCAACATTGACACGAAATGATATATCAGACATACCAATTCATATGTTCTATGATACTATTATGCGTGATAATGGTACTCTTGAAACAGCAGTAAGACAAAACGATGTAATCCAGATTGATCTTGACAATGTAGTAGGCGTTATAGGCTTTACACTATTCGGTGAGTCTGCTTATAAACCGACAGGATTGACATTCGAGTCACTAAATACTGAAGTGGCAGAGTTTGAGGCTAATCCAAACGGCGGAAATAACACAACAGGTAAATTGTATATTAAGCAAAAGACTGGCGTAACATATCTTGTTGCAAAGGATTCAAGAGGCAATACAGGTACAATTAAACTTAATGTTATTCCGGCAGGTAATGACAGAAGTAACGTTATGCCGATGATTGCAGTAGGTGAAAACCACACTATTGCACTTCGTTCAGACGGAACAGTTTGGTCGTGGGGTAATAACTCATACGGTCAATCAGGTAACGGTAGCAAGTCTTCATATACTACAATTCCTGTACAGGTACTGAAACGTGAAAATGCTACAGCAAGTCCGAGTGCATTGACAAATGTAATCAAGATAGCAACAGGCGGAAATCACAGCTTGGCTCTTACAAGTGATGGTCATGTATATGCATGGGGTACAGGTGTTAAGGGTGCTCTTGGCAACGGTTCACAAACTGAATTCAATGTACAGAAGTACGCAGTAAGAGTTTATGGAACGACAAGATCTTATTATCTTGGTGACAGTGCCGAAGGTACAGTTACTGAATCGATTTACGGCTCAAGAATTATTGATATTGCGGCTGCAGGTACAGGCTCTGATTCAAAAGAGGGTACAAAGCAGTATTCATATGCAATCGATGCAGACGGCAATATCTTTGGTTGGGGTTATAACTATAAGGGAGTTGTTTCACCGCAGGATACATATAATGCGAAGATGACTCTTCCGAGAAATATCACAACCAGAAATACAATTCTTAAGAGTGCAAGAAAGCTTATCCCTGATAAACTCGGAGATACAATGCACGTCTTAAAGGCTGACGGTCAGATTATTACATGGGGTGATAATTCAAACGGCATTTACGGTATAGGCGAAAATATTTCGACATCACCAAGCCGTGCATCACTTCCTGAAAAAGCAATAGCTGCATTTGGCGGTACAAATAATATTATGGCTATACTTATGGACGGCGGTGTAGCTATGTGGGGTGACCTAAGACAAGGTCAACTTGGATATGGCAGCGACAGTCCTGAGTATTTGACAGTAGAAAAGACACCGGTAAGAGCATACAACTTTGAATGGGCTCAAAGAGGTGCATTCCCACTTAGCGGTGATATATCTGAGTATGTTCAGGTAATCTATGCAAACGGTGGTCATAACGATGATGGTTCTTACAGCAGTGAAAACTTGTGGTCAGCAGGTATGTATGGAGCTATGCTTGGACGTGGCACAGAACATGATAACGAAATTCTTCCGGTAGGCAGAGTTCTTGCAGGAAAGACAGACGTTAGCGGATACGTTAAAAATGTAATTCTTGTATCAAACGGCAGAACAAACAGTGATATATCTGTAATTACAACAGATAACGGTGCTGTATGGGCATATGGTATTAATGAAAACGGAATAATCGGTGACGGAACAACGGTTGACAGATATGAACCGGCTCGTGTCGGAACTGCATACTTCTTGTTTGATAAATATACATATTCACTAAGAGTTGATGACGTAGAAGAACCAAAACGTCCTACAATATCTTCATTCAACTTGTTGAGCGGTGCAGAAGGTACTTCAACAGAAGAAGTTGAATTGAAGTGGCAGACATGGGACGGTAGCAGTGACATTGTTGAAGTAGATTCTTCAACAGGTAAGCTTACAGGTAAGAAGGAAGGAACAACATATGTAATCGTATCACTTGCCGATGATTCATTGACAGTTGGTACATTTAAGGTAGAAGTTCGTCCGAAAGATTCAAGAATCGGCGGATCGGATACTGACAGCTATGTGGATAGCGTTGCTTATCCACAGGTTGTATCTGGTACAAATACAACGTACGCACTAAAACCAAACGGAACTGTTTGGGCATGGGGCGGTAACGAGTATGGTCAGCTTGGTAGCGGACAAATCTTCGGTACAGCAATTTACCCTCAACAGGTAAGCATAAAAGATGAAAACGGCGATAACGTAAGAATAGTTAAGATTGCAGCCGCAGGCGACAGTGCTCTTGCTATAGATACAACAGGTCATGTATGGGCATGGGGCAGAAACGATAGCGGTCAGCTTGGTATAGACAGTACATCAGTTAAGGTAAGTACACCTGAACGTGTTAAGATTGGTGAACAACCGTCTTATGGTGATGACGCATTGTCACAAGCCGGCTATATATCAAACATTGTCGATATAGCAATCGGCGGACTTACAAATGACGCAATGTTTGCATTGTTTGTAGAGGACGGCGGCGTTGTATACGGCAGTGGTAATAATGCTTATAATCAAATAAGTATGGAAAGCGGTGTCAATAACTATCAAGCACCGATAAGAGTAACTGATTCAGTTGCACAAGTTGCAATCGGAAACAGTGCAACATCTCATATGCTTAAATTTGACGGTTCTGTATATTCACAAGGTAAGGGTACAAGATATGAGTACGGTACAGGTGAAAACACAGATAACGTTGACTTCAGAGCCGGAACTGCTGAAATGGAAAATCGTGTAATGGCGATTGCAGCCGGCAGCGAAAATGTAATGGCAATTACATATGCTCTTGCACAAGACATAACTGTTGATACAGATGTAACAGGTAGTGTTTGGGTATGGGGTGCAAATAAGAACGGTGAATTCGGCGAAATGAAACTTGACGTTACTAAACCGACAAAGCTTGCAGAAATTTCAAATGCAGTGCTTATCGGCGGTGGCGAAAGCTTGTATATCGTGGATTCAAACGGAACACCTATTATGGGCGGACTTGCTTCAAGCGGTCAGCTTGGTGTAGGCGGATTGTCAAGTGACGTTTATACTCTATCGGGTAAATCCAATGTTGTAAGAACAGACGGACAAATTGCATCAAATGTACTTAGTATGACATCATCTGTTGGCGGCGTACATTCAGCTTATGCTGACAGTGACGGTTATGTATGGGCATTCGGTAAGAATGACAAGGGTCAGATTGCAAATCAAGATGTAACATCAGACTTTACAACAGCATCAATGGTTGGCTCTGACTTGATTATAACTCTTGATTCAAACGAAATACTTGTTAAGAAGAATCAAGAATCAAAACGTATAGGTATGACAGCACATCAAGGCTTTAATCTATATGAAGATGAACAGCCTGTAAATGTCAGCACAACATACAGAGTCCTTGACAGTGACATAGCATCAGTAGATGGATATGGTCAGGTAAGTGCAGAAAGCACAGGAAAGACATATGTAGAAATCTCTGCAAGAGGCGATGATAATGCCGAAAAGAGAATGTATGTACATATTATATCTCTTCCTGACGATACAGAAGTTAAGGCAGAAAATGCAGATGAAGAATATATTGCTTATCCGCAGATTTCAGCCGGAGATAACTTTATCCTTGCACTTCGTGCAAACGGTGATTTGTACGCGTGGGGCGATAATACTTATGGTCAACTTGGTCTTGGATTAGGTCGTGTCGGCAGTATCGATATGAAACCACAGAAACTTAATGTAACAAAGACTGTAACTGAAATAACAACAGGTGCAGACGGCGAAGACGTTGTTACATCAAGAGAAGTTCCTGTTAAGTTCACAAAGATTGCCGCAGGTCCTGACTTCGCAATGGCTATAGACGTTGACGGTAACTTGTATACATGGGGCAGAAACAATAACGGTCAGATTGGTAACGGTACAGATACTTCTGACTTTATAGACGAAAAGAATCCATCAGAGGTATCAAACAAGGAAACACTTGTTCCATCACCTCAAATGGTTGCATACTTCACTGATTATAATGTAGTAATGCAAGACATAAGTGCCGGCGGAAGCGTAGGCAACAGTTATGCAATGGCATTATCATCAAACGGTGACGTATTTGCATGGGGTTCAAATAAGTTTAAGCAAGTAGAAAATTCTGATAACGAAATCGTTTCAACACCTGTTTATGTTCCTGTATCAAGAATGACATCAATAGCTGCAGGTAAAGGAGATGAATTTACAACAAGCTATGGTGTTCAGGAACTTGGTAAAGTTCTTGCATGGGGTAGTAACGAAAACTCAGAAATGGGCGAAGGTGTGATAGACAGCGTTACAGGACAGGCAATAGTAAGCGGTGGCGGACTTGAAAATATCCGTGTGCTTGAAGTTGCAGCCGGTAACGGTAACGCAGCTGCCCTTACAGAAAATACAACAAATAACTCATACGAATATTATGTATGGGGTAATAATGACAATTATCAGACAGGTATCACTACAAATACTCTACCTATAAGCACTCCTGTAAAGAATACTGATATGAGCCAAACTATTGATATAACAAGCGGCAACGCATCAATGATGGTACAGAAGGGTACAGGTACAGTAAATGTAATCGGTGACAATACAAACGGTAAACTTGCAGTCGGAAACAATAATAGTGTAAATGAAATTGTTGCGGCTAAGATTACAGACGGCACAGACTTTACCGGCGTATTGGCGGCTGCAGTAAGCAGTAACGGCGGTATGTCAGCATTCATTATGCAGGACGGTTCAATCAGAACAGTAGGTAATAATGAACGTGGACAATTAGGTGATGCAATTCTTGATAATGAATTATATCCTGTTGAAGTATATTCGGGAATTATCAATGTAGACGGCGTGGACAGCAATAATGCTGTACTTGCAAATGCCGGAGCGGCTCCTGGTCGAGTATATCTTACAATGAATCAGTTTAATGTATTCGACAAGCGTGTTACAAATACAAACTTCAAAGCAACATCAACAAATCCTGACGTTGCGGAGATAGATAATGACGGTAACATTACTTATAAGTCAGTCGGTTCTGCAAGAATGGTTGTATACGAAGAAAATTCAGGAAAATACTCATTGTTCGATGTAAATGTACTTCCTAATGTTACTGATGTAACAACATCAGTTCAACCAATGGTTGTGACAGGAAATCAATTTACTCTTGCTCTTGCAAGTAACGGTCATGTATATACATGGGGCGATAACTCAAGAGGACAAGCAGGATTTAATACAACTAAAAAGACAATTAACGAACCTACAGAAGTTCTTGTAAACGGTAAACCTATGAAAAACATAGTTTCTGTTGCGGCAGGTGATAACTTCTCACTTGCAGTTGACAAAGACGGAAACGTATGGTCATGGGGTAGAAATGACGCCGGTGTAGGACAGCTTGGTAGAAAGCTATCATCGGGAACAAGCGTATATTCACCGAGAAAGGTATATGACGTTGCACCGACTCCTTCAAACGGAGCAATGGGAAGTACATATCTTGGCGGTGAAAATACAGGTAAGGTAGTTAAAGTCTTTGCATCCGGTTCAACAGCGGCGGCAATCACAGAAGAAGGCACTGTATATGTATGGGGTAGCAACAGATACGGTCAACTTGGTATCGGACATGATGCTATAACAGAAAGTTCAGCAAGCTCAAATAAGAATATACCGTATAGAATGTATGGTATTGACGATGCTGTTGATGTAGTAATCGGTGAAAAGAATATTGCGATTATAAATCGTGACGGTACAGTTTATATTACAGGTAGCAACGAAACAGGTGTTCTTGGAAACGGCGAAGTTTGGAGTACAGGCAGTGCAAATAACGGATACAACAGAACAATACCTCTTCCTGTACTTGATACAGATATGAAAGCACTTACAGGCGTTGTGAATGGAGCATTAGGCCCTGAACATGCAATATTGAACTTGTATCAATACAAGAAATCTGCTGATGCAGAAGGCAACGATACATCAGACTTTGCAAACGAAGTATATGCTTATGGTAATAATAAGAACGGTGTTCTTGGAAACGGTGTAGCATATACAAACGGTACATTCTCTGATGAAAACGGAATGACTGTAACAGAAGATGCTCTTGGTAACGAAGTTAAGAAAACAGTTGTATTCCCAACTGATAAGAGCATTGCAAGAGTTCAGGCTTGGAAGTCTGAAACATATGTTGACGAATCAGGCAACTTGCTAACAAGAGATGTAGCTGAGCCTATGAGTGGCGTATACAGCGTATTCGCCGGTGACCACTTCAGTGGTGCTGTTACAAATAGCAGTAACGTTTATATGTGGGGTACAAATGTATACGGTGGAATTGAAACAGGTGTACTTGGAAATAAGACTAAGAATGCTAATCAATATAAGGCAAGACTTGTTTATAAGGATGATACATCAAGTGATAGACTTGATACAATCGTTCAAGTTTCATCAATCATAAACGGTGAACACATTGCGTCAATCTCTCGTGACGGTGTTGTATATACATGGGGTTATAACAATAGATTCCAACTTGGCGATAAGAGTCAGGAAACTTCTGTTGTTCCGGTGGTTGCAGGTAATGCCAAGATGTCTATTATGCCTCCTACAGCAACGTTGGCAGTTGACGGTAAAACAACAATTACGATTACAGGCGCAGATATGTTCTCAGTTTATACAGATCTTGCTTCAAGTGTAGGTACATTTGAATGGAAGGTATTGGATGACTCGATTGCAAAGGTTACTGTTGACAGTCAGCAGCCTAAGACTGCAAACATAACAGGCGTTACAGAAGGTGAAACAAGAGTAGTTGCAACTAATACAATTACTCAACAAACTGTATTCAGCCGTATTATCGTAACTGAAGATATAACGTATGCACAGATTCAGCTTGGTAAAGACTTCACAGTTGCCCTTAAGAAAGATGGTACATTGTGGGCATGGGGTAATAATGAAAACGGCATGACAGGTACAGGAAGTAAGCAAAGTATGCTTACAATTCCGGTACAGATCGATTCATATTACGCAAGTGTTAACGATGCGGCACAAGAAATTGCAACACCTATGGAAAATATTCTAAGCGTTGCGGTTGGTGAAAACCATGCTATAATTATCGGTCAAAGCGGTAAAGTATATGCTTGGGGTGACAATACATACGGTCAGTTAGGTGTTAACCCTATACTTATAAAGAATACAAACAGACCTATCCTTGTAGAACTTGATGAAAACTTTGCATCACAGATTATAGACGTTTCTGCCGGTGCATATCATACTGTAGCCGTAACGGCAACAGGTGAAGTTTATACATGGGGTAGAAATAATAAGGGTCAGCTTGGCAGAAAGACAGTGACTGAAGATAACGATCCTACAAATTTTGTTCCTGAAAAGATGAAGGGCGTCGGTGAAAGTAATCTAAGCGGTGTTGTAATGTCAGCGGCAAGTAAAGAAGCAACAGCTGTCCTTATTGCAAACGGTACAGTTTACACAGTCGGCGGAAACAGCCACGGTGAACTTGGTACAGGTATAAGTAAGAGTGTTGAATACAATACTCAGCTTGAAAAAGTAACGACAATCAGAAAAGAAGATGAAGCATCTGAAAATCAGGAAGAATTAAACAATGTTACAAGAATCGTAGGTAAGGGTTATAACTTCGTTGCAATTTCAACGAAGTACCATTACACAGGTAACACAAATCCTGACGGAACTCCGGAATATGTATATGACAGAAACAGAAGAGTTTATACATGGGGTGACGCATCATCTTCACAACTTGGTACAGGAAGCTTTATGCCATATGCAGATCCAAGCATTAATCCTGGTGTTATCTTGGGTCAAACGTCGACATATTATTCAAATGTACCGGTAGAAGTTACAATGAATCCTGATGACAGTCAGTTTAACGTAGCTGATGAAGACACAGGTGAACCAAGTATTTACCTACATAATATAGCTAATGTATCAATCGGCTATTATGAAACAGAAGACGGTCAGAGTAAGACTCATATCATGGCTATTGACAGAAAGCATAATGCTTTTGCATGGGGTAGCAATGAATACGGTGAACTTGGAGTCGGCGGTATAACTAATCTAAATGCAGCATATCTTGTTCCAAACTTGTATTATGAAGAAGACGGAACAACTCCTGCAAACAGAGCAATAATCGGTGTCGGTTCTGGCGGTATGCACTCAGCCGCATTCCTTGATGACGGATTGGTTTATACATGGGGTCAGAACGACAGCGGTCAGCTTGGTAATTTCACAAGAGATGCAAGTGAATACCCTGGCATTGTTGATGAAGAATACATCGCTCTTGGAAATTACGATATAGTTCTTGATGATGAACAAGATGCAAACGGCGACTTTGTAAATACAATTACAGTTCCTGCGGCATATATGCGTTCATTCAGTTTGGGCAGACAGATTGACTTTGAAAAGACAAAGAAACTTGTATTCGAGTCATTCAATGATAATATAGCATCTGCTCAAAAGGTTGACGGAGATCTTTCTGATTATGACATCAGCTATACAAAGATTACACCGGCTCATTACGGTGAAACAAAGATTATAGTTAGATACATTGACGAAGATAATCCGGAAAATAATAAGTCGGCAGTAGCTAATGTTACTGTGCTTGGTCACGCTGATGACTACAGAACTGCACCTCATATGGGTAGCGGCGATGAATTCACAGTTGCATTGAAAGCTGACGGTACAGTATGGACATGGGGTAAGAATACAGAAGGTCAGCTTGGACAAGGCGGACGTACTTCTGATAGAAATATCATTCCTACACAAGTAACATTCAGCGGTCTTGCATCAAATGCGTATATAACAAAGATTGCAGTAGGAAAAGCTCATGTAGTCGCACTTGATTCAGACGGAAACATATGGACATGGGGTGACAATACATACGGACAACTTGGTGTAGACAAGACAACAACATATTCGACAAAGCCTGTTAAGGCAGGTGTATTTGACGGCATAAATTATCTAAAGAATATCGAAATCGCAGATATATTTGCCGGTGAATACAGTAGCTTTATCGTAACAGAAGGAACATCAAATATTACAATAGCTAAGAAGAATGATGGTTCAAGAGTTACAGTACCTTTGGGAATTAACAGAAATACATTTGCATTCGGTAATGCGGCAATAGATATTGACACCGGAGAATATACCGGTGACGGCTATGGTGCAAAACCGACACAAATGAGTATTGTTAAAAAGGTAAGTAAGATAAGCGGCGGATATGTATTAAAGACAAGCGGTACTGTTTGGGAACTACCTACAGACCCTACAAGTCCTGAATTTAAGATATTCAAGGGTGAAAACAATTCTGTAAATAACATTGTTGATATTTCATCTAAGTCAGCTGATGATCATACACTTGCACTTAATGCAGAAGGTTATGTACTTGCATGGGGTGCCGGTTCATACGGACAACTTGGTAACGGTCAATCTGACAACGGTAATATGAATAATCCTGAATTTGTTTACCTTGACAGTGATAAGACTCAACTACTTGAAAATGTTATAAGCGTATCAGCCGGTGATAAACACAGCGTTGCACTTGCAATCGAAAAGAACGATGCAAGCGATAATAAGGGCGTTGTTTATACATGGGGTAGCAATGAGTTTGGTCAGATCGGCAGAACAGATGTCGGCGGTAAAGTATCACTACCTGTTAAGACTGTTTATACAGATGATGCAGACGATTTCTCAATAATTGCAATAGATGCCGGATACGGTGCTACATCAACACTTCAGTCAACAGGATATATGTGGACATACGGTCTAAACAATAATGGACAACTTGGTAACCTTGATGTTGATAATTCATCAGTACCGGTACTTGTAGGTAAGGGTGAAATTAATGTAACTCCTTCTGAACTTACTATCAGAAAGGGTGATACAGTTGAAATCAATCCATTGCTAACAATCAGTGCAACAGACGCATTTAACTTGTTAGGTCTAACAGGTACGGGCTCAACAAATGTAACATACACATCATTGAATAAGGATATACTTACAGTATCAGAATCAGCACCTCAAACAATGACAGGTGTTAAAGCCGGTAAGGCTAACCTAAAGGTTACAAGTGGCGGAGTTTCGGCTTACGTTGTTGTAACAGTTTCAGGTGGCAGTGAAGATGATAAGTATACACCGATGGTTGCAGCCGGTGAAGGATTCACAGTTGTTCTAAAAGCGAACGGCAGTGTATGGACATGGGGTGACAACTCATCAGATCAACTTGGCAGAAGTACAGCAGATACAATCGGTATGGTATCTATTGCCGAAGACGTAATGTACATTGCAGCCGGTAAGAATTCAGCTTATGCGGTAACATATAAGAAGAATGCAGACGGCAGTGAAGAAAGCAAGCTTTACGCATGGGGCGATAATACATTCGGTCAGCTTGGCGGCGGAACAACAGCGGCTAAGTTAGTAACTCCTGTTGCCATAACAGGTCCTAACGGAAAAGTTATGACAAATGTCAAGAGTGTATCAGTAACAGATAACAGTGTTCTTGTTCTTACAAATGACGGATTTGTATATGGATTCGGTGAGATGTTCGTATACAACTCAAGAAAGATTGCTCAAATTCCAAACCTTACAGGCGTTGCACAAATCAGCGGAATGTACGCTCGTACAACTGGCGGTATGGTATGGAGGATTGATGAATCAGGAAGTCCGCAGAAGGTTTCAATAAAGAAGAATAACAGTGATGTATCGGCTGTTAAGATAGTGGCAGGTAGAGATCATTTGCTTATTCTTGATGAAGACAGCAGAGTTTGGACATATGGCGATAATACATACGGTCAAATCGGTAACAGTGAAAATGCGGAAAGCAATGCGGTACAAGTTAAGATAAGTGAAAACGAATACTTAGTAGATGTATCGGATATTGCGGCAGGTCAATATTCTTCATACGCAGTTAAGACAGAAACATTAGCCGATAAGACAAGCAAATCAACAGTATACGGTTGGGGCGACAACAGTTCAGGACAGCTTGGCAAAGACCCGGCAACAAATGAACGTATGTCAGTTGCAACAATCATAGATTCAGCTCCTTCAAACATTGATGTAATTTCAGCCGGATATAATCAAGTATACTTGATTGATTCAGATGGTAGAGTTTGGGGCGAAGGTGAAAATGATCTTGGTCAGCTTGCAAACGGCGAAACACAAAACAGCAGTAAGTTTGTTATCTGCGGTGACAGTCAGATTGAAATTAATAAGGTAGACGAAGACGGTAACATTATCTCTTCAGGCTACGGTACAATCTATGTCAAGAAGGGTGAAATGGCAGACTTACAGGCATCATTTGAGGCATTCAACGTTTATACCGCTAAAGTAGGTGCAAATACTGATTATAACTTCAAATATGATGTTCAAAATAACGGAATGGTAGTCGATGACGCTGTTCTGTCAGTTCCTGAAAACGGAAAGAGTATTGAGGCACTTAAAGAAGGAATTGCATATGTCAAAGTAACAGAAAGCGAAAGCTTGAATAAGACATCATTTGCTAAGATTGTAGTTCTTCCGCAAGATGCTGATTATGACTTCCAACCAAAAGTACAGGCAGGAACAAACCATACAATAACTGTACGTTACGACGGCAGTGTATGGGGATTCGGTGTTAACACACACGGACAACTTGGTACAGGCAACACAGATACAAGTGATAAACCGGTAGCGGCATTTACAACATCAAAGATTTACGTTGATGCTGACGCAGGATATGATCATACACTTCTTCTTGATAAGAATGGCGTTGTATGGGCAGCTGGTAATAATGACCGCGGTCAGCTTGGTATAACAACTGCTGACGGTGAATCACATATCTTCACAAGAGTAAATGTTGACCTTGGAGTAGGAGAAAAATTTGTTTCAATAGCCGCAGGCAACGGATTCAGTATGGCTCTTACAAATAAGGGTAACGTATATGCTTGGGGTGATAATACACACGGACAACTTGGTCTTGGTGATGAAACAGAAGTTGCAACACCGAAGAAACTTGCGATTGCTAATGTAAGACAAATTTCAGTAGGCGAAGATCATACACTATTCTTGCAGATGAACGGAACAGTTTATGCTACAGGTAATTATAAACATAATAAACTTGGTATTTACAACTTGTCAGGAGATTTGAGAATTCCTACAAAGGTTCCTTCATTCCTTGGTGCATCAGTAGTAGCTGTATCAGCAGGAACTAACCATAGCTTGGCATTGTACTATACTACAAATGCCGCATCATTCGGTGATAACAGTTATGGACAACTTGGTAACGGAAACTTGTTGGAAACAACGGCGATTCAAACAGTTGAAGCAAGCGGAATATTTGATATATCGGCCGGATATAATCATTCTATGGTAACAAATCAAACAGGTACGCTTTATGTATTTGGTGATAACTCATTAGGACAACTTGGTCTTGGTGGTATGAACGATGGTACAATTCAATATATAAGCAAGCCTACAGCAAACGAAATGTTCCTAAGCAATGTTTATGCAATGAGCATATCGGCTGGTAATAAGTTCAGTACATTTGCCGACAGAAACGGTGTTGTATATGGTTTCGGTGATTATACACAAGGCAATGGTACAGAATTTGGATTGGATACAATCGAAACACGCAGTGATACTCCTGTTATGATAGGTGAATCAAGACTTGTTGCCGGAGACAACGAAGTAACAGTTGTTTCAGACGGCGATGAAGTTAAACTTAATGTTCCTGATGTATCTAAGTTTAATCTATTGTTAGATTATAACGATTCAGTTGATACAACAGCTGTAAGCATTAATGGTGATATTGCCGATGCAAGAATTGATGAAAACGGAGATGTTTATGTTTCAGGTAAGTCTGTTACGGGTCTTACACAGATAGTTGTAACAAGAACAATCAAGAATTCAAACGGCACAAGTGCCGGAAGTGAAAAGCTTGTATACTTTGTAACAAATATCGAGCAAGGAACAGACGAAAATCCATCAATCGTAGCACCTATGACTGCATCAGGCAGAGCACATACAATAGTGCTTAAGCAGGATGGCAGCGTATGGGCATTCGGTAGCAACACATACGGACAGCTTGGTATCGGAACGGTAGATAACGTAATTCAAAATGTTCCTCAGAGATTAACATTCTTTGATGATCTAAGAAAAGTTGAAGAAAGCTCAGACGGTACGCTTATAAGCACAGGTGAAAACGTTGTTAAGGTTTATGCCGGTGAGTATCATTCAGTAGCTTTGACAGATAAGGGCAATGTATACACATGGGGTCTAAATAACAGAGGACAACTTGGACTTGGTTATGATCCTTCAGTTCGTGATATGGTTATGTCACCTGAACGTGTATCATTGACAGATTCAAACGGTAAAACAGTTGAGTTAACCGATATAGTTAAGGTATCGGTCGGAACATATCATACAGTAGCACTTTCAAGAAGTGGTATAGTATATGCTTGGGGATGGAATGACTATGGTCAGATTGGTAATGACTCTAACTCGTCACAGTCATACTCATCAACTCCTGTAATCGTTAAGAGCCTTAATAAGGTTGTTGACATCAGCCGTGGTTCAGGCGGTCAAACAGTTTATGCAATTCGTTACGACGGTAGCGTATGGGCATGGGGCAGCAACGACAGCGGTCAGATTGATGTTAACAGTATAAATACAAAGATCTACAGAGAACCGACAGAAGTTAAACTTAAAGTCGGTAACACTGATTACAGTAATGATGTAGTTCGTATTTATACAGGTCTTAATCATTCAGCGGCATTACTAAATGACGGTAATGTTATTACATGGGGTGAAAACAACCAAAAGCAACTTGGACGAGAGGCAGAATCTATTGAAGGAACAACAATTGCAGCTCCTGGACTTGTAGATAAATCAAATCTTACAGGCAGTGACTACATTGTTAGCCTTGAAGTAGGTGCAACTCATAATGTTGCTATCCTTGGCGATCAGAATATCGCAGTATGGGGCGACGGTGCAGACGGTAGACTTGGTCTTGGCGATCCTAAGACAGGTAACGGTACGGCAGATGTAGAAAAACCTACATATGTAACGGTTGAAAACGCATCAGCAGGTACAAGAGAAAATCTACAGGCATTGGCAGTATCTACAGGCGGTGCATTCACAATCGTTTCAAGAAGTATGGTTGATACAAGCGATCCTAAGAACGGTATGGTTTACGGCTTTGGTATCAATGATATTGGTCAGTTGGCTCTTGGTAGACCGAGCGACGTGACTAACTCAATCATTTACGAACCGGCAATTATTGCAGGTGATGTGGCAGAAATTAAGCCAAGTGCCGCAACAATGAGCGTAAATGACGTTAGAAAGGTAACTATCAAGTTACCAAGATTCTATGTAACAACTCCGGAAAATACTAACGGAGGAGATTACACAGCAAAAGTTGTAAATATCGGAGATACAACAGGTGATATAATCACATATGATAAGACAACTCAAAATGTTACAGGTGTTAGTATCGGTACGGCAATGCTTATTGTTACTGATAATGAAACGCCGACAGAACTTGATGCAACATTCACAGTAATTGCAGAACAAGACGACAGAGTTGGCTATTTGTACTACGATATTGAAAATCCTGAAAAAGAAGATGAAATCATCAGTACAGCCGGTGAAGTTCAGGATACAGATTGGTTCCTTGACAAAGGATTCTTGACGTATGGTACAGACTATACTATAGAAACAGCCACAGACGAAACAGGTAAAGAATATAATGCAGTAGTTCTAAAGGGCGGAATAACTCAGCTATACAGTGTAGTTACTCCTATATCTAAGACGGGTGAAGGCAGCCTAAGAATTCGTTCAAGAGTAATGTCAGATTCTTTGACACTTCGTGACGCTGACGGAAACGCAGTTGATTGCACAGTCGAAAAGAAATTGGATGAAAACGGTGAATATTATTATCAAGTTGATAATGTTAAGGCTGAAGATGTTACATTGTATTACCTTGACTTTACAAATGACGATAAGGTAAGAACAACAAAACTTGCTATTATCGGTCAGTCAAGCGATGCAACAATCCATCATATTTCTGTAACACCTGTTTATAACAAGGATACACTAAACGGCAAAGCAGATCATACATATTATGATGGTGCTACTCATATTCCGGCAGCCGTACTAAAAGAAGACGGAACGGTTGATTATTACTACTATATCGCTCCTGATACAGACAGTGATAATAATCCACTTGTCGGAGCGACTGTTTACATTGACGGTCAGAAAGCGTCAATAGTATCAATAGCATCAATTCCTGTAAACTCAGATCATACTGAAAATGAATATCATGGTAAGTATTTTGACGCACAGAATATCGCTATCGGTACAGACAGTACATCAGAAGTTGCAACTAACGGTAACTTTACGGCAACTAAGCTTACAGTAACGGCACAAGACGGAACAACTAATGATTATATCCTATACATCTATAAGGAATCATACGCAACATCTATTGCGAAGATTACTGTTTCAACAGACAGCAAGACTTATACGGCAGTTAAGGCAGGAGAAAACAGATACCAGGTAATTGTTCCTGAAAATGTTACTCTTGCAGATATAACAACATATACTACACTTGACAGAACAAACATTGCCTACAGAAATAACAGCAGTGTTAACCCTGATAAGGAAGGATTAACAAGTCCGGCAGTATATGAAGACTTTGTCATCGGTACAAACACACTTGTTACAACAAATATTTCTACAACTGTAATAGGTGGTAACATCGGTTCAGGCGAATATATCCTTGATATTATCAAAGTTAAGGATGAGGACGATCCGTATGTTGCAGTTGACCATACAAGAATAATGCCGTCTAAGGATGGAACATGGTATATAGCATCTGTAGATGACGATGCAGAAAATGCAGTTATCACAGTATCTACAATACTTGAAGGCGGACAAGTCAAGATAGGTAATAACGGTAAGATTGAATCGACAATCAGTGAGGTTACATATGTTCTTGATGAGAAGAAGATGGACGCAAACGGATATGAAGACGTACCGTTTACAATCTTCCCTAAGAACGACAGCCCTCAAGAAAAGACAATACGTATTTACAAGAATTCTGCCGATCCGAGATTGAATAAGATCACGGTAACAGTTTATGACGATGCGAATGGAGTAATTGAAACTGTTGATGCTTACTATGATATTGTTCAACAACAATATGTAGCATTGATTGATAATTACGAAGATGACAGACCAATTCTTGTTGAGGCAAGAAGTTTGGCAGTCAAGACAGACGCAGACGGAAATACTGTAAATGCTAAGGCGGCAGTCGTTGAATACGGAGGCGATTTAAGCACTGCTCCATATCTTGACGTAGCGTCACTTAACAGTAATACAAACGGTGTCATCACAAACTACAGCGTAGGCGTAGAACCGATTGATACTAAGTATTCAAAAGAATCATATAAACTTGCGGTTATTAAGAATTCTTTGAATATTAACGCAAGTGCAAAGACTGATAAGATGAATGAATTCTTTGCAGCAACAGTCGATGCAGATGATTCAAGATTGCTTGAAACAAAGGTTATTTACAGTGAAACAGGCACAGATATTAAGGTTATCCTTGATCAGCCTTATGAACAGGTTGCGGTAGGTAAATTTGAAAACGGCGACTATAAGATGGGACAATATAAGTCAGTTACATCTAAGATTGCCGATGGTGAAAAACCATATATCGTATTCAGTAAACAGGCACTTGATCCTGAAGTTAATAAGGAAACTAACTATAAACTTATGGTTAAATCCGGATCTGTAACAAAGGATTACATTCTTACAATTCTTTATGTTAAGGATGATGTTACTGTTGAATACGTTAAGGACGTATCTACTCCTGAATCATCAAGATATACAATAGTAAAAGAAGAGAATAGCGATAAAGAATATCAATATTATCTTGCAATTAAGCAATCGGATTATGACAATGATAAGAGTATAGATCTTGAAATCAAGGCTACAAGCTCTAATGCTTATGTAACGATTGCATCTTCACCGGATGTATCGGATGAAGAAGTAAGTTATGTAGCAGGTAAGAGTGGTAAGTTTGAACAAGTTCTAAATCAGACAATCAGAGTTCAAGACTACATCACGTCAGATGATACTACTGCGGTTAAGTATCTAAGATTTAAAGTTACAGGTGAATCAGGATTCAGTCAGGTTTACAAACTTTACATCAAACTTCAATCGGCAGATACATCACTTGACGGCGGTATTGTCAAAGCCGGTGAACTACCTTCAGCTATTTCAGATGAGGCAGAGGCAATAGAAAAGTCTACTGTAAAGACAAATTACAATAAGACGACAAGTAACAATAACAATAGCGATGCATATGATACAGAGTTTGACGGATACTTCATCACAGTATCTGATACAGCTAAGAATGCTGCAATCAGAGTTGTGACAAAGGATGACCACGCATCGGTTGCAATAGGTAAATTCCTTGCTATCGAAGACTATGCTATTATGTCAGATAATTCTGCTAACGTAGAAGTTAAGAAGAATTACATCAGTAGTTTGAGTGATTCAGATTACTCAACACATGAAAAGAAGATTGAAGCATACGATTTGACAGACGGCAACAGATACAACTTGACTGCCGGAGTAAGTGCTGATTTACGAAAGGGAATATTTGTTCCTATAGTAATCAAAGCTGAAAACGGTAAGACAGATATAAGTTATCTAATGATTCGTGGAGATAAGTCTGACTTGACTCTAAAGAATTTGTATGTAAACATTCGTTATTCAGACGGAACATCAGAATGGACACTTGTAGACGGTCCTGATTCAATCACAGGTGAATATTCAGTTGGTATTCCGAATAATATGACATCCATAGACATTAAAGCAATAGCTAATCGTTCGGATATTATCTCACTATTGGTCGGTGAAAATACTGCCGATGAAGGTGAAGATGGCGAAGACACAGATACATCTGAAACACCGGATACACCGAGCGAACGTTCATGGATTGAAACATTGAAACTTGATCTTGATACATCAGTTTACCCACTTGTTTATAATGGTACTAATGTAGATAAAGATTCAGGTGAAAGAATTAAGATAGGTCAAGCTATTGACCCTGACAGTCAGACAACTGTTGTTAAGATTTATCTATATGCAGATAACGGTACAATGATTACCAACGAAGATGCACCGATAATTCTTAATATCAATAAGAAGTCTGAAGATGCTAATATCAGTAGTGTTACAATTAATCCTGATACAGTTTACGAAAACAGTGATTCAACAGAAAGATTAGATGAAAATCAAATACCTGGATTTACTGTATTCGCAAATGAGGATCTTGATAACCCTGAAAAAGAATCTTATACAGAGGCATTTACAGTTAAACTATCAAGCCCTAAGGCTAAACTTACTATTGACTCAAGCAAGGCTGAATATGAGCCAGACGCTGACGGAAACGTAAGCTTCTCGCTTAACCTTGTTGAGAGAGATGAAAATAACAGAAACATATTCCATGTTCCTGTAACAGTTACAGCCGAGGCAGGTAATACGAAGAAGTACATCTTGAATGTAGAACTTCATACACTTGACATTGGTATTGTAGACTTGAAGTACAACAATGCGTCGACAAGCTATGACAGTGAAAAGAGAAACTATTATGTATTTGAAGAAAAGAATACAAATAGCGGTTTGTTGTATATTATGTCAACAAACGGAACAACGCTTACGATTGATTCCGAATCAAATCATTATAGTACAGAATCAAATACAATAGGAAATGTATTCGATAATACTGTTACATTTGATCAAATGCTTAGCACAACATATACTAAGCAAGAATATAAGATTCTTGTTCATGCCGCATTCGGTACATTCGCCGACGGTAGCGTTAAGGAATACACTAAGGAATACACATTCACTTCTAACCTAAAGGATAACAATACAAACCTTGTATTGTACATCAACGGCAAGAAGGTTGAACATAACAACGGTGTATTTGAATCAAGTATCTCTTACACAGCTAAGGATTATGAATTAAAGGCAGAGGCTGAAAGCAACTATGCACTTGTAGGAATTAATTCAACACCTCCTACAAATGTAAAGACTGAAACAAAGACAATAGAAACTCCGGATCAAGAAATTGAAAACGTAAGAATCTATGTAACTGCACAAGACGGAACTCTTGCACCGTACGGTGAGGGTGACGGAGGTTACTACACATTAATTCTAACAAGAAAGAATGAAACTGCAGAACTTGATACAGTTACATCAAGCAATGTGGATGCAGAAGTTGAATATGATGAATCTACTAAAGAATACATCATTTACACAAGCAGTTCACAGGCACAGGCAACAGCAGTTCTTACTCCGGAATCAATCGGCGCTAAGGTTGGTTTGTTCAAGTATGACGGAACTCAGTGGGTTGCACAGACAAATTACACTGACGTTGATGCAAATATGAGCGTTGACTTGGGCAGCGACATTATGAAGAATGTAAATAACGGCGTATATCAAATTCGTGTTAAAGCTGAAAATGCCGAAAGCGATGAAGAATACAAAGCATACACACTTCGTATTTCAACAAAGAGCGGCAACACAGGAATTGAGCAGATTATAATTGAGGAGAATAAACCGGGTCATTATAACAGCGTTAAGCATGAGGCTGTATGGGATGGTAAGGTTCCTCCGAGAGATGCAACAATCAAGATTGTTCCGACAGATAAACATGCTACAATTACAAATGTTGTTCGTGTTAAGTCGGCAGACAGTGACGCAAGCATATTTGAACCGATTAAACAGCCGGTTGAAAACAATACAAACAGAGGTACAATAGAATTTGTACTAAAAGACGGTGTTAAGATTGCTCCTGACTACTATGAATACTATCGTATTACAGTTGCACCGCATAACGGTGGCGCAACACAAGATTATATCCTTCGTCTACAAGGTGTAGATGATGATGTAAGCTTGAAGATAGTAACAATAGACGGTCAAGAAGGTACATACATCGAAGAAAGCAGCCAATATAACTTTATGGTTGCAGAAAAATCTGTTAAACCATATGTTGAAACAAATTCAGAAAATACAAACATTGTAGCTATCAACGATCAGACGCTTAGCACACTTTCAAATGTTTGGGAAAATGAAGGTTATATGTATGATGTTGACCTTAATAATGAGGTTAACACAATCGAGGTAACAGTTAAGTCTAAACTTTATGAAAGCGATGAAAAGACTCCGAATGCAAAGAAGACATATGTCATTGCATTGTATACTGCATCTCATAATGCAGATTTGGGAGATATTATCGTTAATACAATTAAGGCTATACCTCGTCCGGAAAATCCGACAATCTATGATGCGTCAATTCCGACATACGATAAGGATAACCCATTGAGTTTCTGGAATCCTGCAACGATTGAAGTAAATGCTCTAAACGGTTATACAACAATCGAATTTAGAGGAACAGCTGATAAGGCAGACGGTAAACTTATTGTAGAACGTACACTTGAAACCGGAATTACTACTTATCAGATAGAAACAACATCATCGTCAGGCAGATACAAGCAAGTTTATACATTGAATATCACAAGAGATCGTGATATTCCTGATGTACAGAAAGTATATGTAAATGATACAGAAGTACAAAAGGGTCAAAATACATTTGTAGATATAAGCTTGTTTGCAATAGAAGATGATACATATGTTGCAACAGTAAACAGACATGACCCTGTAAATATTACAATTATGCCTAAGGGCGCAATGTCAACTGTAACACTTTGGGGTGACACAATCGAAACACCTGTATCAAAATACAGAGGCGGAGTATTTGAAAATGTCGCACAGAACGAAAGCGGTACTACAAACTTTGAATTCAGAGTTGACGCCGCAGACGGAAAGGCAAGCAAGACATACAAACTTCAAATCCTTTATGCAGGTGATGACGATACAGATCTTGAAAGCGTTTCATTCAAGGGCATTGAGGCAGGCAAGATTAGTCCTAACTCAGATGATTACTATACAGATGCCGATGGTACTCAAAAGCAGTACAAGGCTAAGTATATTGTAAACCTTGTAAATGAAAAAGAATATTACGGTGATATTGTAATCAAGGGTGTAAATGAATATCAAGGTATTACACTTTATGATGAGGACGGTTCAACTGTTATAGCAAACAGCACAAGCGGTATTTTGACAAGATTCTATACAATGAGAAAGAATGTAGTAAATCTACCGTTCACAGTAACCTCACATAATATTGATAATGAATTTGTAACAGAGCATTATATCTTGACTCTTACAAGAAGAATGCCTGAACTTGAAGAGGTAAGAGCCGACGATAATCTACTTATCTATAATAAGATACAGTACACATATCAGGCACTTCCGAATGCAAAGAAAGTTAAGGTTTATGTAAAGGCAAATGATAAGGATGCTAAGGTACAAATCGGAGATTTCGATTGGGCATTGTATGAGGATGAACAGGATTACGATATAAGCAAGGCAGGCGAAACAACATTCACTGTTCCGCTAAATATTTCGGTTTATCCGTATACTGAATACACAACAAGAAATCTTGTAATTACAAAGGGTGACTCTAAGTTAAAGCAAATCTCAGTATCTGTTAAGGATAATGATGAGGCTGTATCAAGACGTATTGCAGCTAATGATTACGGCGAATATGTAGCGGTAATCCCTGAAGAAAACACAAGCGAATATGTAACTGTTTCACTAAATGCACCATCAGACGGTTATGTACTTGAACTTTACAGACAAGGTACAAAACTTGTAACAGGTGTTGCAGATGAGGACACAGGTAGCTTTGAACGTAGAATCGACTTGTATAATGTCGAAAATCTAAACAACGCTCGTAATGAATTAACTATTTATGTGAGCGATGGTCAAGGCAACGAAGCATTATATCCATTGTGGTTGAATAAGGTTTCAAGCAATACGGCAGTTAAGACAGTTATTGCACAAAGAGGTACATCAGAAGAAAGCGTTGCTGAAAATAATACAGATACATCAAGCAACTGTGATTCACATGAAGTTGAAATTACAGACAGTGCACAAACAGTTAAGTTGTATATTGAGGCTGAAGACCCAACAGCAACTGTAAAGGTTGGTACGAAGTCAAGAGTAGGTTCAATAGAAATTAGCGTTCCTGTAAGTACGGGAAGATCAAGCTACGATGTAGACTTTGATATTATCTCAACAGCAACTGATGAAAACGGCATAGCCGTATCTCAAGCACATAAAGTTACTTTGGTACGCCAGAGTGATGTTGCAGAACTTGAGAGCGTAGTTGTAAACGATACAAATGTAGTAGCAAGCGGAACTTCTTATAATGCTCACAACTTAACAAGCGAAATAGCAAATGTTGTTTTGAAAGCTAAGAATAACGGCAGAATTGAAGTTATTGACAGACTTGAAAATGTTCTTGCATCGGATGATACAACATCAGACAGTGTATGGACAGATTCAGATATGCCGCTTGAAAACGGCGAAACAACTAAGTATGTTGTAAGAGTAACTTCACAGAGTGGCAGAAAGTCAGTTGACTATATGCTTGTTTTGGAAAGAGCCGATTATGTTGGCGGTCTTGAATTCTTAAAGACAAAGCTTGCAGATGAGGACGATTACACAACTCTTACAGCTGACAGTAAGGGTATCTACACACTTCAAATCGACCAAGATGATGAAACAATAGACATTTGGACAAAGGCACTTGCATCAAATGCCGAAGTTACAATGACATTGCCTACATTGATTGGCGGAAATGTGGACTACATGACTGTACCGACTTCAGGAATGAGCGAATTTAATACAGAAACAGATTGGAGCCGAGATGTATATCTAAGAAAAGACATTAAGGAATTCTATATCCCTGTATATGTAGCAGTTCCGAACAGTAAGTATTCATACAGATATACTCTAAAACTTGAAAGACAGAACCTAAATATAGGTGAAGTTAAAGTTTATGCAGAGGATATGGATAATGAACTTGCTGTTGCAACAACAGATAAAAACGGAAATGACGTTTATGAATTGATTGTCAGTGAAGATAAGACAAATGTTCACGTTAAGGTTACAGCAAGCGGCAATAACGCTATGGTAAGCGGTGATTACGCATCAGTAGGTGCGGCTCTACCAAATTCGGCTGTAAATAACAGTGTATTTGAAAAAGAAGAATGGGCTCTTAACGGAGAAGTGACAACATTCGAGTTCAAAATTCGTGCAGAAGATGCCGATGAAAATACATATAAGACAATTTATCTAAATGTATACAAGGCAAATGAAGATACAAATCTTGAAAAAGTAGAAGTTAGATATACTCGTAACAACGTTGAGGGAACAGTTCAGGCAGTTAAGGGAGAAAACGGCGAATATAACGCATGGATTTCTTCTGACAAGACAAGTGATGTACTTGTTGACTTGATTGCTCAGGCAGCCAATGCCGGAGCTATGGTACAGATAGACGGTAATACAGTTGCATCAAGACATACAGATGTTCTTGAAGATGTATCTGCACCGGTTACTGCTAAGAAGATTACTGTTGTATCATCAAACGGACAAGCTAAGGCTGAATATAAGGTTAATGTATATATCGCAAATCTTGAACTAAAGACAGTAGACGCATCGGGTAATTCATATTATCCAACAACCGTTTCTGAATCAATAGACGGCAGAGCGGCTGATGTTTATGAGATATTCATAGATGGCAATTATACAGATATACGAATTGAGGCAAGCGACGTTAATGCTGAACTTACAACAGGTATACTTCCTGACACAGCACCTGAACCGAATGCAACTTCTTCAAATAGCTATTATAATTCATCATTGGCATTGAAAGACGGATATGCAGAAATTCAGGTTAATGTAGGAAATGCTAATATTCCAAGTTCGTTCAATAACATATCATATGTAAGAATTTATAAGAAGGACGATAATAATAATCTTGACTATATCGACTTAACATATGAAGACGCTAAGGGCGATGAAATTGTTGTCAGAGCCGAAAAGGTTGACGATGATACATATGCTGCAATAGTAGATGAAAATGTTTCATTGACAGACATTAAGGCAAAGGCAGAATCTAATTCGGCTAAGGTACAGATTGAACCGAATACAACATACAAGACATCGTATGATGAATATAAGGAATATCAGTTAACAAGCGATGAACAGAATGTCAATATCAATGTAAAACCTTCATCAGGTACAAATGATAAGACATATACTTTGACAATATACAGAGCAAATACAAGTCTTGAATCAGTTAAGGTAGACGGCACTGAGGAAATCGGTAATGTTAAGAAAGAAGTAATTAACGGTTCAACGGCTGATGTATATGAAGCAACTGTTACAACGGATAAGGCAGACTTATATGTTAAGGCAGTCAGCGACAGCGCTCTTGTAAATGTTTCAGCAAATGGAACAAAAGCAGAAGACACCGCAAGCAATATATGGACAATAAGCGGATACGAGATTAATGATGACAGTGTATTATTGACAATTTCAATCAGACCATCAAGTAAGATAAGTGTCGATAGAAAGGCATACTTGAGAATCAGCGGAATTAACGATAAGACAGACATTGACGTAATCGCTAAGTACATAGATGCAGACGGCATTGAACAAACAATAAACGCTGATACAACATATCTTGTATCAGATAAGGAATTCATAGTAAGAGTTCCTTACGGTATCAATAAGTTAACCGAACTTACTGCGTCAACAACAAAGGATAATGCTCTTGCAGGAGTATATATCAGTACTGACAGTGCATTGACAAATGTTCCGTATGAAAAGAAGACATATACTGAAAAGAATGTAGCTCTTACAGACGGAGTAGTATCTACAAGATACGCATATGTCATTGCGACAGACGAAGTAAACCGTGAAAAGTACACAATTATAATTGTTCCTCAAATCAATCTTGATTTGACAGCTTATACAGAGTGGAACGGTTCAACGGGTGATAAGGCAACTAAACTTGTTGATGAAAACGGAAACGTAACACATAATGCTTTGGTAAGCCGTGCAGATAATACTAATATCGGACTTATCCCTGATGATAACAGAGTCAATGTAAGTTATACTTATAACGACGCAACTTTGAATCAGAGATACGGTACTGTACAAGTACCTAACCTTGAAGAAGGCAAGTCGCTTGATATTCCTGTAAAGGTTGTATATTATGCAGGTCAGCATTATGAACAGGTTTCTGAATCAACGTTGAGAATCTTTATTAAGAATACAGTTGTTGATCTTGAAAGCGTCATTGCAGAATACGTTGACACTAACGGTACAACACAAACTGTAATCGCAGTTCCTAATAAGGATGACGACGGTAATATCACAGGATATACAGCGTATGTTCCTGAAGATCTTGAAAAGGTAGATTTAACAGCTAAGACTGTTGAAACACTTGCAAATGTTCAGATAAGTGATATTAAGGATAACGATAAGTATACAGTAAACAAGTATACATGGACAGGCTTTAAACTTACAGCGGATACAACTTCAACAAATATATTTGTTAAGGCAACAGATAACAAGACGGAAAAGGCCTATAACCTTGATGTTATAAAGACAAACCTAATTCCTGAAGTTACAATGTATCCTGCAACAGTAGATAATTATAACAATGGCTATAAAGCAACATATGATTCTGCAACAGGTAAGTTTACAGCAAGAGTTGCTCCTGGTACTCCTGGTCAAATCAAGATTGACAAGGACGGCTATTATGTAAGATACGGTTATATACCAAATGACGGAAGTGAAACTTATGCTAATAAAGCTAAGTTGTATGCTGATAATGATGAACATATCACATGGTCACAATGGTATGACGGTACAACATTAAAGGATAATACTCTTCCAATGGCAGACCTTGTAACAGGCGATAATGCAGTAACACTTATCAAAGTACAAGTGGGAATGAGAGCAACAGACGATGTAACCGGAACAGATATTGGTGACGGTAACTATGTAGGCACAAGCAAGATTTACAACTTATTTGTATCACAGATGTATAAGGATGAAGACAATTTGACAATATTCCTTGATAATGATACAAAGGTTAACAAGGAAAACAGTAAGGCAGAAACAGACGAAAACGGTCAGACAGTTTATGTATATGAATACGGAATTGATAAGACTGAAACAAGAGAAAATGTTACAATGTTTGTCGAAGCACTTACAAACAACAATTTGACGAAACCGAATACAAGTTACTCAGCAACAGGAACAACATCAACTCCTGACCAATCAGGTAAATTCAGTTACAATATTAAGATCAGTGGCGGATACAGAAGTGACAGCGTAGACGTAAAGATTAATCCATATACCGAAGGTACGGAAACAGTACCTACAATAGTTGATATTGTTTCAACATCTGAGGCAGGTACGGAAGTACATTACAGAATTAAGATTTACAGAAAGTCAAGCGACGCTTCTATTGAAAAGTTAATCGTACCTGGCAGTGATGAAAATGTCGGTGATGTAGACTTGACAAAGGCAACAGATGTAAACGGTGTAGCTCACTATGCAGTAACCGTTTCGACTAAGTATCTTGAAGAAGATGAAGACGGTAATGTCCTTGTTCCTGTTTATATCAGAGCGACAAATAACAAAGCTGTTATTAACGTAACTAAGGTAGACGACAGTTATGTTCACGAAACAGTGACTGACGATACATCTTACATCTTGGTACCGATTAATGTAATTAATAAAAAGGCACAAGTAAGCTTTACAATAACAGCTGAAGATAATTCAGCAACTACAAGTCATGTGGTTGATATAACAACTGTTTCGGCAGATTCAGATATTGACTTGATTATGATTGCTACAATGAATACTCAGAGTATGGCAGAAGAAGAGTTCGATAAGAACTATATTGATGCTAACGGACATGAGGTAATTGTATATAAGGGTTACTTGTCATCAGATGATGTAGGAAAGAAGAGCAGCGCCGTAACGCTTTCAATTGCTGCATCAGAAATTACAACTCGAATTGTAATGGATAAGAAACACACTATTGTTCGTGTAGGCAACGGCAAAGAAAACGAAGTTTATAATGATAATCAGCAATATCAATATGTTTACGGTAATGGTAATGCACATTATAAGTATACAAACAAGATTCAGGAAATGGATAAAGATGAGTATACATTTATGAACTTTGAAACGATTGCCGAAGACGGAGTAACTAAGAAGTATTATGAAGTTAGACTTTATCCAATGGATAAGGATAATATGAACCTTGAAACTAAGCAGTATCCGACATCTGACGGCGATGAAGAAACACTCGTATCGTTGTGGGCAGGTGAAGTCGGAACAATCGAAACAATGGAAAGACCTAATACAAGAGAACTTTCTGCTGAAGAGATGAAGAGTCATGGTTATACAGATACTTCAATACCGACATATATCGCTTATATCGGCAATGATGTAACAGCTGTTGAAGTTAAGGGACGTACAGAACATGATTATGCAAGCATTAAGATTCATAATGCTGCTAAGTACGACATTAAGCAACAGGTTACAACAGTTACAGGTCTAAGAAAGGGTCAAAATGTAACAATCAACATCTATGTAAGATCACAGAATATGCAGAATACTGTAAACAGCTCCGCAGTCGGAACAGGTAAACAGTATCGTCTATTGCTTGAACGTGTTTCAAACGACAGAACATTGCATTTGGCAGAAGTAGCGCCTAAGGACATCATAGATGAAGATAATATCAATGAAGAACATTCTTATCAGACTGCAACAATATCACATGAACGTGAAGAAATTACAGCTGAGATTAACTATGGTGCAACTATCGTACCAATGAGATTTGAGGCTACAATTTCAGACGCAATCGTTACAGTAACAGGTGATATGCAGACGGGTGAAGAAGTAGCAGACAGTGATGAAAAGACTGTATCAGGTAAACATTCAGTTGTTGCTAAGCTAAACTTCATATCAGACAGTCAATCATATATAGTAAGCGTTGCAAACCAAGCAAATGACCCATATCCAAAGGTTTATACATTGACTTTGACAAGAAAGAACAATGACCTTGCGTTAGAGGATATATTTGTTCAAGGTAACCAAGCTACATATGTTGGATTGGAAAATAACATTCCGGTTTACGAATCAGAAATCTTATACGATGTACAAGATGTTTCAATTCAAGCTGTAACAAAAGATAAGAGTGCATATGTTGATGCTGTTACAGACGTTAAGGAAGAAAACGAAAGTTACACATTTACTCAACATATTTCAGAAAATCCAAGCTTTGCAACAGAAGGTAAAGTTCTTGTTACAAAACCTTACGAATATATGATTTATGTGGGTTCTTCAAACTTTGTAAGCGGACTTCCTGACCAGATTACTCCTGTAATCTTGCGACTAATCCGTAAAGACGGCGGCGACATAACTTCTGACTTGTCAGTTGTAATGCGTGTCAGCCATATTGAAAATGAATCGGGTAGATTGGCAACACCTTCAAGTATAGGTGCGAGCCTTGCAGATCCTGCGTCATATGAAGTATTGATTAACCAAAATGCAACAACTGCATATATCAATGTAACCAATAACCATAAGACTACGGAATTAACCGCATATTATCCGATTGAATATACTACTGATGAAGACGGAAATAATATATTAGTTACAGACGAAGATCATCATGTTGGCGGTCCAAATGCACTAAGAATGAGATTCTCTGTTCCGATGAATAATCAGCCGTATATTACAGTAAGAGTTCGTGCGAAAGACGGTAAGGGTAATATCAAGGAATACAACTTGAATATCAGACGTGAATCTAACGATGCGGCTCTTGAATACGGAAAGACAGTCGATATTAAGGATTACACAGATAAGAAGACATTATCTGATGTATCTGCAGTTTCAAACGGACAAGAAAAAGATACTCTTAACGGCATAGCAGGTATGTTTAATACATATGTAATCAATATGCCTGAGGGATCGGCAACTTCTAAGTTTGAACTAAAAGCAAGAAGCATTTATGCAACTATTGAAATGTATGACGAAACAAAGGGTGAATTTGTTGCAAACAGTGACGATGTTAAATATCTAAAGACAACTAACAGATTGACAGTTGTAAATGACAGAGAAAAGCATCTATACTTCAGAATTGTACCGGCGAGCGTTTCTTATAACCCTGAAAATGATAAGAACAGTCAATACAATGATAAAGACGGTTGTACATATTACAGACTTGATATAATCAATACTCCGGTCGGTACGGGCGTAGACAAGATTTATGTTCAGTACACATATGAAAACGGAGTTGATAACGGTCAACTTGCAAGTACAGACGGACATACAGGCTTTATTGCCACAGTTCCGATGAACTTGACAATGACGGATATTAAGATTGTACCAAAGAGTGCAGAGTCATCTATCATAGTAGACGGATATTCGGACGGTTCAACACCGGGTGCGGTAGTTCTAAAGAATGTTCCGTTACCTGATAACACAACAATTATCAACTTTATTGTTAAGTCAGTAAATAATATCGAAAACCCATACACATTGAGAATTTTGAAACTTGACGAGGCAGATTATGGTATGTTAGTTAAGGTTCAAAGTACAATAGATGCAAATTGGGATGACGATAGAGAAATGTATATAGCAGAAAGCGAACTTCCGACATACCAGACAGAGTCAAGCGTAACAGCTATATTCACAAATGTTAATAATACAGAATACTATGCGGTTGTAGGAGCAGAGAGTGAACAGAATCCGAGAGTGAAGATAAGTAGCTTGTCGAATACTGTTACAAATTCACATATCGCACTTCAAGGTGCAACAACATATGTGCCAATCTCAATCTATGCAACAGCAACAGCTGATAAACCTGATAAGACATATACTGTACTTATTAATAAGTCAGCTATAGATAACATTCTTGATTATCTAACGGTTGAAAGACGTGCTCCTGATGAAGATAACACTATTGGCAGTGACAGAGTATTTGAATCTCATGTATACAATGACACGGCAACGGCGAATGTATATATCAAGGCTATTGACCCGATGGCATCAATAGAAATGGTAAGATTAAATAATACATCTGCACAGGATCAACAGTGGAGAAGTATGTCATCCGGTGCATTAAATGCCGGTGTAACACAGTTGAAGGAAGGCAAGAACGAATTTATGTTCATAATTCGTCCTGCAAATACAAGTATTTACGGTGCATATTACTTGAATATTAATTATACGGCAGTTGATATGTCACTTGACAGACTTGAAGTAAGACCTGACGCTATTGCAGAAGATCCTATTGAATTCAAGGGTAAAGACTTTAAACCGAATGTATTCGATTATGAGATTAACATTGATAACTCAAAAGACCAGTACATCTTTGTTGCAGATGCACAAGAAGCACTGAAATCTGTAAAAGAAAAAGGCATTAGTGAAACACTTAAGATTTATATCGGTAGTGATTACAATGACATATATGATTTACAGGCTAAGAGTACTCCTGTTACTGATGGCGGAGAAAACCCTGTAACAAGAGCATACACGCCGTCAGAACTTGAACTTGATGAATACGGCTATGCTGAAGTTCCGGTAACTCTTGTACTTGGAGATTACACAAAGCAGTATACAATTATGGTTCATCACAGATCGAACGATGCAGACTTAAGCCATACTACATTAGGTTTGGGTGTTACAGGTTACGAAATGAATCCTAAGTATAATTATGATACTGAAGATTATGAAGTAACTGTAGGAGCAAATGTTGAACAGGTAGATATTTATGCTTATGCAAATCATGTTCATAAGAATTCAAGTACATTGATTACTGTACTTAAAGAAGTCGGAGGACATGAGAATATTGCCGGAGCGGCATTGAATTCTATTGTAACAGCCGTTAAACTTACAACAGGTATTAATAAGTTTATCGTAAGAGTAGAGAGTGAAGACGCTACTCAAACAAGAGATTACAGAATTAAGATTAATCGTAACCAACGTGAACTTAACCTTGAAACACTAATTGTTGACGGAATAAGAGCACAACGTTACGGAAATGAATATCTCGCATATGTTGATTACGATACAGAGCCGGTAGTCAAGGCACAGTCAGACGATCCGTCATACGTAACAACAAGCATAATAAACTCAGCCGGTTTACAGCTTGGTTCAGTAAGTACATCTACTGATATGGCAACAGCCAAAAGTGGTACAAATGACCATAACAGTAGTGATAACACAAGCATATTGACAATCAGATTGACTGATAACAGTGATTTAACTCATACTCAGGATTACAAATTGACAATAATTCCGGCAGGAACACCTGATATTCTAAGAGTTATGCTTGGAACACCGGAAGGCTCGTTTGAAACAAGCAATGAACTTGGTTATGCAATGCCGGTGACAGCTAAGTGGGATGCTGATTATGTAAAGGCAGACGGTACAAAGGGTGCATACGTTGCTAAGATGCCGTCGTATGTAAATGAGGCAACTGTCAGAGTTATAACAGTAAGCGTAGGAAAACTTGTAAAGATTGGTAGCTTTGCAACTCAGAACTATGACTACTATGACACTACAGGAAAGCAATTTACATCAAAAGATAAGGTATCAATTCCACAAGAAATTAATATCGGAGTAACTGAATATAAAGAAGTTGCCGATGTTGAAAATCTTGTATATAGAAACTACACACTTGTTGTAGAAACTATGAGCAATGATGCAGACCTTATCAACGCAGACTTTACATTGCCTACAGACGCTGATATTCATAGAGATTTCACGGATTATCTACCTGAGCAGCTTGATTATACTTACACAGTAAGTAACGCAGATACTTATATTACATTTAAGCATTTGAGAATGAGCGAAAATGCAACAGGTACATATATCCAGAACTCAATGAACTATTCAAGTAGCGGAATATTTGAAGAAAATGAAGAAGTTAAGTTTATGCTTAAGGAAGGTATAAATGACATTAAGCTAAATGTAACTTCAGAAGATGGTACTGTTACAAAGACTTACACATTCAGCATAACAAGAATTGCAAATGATGATTATGCTAAGCTAAACGATATTATAATTCAAATCGGTGATAAATATTATGATACAGTTTCAGTTCCGGTTGAGGATAATACATCTGATAAGTTTACTTACCACTTTACAATTCCTCAGGAAATTGATGAATCTGATACGCCGATTAAAATAACGGCGGTACCGTTTGACGATGGATTCGATTATGAAATCGTTAACCGTGTAAGTTTGAATGACAATCAGTCTTCAAATCAGGTAAGCAGCCGTCAGGTTGTTTACGGAACAAAGCTTACAGAGGGTGACAGACTAAGAGTTATATTCAATGTTTATAACACTAATAAGACAACATCAGAATATGCTATTGAATTGTTTAAGGATTCATATATTAATCTTGATCCTGAAATGGCTTACTTGACTAATATAATGAGAGCCGACACAGGCAAGCCGCTTACAAGAGTATTTGTAAATAATCAATACGATTATAACTACTATGACTCTGTAGACGAAGATACAATGGAAGTTAAGCTATCATTGTCGAAGAACCTTGGCGCACAGAACTGCGACGTATATCTTCTTGAAACTTATGTTGATTCAAATAACAATAAGGTTGAAAAGAAGACGCTAGTAAGCAATATGCTTGAATATCCGATGATTCTTCAAAAGGGTGATAACACAGTTGTATTTGAAGTAAGCGAATCTAACGGTGCCGGTAAGGTACAGAATGCAAGATACTATTCAGTAACTATCAACAGAGCAGCGGGTCCGGATAATGTAGTAGTAAGAGATACAACTTCTACTATGATGGAACTTAGCCATAATGCAGAACTTTCAAATATCAATTCTGAAAACTATGCACTATTGACAGCGATGTTTGATAAGGACGTTCATGAATACTTCCTTGCAATCCCTTACGATGAAGATAAGCTTTCATTGATAGTTGAGGCAGCAGATGAACATTCTGATCTAAGAATCAGAAAAGAAGGCGGCGAAGTGTTGTATTATAACCTTGGCTCAACAGCAGAACTAAATGATATGCCACTTCATTACGGTTCAAACAAGGTTATTATAACAGTAACTGCCGAAGATAATATTACAAAGGAAACTTACATAATTGATGCACACCGTGCAACACCTGAACATACCGGCGACATAATTCATATGGATTATACAGAAGGTTCAAATGTTACTCCGCTATTCAATGCGAAGTTGACAAACTACTATATCTCATATGATTATGATGTAGATACTGTATCGTTCACTCCGAGTCTAAGACCTGAAGAGGTTGAAGATCCGACAGGAATACATGGTAAGTCATATATCTATGTAAGTAATAATGCAACAAATAATGGTTCTGTGAAAGTAGAGAGCGGACAAACTTATACAATGACCAATGTTCCTTACGGCGATACTGAATTGTTGTTCAAGGTTGTAACCTTTAACGGAACAGAAAAGCATTATGTTGTAACTGTAAACAGAGCATACAATAAGGATAGACCTTATATTGAATTGCCGATAGAGATTTACAGCTCATCAACCGGAGCGGAAGAATCGAGATATACATTATCAAGTGACTTCTATCATTCTGAACACGCATATTATCTGAATGTACCTAACGATACATCAGAGGTATGGGTAAAGGCAACTGTAGGTTCTGAAGAAGATACTGCAAGACAGCATGACAGCGTTAAACTTAATAATGCTACTCTTGTATCGGGTAATGTCACAGGCGTTAAACTATATGAGGGTGATAACGTTCTTGTATTCGCTGTGGATAATACACTTGGAACTAAGGAAAGATACACAGTAGTAATTAACAAGGGCGAAGATAAAGCTAAAGCTCAGTATGACGGTGATATGAAACTTGACGGCTTAAAGTTAACAGAATCTAATGAAGAATTACCTATAATTCCTGAATTCAGAAGTGATCAATACTCTTACACAGTTGTTGTTGATAAAGATACAGAAGAAATCAATATGATTCCGTATTTCGATGAAACAACAAATATGTATGTGACAATCAACAATATGCCGATTACAAGCAGCGGAGAAAAACTTTCAGATGCTGAAAAAGCATATATGGGAGATAATCACCTTGGTATTACAAAATTGAAACATGGTGCAAATTACTTTGATATAGTTCTTACATCAGAAATTGATTTTGTAAAGAGTAACGGTGATACAGGTGTTAAGGCATCTCAGACAACAGTACATTATGTTGTAAATGTTGTAAGACCTAACGATACAATCGCCGAACTTGATTATCTTGCAGTTGATAAGGGTAGCATGGCTCCTGTGTTTGATCCGTCGATACATAACTATTATGTAACAGTGCCGTTCGATGTTGATACTATTACCGTTGATACAGAAGAATTGCTTACACACTTTGTTGAAGAAACAAAGGATTATGTTCCGGTTGTTGCAACTGTGTCATCAACATCTCACGTTGTAAATAACCACGATGGAACATTTGATGTTACATCACCGGCAGGACAAGATTCGACAGTAATCTTTATGGTATATCCGTCTAAGGAAACAAATTATCCTACAAGCGTATACTCATTGACAATTAACAGACGTACTCATGATACGATTAAATCTGTTGATTTGAAAGACTTGACAGTAACAGCCGGAGGTAAGAATGTAGAATTTACAACAGACTTTACAGCTCGTGACGTGAACTACTATGCTTACGTTGATAGCAATGCAGATGAAGTTGTAATAAATGCAACTCCGGAATATGACGGAACAAATGTCAATGTACACGGTGGCAACACGGTGGCAATCTCTAAACCGGTAACAACGGTTATTGTAGAAACAGGAAATGATTCTAAGGCAAAACAGAGATATTCAGTGACAATAATCCGTAAGTCAACCACAGCACTTACTGATTTAATCGTAAACGGTGATACAGTTGATATAACAGACGGATACTCATCTACTGTTGTAAATACTGATGCGGTTAATAATCTACCATTTGATTTGACAGCAAACGATCCAGATGCGGTTATAAGAGTAAACGGCAGAAGAGTTATGGATGGCAACATAACAGAACTTATCAGTACAGACAGAGAAAAGTACACGATAAGAGTAACAGCTGATGACAGAAACAGTTATGTTTACACATTGTTCGTCAATGCTGATAAGCGATCAGATCACTTTGAACCGTTCTTGAAAGACATTATTGTCAAAGACGGAAACGGTACAATGGGTACATTTGATAAGTCAGTGACAGGCAATGTACATAAGTACAATGTCATGGTTGATACATCAGATATAGAATTGTTTGCATATCCGTTGAATGATGATAATGCTTATATTGAAATATTTGATGTTTATGGTGGTAATGATGTTGTCAGAAGTGAATATCTTGACAACTATACAGTAACTACACAGTTTAGTGACTACATTAAGGCACAACTTGATGATACAGATAAGGGAGTATTCAAGTTCAGAGTAACAGAATACGCCGAAAGTGGATTTGAAAATGTTTCGGAATACATTGTTAATATTTATAAGACAGATGTTCCGATTTTGACGAATCTACGAGTTGAACCATCACCTGATGCAGTAATGTCAGAAACATTTAACGGTACAAATTACGGTGATTACCACGTTTATATCGGTAAATCGGTTGAAGAATTCGATGTAATTGCAGAATCTTACCAGAACGTTGGAATTCAAATAGGTAAGGTATTGCCAGACGGTTCGGTCGATTATAATGATCCGGCTGTAGACGGTGCTTACAGAAAGACTATTGATACACCGCTTGATGAAGATAACTTTACAGTATTGGTTAAGATAACTTATGACAAGATTCTTCCGGGCGGCGACAGCGAAGAGAGAAGTGCGGTATATACTCTAAAAGTTATAAGAGCTCCTTATGATAAGAGTAACGCATATCTTGCAGATTTGGCAGTTATAGAAGAGGATGAACCGAATAACGGTAAATATGAACTTGATAAGAATTATAACAAACTTATCAGATTGTATGAGACAGTAATTGATTATACAGATAACAGCGTTTCACTTGTTATAAAGAAAGAATATGAAAACGATACTGTTCTTGCACAGTTGGGAACAGAAAATCAAGTTGAAATGTTCACAGATATAGCTCAAGAATTTATTCTTCCTATATCGTTTATGGAAGATGATGACGCTACTGCAAATATCGACTTTACTGTTATCAGCCCAGAGGCAGACGATGTTGGATATTACAGAGTGGTAGTAAGAAGAAGTGAAAGAGCACAGAGTAAGATTCGTCTTGACAATCTTGTTCTTGACGATGGCGACACTGACTTGTACGACTACGATACATCTTCAACAGTAATTGATCCGTTCGATTCAGAAACATTCAAGTATTCGGCAATCGTTCAGGCAGGTCAGGAAAGCATAAATATTCTTGCAGCTTCAAGAGAACCGGCAGATACGGTTATCATAACACATAACGGTGTATCAACAGAAAATGTTGATAATGTTCCGAATGATTATGATTTGAGTACAACGTCAAATGAAGATATATTCTTCATAACAGTTTACTCATCACTTGATGAAACGGAAAAGACAACATATGTACTTAAGGTGATTCAACAGAATACAGCATTCTTGACAAACCTTGAGGTAACTGACGATAATCCTGATGATGAATATTATGAACTTGATCCTGAATTTGAACAGAATACAATTTCGTATACTGTAAAAGTTCCGGTTCTTGCACAAGAAATTGAATTTACCGCAACGGCAGATACAACAGACAGTGCAGAAACAACTATCGCAGTTAAGTTGGATAATGTCGAAATCGACAGACAAGTTACAGATCAACTTGTTACAGTAGCAAGACTTGACCTTTCAAAGACTGTATATAACTTTGAATTCATTATTACAAATGATGTCGGAGGAGCAGGACGTTATAAGGTTAAGGTTATAAGAGATCATGATAAACTTGTTTCGGAATTACAAACAACTATCAGAGGTAACGTTAATACAGTTGCTGACGGTGACAATGTTGCCACAGTAAGCTTGTATAAAGTCCCTAATGCACAACAATATGATGTGATTACAGATCCTGATAGTGCACTTGTAGAAAAAGTTGTAACAGGAGCTGACGGTGAGTTTGAATTCTCGCAAGAAACAATTACTGCGGCAGGCGTAGGCGTATACAGTATCACGGTAAGACGTGCAGGCTACTTAACATATTACTTATCTGAAATTGATGTTCAAGAATCGTATGCTAGAGCAATGTATGATTTCGGACGAATTGATTTGATACCTGGTGATATAGTTACAACGGGTGACAGCCACGATATTATTGATGAAAAAGACCTTGAATACTTTAAGTCAATGTTGGCTGGTACAGAATATACAATGGACGAAATCTTCGGAGATTATGCAGACTTGTATCCGGATGCTTTGGCAGCGGGAGCTGTAACAACTGATGATAAGAATGATACAAAGGCTGAAGTTCCGACGGATGATAAGACAGACGATAGTACAACAAAGGACGATACAACAGTCGATACGCCAACAGGTGATAAGACGGACGACAGCACAACAAAGGATGATACAACAGTCGATACGCCAACAGGTGATAAGACAGACGACAGCACAACAAAGGATGACACAACTGTTAATGTACCGACAGATTCGTCAGATGATAAAGTATCTGACAGTAATACATCAAGTGGTACATCAGACAACGGTTCACCAAACAGTGGCTCGTCAAGCAGTACATCTGATAGTGGCTCATCAGACAGCAGTGCATCAAGCGGTACATCAGACAGCAGTTCGTCAGACAGTAGCTCGTCAAGCGGTACATCGGACAGCGGCTCATCAGATAGCGACTCGTCAAGCAACAGTTATTCAGGTGAGGGCTTGAAAACAGCGGTAATGGGTGTTTATGATGAAGTTACAGAAGAAGTAACTGAAACAGAAACTCCGGTTGCCGAAGAGGAGAACGTTAAGGAAGACCATATGGCAATAACTACAGACGCCGAGATAACAATCGTTGAAGACGAAGTTATTGTTGATGATATTGAAGATGCAGACAGTGAATTAAACACTGACAGCACAACTACTCCAAACGTAACTCCTGCACAAGCTATGGTTGATAAGAAGATATGTGACTTTAACGGTGACGATAAGTACAACGCTAAAGACAGGCTATATATCACAACTCATAGAACTATAAAAGCTCCAAATCTTAATAACAGAACAGACAGCAGCAGAATTCTTATCAGTGCATATACTGAATAATAAAGACAACGTACCCCAAATGGGTACGTTGTTTTTTATATTAATATAAGAAACAAAATTCGACCAAATAGGATTTTCTTTGACACGGAAATGTAGCATAGTTGTCATATTTGGTTAACTTGACAATTAGGGGGGGTTGTAGTATATTAGATATATATGGATACAATTAAAAGAATGTACACAGTTGATTCCATAAAATGTAAAATAAGTGTATTAAATATACCCGGAGGGGAGGGGTTATATGCGACAAAGTGCTGCAATAAAGAAAGTTGTGGCGGTATGGACACTAATATGTATGATGTTGCCGTCGTTTGTTTTTACTGTGTCAGCGGAAAAAGAAAATATAAGTCTTGCAAATGTTGTTACAGAAGAGAGTAAACTTGTTTTTGACGGCTTTACTTTGCAGTATGGTACAAATGGAAAAATTCAAGCATTAGTAGATGTCAGTATCGAAAATGTTGATGCTACCGGTGTGGATTTTACCTTGGATTATGATAGCAAGTATATAGTTCCGTCCAACTTTGATACTAATGATATAGCGACTGATGTAACGAATACTTTTAAAGCTAATACAGAAGTATTTACAAGTGAGGCTTATTTGACAAAAGAATATTCGGAGCTGACGAGCAGTTCGATAAAAATAAACCTTGTTCCGGACCCACAAACTCCTAACGGTGAATATATTGGAGAGAAACAGATAGGTTCACCAAAAACGGAAGATGTAAAATGTATTTTAGCATCTGACAGGAAAGTTTCACTGGGAAAGATGAGTTTCCAAATCGTAGATCCTGTTCAAGTATGTAATATGACTCAAAGTCAACTTAATAGTATTTTAAGTATAGAAGATGATAGTGCGTATATTATGTATGTCGGAGATGACCATATTGAATACTTTGTAGACGTACTTCCGGCAGAATGGAAAGTTGTCAGAACACTTCTTGATGTAACTCCGGCAGTTGAAGAACGAACAGTTACTGCGTACTCTATTTATAATAGATGCTCGGATACGACAAAAGCGGGTACATTGGCGGATTTGGTTGCATATTTGAACCAAACAATGAATACCGTTGTTCAGAGATATTCCGACGGACAGCAAGTGCTGGGCAATATGATATGGAACTCAGAAGATGAAACTTTTACAGTTCAATATAGCAATGGAACAGAATATAATCCTTTGGGTAATGTGACTTATACTGTAAGTCAAAACTATGCAGGTACAGATAAAGTTGTAACGGTAAAAGTTACGGTAAAACCTGTTACGATTACCGGCTTTAAATATGATAATCGTATTTTGTCATACAGTGACAGTAACCGACCGTCAATTTGGGATGATTTAGAAATGCCTGATACTGTAACTCCTGTTTTGGACGGCATTGACGATATGTATGTTCCTCCGACTCAAAATCCTATCCAAACGGATTGGACGCCTGATGATGTTACGGAAGCATTGAAAACGGGTACTGCACCTGTTAGTGAAACATATACAGAAGAATTTGACAAAGCATTGTTCGGAACGCCTGAGCCGGCTTGGCTTACAATCCCTGACGGATTTAATTGGAATATTGATGCGTTGAGAAATGTATTAAAGGGAAATGATTATCTCAAGGATGCAACAATAACTGCGGAAGTTGAAAGAGAAACGGGTATCTTAGATATAACGGTCATTCCTAAAGACGGAGCAGCTTTTGAAGACGGAACAAACTTTAATATATACCTGCCAAACGGAATGGTATTAAAAAGTACGGATAACAATGATTTTGTAACGGTTAGTATTGTGAACGGACAGGCAGTTATTAAAATTAATGCGATGTCTGACAGTGCAACGAGTATGACGAATACAGACCGTGAATTGATACAAAGTATCATAAACTTGGGTAATGATAATTTTAAATTGTCAGCAATTCCGCCGGATGATGCAGAAACTGCGCAAGTAGGGTTTGTATTTAATCCGAGAGTTAATTATTATCTTGGTGAAAACGGAAATAACTATGTTGAAAAAGACTATTCAGAGGGGAGAGCGGGGATGTTCCCTGTATACGAGGGACAAAGCCTTGCGGATATAGCAACATATATATCATTCCCTGATAGAAGTACAATTCCTATTGCATATCATGGACAGATCGGTTATCAACCGTCTGAATATGACAGTGCAAAGGTTGTAAGTTGGAGCATAGAAGGTGATCCGACGGCTACTGTGTTGCCGACAGAGGGAACAACAGTAACGCTTATCGGTAAACTTGAAGATTACTCATATACAAATTTCGGATATGTACAAAATCCGGACGATATTTACTTAAAAATAAAGGTGACAACACTGGCAATTCAGCCTACGGTAAAACCTACTGAATCGCCGAACCCGAGCGAGTCGCCAAATCCGAGTGAATCGCCGAACCCGAGTGAATCACCGAACCCAAGCGAGTCGCCAAATCCGAGTGAGTCGCCGGCACCGAGTACATCTCCGACTCCAGAACCGGAAAAAGAGGCAATAAAGATTACTACTGATGTAGGAAGTGCGGACAGTCCGGTAGAAGTTGTGCTTAACAGTAAAACGTTTGAGTACGATACAAAGAAAGTGGGTTATTCAACTGCCGATGTACAAAGACAAATGTACACGCTTGAGAATGTCGGTATAGATAATATAACCGGTCTGACAATGAGAATTTCCGATTTCGTTCAGACTGATGGAACAACGGCTACAGACAGTAGTCCTACAAGTTTTGTAAATAGCATACCATTGTATGTTACTTTCTTGAATGTTGGCGACAAAACGCAGTTTGAAATTCGTACAAAGCATGGCTTGGCGGTCGGAACATATTCGGCGAGAGTCAGCGTAGGCTCAAATAAAAATGCTGAATTGGCATATTTCAATATAACCTTTAAGGTAACGGAAAATGAAGTGTATACCGTAACTGTTGACAACGGCGACAGCGTACAACAATCTATCGGATTGGGATATTTGATGGACGAAACAAGCAACAGGATATGTTCAAGAACATATGAAGTAGGCGAAATTGTTCCGATATATGTTCAGATTTTGGATTCCGGATACACATTCGATAAGTGGGAAACTGATGATGGTATAACGTTCGCAAACGCATCTCAAATGTCAACGACATTTACGATGATAGCGCAAAATGTAACGGTAAGACCGACTTATCGTGAAACAAATGACGTGTGGGTTCGTTTGGCGGACTTGAGGGATTATAATGAAAATGAAACAATGCCAAACGATTTAAGAGATTCACTTCCACCTTATGCGGCGACAACATTTAACGAAACAACATACGCATACAGAGTAATTGTAGACGGCTCTGTAGAAAAGAATTTCGTTGAATTCGACTTGAAGAATAAACTGTTGGGATTAACTCCGTCTATGACGGTGACAGCAACAGCAAATGGAAATGCTTTAGCGATAGCGCCTCAAGTTGATTCTACATCAACGAGTGTTACGACATATAAATCCGACTTGTTTGATCTTCAAGAAGGACTTAATACAGTCAAAATTAAGACAGAATATACAGACCCGAATGACGGACAAAATTATTCGGCTGAATACACGATTACAATACTCAGAAAAAAAGCGGTTGATGTTGATATAAAACCGGGTAATTCACCTTACGGTTTAATCGAATCGTCCGACAATATAACGGATAAGTCAACGGCAAAAGATTTGTTCTCGAAAAATCATACATATGATGCGGCATATACACCGAACAAAGCGGTAAATACATATGATACAAAATATTATACAGATGCATGGGACGGCGTGAATTACGATGAAAATCCTTATACGCTGTTTGTATACAACGGACAAACGTTTGTTGATCCGGGTTTTAAAAATCTGAAAGATATGGACGGAAATACAGTTTCGGCGGAAAATGTAACTCGTACAATAGAAGTTCAAACTGTCAATGTTCCGACAAATGTAACAGATATAATGACAACAACATCGCAAACGGTCACTGTGGCAAATACAGGGGCAAGTTGTGTTATAAGTGAGTTGGCAAGTCTTAATATAAGACCGGGAGTGTATACGTTAAAATATACATTTACCGATACTGATAATACAACACGATTGTTTACAAGACCTGTAGTGGTTCTTGCGAATAAAGGTGATATTAACCTTGACAGAACTGTTGATTCAAATGACGCGGATATGCTTTATCAAAGAATGAATAACGGTTTCTATACCGATATAATAAATTCTGCTGATGAATGGGCAAAAATCTACGCATACAGAGTGGCAGATGTTACCGAAGACAGAAATGTCAACTCGATAGATGCTAACGCACTGTTGAATATAACGCCTACACCGTATTACGAATCACTTCCGACAACGGTTAGTGACAGTATGGCGACATTCGACCCTGATACGGCGGTCAGACAACCGGTTGCGACAGTTCCGCCGGAAAAGGCAACGTTAACGCTTGACTATCTCGGAACTGCGTCAAAACCTTTGGACAAACCTCAAACACCGAACTTGACAGCGGATAATGTCTATGATGTGGATAATGCCGGTTCAGGTATTGTGTGGTTTGGAATAAGTATAAAAAATACGCAGAATTTGAAGTATTTCCTTGACGGATTGTACAGTATGGATTTTGCGATAGATTATGACAGTGAAATATTCACTCCTTGCGATGGCAATATTAGAATCAGTACCGATACGGGCTTTGACCTTGCCGGAACGATTGAAAGTAACAATATCAAGTCAGATGTAACGACGAGTGATGTGGCGTATTGGAAGAATGCGGAATTGTATAAACAATCCTTGCAAAGTGATTTGGATATTGACCAAACAGACAAATATAAAACGGAATTTGTTACAATAAAATCAGTCGACGGTACAAATTTGCGACTGAGTGATTTTATACAGACTGATGGATATGACAGAGTTTATCTGCTTAGAGTGCCGTTCAGACTGAATAAAATGCCGGAGGATGGTTATGTCGGCAAGCCGATAACACTAAACCTTACGGAACAAACATTTGTAATGGGCGCAACCGAAAACGGTGTAACAAATTCAGCGTCATGGGAAGGTGACGTGGATAAAACCACAGAAGTCAATAATGCAAAGAACCATTTTGACGGTGTTGAAATAGTTGATATATTCAATACTGACGGTAAATATAACATAATCGGTACAGTTAAGTGCTGGAATGATACAAAACCGGTTACAGTTGAGATATACAAAGACGGTGAAACGACACCGATGTATACATTTACATCGGCAGATACCGATGATGCCGGCAATAATCTTTACGGCGTACTCACAAAGACGACTAAAAAAGGCGAATGTGAGTGGAATTTTGAGTTGCCTGTATCGAATCAGTTCAGCTACAAAATGGTTGTAAAGAAACAATCGCACCTTACATATCCCGAAATCGAAATAGATAAGACGCAAGTGGATGATAATGCAGATTTGACGCTTGCCGATACTATTGAAATGATTGTTGGTGATATAAACGGCGATGAAATCATCAAATTGCCTGATAGGGCGGAGTTGATGAGATTTTTTAACCGTCAGAAACCGTGGATATTGGATAAAGCACGGTTTGAGGCGGCAGACTTAAATGGTGACGGAGCGGTTAATATGTTTGATCTGACACTTTTGAAACAAAATATGGAGAAAACATATCCGTCTAATATAACTAATGCAAATAATGGAGGTGGTTCCGCTTGATAAAGAGAATAGTAGCAGTTATGTCAGCTCTTGCGTTGGCAGTGGGATTGCTTCCTACGGTGTTAGCCGATGAAGTGACATCGACAAAGCCGGAGATAACTGTTGTTGCAAAACGTATAACAGGTGAAGATAATTATATGGAAATCAGCCTTGAAGTAAACGGCGATTACGAAGATTATTCATCGGTTGGAGCGGTTTTGCAATATGATCCGAGCCTTATAGTTCCGACTACATGGGACGATGAGGCAACAGCGGTGGATATGAGTGAGTCAACCACATGGGCTACAAGGCGAGCGTTGCCGACGCTGGGTAAAGACACATGGACAACTCACACCGCACTGACATATATTGAAAGTAAAACAGATACGGCAACAAATCAGACGACGAAAACTGGTTATTTGTATTTGGGGGCGGAATATCCGGGCGTAGTACCGAATAATACTACAGACCCAAGTGCAACGGCGGATCCGGATGCGACACCAACACCGACAAAGACGCCGACAGTAACACCGACGCCTGACCCAAAGGCAACGCCTGATCCCGACCAACATCAAAATCCGGTTGTTGTAGCGAGATTCACATATGCCGATGAAAATGCGAAAAAGAAGATAGAAGATCAATGGACTTCCGCATGGGATAGTGATTGGACACAGAATAAAGTGCTGACAATCGCGTCTGATGATGTATCTTCCGTATCACCGGCACAGTTCGGCTTTACGATTTATAAAGCGGACTTTTCAATGAAGGGTTATCAGTATGATTATACAGATAGCGTTCTTGAAACGAGTGAGCAAGCGGCGAATAAGGATATTGAAATCGTACTCGGACAAGGAAAGAGTGCGAAAGCGGGCGGACTTAGCCTAAACGATATTTACGTAACAATGTTTTACGATTGGGACGATTCACTTATCGGCACATTGACATGTGGTGTCGGAGAGGACGCGACCGAATCGGTAAATGATTATGTAAAAGAAAAGTTTATTCATCCTGACTTGCAGACGAATACGAATTATTCAAGCAAGGAAAGAACAGATAATTATAGAGGGGAGTATCCTCATGCCGGCCCAAATTCAACCGACCCGACAACTCCGGGCGGAACGGGAACGGTTACGAATGGCTCGGATTATCCACTGACGAATAAACTTGAATATTGCTTTGCAGGTAAAACAATTCATGCAGACGCACCGTATGCAGGTGGTTGGACAAAAGTATCTGCCTCAAATATGTCAGATACATGGACGGCACTTGATAATGCAACCACATTCGACTTAATGCCGGAACTTGGTGCAGACGGTAATCCGGTTGATTCAAGTCAAACAAAACCGGATATGGAATCATTCGATTTTTCCGATGTTACCACAGATGATATAGACGGCGGTACACTGGTAGTAAAAGCCGTATATACACCGGGAACTTTGTTGAATGGAAATGATTCAAGTTATTATTCTGCTATAGGACCAATAACATATGATGCTATTGGTGCGTTGACTAACGGTGTTTATTCAATTAAATTTAATTATAGGAGAATAAATGATAAAGGTTATGGAGTAACTCGTATAAAAGAAGCGAAAATAAGAATGGCTTTGATGCAAGAAGGTGCATCATCTGACACATATATGTCCGTTGATGTTGAGAATTCTGATAATTTTAGGGTTGAAATGATTCCAACAGATGCAGTTAAAACAGTAGGATATAGCTTGTTTGACGTATACAGTGAAAATATTATGACAGGTGTCAGAGCGAGCGTTGATAATGGATTGGGTATTATTTACAATGAAACAAGTGATAATAAAGGATTCATATTTATAGGTAGAATGCGTGGATTTGTAAAATCTGCATACGACCAAAATAATGGCGGTTCATTAAATTGGACGAATAATTCTACTTTGGCTATGATAAAAGAATTGAATTTCAGACCATCAAAAACTGCACAATATACTGCTCGAACTCTTACAGCAGGAAAAAACAAAATTTTGGCTTGTGTAAGTGAAGCAACTGTGGCGAATGGCGGAGATTGTCCGTTGGATTTGACATATTATCAAATTCAATATTACATTATACAGGGTAGTCTTGTAGCAAACAGTGTTGCTCAACCATATTGCGAAGCAAATTATTCATGGTGCGCTCCATCATGATAATTTTTTAATATAAATACAGAGCTAACAAGAAGGGAGTTAACTTAATGAAGAAAAAAATTATTAGTGCTATTTTGGCTTTTTCGATGATTTTTTCTATATTACCATCTACAATTTCATATGCGTATAGTTCATATGGCGTAGAAGCAGATGGATCGATTTCAAAAAATGCATGTATAAGTGAACTAACTGTACATTATACTAATGGTGTTATTGATAAAATATCAGAAAAACCAAATCCTGATCAAAAGTCTAATGCACACCAGGGAGGTCCTGCAACTGTTGGAGTGACAATAGTTTCGGATGTTGATATTTGGTATGATGCAGGCGATGGCGCAACGTTGCAAAATGATTCAAATTCGTTTACTGCTTCATCAACTTATGTAGGTAATGTAGTTCCATCATTTGAAGGTAGCTTTTTGCCTGCTATGAGAGTTAAAGCTAATGCAGTTCCTAATTCTGCGGAAGAACATGTAATTTATGATGCTTCAACAGGATCGGTTGATGTAACAAATGCAGCCAATGGTGGTGCAGATATATTTACAAAGGACAGCGTAAATAGCGTTTTGGAAGCTGCTGGCAATACATTGGATCCAACCAAAGTGGATGGTGAAAATTTATTTGATATTTATAAAGATCAAGATTTAACGGAACAATATACAAATGATAATTTCCCATTTGATACTTATAAAGTAAAAATATATGTTTCAATGGATAATCCAGGTACGGAATATATGTTTGAAGCAGAGGCGGAAGTAAAAATTGACGGTACAGGAGAAATTAAAATTCCATCAGGTGGCGACACACCGTCTGAAGATACAGCAATACCTTCAGTAGCATTAACTGTAACAGCACCGACGATTGGTGCAACACCGGCTACGACTGCTACAACAACTACAACCGGCGTGGTAGCTAATCCGGCTGTTACATGGGATCCGGCTGACAGCACATTTGCTAAAAATCAAGCATACAAAGCAAGTGTTACACTAAGTGCTGACAGTGGTTACAAGTTTACAGATTCAACAACTGCAACAATCAATGGTAAAACTGCTACTGTAACACTTAACGGTGATGGAACATTAAAGGCTGAATATACATTTGACGCTATTAAGCTTACAGGTATTTCATCAAACAAAACAGGACTTACATCTTCATTCGCACCGAATGACAGTTATACACCTGATGGTTTAGAAGTTACTTTAAGGTATAGTGACGGTACGGAGGAGGTCGTACCATATAACAAATTTCCAGAGAACAATCTATCTTTGGTTATTGGAGCAGATTCTGCCACTGCCACTGATTTACCTACTAAATTAACTTTAGATAACAATAATCAAACAGTTTACGTTAAGTACAGCGGAACAGATACAAATGACGGTAATCCAAAGTATCAAGCAATAGATACAATTACTGTTGCAAATGCAAAAATTAAAACAGCACAAGTATCTGTAACATACCCTAAACCGGGTGAAACACCGGATACTGTTGCAACAGTACCTGACGGTGCTAATTATACTGCAGAAGTTACATGGGAACATAACGGTACAGAAGTAACAGGTAATTTTGAATATGATAAAGCATATGATGCTATAATTACAGTAAAACCTAAGACGGGTTATGCACTTGATAATACTAACGGTGTTGCTCTTACTGTAAAGGATAAAACTGCTATAAATCCTGGTGCAGATAAAACTGATACAATAGCATCAGATGATATTGACGTTGACGGTAGTGGTGTAAAGACTGTTTCTTTTGACGCAACAATAAGTACACCTATATCAGCATCAATCTCTGGTTCATTCGATTTATATGATAAGAATGACGTTAACATCACACTTACTTTAGGTACACATGTTATCGGCGACATCACAGGTATCACAATCGATGGACAAACATTAAGCAGTTCTGATGATTACACAATATCAGGAAATATAATTACAGTAAAAGGTGCAAGCCTTGCAACTAAGCTTACAGGTTTGACATCAACTGCGGCAAACAAAAACGTTGAAATTACTGTAACAGGTCAACAAAATGCAACAACAGCAACTCTATCTGCTATTGATACAACACCTTACATCACAATTACTGACCCAACACAAGGTGCAATCACAGGTGTTATTCACACATCAGGTACAAAGGTTGCTTTGACAAAGAATACTGCATATACTTTGTCAGCACCGACTGTTGCTCATACAACAGGTTATACATGGACAGTAAACGGTATCACAGGTACAGACAACGGCCAAACTTATACTTTCACACCGACAGGCGGTGAAGATATAACAGCAACTGTTGCATTGACAGTTGATGCCGGACATAAATTGACAATCAACAAAACAGGTAACGGTACTGTTACTGTAGCAAAAGATGGCGGAAGTACACTTACTGCAGAAACTGACGGTACATACACAGTTTATTCTGATGAAAGCTACACTGTAACAGCAACTGCTGATGACCAAAACAAAGTTACTGCAGTAACAGGCGAAACTATTGACGGTGTACAAAAAACACGTACACATTCAGTAGCAAGTCCTTCAGCAGATACAACTGTTGAGGTAACATTCGCAGAAAAAATAGCTCCGACTGTTAGCGCTGATATGACATACCGCAAGGGTGCAAATGACGGTAATAAAGCATTTACTATTACTTTAGGCGATTATTCAGATGTAAATGTAAACGATACTCCAAGCGGTACTTTTTCAACTGATAAAGCAACATACACTGTTTCAAGTACAGATTTGGACAGTGCAACAAACGGCGACCATACATATACTTTCGACTTCGGCGAAGGTATGACGATTTCGAAAAAAATCACAGTTCTTGCCGCAAGAAGTATTACAAGCGTAACTGCACCGACAGGTACATTTGCACATGGTGATACATTCAAATTGGATGGTTTAGCATTTACAGTAAGTGAAGACGGAACAAATACAACATACACATATGACGGCACAAGTTGGGATAATACACTTCCAACAGGTACACAGTTCAGTTTGGGCGATATAAGCTTCACTGATTGGGATGCGTTCAAGACTGCGGCAGAGGCAAAGATAACACGTCACGATACAACTGACTCAACTGCAGTTAACAACGGTGCTCAAATTACAGTAAGTTTAGGAACTGCTACAAAAGCAAGTAATTCTATTACAGTTGGTCAAAAGGCTATTACTGTTACCCCGTCACAAACAACAGGTATTAACAAGGATTACGACGGTACTGTAAAGGCACCGGCACTTACAGCAACAATCCCTGACGGAGAACTTGTAGGTGATGATGTTGTAACTGCAAGTGTAACAGCAGTATATCAAGATGGTGTTGCGGCTGGTCTTACAGACAAAAATGCAAGTGATAACGACAAAAATGTAGTATTTACTGCAACACTTGCCGGTGCGAATAAAGATAACTACACAATTAAAGCTATCTCTAACGGTAGCGGTAAAATTAACAAGCGTACTGTAAAGATTGCAATTATTAACAATGTACCGGCTGCAACAAAGAATAAAGCTGATACAAAGACAGGTAACGCTACAGCAACTATTCCGACTAATACAGAGTATGATCTTAATACACCATATGAAGTTGTAGATGGTGAAACAGTTGCAATTACATATGAGTATTCATATGCAAACATAAGCAGTGTAGGTCGGGTTAGTGATGTAACAGTGAGAAACATTGCTACAACAAATACAAACTACACTGTTGAACCGACTTATTTGGAAAATCAAAACGGTACAGTTAACAACAGAACTATAAAATCTATCGCTATAAGTGATCCAACTAAGAACGAATATAATTACAGTGACACATTTGATCCTACAGGTATTAAAGTAACTGTAACATATGACGGCGAAACTGATTCGGTGGATTATGATTGGAATGCTGTTCCTGATGATATTACATTAAAGTGGACAGGAACAGAGGAAACACTTTCAGCAACTCATAAGTTTAATTCAGCAGGTACATATACAATTACTGCGTCAGCAACCGGTGTTGACTCGGCGACAACAGGTGGTATTACTGTTAATAAATTAAAGGTTAATGTCACAGCAAGCGGTAATATTACAAAGGTATATGACGGTGGCATAGATTTAGATGATGATGACACAATAACTTATACAGTAACAAATGCGTCTGATGGTTATGATGATCAATTTAATGAAGATAATGTAAAAGTTACCAATAATCCTGCAAAATATAATGATAGATTAGTTACAGAAAACAATATTGTATGGATTACTGTGTCGAGTTTGGAATTAAACAATTCAAATTATAAAATTGAGAATTTTTCAAAAAATGTTACTGGATCAATAACACCTCGTCACATAACTGTAACTGCTATTACTGTTCCGACAGTAAAACAATATTCAAATGATACAGATGTACCGGTTAAAAATGTAGGAACATCAGCTGTAACATTTGATAATGTTGTAAGCGGTGAGAATGTAACAGTTGACTATAAGTATACATATAATGATACATCTGTAGCAGGCGATACAAGTAATATTACAATAAATAATCTTGTTCTAAACAGCACAAACACTGTTAACGCTAACTATAAATTAGATGAAAGCACTCCTACAAAGTCAGGTCACGTTGACGAAAGAACAGTTAACTCATTAACAGTAACTGCTCCGACTCAATTTGCTACGGCTCAAACATATGGTACTGCTTTAGCTTTAGCCGGTTTGAAGGTACAAGTTAACTTTACATCAGGCGGAACAAGCGCCGGTAGCGAAACATATGTATGGAAAGACGCGTCAACATGGACAAAGCAAGTTGAAGGTCAATCAGATGTAGATGTTACAACAGTTCCGTTTACTCTTGCTTGGTCAGGCACAACAGATGTACCGACTCAAGGTGAAACTCTTACTGTTCAAAGAAGTACAAAGGGTATCACTGCATCATACACAGGTACAAGCGTAACAGGTACAAGTGATGCGATTACAGTAAATCCAATCACATTGACTAAGATTAAAATTACAGGTGATGATGTTACTAAGGTATACGAAGGTAACAAAACTTTGACTAATCCAGCATTTACATATGCAATTACAGAGGGTATTATAAATAGTGACCCGGTAACGGTTGAGCCTACTACTGTTGAATATGCAGAGGCAGATGTACATACATCTGAGCCGTTAAATATCACAGGTTTCCATTTGACAAATAATAATGATGGTAACTATAAACTTGGTACTCCTGATGTAACAGGTATACCAAACGGTACAATTACAAAACGTCCGATTACTTTAACAGCTATCACAAATATTCCTGCAATCAACAGATTTGAGGCAGGTACAGGCACAGACCAAACTGCAACAAGTGCTGCAAACGGCGGTGCTACATTTGAGGCGGCAAGTACAGACACAGGTATTGTAAGCGGCGAAACGGTTACAGTAATATATGATTATGCGTATGCAGATAATCAGACAGTAAGCAATACTGCTGTTGTAAACTTATCTAATGTAAGATTAGATACTGCAAGCGATAAGAACTATAGTCTTACTAATAATGCTACTGCAACAGGTGTGGTAAATGAAGTTGAGGCAACAGGTGTTACAGTTACAATTCCTGATAAGACATATGAATATGGCGATAAGCTTGATTTGACAGGTACAACAGTAACTGTTGATTATGGCAATACTAATACAGAAGTATATACATCAGATGATGGTGTGAATTGGAAGAAGAACGATACTGCAGTATCAGAAAAGCCATTCACAATCACACTTCCTACAGATAAGGATAGCTTGGCTGTAGGTACAGCAACTGTTTCTGTAAAGGTTAAAGAAGGCGTTGAAGGTAGTGTTTCTCGCACAGTTAACAAACGTAAAGTAACTGTAAATCCGTCAAAGAACGGTGACGTTACAAAGGTATATAACGGTAACACAACTTATACAAACGGTGTTATTGAGTGGACAGTTGGATCTGTAAACTCTATTGACGGATTGTCTGTTACATTACCGACAGTAAGCGGTGCAACATATACTTATAACGATTCAACAGTTGCACTTGCAAACAAGATTACTGTATCAGATCCGCAACTAAACGATACAAATAATTTTGAAATTAGCGGTTATACAAATCAAGAATTTGACGCAACAATCACACGTCGTCCATTGGTTATCACAGGAATAACAATTCCGAACGTTAATAAGTATGCTGACGTATCACAAAAAGTTACAGACCAAACCGCAACAAGTGCTACAAATGCTACATTTGAGGCGGCAGATACAGACACAGGTATTGTAAGCGGTGAAACAGTAGGCGTAACATTCGACTATAAGTACAAAACTTCAAATCCTGAAAGCGGTACAACTACTGATGTAGAGATAACAAACATTGCTCTTGATAATAGCGTAGGAACAAGCGCAAACTACTCATTGACACCTGATTCATTGACAGGTAGTGCAAATGTAGTAGAAAGAACTATAGACAGTATTACAGTAGCTAACCCTACACAGTTTAACAGCGATGTTACATATAACGATAAATTAAGTATAGCCGGCTTAAAGGTTACAATTAACTATACAGACAGAACATCAGAAGTATACACAGCAACAGTAGTCAATGACGTAGTTTCATGGGCATTGGGCAGTGTAAATATCAGTGCAGATAATATTCCATTTACACTATCATGGAAAGATACTGCAAAAGGCGGAACTTTTGCACAAGGACAAACATTGTCTGTAACAGGACATAACGGCAACCAAATCGTTGCAAACCATAAGAATGGTAATGATAGCGGTGAAGGCTCGGCTGTAACAATTAAGCCAATCGCAATTACATCAATCACTGCAGCAAAGAGCGGTGATATTACAAAGACGTATAATGGTGATACAGAATTAAATGACGCATCAAAGAGCAATATCGGTTATACATCAACTCAGGTAATCAGCGGAGATACAGTAACTCTTGGTGCAACACCTGCATATGAAAATAAGAATGTTGGTCAAAATAAAGCAATTAGCTTTACAACACCGACAGTAAGCGGCAATGATAACTATACATTTGGAACTGACGCTACTGTTACAGGCGATGTAGTCGGTGATATTACAGTAAAAACTGTTGCAATTTCAAATGTATATATCCCGTCAATTTATAAGGACACAGAAGACCTTGTAAAATCTATTTCAAATGCAAGTGCTATTGCAAGCGGTAACCCTACAGCTAATACAGTTGTAGCGGCTGATATTCTATCAGGCGACAGAGCTAATTTGAGATTCGCTTATAAACTTACATATGCAAATTCAACTGATGCTAATCCGACTGTAACAATTTCAGATACTTCTGTTACAGGTACGGAAAGTGGTAACTATGAATTTACATGGCCTACGGGATTGACAGGTACAGTAGTAGCAGACGAATTTACAGATGCTGCAATTACATCACCTGACCTAATGCAATATACACATGGTGATACATTCAATCCAACAGGTTTGTCAGTTACTATTAAGACAAGCAGTCACCCAACAGGTACAACATATACAGTAACAGGTACAGAGGGTAATTACAAATGGGATACAGATCTTCCGGCAGGCGTAAATGTATCACTTGGAAGTATCTCATTAAATAGCAATGACGCTTTGAATTTCAAGGCTCATTACAAGAATATGAAAGATCAGAAGATTAAGGTTTCTGCCGGTGAGAAAGAAGCTGAAACAGGTGCAGTTACAATGCTACAAAAGCAATTAACGGCAACTGCGTCAATAAGTACTGCAAATAAGGTATATGACAGTAAAACAGCTCTTCGTGAGGGTCAAACAGTAACATACACAATCGGTACTGGCGAAGTACAGAACTTTAACAGTGTTACTGATGACGTTAAGGTAACGGCTGACGCAAAATATAAATCTGCTGATGTTTCAAAAACAGGTGAAACAATCAATAATGTAGGTATTGAATTCACAAATATCGCCCTTAGCGGTAATGACGCAGCTAACTACATTAAGCCGTCATCTATTGCTGATATAGCTGGTACGATTATTCCTTACCCAATTCACATAACAGCAATTAACGAAAATGCTCCAACTGCTTACTATAAGAAAGCAAAGAGCGGAACTATTGCCTCAACAGATAACTATACTGCAGAAATGAACGGTTTGACAAAACCTGCAATTAAGTTTAATTATAATTACGGTGATTTGGTTAACACAGTTGCAGACAGCGTTAGCGTTCCGATAAACGTTGTTGATTTTGTTACTGCTACTGATAATTTTGAAATAAAAACTACACCTTCTACAATCAATGGTAAAGTTGAAGTTCAAGGTATTAAAGAGATTAAAATAACAAAGGATAACCATGATTATAAGTATGGTGATACTCTTGTTTTGAATGACTTGTCGGTAAAAGTAACGTATGCTGATGATTCAATAAAGGAGAACATTAAATACAACGATATAGATTGGCAGACTCTTGGTTTAACTCTTAATACAACACTTCCGACAGACGGAACAGTATTAAAGAATTCAACAGATAACGGTAAAACAATTATTGTTGAAAAGGATACAGTACAGTCAAATGCAATTACAATAAACGTTGCAAAACGTACAGTTAAGATTGAAAGAGATGGCAGTGACGCTATCACTAAGACATATGACGGTACAAAAGCTGTAGAACAGACAATCGCTCTAAAGGTTGCCGATTTGCAAGAAGGATTTGACGGCGTATATAATGGTGACATAACAGGTGTAACAGCTACGCCATATATTTACAGCAGTAAAGATGCTCAGAATAATATAGCATTGACAGGTACACCGACTCTTGTAGGTTCTAACTTAGATGAATATACACCTACATATCCGTCATTGACAGGTAACATTACTACAAAATCAGTTACACTAACTCCGGTTATCTCTGAGGATATTTATGAAAATAAATTCGCGACAGATGATAAGGTTATAACTGAAACAGGCGCAACAGTTGAAAATAGTAAGGTAACTCAAAGCGGTATCGTATCAGGCGAAGAGGGTAACTTTACATTTGCTTATACTGTTACTGTTCCAAAGGCAGATTTAGCAAATGCAGCTACAAAATCTTATGCACCGACAAATACAAGCGAAAACGGTACAGGTAAGGGTAACTATACATTTACATGGAATGACGCAAGTGTAGAAATTAAGACTAACGCTGCAACAAGTATGGAAGTAACTACTGATCCGTCAGATATTTCAACTCAGAAATATTATGGTGACAGTATTTCGTTAGACGGTATGGTTGTTACAATCACATATGGAAATGGTTCTACTCACGAATTTACATATGGTTCAACTGAATGGAATAACGAAGGATTTACTGTTGCAATCGAAGACGGCGGTAACTTTAGCAAACTTGTAACAGGTAATAACGGTAAGCATATCGTTGTTTCAAAGACAGGTCTTAACAGTGCAAATACAGCTGCTACATTAAAGGTTAATAAGAAAGATTTACACTTGACAGCAGAAAAAGCTGACGGTTTATCGGCAATCGAAAAGACATATGATACTACAACTGACGCAAAATCAATTCTAAAGTTTGGTATCACAAGCGCTGACTTAGTATCAGGCGATAGCTTTACAGTTGATTCATCAAATGTATCAGCTACATTCGATACTAAGAACCAAGGTTCAGATAAGGATATTACAATAAGCGGTTTGACAATTACAGGCGATAACAGCGATCAGTATAATATAATTATGCCAAGCGGTGTAAAGGGTACAATTAATCCTAAGTCAATCACTGTAAAAGTTGCAGGAGTTGCTGATATTCTTGCCGGTGTTTCGGGTGAAGACTTGAAAAAGACAGCAAGCATTAATTACAGCGAACAACCTGAAAGTGGTGTTTCAGTAACAGTTACGGCAACATATCCTGATTCAACTCAAGATCCTGCAGGTCAAAAGACTGAAAAGGCACTTACATTCACAAAGACTGAAACAGGAAATGAGTTAGGAAACTATGTATTCACTTTGGATGAAAACGGTGTTAAGGGTTATGTTGTTAGCAACATAATCAATGAAATTAATGTAACAACTCCGCCACAGACTGAATATACACATGGTGATAACCTTTCATTGAAGGGTATGGTAATTGAGGTTAAGTATCAAGATTCTCGTGATGATAATATTTATACTTGCCAAGCTGACGGTACTTGGAAAGATAAGAACAGTACCACGGTAACAGAACTTCCTGTATCATTTGCACTTGAAAAGAATGGTACAGAAAACGCATTGACATCACAAACACAACAATTAAGACGTGATACTAATGATGGTGCAATCCTTGTTGTTAAGGGTGGAGATGAAAGTAACAAAGACACGACACTAACAGTTAATAAGAAGGAAATCACTCAAATAACTATTCCGAACCCGGTACCGTCACCGGAAAAGACGTATGACGGAACAACAACTGTAACTCAGTCAATTTCATATGAGGGTGTAGGAGTTCTTGATGCAGATAAAGCTACAGTAAATTCACTTATCAGTGCAACTGCTAATTATGATACTAAGGATGTAGCATTTGATAGTGACGGAACAACAGTTGCAAGTAAAGCTATTAACTTTACAAATCCTACAATGAATGAAAATGACAACTACACAATGTCATCAAGTGCAACAGTTACAACTACAATAACAGGTAAGATAAAGCCAAAAGATCTTACTGTAACAATAACAAGTGTTCCTTCAATTATTGTAGGTCAAAGTAAGACAGTTACATTGACAAAGACTACTAACTATACACAGAGTGGCGAAGTAACAGTTGGTGAAAATACAGAAGAAGTTAATTTAGCTGTTGTAGGTGAGTATGCACAAAATACTACAGCTGAAGATAATGTTAATGTAACATACTCAGTTACAAATAAAGATAGTTACAAAAACTATAACATTATAGTAGCAGAAAATCCAACGGGTACTGTAAATAAGAAACCTGTAACAAAGATTGAAGTTACATCTCCTACAAAGACAACATGGTCACATGGCGATGATTTAACTCTTGACGGTATGACAATCACAGTTACATACAATAATGATGATACTGATACAAAGAAGTATGAACATAAGAACGGTAAGTGGCATGATGTAACAGGTGGCAGTGATACAGAGTTACCGGGAACTCCTGACGATGTAACAATTAGATGGGGTGACACAAGTAATTCAGCAACTGACGATGTAATTCGTCTTGATGATATAAATAAGGGTCTTACAGCTGATGGCGACAACAAGACAACATCTGTTAAGGTTACATCAACAGTAAAGGATACTAACGGTGAGTATCAATTAGCTTCAACCGATAAAATTACTTTAACAAAGAAACAACTTACTCTAACAGTAAGCGGTAATATTACAAAGCCATATGATAATACAAGAGATCTTAGCACTGACAATCTTGGAAATGTAAGTCTTACATTAGACGGTGTAGCCGGCACTGACGGTGTTACATTAAATGAAACAGCTACAAAGAACAACATCAAGTATGCGGGAACAACAGTAGCAGATACAGCGTCAGTACCGACACCGGCACTTGTAATCGGTACAGTAGTGTTAGCGGATAATGCTAATAATCACTACTATACAGTACCATCAGGTGCAAGCATTACAAATAGTACAACAGGTAAGATTAATAAGCGTTCTGTACAGATTATATCTGTAACAAAGAATATGGATACATCAGTTGATGCGTCTAAAACAGGAACTTTGAAAAAATTAGTACAATCAACTACTGACGGTTATGGTATTTCAAGTGCTGACGGTTTCTATTCAATCTTAAGCGATCATGTAATTAAGGTTGATATACCTTATACATATAGCCAGACATCAGCAGAAGGTTCAGCAACTGTTACATATGATAATGCAACTGCGAAGGTATCAGATGAAAATGCAGATTATGTAGCTAACTATGAGGTATCATTTGCTATTGCAGACGGTAGTGCAACTATTTCAAACGGTACAGTTACAGGCGTTAAGATTGAAACAACAGGTAAAACAGAGTATACTCATGGTGATTCATTCGACCTAAAAGGTACAAAGATAACTGTTACATACAATAACGGTGCAAAGCAAGATACATATAAGTATGACACAGCAAGCGGTAAGTGGATTAAGAACGATACAGGTACACCGGCTGAATTGCCGAGTGAAATAGGTATTAGTCTTGGCAACACAACAATTAATGCAAATCCGGCATCGGATACAGATAAGACTGTTGTAAAATATGACAAGACAAATACAACACCGGAATTGAAAGCTACTTATACAAAGAGTGGTAGTGAGCCTATTCCATCAACAGAAAATCCTACAGTTACGTTGAAGAAGAAGACTATTACAATAACTGTTGCAAACAGTGCAGATGAAATCAAGCATACATACAGTGGTAATAATTCTCTTACAGCCGATGAAATCGGTAAATTAGCGATTACAGAACCTGCTAATTTCAAGGTTGGCAGTGATGATGTAACTCTAACTAAGGGTACACTTTCTGCAACAATCGGTAGTAACACTAACGGTAATGTAGCAAATGATTTGACTATTAATGCCACAGGTTATGTGCTTGGTGGTGCAGATGCCGATAATTATGTGATTAGCTATGTAAACAACGCAAAAGGTAATATTGTAAAAGCACCTTTGACAATTACAATCAGTTCAGTTCCTTCAATTATTGTGGGTCAAAGTAAGACAGTTACATTAACAAAGGCGACTAACTATACACAGAGTGGTGAAGTAACAGTTGGTGAAGATACAGAAGAAGTTAATTTAACTGTTGAAGGTGAGTATGAACAAAATACTACAGCTGCAGAAAACGTTAATGTATCATATACAGTTACAAACGAGAACGACTATCCGAACTATGATATTACAATCATCGGTTCACCAAAGGGTACAGTTACTCAAAAGACTGCAACAGTTGAAATTATTAATCAACCTCAATTTGTAACTGCTACACCAAGACCACAACATGGTGATAAGCTTGGTACAGACGGTCTTAACGGATTTGAATACACTGTATCTTACAGTGACGGAACAACAACAAAGCATAAGTATGAAAACGGTGATTGGTTGACAACCGGCGGTTATACTGCTCCGGAAGATGGTACAGCATTTACATGGGAAAATACAAAGACAGCTGTAAGCTCTGATTCTGAAATCCGCAGAGATAAGGATAATCAGATTAAGATTACTGTTCCGACAGCAACAAAGGACCCTTTGACAAATAAGGCAACTGCTGATAAGAAAAAGATTAAGATTACAGCAAACGGTACATATACAAAGGTATATGACGGTACAAATACAGTAATACTAAACGAAACAACTCCTGAAATTACTTATACAGTAAGCGGTGTTGTAACGGGTGATACTGTAACAGTTACAGCAACTCCTGCATTTGTAGATGAAAATGTTGCTAAGTTCGGTGATGTATATCAAAAGGCAATTAACTTTACAAATGTTTCAATTAAAAATGAAGACGGTACAGACACAGATAATTATGAAATTGTCGCAGATGAAAACGGAGTTGTAATTGCTCCTATCATGGGTGCGATAACACCTAAGACAATCAACATCACTGCATTGACTGTTCCTTCATCAACAAAGGGTTCAGCAGGTGAAAAGACTGTAACAAAGAACAAGAACTTTACAACAACTGATATTCTTGAAAAGGATAAGGATAATGTTACAATCGGCTATAAAGCTACATTCGTAACATCAGCAACAGGAACTGTCGATGCAACTGTTACAGATGCAAAGGTAGACGGTTCAACTGACCAAATGACTCTTAACTACGTTGTAGGTACTGTTACCGGCGCTAAGATTGAAATAACCAGCAGCAATCATGGTGGCGGCGGCGGAGGCGGCGGCGGAGGTAACTCCCTAAGCATTAAGTACGAAAACGCCGACGGTACAGCAGGTAAGGACGTAAGCAAGATTGAAGCTCCTGCAGAAAGTGACCCTGTAGACTTGATCGCAGTATTCGTTACAAAACCTGCAGACCCAACAGTTATTTGGACATCAGATAATGAAAGCGTTGCAACTGTAGACGAAAACGGTATTGTTAAGTTTATTGGCGAAGGTACAGCTATAATCACAGCTCAGTCTAAGACTAATAAGACTCTAAAGGATACTGTTACAATTACAGTTACAAAGGCAGTAGCAACACCGACTCCTAAGCCGGCAAATCCTACTCCGGAACCTACAAAAGAACCGTCAATCATCACAAAGACTATGTTAAATCCATATATCGTAGGTTATGATGATAATGTATTCGGTCCTGAACTTCCAATCAGCCGTGAAGAAGTATCAGCAATATTCGCAAGATTGATTGCAAATAATATCTACATGGATAAAGAATATGATACATCATTCCCTGATGTAGGCGAAGGTTGGAGTAAAGATTATATCGGTTACTTGGAGAAATTCAGTGTAGTAACAGGTTATGAAGACGGTACATTCAGACCTCAAAATTACATCACAAGAGCAGAAATGGCTGTTATGATGGCTAAGGCAGAGGGCTATGACATCTCAGGCTATATGTCTTCTGATGAATTAGCTTATCCTGACGTAGATGAGGGTTACAGTGAATGGGCTGTTAAGGCTATCAAGTATTTGACAGACAGAGGTATTATGGAAGGTTATCCTGACGGTACATTCGGTCCGAACAGACCTATAACAAGAGCAGAAACTGTTGCAACAGTTAACAGAGTTCTTGCAGATATGACTGTCGGAAATATCGAGGTACTTCCGTCAGATATGACAGAGGCACATTGGGCTTATAATGATGTAGTATTCGCAATGAACCACAGAATTCTTAAAGACGTTGCAGCTGATGAAAGTCAGTTCATCAAGTCAGAAGAATATGATAAGAATAAGATTACAGAAACAGAAGTTGTAGAAGACACATCAGACGAGAATGCCGGAGCGGGTGCATCACCTACTCCGGAGCCTTCTCCGACTCCCAATGCTTGATTAATAAGAGCTTTTTACGAAATTTGTAATAATAGAGGCAGCGAATTTTCGCTTGCCTCTGTTGTTGCATTTTCAAATTATACAAGAGTTTATCTTGTTTGCTTTGAAAATGTAATAACGTTATTGTCATAATGAGGTGAGGGCTTATGAAAAAACGAAATATATGTTATAGATTATTAACGGTATTATTAAGCGTTGCAATGTGTTTGCAAGGTGGATTTGTGGTGCCGGTTTTTGCAGATGGAGATTTCAGTTATTATTTGCAATATAACGAGGCAAGTAACGGAAAAATAAGTGAGGACCATCCTATCATCATTCCTGATGAAGATATAGATGCAGAATACGGACCACAGCCGCATGATAACTATCAAGGTACTGGTGGCGTGGTGGACGGACCTATACCGGATTGGAGCAGTAAACCGTACAGAATTATCGGATATACATTTGACGGTTGGTATACAGAAAATAACGGCGGAGGAACAAAGGTTGATGAAGATACAAATATATCATCATCAATGCTTGACAGATTTAATAATATCACATTGTACGGAAAGTGGAGTTTGTATAATTCACCTGATATAACAACAGGCTCAGTTGCATTTTCATCAAGAAACGTAAATGATGAAGATATTCCGTCACAGATAAATTGGACAGACGTAAACGGAAATGATTTGACGTTTGACAGCAAAGTTACTGACTATTATACGTATGTGTACGCAAATACCGCGTCTGTAAAAATGGATTTTGAACAGTATGAGCCGAGTGCGACAACAAGTGTTGCGGTAAACGGTGAAAAAGTTTCAATCAGTTCAGAGGATATTTCGGGTAAAGGTTATTGGTATAATGGTGAGGATCTTGAATCTCATGACATTATAACAGGTAAAAATATTTCTACAGAATATATGAACCTTGATTTTACCTCGACAGATAAAGAGTATAATGAAATCACCGTTACGATTATAATGCCTAATGATAAAAGTAGAACATATACTTTTCATGTTAAGCGTTTAAGTACAGAAATGCGACTTGCATATGGTAATACACCATACGGAAAGATTATGGCGTCTTCGCAAACCGATGATGCAAAAACTGCGCTTAAGTCAACTTTTGATTCGACGTATAAGTACAGAAATATCGCATATAATCCGTTGGCATGGAATATTTACGGTACAGACGGCGTTGAAGTGAAAAAAGGTACTTCACTTCAAGAAAATCAATATATAAATTATGATAAAGACGAAACTGCAATAGTAGTATTTTCGGGCGATAGATTTACAGATCCCGGAGTGACATTGTATGATTCTAACGGCGATGCAATAGAACTGACACAAGATAAGACAATAAAACGTACAATTCAGTATCAGACAGTATCGTCATTAAAATATGAAGATTGGGATAACACAACCGATAAAACCGATGTGAAAACATTGACCGGTGCAGACAGTGAGAATATAATAGACATTTCGCAAACTCAAAATGTTAAACCGGGCATATATACGATTACATATGAGTATGACCCTAATGACGGCACTCGTCCGTTAAAAGACGAGAGAAGTATGATTGTCTTGCCTAAAAAAGGCGATATGAATATGGACAATTATGTAAATATGCTTGATGTATTTATGTATGATAAAAATATTTCGGATACAAATATCAGCGATACATTATATAAATATCGTGCACTTGATATAAGCACAAGCGGCGGTAACGGAGTTGTTGATGAAACAGACAGAACCAATTTCTTAAACAAAAAAATGGCGGATTTATATACGTCGCTTTCAGTTGATGAAAAAGTAACACAGAAAGAATACAATGTTCCTACATCGGCAGATAGTAATAAAACACAACTGTATATGGACTTTATGGGAACAGAAACAGAGCCGAATACATCTGCGGACAAAACTCAGGAACTTCAGAAAAATGACGCTTTTTGGATAGGTTACAGATTTGACAATACAGCCAATCTAAAGACTGATAAGTTGAAAGAAATCACTTTGTCGGTGGATTATGATTCGAGATATGTAAATCCGACTGCATTGAATACTACTGCACTAAAAACACAACTTCAGAAAAATAATCCTGAGCTTGAAGTATTTGATATAACCGGAGATACAAATTATAAGAAAAACTATGCGGTTGATTCTTCAACATCGTCATATACATGGAATGATACAGGGGCTGTAAAAACACTTGTTATTGAGTTGTGTTTGAAAGACGGTCAAACATTTAATTTGTCAGACGGTTATTTTATAAAATTGCCGTTTAAAGTAAAAACAGTACCGCCGGAAGGCAGAAATGTTATATCAACTAAACTTGGCGCTACATCATTGAATATGCAAATCGGTGATGAAGGATATATGTGGGATACAAGTGGTGCGTCTAATTCTATCACTGAAAATCTTATGGACAAATTGCAATATATGGGCGATTATGTGCCTGAATTTGTTCCGGAAGATCCGGCTAAGGAATTGGAAAATGCAGTTTACGGTACTGATAAATCATACACAGGATTTGAGAAAAAAGGCACGGTTGACGGTGATATTCCTACCGGTATGACATATAATCAATCAGTCGGAACAATAACCGGTACACCGAAAAAGGCAGGAGTTTTTGTATTTTACATAAACGGTATAAAATATCAGATTACAGTAGAAAAAGCAAAACTTACCGTTACAGCAGATGATAATACAAAAGTATACGGAAGTGCAAATCCGTCATTTACATTTAAGTATGACGAAACGTGTTTAAAAAATAACGACGCAATCGCTACAGCTGTTAAGACTGCTCCGCAGATAAGTTGTGAGGCTGATACAACAACGGATTGTCAGGATGATTATCCGATAAACTTTGTTGAAAATAGCGGTGAATCTGATAATTATTATTTTGATTTTGTCAGTGGCAAGCTTAGCATAACACCGAAAGAAATAACGGTAAGTAAAGTTAAGATACCGTCTTGCAGTATAAATGCAACATTCCCTTATACATTTACCGCAACTTGTTCCGGTGATGAATTTACTGCGTCGGGAATTATTAACAATGATATTATAAAGATTGAATATGACGTTACATACACTGATACCGAGTCAACAAAAGCTGTTGGTAAAAATAAAAAGGTAACGGCAACCAACATAAAAGTCAAAACTGATGACGATTATCCGGACGGGAAAAATTATACTGTTAAATCTGCTACTTTAACGAGCAGTGACGGTGAAATTGTTGCGGATAATATAACCGAATTTGAAGTAACAGAAGAATGTAAACTTGAATATACTTACGGTGAAACACTTGATTTAAAAACCGGTAACGTCAAAATCACATACGGTAGCGGTACTGTTGAAAATGTGACATTTGAAGAGGCTGTTGAAAAAGGCCTGACAATAAAATACAGTAATAAAACAACAGCTAAAACCGGAGATCATTTGAGCGTGTCGGATACCGGAAAGTGGCTTATGCTTACAATGGATGGTATAAGCTCTTGGTATAAGACAAATAATTTCAAGATAAATAAAAAAGATCTTCATATAAAAGCTGATAATAAACAAAGATATTACGGTGATGAAAACAGTAGTGTAACATTTACATATACTTTTACCAACAGCGATTTTGTTTACGGTGAAACAAGCAGTACGTTTACTGGCTTTGTTGCACCTGAATTTAGCTGTCAAGCTACTGCATCCACTGAAATTGATAAAGAAAAAGGCTATACCGAGTCGACAATAGAATTGTCGGGCGGTACAAGTGATAACTATAATATTTTGTGCGAAAACGGTACGCTTACAATTAATAAAAGACCGTTAAAGGTTGAAAAGATTACAGGTGAAGTACCTTCACTTATTTCAAAATATTATTTAAACAGTGACGGCAGTGAAAAAACGGCACCATATAAAGTGCCTGCATCGGCTGAAAAATCAACAGACAAAAATACAATGAACGTAAGTGGATTGTATAACAGTGATGAAGTTAAAGTTCTTTATAATGCACAATATGCAAATCACACTGCGGCTGAAAATGTTCAAGTAACGGTTGATGATTTAAAAATGGACGATACGTTCGGTAAGAGTTACAACTATACGGTTTCATCTGATTCAATAACAACCGCAGACGGCGGACGAGTTTATATTCAGAGTATAACAGGTCTTGAAATTGTTGAACAACCTACAACAGAATATGTTTACGGAACACCGCTTAATCTTGAAAGCGGAAAAGTAAAATTGACGTTTGATAATGAACAAGTTATCAATGTTAATTTTGAAGAATTAAAATCTTATGATGTTAAGCTCACATATACGGGCGGAGAGGTTGAACCTAAAAATAATGAACATTTAGTTGTTAAAGACACGGGAAAGACTATAACTGTCACACCGGATACTTTTTATGATGTTGAGGCAGTTACAACCGATAAGATAACGGTTACAAAACATGACCTTCACGTAAAGGCTGATGATATATATACGACTTATGGTGAAAATATAAGTCAGTATGCAAGCGGATATGGATACACATATACAGAAAGTGATTTCCAATATGATGATGCAGACGATGTAGAAAACATTTCGGGATATAAAAAGCCTAAAATTGTCTGCAAAGAGGATGACGGAACAACAAATGTAAATCAAAAGACATTAGCCGGCACATATACATTGTCTATAAGCGGTGCTGACGCCGAAAACTATAATATTTTGTATGAAAACGGCAACCTTGTAATAAGACAAAGACCTCTTATTGTACAAACGGTTAATAATATTCCTAATCTTACATCAAAAGAAGCATTTGAAAGTGATCTTGTAAAGAACATTGATGTCAAAACAGACATTGATTCGTCAGCTTTAACATTTGCCGAAAACAGAGGTCCTTTGTGGGATGATTGTGTGCATATAACTTTTGATGCAACATATACGGATAATTCGGCAGTAGGGGAAACAGATGTTGATATAACCAATGCTGTCTTGGATACAAGCTACGGTGACGCAAGAAACTATTATCTTCAAAAGATAGAAACTCCGCAAAAGGGGTTTGCGGTTAAGTCTGTTATGACAGCTATTGAAATAACAACAGATCCAACCCAAAATAATGACGGAACAAGCCGTGAATATAAGTATGGAGATAAGCTTGATTTCAGCGGTGGAAAGTTTAAATTAACATACGATAACGGTGATGTTATTGAAAATGTTCCGTTTAATAAACTTGCAGAGTATGATGTTAAAGCTGTATACACAGGTACAGATACAGAAGTTGAGGACGGAGCTTTTGCAACAATTAAAAGTCACAATGGAAATACCATTACTTTTGTTCCGCCGACTGACGCAACGGCAGAAAAAGTGGTTACAGGTGAGATAACCGTAAAGAAACGTCCTTTACACGTTATTGTAAATGACGCATCATATACATATGGTGATGAGCCGTCTACTTACACAATCGACTATGAAAAGAGTGATTTGGCAGACGGCGAAACAATAATATCCGCACTTGGAACATTATTTACTCCACCGACTGTACAATGTAAGATTGACGATAAAGATGCGGATAATAAGACAAATGCGGGTACTTATGAAGATGTAATTACTGCATTTGGCGGAAGTGCGGATAATTATGAATTTATATGTGAAGATAAGGGCAGTTTGACTGTTAATAAGCGTGAATTGAAAATCAATTCAATTAATAATGGTATTCCTGATTTAACTTCATCAATAGCATATGAACATAATTATCAGTTACCAATAAAATTGGACGGTACTGCGTCTAATTTGGATATGGATATAGTCAATCTTGTAAATAATGATAGCATTGATATTACCTATAAAGCGGTATATAACAGTCTTGAACAGACAGACAATGCAACTGTAGATATAGAAGATGTCGAATTTGCAAATGATTGTGACAGTAGTAAAAATTATACTTTAGTAACTGTACCGACAACATCAAGCGGTAAGATTATGACCAGACTTATGTCTGAAATTATTGTTAATAGCAGTCCGGATAAAATGGAGTATACTTACGGTGAATGGTTTGCTCTAAAGGGCGGCAGTGTTGATATTAAGTATAACAGCGGATATGTTGAAAGTGATGTACCGTTTGAAAGACTTGCTGATTTTGGTATAGACTTGACTTTTGTAAAGAAAGAAGACGGTACCGAAACAGAAATAGGAACAGTGAAAAACAATACATTGCTTACTGTTTCAAAGTATAACGGTGCGTTTATAAAACTTACAATAAATGATCCGACTAAAGCAACCGATGATTTGCAAGCGGCTTATTCTTCTGATAGTTTGAAAGTAAACAAACATCAAATGAGGGTTGTTGCCGATGATGTGACATTGACATACGGTGATAATGCGCCGAGTGAATACACATTCCATTATACGATGGCTGACCTTGTAAACGGTGATACGTTATCGAGCGAAAGATTTAACGAAGGACTTAGCGAACCGACTGTATCGTGTGATTATGTAAGCGGACAATCAGTTTGTGGAGAATATGATATTATACCGAGCGGCGGCGGAAATGATAACTATGATTTCGTATATGTAAACGGAACTGTAACTGTAAACAAGAAACAGATTACGATAGATTCTATCGATAATGGTGTTCCGACGCTTACATCAGAAATAATATATAAGAATAATTCAATTCTTCCTATTTATATTGAATCAACGGCAGTATATACGAATGAACAGAAAGATATGACTGTAAGCGGTATTATCAACAACGATGAAATAGGCATAACATATGATACAGTATATACATCAAAAGACGTGGCAGAAACTATAACTGTTAAGATAGAAGACGTTAAGTTTGACGATAGCCATGAGAAAAATGTATGTTATGAAATTAAATCATATCCAAGTGAGGCGTCAGGTGGTACAGTTCTTGAAGAACAGATTACAAGTGTTGTTATAACAAGTGATCCGGTTTTGAGAGATGATAACGGCAAACAGATTGAATATACTTACGGAGATAAGTTGAACCTTAATCGTGGTGCGGTTACGGTTGAATATGATAGTGGAAGAATTCAGAAAAACTTGAAGTTTAATGAGTTGACCAAAAAAACAGATGGTAAAGTTAAACTTGTATATACCGACGGTACTGATGAAACTCCTGCGGCAGATAATGATGTCTTGACTACTGCATATCATAACGGTAAGTCAATAAAACTGAAAGTTGATACAAAAGCAACACTTGAAGAACCTCAAACGGCACAACTTTTGGTGAATAAAGCCGTTATAACTGTAACGGCGAAAGATAAAGAAAGATTTTACGGAGATAAAAATCCTACATTAGAATATGAATACAGTGGGTTTGTAAATAGTGATGATGAGCATTCTGAAAATTTCAGAAATGAATTGGAAGAACCGAAAATATCATGCGATACTAATGAAAAAACTCCTGTAGGAACATATGATATTGAATTATCTTCGGCAAGTTCGGCAAATTATACTTTTAAACTTGTACCGGCGACGCTTACCATAAATAAACGTCCGATTGATGTTAAGAAGATAACCGGAGGCATTCCGGCATTGACATCAAAAATGATATATGATGATCCTCAGCTTGTACATAAAATTGACGGTGTTGCAATAAATACCGCAGGACAAGTTGAATTTGATAACCTTTCATATGGTGATACGGTGAAACTTGATTATACTGTTATGTATACAAGTGTAATTCCGGCAGATAATGTTCTTGTTAATATTTATGATATAACAATAGACGAATCATACGGAGAGGGAAGTAATTATGTACTTAGAGATGTACCGAGTACAACTTTAGGCGGACGAATTTATGATAAACAAATTTCGATGGTTGAAATTATAAAACAGCCGAAACTTGAGTATACATATGGCGAAACGTTGGATTTGTCGGAAAAGGGCGTAAGAATAACATATGATAACGGTTTAGTTGTTTATGATGTTGCATATGATGAACTTGGAGGTTATGGTGTTGACGTTACTCTGACAGACTCTGAAGGTGTGGAAAAAGAGGCTATAGACGGGGATAAGTTAACCGTAACAAAACATAACGGTGCATATTTAACACTTATTCCGCAAACTGAATTAAGCAATGTTCTTTCTGTAAAGAGTCAGGAAATGAAAATTAATAAAAAGCCGATAAATGTTAATATCAATGATGTGACGGCAATATATGGTGATAATCCTACGGTTGATTTTAGCTTTACATATAACGATAGCGATTTTGCTTATGGTGAAACACAAGACAGTGCTGAGTTTAAAGATAATTTGACAGAACCTGTATTTGTCTGCAAAGAACGTGATGGTTCAACAGATATAAACTCAAAATCAGATGTCGGAAGATATACGATTACAATGACAGGTGCTCAAAGTGACAATTATCGTTTTGTATATAATAACGGTACATTGGTTATTCAGAAGAGGAAACTTGTCGTAAAAGATATAACAGACGGTATCCCTGTTCTTACATCGGATATAATTTTCGATAATCAAGGTCAAATTCATAAATTAGACGGCAAGGCAGATAATGATATTTTGAGTCTTGAAAACCTTGTTAATAATGATAAAGTGTGTGTTTTGTATAAAGCAGTTTATAAAACAGAACAACCGACAACGAAATGTGATGTAGATATTGAATATGTTTCGATGGATGATTCTTATGGCAAGAGTTATAATTATGAAATTGATGAAACAGAGAGTGTTAAAAACGTTTCCGGCGGTAGAATTAATAATAGGGAACTTACAACTGTTGAAATTGTAAGTCAACCCAAAACAGAATATGTATATGGTGAAAAGCTTGATTTAAGCAATGCTAAAGCGAGAATTACATATGATAGCGGGTATGTTGAAGATAATGTACCATTTACTGAATTGGGAGAATACGGTGTGACTATCGGTTATCCGAATGATGACGGAACGATAACCGCTGCTAAAGACGGGGATGTGTTGACAGTTCCTGATCATAACGGAAAATGTATTGAACTTTTGGCTCAAAGCACTCATAAAGTTCCTACAGTACAAACTGACAATTTAACTGTTGAAAAAAGAGTGTTAGAGTATGGAGAGTGTATCGTAAATCCTATAGTTTATGACGGAAAGACATTACAGACAACCGGTACGATAGCATTTTCAAACGTTCAAAATAATGATAAAGTGACAGCAACGGGTGAATTTTCGTTTGAAGATTTTAATGCCGGAAAAGATAAAACAGTTAATATATTGAATGTTAAACTTGATAAACCGTTTGACGACAACTATGAACTTTCTTCGGATAATGTGTTGTCAAAAGGTAATATTGAAAAAGCGACATTGACTGTTTTGCTTAAGGAAGATGATATATCTATTTCTGATGAAAGTAATATATTGACTGTTACTGCTCCGGAGATGACTCAGTTTGAGATAGACGGTGGAGCTAAGTATCAGTATTCAATAGACGGCGGTAAAACGTGGAAAGATGAAAATTCATTTGAAAACCTTGAATTGGGACAAGAATGTAGTGTTTGTATAAGATTTGCGGAAACGGATAATTTCAATCAATCTGAAATTAGTATTCCGATAAGTAAAAAAGCTTTTGCCAATAAGATTACTCTTGTGTCAATAGACGATATGACGGTGCTAAAGAGTTTTTATACTAATGTTGTCACTGTTGAAAAAGAAGCTGATTTCAGAAATCTTATCGGAGATATAGGAGTAACATATTACGCTTGCTATAAAAATGATAAGGGCAGTGAAAGCATCAAATATCCTTTGACCTTTGATGGGGATGTAACGATTTATACAACGCTTAAAAAGAAGAGTAGTCATGGAAAGGGAAATAACAATTCTTCAAACTCTACACCTACGCCAACAGTTGCACCTACAATTTTGCCGACGGAAGAACCGATAGAAACGGAATCACCTTCAGAAACCTTAAAACCTACGCAAAAACCTCAAAGTGATACTAATGAACCATATATGTCGGGATATGACGGAAAAATCAATCCTGACGGATATATGACAAGAGCAGAGGCGGCAACAATTATGGTTAATCTGAGTGGTGGACTTGAGAAAGAAAGCATTAATATATTCAAGGATGTAGCTGATGGAACATGGTATAAAAACTATATTGCAGCAGCAAGTGAAAAAGGGTATATTTCCGGATTTGAAGACGGAACATTTAAACCGGAAGAACCTGTTACAAGAGAACAATTTGTTGCAATGATATTGCGATATACAAAGACATCAACGGAAAAGGGAGAGGCGTTCTCAGACGTTGAAATAAACCGCTGGAGTGCAGGATTTGTATATACTGCAGTTAAGTTGGGTATAATTTTAGGTTATCAAGATGGAACGTTTAAACCTGAAAATCCTATAACCCGTGCAGAGGCAGCGAGAATTGTGAATGTTGCAACAGGCAGAATACCTGATAAGGCTGTGATTGACGGTATGATATGTCCATATAGCGATTTGTCAAAATCGCATTGGGCTTATTATGAATTAATGTATGCGTCAACATATGTGCAAAAAGATTAATCGAAAAGAGTACAGATTTTGAACCGACCCCCAAAAGTTAGACCAAAAATCTAACTATTGGGAGGTCGGTTTTT
>OGDF01000086.1_pt1 | contig 127764 bp, 104 predicted proteins | sample 1570141 | NCBI WGS metagenome assembly OGDF01 (sample SAMEA4370581, study PRJEB24528) | human gut metagenome | reverse complement strand
CCTTTTGGATAAGATTATTTATAAGTCCATTTGAACTTGAATCTGCCCAGTATGTCGTAAATTTCTTATATTTAAGATAATTTATTATTGACCATGGATTATATATATCCCTGCTATCACCGAATGTAAATCCATCATACCATGATTTAACCTCCTGCTTTTTATCAGAAAGTCCCTGCTCATCAAGTGCATTAAACACTTCTTCTTCCGTAAAACCAAATGCTGTCTCATATTGATTTGATGTTGTTGTAACTACTACAAGATTATTAAGGTCAGAAAAAATACTTTCTTTTGAGACACGGGTTATTCCTGTCATTATCGCTCTTTCAAGATATGGGTTTGTTTTAAATGTCGCATTGAACAAACTTCTTGTAAAAGCTACAAGTTCTTTCCAATATCCGTTTACATATGCTTCCTGCATCGGGGTATCGTATTCATCAAGAAGGATGATGACTTTTTTGCCAAAATAACGGCTGAGATAATTTGACATTTCATTTAATTTATAAGATACATCTTCATCCATTGGTCTTTCTAAAAAAGATATATATCTTTTTTTTTCTGTATCACTTATACATTCTGACTTAAGCAAAAATCTGTTACTTTCATATAATTCTACAATTTTATCACCTATCTGTTTTTTTGACATTTCAAATGTATTTCCCTTAATTCCTGCAAAACTTAAAAATATCACCGGATACGTTCCCTGCAATTTACGGTATTTTTCTTCTTTCCATATATCCAGGCCCTCAAACAAATCTCCTCTGTCTTTATATTTGTTTGAGAAAAAACATTCGAGCATGTTCATGTTCAATGTCTTTCCAAAGCGGCGTGGGCGTGTTATGAGTGTTACTATATCTTCATTTTCCCACCATTCTTTTATAAAAGAGGTTTTGTCAACATAAAAATTATCTCTTTCACGCATTGATTCAAAACTCTGATTTCCTATACTTATAACCTTTGCCATACACACACCTCCTGATTTTTACTTAAACCATACTTACTGTACGCATTATAACACAGCTATTCTATACTCTTACAATTTCCTGATATACAAAATGTGGGAAGAATCTCTTCTCCCAACTTCTCATCCTTTCCTATGTTCCCCGAGCCTAAACATCTGCTCAAGTCTTATCGGATAGGTGTGATGCTTTTTGACTTTCTCATACCCGTTATAGGCAATTTCCCTACATATATCTGCATGAGCTAAATAATATTCTATCTTTTCTTCCAGTTCTTCTAAGCTTGAATAAATGTCAAGTTCTTCTCCCGGTACAAAATCATTTAATAAGTCAGACTGGTAGTTGCTTAACACAAAACCTCCGCATGCAAGCAAATCAAATATCCTTAAAGGAATGCCACTTCGTATAGGTTTTGAGGTGGGGTTTAAATTTATCGTACTCTTATTAAATACAATCGGCATCTGAGTGTGCGTCATAATTGTACCATGATTTCTAAGCTTGGGAATCTCATTGGTATCACTCGCCGTATAAATATCAATTTGAAATTTTTCCGACAATTTCTTAAATGTATCCATGCGTTCCATAGCTGTAATTTTATTTCCCATATAAAACTGTGCAAGCGTTCTTTTTTCTGTTAGAAAATCGCCTTCTCCTGATTGATAATATCCATCATAACTTTTGATAAATTCATTTACTACATCATCACTTAAAAGTTCTTCTACAAAATAATAACCATAAATCTTCTCCTGTGCTTTCATTATTCCATGAAGGTAGCCTGATATTTTCGGTGATAAGTTTTTCACCTTGTCATACGGACATTTCTCAGTATATAACGAACCCACAAAACTGATATTGTGTGTGTACTTTTCTACATCAGATAATGAGGCATTTCTTATTGCATTCTGATAGAAGTCACAATCAGCAGCTAAAGGAAGATAAAAGATATTGTATGGATTGTAAACTGATATTTCTTTATATAATTCGGAATCAAAAATAAATACACGATTACATCTATTTTTTATAGTTTTTGAATATAACTCAAGAACCGGAGCGTCTACTATCCAACTGTAATATAATAATTTATATACTCTTGCAATCTCGGAAAGTGCCGGATAATAGTTAATACTAAATATAATATCTGCATCTATTTTTTCTATTCCTGTAGTAACAGCATCCAAAATTTCCTTACCTGACGGAGATTTATTCTCTATTTCTAATGTCACCTCATGTACAGTATGTCCGAGTTCTTTTAGTCCTCTGATTACTGCATCTTCACATATACTGTTGTAACGATATACTAATATGTTCATATATACCTTTCCTCTAAAAGCTCCGCCTACAAATACCTCCAATCCTTTTTGTCGGTATTTGGCAGGTCAAGCCAACAGCCAGTAATTTGTATATAAACATACATTACTAGCTGCTTTTGACCCTTGCATCATGATATTTTTATAAATCTTCTTAGAAATAGTCCCTACTATTCAATTCGCTCATAACTGGTTTTCATGTTTATAGAAATATCCTCATTTTTCCACATTCCATATTTGTCATCATATATCTTTCCAACAAATCTGAGATAATTCTGCTTAATTTTATCCCCATGTGGTATAGTAAATGAATATGACCCTGTATTATTCCCATTCTTAAGTAATACTTTTTTGCCTGTATCAGGCATTACCATATAAATCTTGCATTTCTTGTATTTGTCATTTTCTCTGCTCACTTCAATATTTATATCTGATACTGTGGCTTTTATATCATAATCATTTAAGTTTTTCATTACGACAGCATCAGAATATATCTGGTCTTTCCACTTCAATTTCTGTGGATCAATATGTATAACAAATTTTTTCAAAGTCAGGACTGACAACGGCATCTGCTTTTCTACGATAATATCTTTTTTTTCTTCTGTAACATTTCCGCAATTGTCCTGTGCTTTCACATATAATGTATGCTTTCCCTCCGAAGGAGTAAGTGATACCACATATTCTGCCGGAACTTTTACATTATATCCAAGGCATACCTCTTTCGTCACATTATTTTCTGAAATGTCAATTTTTTTCCCGTCAATATAACACTCCACTGACTTCAATCCGGAAATAATATCCCCATTTTCCGAAATCTTTATATCATAACTTGTCTTATTCTCAGTAAATACTCCAATAACCGGTTTTGAGGTATCAACAAGAATTCTCCTATTTGCCAGTATCACATCACTATCGACCTGTGCTTCTTCCTTTAAAACAACATCTCCATAAAAATCATCCGGAAAGTCAATCTTTAACGTATCCATTTCATCCGTATTGAACAAAATTTTGTCTGCATACTGTGCATACACTTGATTATTATTATTCAAATTTATTTGTAATTCATTTTTATTTGTAAACATAATAGCACCGGCACTTGCAACAGTCGCATCCGCATCTGTTGTCATTTCTGAATTTAAGCCCATATTTTCTTCATCTATATTTATCGCACTTCCCGTTGAAACAAAACCAGGTTCATATACATAAGATGAAGCAGACTTCCTACTTTTTTTATTCGATGAGGATGAAGTATAAAAACTATCCTTTACAATATCTTTATCAATAATACTGTGCAAATTGTAATTACTGTCAGCTCTTTGACCTATCGCAACTGCCCCCTGATAAAAATATTCTTTTGTTATATTACTCTTCATAATCTCCGAAACTGTCGGCATTGTTCCTCTTACAATTTCATAATTATTGTATTCATCTGATGTTCCCTCAATAGTATCATTTGAAAACAAATCAGATGTATCTATATTGTCCAATTTGCTAATTGTATTGCTTTCACTTTTATTTTTTCTCTTGCTTTTCTCACCACTGTCCTCACTGCTCACTTTATTCTCATCAGACGTATCTGTTTTTTTAGTATTTTCTCCCGCTGATGCAGCAGATAAAACTACATTTTGACCTTTGCCATTATGTTTTGGACCCTTATATGGTTCGTCCTCTGAATCATCGTCACTCTTTACAGTAGTAGTTTTCGTTTCATTATCATATGAAGTGTCACTCAAACTGCCTTTGCTATTTGTATATGAAACCTCATTTTCTTCTGCTGATTTTCTTATCACTCCATATATGCTATATGTATCTTCCGCATAACTTACAGAGCCATTCAAAATAACAACTCCTATAAGTGCCACTATACTTATACATAAAAACATGCATTTTTTTCTGCTGGAAATATCTTTAAACTTTTTCGCTATATTCTTCATAAATAACACTCATCTCCATTCATAATACTCCACAACATCATTATGATAATGCAGCTCTATTGTCCTGTACCTGTAATATATCACATATCCTTTGACGAATTATATATGAGTATTGATGTAAGCCATACCATAACGCCAATCGCAACACCATATATAATATGCACTGCCGCCACTTTAAAATACGGCTGACACCATGCTATAGGGCATATGTCTCCAAATCCCGCCAACACTCTGCTGCACAAATCCATTTTGTCAATAATCGCACCTTTGACATCATATTCACTCATAAAGCTGCCTATAAAACTAAATATCGCCGGAATCCTTGCAACCACAAACAATCCAAACAAATAACCATTAATATATGATTTTGCTGTCAAAAAACTCTTTTTAGCAACTGCCGCAAATAAAACTGCAAATGTAAGATTTATAAATCCTACCAATAACATAACCATATGATAATTTGTAATCATATACAAATTTATTCTAGCACCAGCAGCCATAAAATAAACTGCATTTAATATAAACTGTCCCGCAATCTCAAACACATAAGCCACAAAATAGAACAAAAACTTTCCAAAAAGGATTTCTCTCTTTTTAACACCTGCATTAAACAAATATATATATGTTTCGAGTTTTTTTTCATTTATAATACTCTCAGCAATCTCAGACATAAACAGCCAATTTATAACAAACACAAATAAAATACAACCTATCTGCCAAATATCAAGCCACAAAGTCTTATGCCATGACCTCATACCCATGATATTTCTTATATACTGCGGCCATTTCATATAATTATAACTAAAATCAGGTAAAAGTCTATCAATCAGCATTGATACAAAAAAAAGCATCATAACAATGCCCAAACCTGCCAAGCACCTTATACACCTTTTTTTTCCTCTTCTGACCCATTCATAATAAATAACTGTCTTCATCCCATATCCTCAACATACTAAAGCACTCATCATACATCTTTAGTTAACACATTATTTTTATAATATTTATAATAGTTAAAAATAAATTCATTCATACTCAAATCTCTAATTAATATATCGTCAAAATCAACTTTTGAAATAACATCACGTATATGATTCATATCAGATATATCAAAAAGAAGCTCATAGCCGTTATCTGTTTTACTAACTGTATATTTCTCAGATGTACCTTCTAAAAACTCACATATATCACTTTTCTTAAAGACAACCAGCTTTTTTTTACCCGGAATATCTTCCTTATTAAAGATAAACTTTATCTCCCCATCTTCCATAAAAAGATAATAATCGCACTCTGTCCCTGCATTTTCAAATTTGTCAAAAGAAGCAACCACTATACTTCCCTCATCTGCATACCTTTTTAATATATCTCCAACCTTCTTATATACCGGCATGTCCAGCATATCATCAGGCCTTTCCATCAATAATATTTCAGGCTCCCTTATAAAAGATACAATCATGGCAAGCAGATGTCCCTGTTCAAAAGTAAGTTCAAGTAGTTTTGTATCTTTACTTATATTAAACATCTCAAGATATTTTTCTGCGAGACGTAGCATTTCCGTTCTGCTTTTTTTCGCCTCACAGTACACCCCACCAGCAAGAAACTGCCACACATTCATATCCGAATAGCACACAATATCATCCGGTACAAACTGTATACTTTTCATCTCGTACTTAACATTTTCTTTGCCATTTAAACATGTAATATTAAAATTTTCGCCATTGTCCCCGTTATTCATTTTCTTTAAGACAATGGAAGCGGTATCATCTGCAGATATGAATGCATATATGCATCCTGTTTTTAGTTTTATGTTCATAATACGCCTCAACTGTTCTAATGTTTCTAAATATTTTTATAACTATATGTTATTTCAGTATATAATACCCACAAAAACTCTATCCCCCCCAATTTTTCTGTAGTACATTTCACTTACTTTTCCAGTAAACTTTCATCATGCTGTTTATCTTCATAGTTTTCATCATCAGGTGTTTTTTTACCATAAAACATAGTCCAAACAAATGAGCCAATTGCCAAAATAAACGGAATAATACTACCTATATTTTTATTAATAAATATGCAAATAGTTCCTACAATTACTAAAAAGAATGTCAGCAAAAAACTAAAAAGTTGCAATCTTTTTTTCATTTTTATGGAAGCATTGATAATGTCTAACTGCCCATCGTTTAACGAAATTTCACTTTTAACAATTCTACTCTCCAATTCATGTCTATGATTTTGTTCCTGCATAGCCATGTGCATAATTTTATCTGCAAATCCCGGTGATACTTCATTATACTGTCGTAATAACTCCGGATGTGGTAAAGGTCCCCTAAATTCCTCTTTTTGAATATAGGCAATAATCTTTTCCTTATCTTTCTTATCAATATCTAACCCATCAATAATATTCGATATTTCAGACATTTCTTTTTCCTCATCATTAACGAGATTTTCCTGCATAGACTCCTTTCGATTTGAGTATTGTTTCATTAATATCCCCCCCTATATTTTTTACATCAATAGCAATTGGAACACTATCTTCTCTACAAATAACTTTATATAATTTTTCTGTTCTAGTTTTTGCAATGGCTAAACGTTTTTTCGTAGAATTTAATGAATATATTTTAGGTATTTCATAAGGAATCTTATTTGTATTCATTTTTTTTAAATACTTTTTATCTATATCCCTTTTTTTCAACTCTGCAAATATTTCATTATAACTATAACTAAATGTTCCACAATCTGTTAGTTTTTCTCTCATTTTTCCATTTTCATTACCAATAATATCATATACAAAATTTTCTTTAGGACTATCATCCTCTTTTTCCCATATTGTATACTTTTGATCATATTTTTTTAACAAATCATTCCACCTTCTTTAATAATTTCACTTTATTATACATAAGTATTATTGCACATTCAAGTTTATAACTATACTTTTATAATCGTATGGTTTGTTTTTATGCAAACAATTTTATAGTTTCACTCGTTCCAACTTATATGATAAATAATAACATTTTACGATTTAACCTGTAATATATAATCCGAATTATCATAATAACTACATCTCACTTTTATATAATAATTACCAGGTTTAATATTCTTCCATATTGAACTACTAAATCGAGCCGCTGAACCACATATGTTATATTGCGTTATTCCCCCATTATTTTCCAATGCATCATCAGATTTTTCACTATGCAACTCTATTTCCCAATATATATTGGAATCATCAATTTGATTATGTGTAAAAATTATTTTAAGTTTTTTTATTTTTTTATTAATCTTTATTTTATAAAAATCAACATCTTCACTAGACTGCATATTTCCAACAATTTTTTTATTCATCCTAATAGGATTCGCTAAACTATAATCATCATTTGATTCTGTTTCAAACTTCGCCCCCTCTTTATTATATTTCACTTTAATTTTATAATCCATGTCATTCCAATAATATGAACTAATCCTTATGTAATATTTTCCCTTTGGTAATCTAACACTATCTGTTTTAAACTTTGAATTTATTCCATTAACTTCACTAGAATATATTTCTTCTTCGGATGCCCCATACAAATTAATTCTCCATATAGCATTGTTTTCATCATTCTTTTTATGTTCAAAGTAAATTGTAACTTTACCTTTATTTAATATTTCAAACTCATAACAATCTATATCATCTTCTTTATATAAATTACCTACATATTCTTTATTTGTTCTAATTTTTGTTGATTCATTTTCCATCTCATCATTAGGCTCTATCTCATGTGCATCTGATTCTTGTTCAAGCTCAACTTTTATTTTATATCTTTCTCCTGAGTAATAATATGGTGCAACTTTAACATAATAAACTCCCGTTTGTAACCTTATTATACTTGATTTTTTTTCTGATGCCGTCCCTATTGATTGAAAATTAAGCTTTTCCTCTTCATTTATAGCAAATAATGAAACTTCCCAATATACATCTTCTTCATCTATTTTTTGATGTGAAAACTCAATTCTTACCTTTGAATCTGATTGCACATTAAATTTATAGTAATCAACATCATTTTCGTCTGAAATCCTTCCAACATATTGAACATTAGTTTTTATATGGTTTGCAGTAGCAAAACTATTATTATCCTCTACTTCATTTCTTTCAATCTTACTAAGATCAACACAATTAATAGTAACCACGCATAATAAATTTGATTTAACTATTGTTATTTCATTCTTTCCAACCCCAAGTTTCTCATATGAAATTGTAAATTCATTAATGTCATTTCTAGAGCTATCTTCATATGTAGCCATAACTTTAAAATCTTCACTTGATAAATCCGCACCAATATTATTATTATTACCTATATATACTGCTGAAATTTTATACATTTCGGGTTCTTTTGCATTTATATATATGTGTGTTTTCACTGATGTATTTTTTGAAAAATAATACTCAACCAAAATATCATTTTTTCCTTCCTTTAACACATTTGGACTATATTTAAAATCATATATCTCTTTTTCCTCCCCATTAAGTGTTATTCCCTTAACACCAATATCATCCCTTTTCATTTCATAACCTGCATAATAATTTCCCGCTTTTTCATTCGGTACCATATTTTCATAATTGTACTGTGCATTAATTCTAACTATAGAATCCCCCGGAGTATCAGCACCTCCAAAATATATAAGACCATTTTCTGCAACAAATATATCTTTTGACTCTTCCTCACTCTTTAAAAACAAAAAAACTGTTCGCGCATATAATATTGTATTTTTTTCTATTTTAATAGGTTTGCTATATTTTATCCATTTATCATCACTTCCCGCTGACAACCTATACTCTATACTAAACCCTTTATCACAACTCAATTCAATAGCAGAATAATCATTTTTTCTTTCAATAGCCGGACTCGGAATATCATACGTGAAAACTAATATGAACGCCCCTACTAAACTAAGTAAAAATTCGATAGTAAATATTATTGCGTGCTTTTTTCTCTCTTTTTCATCAATAATTGTCATAACTACTTCTAGCACCGAAAGTCCCCCTGCAATAACTGTTAAACCAAAAACTAGCATTTTAACCTCCTCCTTTGTACTCATAATACTACTAATACTTTCTTTATATTTCGACATTTTCTTATCATTTCTACATATTATAAGGACATTTCATAAAATTTTATTTACATTCATCTTTATCATAAGTCCACAATTCACCCATACTCAATCCAAATTTGGTTTTTTTGCCAAAAAATTGACAATTTTTCAAAAAATGCTTAATCTTTGCAAAAAACATCCGATATATTTAATAACATGGTTGGTAGTTTATAGACTCAAACTATTTTCAATCATAATGTTTCAAGGAGGAACAAATAATGTCTGAGAATTCGAACAACAAAGAACGAATTTCAGAGAAGTTATCCTCTGAAAAAGCGAACACAAAGAAAAAGGGCATTTTACCTGTGATAATCGGCATCGCCGCAGTTATCATAGTAATTGTCGGAGTAGTTATTTTTACTCAGGGAAGCAGTAAGTCAAAAGACACATCTTCCAAGCAAAGAAATATTGTCGTAAATCCTGACAATGTGGATGAGGTGAAAAAAGACTTAGATAAGCAAAAAGTTGAAACCGGTACATATGAAGTCACGATGAATACGACATGGGAGTTTGAAAAAGGAGATTCAGCTTCCACAAATGCTTATGTAGAAAATTCTACCCGAAACAAAAATGCAGTTTACTTTGATATAGTTCGCACAGACACAGGTGATAAAATATATGAATCACCCACAATACCAATAGGCAGTCATTTAGAGAAGATTACATTAGACAAGGCACTTGAAAAAGGATCTTATGATTGTACTCTTACCTATCATCTTCTTGATGAAAAAGGTAACCCAACAAGCAAGTTAAATCTTTCTTTAATGATTAATGTTCACAAATGACAGCCACAACAAAATTTATTCAAGGAGGAATAATTTTATGAAGAAAACATTAAAAAAACTTATGGTATTCTCAATGACAGGTGCAATGATGTTAGCTCCTATGAGTGCAATGGCAGCAGACTCGACAACTACATCTCCTGCTGGAAGTTCAGCACAAGGTACAGGTAATTTAGAAGGTTATGTCAACAAAGATGTATTTAGCGTTCAGCTTCCTACAATTACCGATCAGTCAATCTTTAACTTTACACTTGATCCACAGAAATTATTAAATTCAACTGGTGGACAGGGTGGTGAGCCTAATAAGACTAAATATGACGCCGGTTCAACTTTATTCTTTAAACAGGCTGATGACAACTATAAAAATACCAGCCAGACATTAACAGCAATTAATACAGGTACTAACAAAGTTAATGTTACATTATCTGCTACAGCAAGTAATTTAGGAAATTTAAAATTATCTGATACTGAAACAATGAGTGGTACAGATACTTCTATTTATCTTGCTTTAACTCAGACTGGTGCTGATGATGCTAATTCTGATGCTGCTCTCAAAGAGGATACTGGTGCTTCCCTTACTGGCTCTCTTAAAGGTGTTAATAAAGATCTTTTTGAAACAAAATATAATGCTTCTCTGCCTGGAAATTATGAATTTGTACTTAAAGATGATGAAAAAGCAAAAATTGATACCGATGATGGTACAAACTTCCCAAGAGTAACTTTTGGTTTAAAAGGTGCAGCTAATGCAACAGATGGTGTTGATTGGTCAACTGTCGATACTACTTCTACACAGCCTACTGTTGATGTTAAGTGGACATTAACTGACGGTAATATTACAGGTCCTTCAGTTCAGACTACAGCTACATTTACAAAGGGTACAGCACTTGAGATTCCTGTTACTTTAGGTAACGGTGATACTGCTGCAACAAAGGCTACTGTAACATATAGTTCTACTGAAAATGGTACATATAAGGCATATGCTAATCTTTTCTCATATGCCAAGGGTAAAATTACTGTTTCAAGTTCTGCATGCGGAAGTGTTGCATCTGGTACTGTAGTGTATTTAAAAGTTGCATTTAACGATACGGCTAAGACTACTCAGGTAATTCAGTTAACTGTTCAGGAATAATTGATATTGTATTAATTTATTTGTAACTAATTATATAAAAGTTATAAGCTTGCATAAAAATAGAAAGATTATGAAATGAATGCTCAATTCTAACATAGTCTTTCTATTTCTTAATGTATTTGTTCTAAAAATGCACAAATCTATTTTTCTGTTTATTATTATTCAATTCTTTAAGAAAATAACACTTTTCCATCACAGTGCCAGTTGACATCTTTTCATCTAAATAATCATATGAAATGTATTCATTATCGTTATACTCAAATTTCCAATAATCTATATTGCAATCATTTCGATATTTATTCAAATATGTCCCATAATTCATACTTAATTCAGTATCTAATTCACAAAAACCATGTACACATGTTTTATCCCAAAAAACTCCACATTTTTTCTCTTGTGAAGGATTTCCCGCCCATATGGTGTTATGCGGTATTTTTTTACCTGCGACAACACTGCTTGCTCCAACTATACTTCCAGAATCAATTCTTGTACCTTTCAAAATATTAACAAGCTGACCTATCCATACATGATCTCCAATAAAAACACTTTTAGTCGGATTAATCCTTTTATTATTTTCACAATCATAAATCAAATGATGATCTGAGTTCCTAATTAATATATCAAATGAAAACATGCAATTATCACCAATAAAACAATGTTTATGTTCTGACAAAACAATCCATAGTGGTTTTGTATACCAATTATACAATCCACAGTGACATACGCAATCATTAAAGAGACTGATTTTAAGTCTATGACATCCTGTTCTAAGATATATTAGGCTATTGTCTCCATTAAATTTTAAATTGGAATCTTCAATTATTACATCTTCTTCACAAAATAATACATTATTATTTCCATTAAAAATAATACTAGAGTTCTTAATTGTAGGAATATTTTCCACAATCATATTATTCTTTTCATCTACACTTTTAATCTTAATATCCATAATCCACCTTCCTTTGTTACACATTATTACATTATTTACTTATATATTTTTTTATTAAAAATTCTAATGTACATATAGGCACAAATTTTCTTATTTCCTCAATCTTATTTTCTTCAATCAATTTTCTTACCTTAGATGCACTTATTACTTGGTTTTCTACTTCTTTTCTTTTTATAATATCAACATCAATTCCATATCGTGGTAATATTTCTAGCATTTTATTATTATATTGTCTTGTAATCATATCAAAAGGTTCTTCTCCTAAAAATCTCACTGAAACACCTAATACCGGAGCTATATGCCTAGCAAATATCTCCACATCTTCTGTTGTATCTATAATTATATCCTGTTTTTTTGATTTTTCAAAATAACTTGAAAATGTATTTTGTGAAATTATAAATTTTCCACTCGGTATTACTTTTATATTTGATAAATGTTTTGTCCCTTCCAAAACTAATTTCATTCTGTCTTGAAATTTAAATTCAGACTTATCTTCTGAAACAACAAAAATATACAAAAAACTAACTTTTTTCAAAGCAGACTCTATAAGATATTGATGTCCTAACGTAAAAGGATTGCAATTCATAACAATTGCACCTACCCTTCCTTCCACATTGACTCTTTGTTTTAATAGATAAGCTTTATATTCTTCCAGCTCTTTATTATTCTCATATTTATCATAACTATCAACTGTATGAAATTCATCTAAAAATACCTCTTTATTACCAATATTATTGGCAGTAAAATAATCTTCATTTTTGATATAATTGTAAATTTCCGTTGCAATGCATTTATTCCCTAAATAATTACAATGAATTGGTGAATCATAGAAAAATTGTTTATTACTCTCATATAATTTTTTAAAATTACTTGTCATATCAACATCACAATATTTCATTTGCGAAATCCTGTCAATTATAATAATATAATCTCCATTTTTTACCTTTATTTCTCCCAACCATTTTAGATAATTTCCAAAAAATCCAACTCCTCCACATAAAATAACATTATAATCACATTCATAATCATTCAATATTCTCTGTAAGTACCCTCCTATTGTATAATCATCTGCTGCATGAATTCCTCTTACTATACATGGTCCAATAATATATATATTTCTTTTATTTTGTGGCTTTTGACTTGGTACTTTTCTCAATCCATCTTTACTATTTATATATTTTGTTTTTATATCACACATTTTAAAAAACATCTCATATTCTAAACTATTATATACACTTTTTAATTCCATTGATACTTCATTATAATATTGTTCTTTATTAACAATTTCATCTTCTAATCCTGAAATAAACACCTTTTTTCCATATGAATCATGAAGATTACATATTCTAAATTTTTCACCTTCCGATACTTCCCATCCGTTACATGGAATTCCTATATATTTACATTCTACATTATATTTTTTTTCAAGTGCTTTAATATCTGGAATTTTGTAATCCCTAGCTGGACAATTATCATTTTCTTCTATTTTGTAATAACATTGATTTTCCAATTCTTTTTCAATATTACTAAAACAAAGATATCGCTTTGAATACATTTCTGGGTCTGTAAAAATAAACGTTGCATCTTCTTTTTTTATAGCTGAATGTTTATATAAATATACCTTATTTCCTAACAAATGATACCATGACTCTATATGATTTTCTTCAAATGAAATATATTTTATATTATCAATTATTTTTTGCTCTAAAAGTAACTTTCCTATTCCATGTACTATTCTCAAATCTGTACCACATAAATATATGTTTCGAGAAACATTTCTTTTAAAATATTCACAATAAGACTTGTTATGCCTAATAATAGAAAAACATACCTTAACATATTCACTTTCCAATCTTTCGGAACGTTTTTTAGTCCGAATCGCTCCCAACAATTTATGACTGGTATCTACTATTGGCAATAATTCAATTTTAGGATAATCTATTTCTATTTTTTCAATAGTATTATATTTATCAAAATCATCTACTATATATTTACAATTTTTATTTATATTTACATTTTCATTATTATTTAATGAACGAATATAATCCCCTTTTGTTATACATCCTATTAATTTGTTTTCTCTATCAATAACAAAAATAGTTCCTGCTGTTCTAATTATTTTAGGATTTGAATAAATTTTTTCTAACAATGAACTACTTAATTCATCTTCTTGAATTTTAATCAAATCATTATTTTGTATATTTTCAAAATACATTTATATATTCTCCTTATAATTCTACCTTTTCACCTATTTCTGCAGAATAGTATGCTGCATAAAGTACTTTCATAGTGTCATATGCAAGTTCAAAGCCTGCTTTAGGCTCCCTATCATAATAAACACACTCAATAAAATCCTGCATTTCATTTGCATAGCCTCTTAACACTTCATCAGATATAAATGGATAATTCCATCCTAATTTAGATGGCAGCATTTCAGATATATAAACATCATCCATTCCTTCTTCATCTAATAAATATGTTTTCATATTATCATTCATGGTTAAGTTACACATAAGTGCCGCATCGTTACAATATAACTCAACATAATTCCTACTTCCACCAAGTAATGTGTCCGTTGCAATGGCTAATCCTTTTGTATTATCTGAAAATGTTATAATTATACATCCAAAATCTTCTACATCCTTAGGATTAGCCTTTATATATCTATGTTCATAATCGTTTAACTCGCATGTCAATGTTGCCGTATCAGCAAATACCGATTTAACATTAATGTTTATATTTTTAGTTAATGCTTCCTGCTTCTTTAACCATAATATCGCACTTAAAGGATGTGTTCCAGTTCTTATAAGAGTTCCTCCTCCTGTTTTATTCCACTCGCCTGCTACTGGTGAGCTTGACCCTTTTAACGATTCTTCACCCTTTATAAACATAATTTTATTTTTCTTCGCCCTTACTATTTCCGCTGCTTTTAATATACTTGGTGCATACACAAAATTCTCTGCATACATAAATTTACTATCTGAGTCTACCAATAATTCCTTTATTTCTTCTAACTCCTTCATTAATTCTAAATACATTGTATGTTTAGAAACAGTTTTACCAATAGGATAACTATCATGCTCTCTGCCAAAATATGCTGACAATGGTTTTTCACAAATAATATGTTTACCTGCTTTAACTGCCTTTTTTATTATATCAGTATGCAAATATGGCGGTGTACATATGTCAATTATGTCAACTTCAGAATCTGATATTGCGTCTTCTATATTTTGTGAATACAATTCAAAACTATTTTTTTCCGCAAATTTTTTAAGTTTATCCATTGTTTTAGAAACGACTATTCTATACTTAATCTTAATTCCACTTACATGACCATATGCCTCTAAATGTAATTCTGCTGCTCTTCCAGCTCCAATAACTGCAATTCCAATATAATTTTTCATCATATCTCTCCCCTTAAATATTCTTCCAAAATATTTCTCCACTGGTTTGCTCTTTCATAATTATCATTTCTCCATATAATAGCACCAAAAAACATAGAAATAATATCAATTATGACTGCATTTTTTAATTTATTTTTTTCTAAAATATATTCATGAATTTTCTCTTCAAACATATTCTTAATAGATATCATATTTTCTAAACAATAATATGATATCATTCGAGCACCTTCAAACTCTATTGGTGCATAATATCCTAATGGGTCAATCAATTTAATATTTCTTTCAGCTAATAACGCATTTTTGCATGATATATCCCCATGAATTAAAAATCTTTTTTTTCCAAAAACATTATAAAGCTGTTTAGCTAGTTTGTAATATTTTTCACATTCCATTGAAAACACAGACATAGATTTTGCCATACAATATTTTTCATATAACTCATCCATAAAATCCGGTATATGACTTTCGCAAATAATTCTTTCTTCAATCTCAAAATTTTCCTTTAATAAAATATCCTTGTATAATATCTCTATTTCAGCAATATCTCTATCTGGATTTACATAATCACCTGGAGTTATCCTTTCTAACAATAATGCAGAACATTCTTCATCATATGCTATTAATCTTACCATATGCTCTCCCTGCATTTTAATAACTGCTTCTAATTCACGTTTATATCTCCCTACAAATGGAGGAATTATTTTAACTACAACATCATCATAAATTTCAGATTTACATTCAAATACTAATCCAAAATTTGATTCTGGATTTAATACATATTCTTTAATATGCCACTTTTCAAATATTATGGCAATATCTGAATCAACCTGCTTCTCCCATTTCTTTACCTGTACACTCCAAATTTTTCTCAATCTCTGAAACATCTGCAATGATATATCATTCTTATGACTTTCAAATTTTCTATTCTTATCGCGCTCATTTAATAAAGCTTCAACAACCGCTATATCATGAGGATAAATAATCTTAGCATAATCTTTAAACCCCCAATATAATTTTGTTTTCACATTTTCTGGCAACTGTTGTGCAATAACTGTCAATTTTGAATTTTCATCAAAATATTTTATTAATAAATCAAATTTATAACCATGTGGATTTTGAATCATGTAATATCTTTCCCTATCCACTTGATGTATATCGTAACACCCTAAGCTAGTAGGAATGTGGGAGGCAGTAAGAACAACATCATACTCATCTAAATACTCAAAAAATCTATCTAATATTCCAAATGTAACAAGCGGATTAACTGCATCTATAACAACCAATTTATTACAATTATAATTTAAATTTATATAATCTAATGCATTCTTAAACGATTTGTTTCTGTCTTGTCCCCCTTCAATAGCTATAACACCATACTTTTCTGAAAGTTTATCAACATAATCTTCCCTTGCCACAACTATAACCTCATCACAATACTGAGACTTTAAGCTAGCTTGTATCGTATATTCTATAACAGGACGTCCATTTATCAGATGATATTGCTTTGGAACAACATCCCCAAATCTATTACCTACCCCACTTGCTAAAATTACAATTGCATTCACTAGTGTAACTCCTCTCTATATAATAAGTAATTTTTATTTTACAATATTATTGCATAATATTATCTAATAATTCAGCAACATAGTTAAAACACTTATTGTTTAAATAAAAATACTGATTAGAATCCGTATATATCAATTCTTTACTTATCTCTATCTTTTTTATATTTGGACATTGTTTTTCAAAATAATTATACATCTCATTTAATATTTTATTCTTTTTATGTACTTCTTCTATATTTTCGCACTCAATTAATTTCCCATTATCCATTTTTGTTTCTGCAAAAAAATTTTTTATTAGTATTACTTTTGACAAATTGCAATAAGAAACCAACATTTTAGTCATTTTTTGTATTGCTTCTTTCCAAACTTTCATATACTTGCTTGATCCATTTTTTATAACAAATTCTTCTGGTATCATACTTTCTTGTTCTAAAATATTTGATTTTGTTATAATAACATTATTTTTTTCTATTAAATCAAATCTTTCCTCGAGAAAATCAATTAAAATATAACAATCTAATTTTCGTGTAATTTTATTTTTTAGCTTTTTTTCTATATCTTTTTCAATCCAATCTTTCCAATATTGATTTTTTGTTCCAACATCTATCTTTTTACCCTGCTCTGAAAACATACTTGCAATACTACTATACATATATCGATCTAATAATCCCTTATATACTACCGATGTTAATTCCATTTGCTTTCTCAAATTATAACTTCCTATTAAAATCACTGAATTATCATTTTTCCAAATTTCGTAATAATTTTTTTTATCATTTTTTAGTAAGTCTTTTTTTAAATATGAAATTATATCTTTACCTATATGCCCAATATTTTGGGGCATAATTTTATTCAATGCCATTATTCTTTTATCATATAAATAGTCATTCTTACTAATATCACCTATCAACTTTTTAATTTCACAAAATTCTGTTGCATGATAACTTGAATTATAAATAAGTTTTCCTTCCTCATTTAGACCTTCTTCGGTGTCACAGTATATTATAGGTTTATTTAATGCTATCACCTCTATTAACAATGATGTATAATCTGAAACAAGAATGTCTGTTTGTTTTATTGTATCTATATAATCCTCACTTTGGTCAATTACAATATTGTTTTTGTTACATTCAATTTTGAATTCACTTACTTCTTCATTAGTTAAAATATTACTTTCAATATAATGATTGAACATCTTTGGATGCGGTCTAATTGTAATTAAATATTCTTTATTATCATATGCAAATTTCAAAAAGTCCTTATAATATTTTTTAAAATTACCTATCTTTCTGTCCAAATTATCTTTTTCACTTGTCCATCTAGGAAACCAAGTAATTCTATATTTTTCTCTATTCGATTTATTATTAAAAGTACATATATCCAATAAATCTAATCTTGGATATCCTAAACATTGAAACAACTCTTGATGAATTTGTATAAATGGATGATACATCTTTTCACACACTTGCTTTCTTAACATATTAGGAGAAAAGACTCTATATGTTGTTAACAAAAAAGTTGCATTATATGAATGTCTTATAGCAGTATCCAACATTGGATACCCATATGGTATATAACATACTTTTGAATATTTACATACCTGATTACTAGTATATAACTCTGGATATTCACTATTATACGGTCTTGTATACAATACATAATCCGGCTTCCAATTTTTTAAGTTATACCATCTATCTGCAATCTTATCAAAAGCAAAAATCGCCTCTATATTTCTTTTATTAAAAAAGCCTATTTCTTTCTGTTCTTCATCTTCATTCAAACATACATATCTTTTCTGCTTATCTATATTTGGAACATATAATACAATAACTTCACATTCCGAATCTGAAACTGCTGCATTATATATAGACTGAACTGAATTCCATGTTTGTAATTGATGTATAATAAATGCTATTCTCAAACTTTCTCCTCCTGTTATGAAGTGACTTTTGTCAAGAGTTAATTTCAAGAAAATATCTCTTAACTCCAGTCACATTTGTTTTCCTGACAGCATTAGAAAAGAGCCCTAGTTTAACAGTCCCCGGCAGTTGGCCACTCTGTTATACGTGGATTGGTTACCTACAGGCTAATGGTCCGCCGTTGGGTTCTACGATCTAAAAACGTGGATCACAGTGTTTCATGTGCGCACATAGGAGGAACGCAGATAACCCAGACCTTACAGTGACCACAGCTCTTTTCTAATACTGTCAGATTGTTTACTTGTTACATTGTGGCAGAAACAGCTGCATATTGCTGCTTTTTCTGCTTGACTGCCCATTTATCATAGTCAGCTGATTGTCAAGGGCTTAGCCGCCACAGCGGTGCCTGCACCCTTGACTTGCAGATGACTATGATATATACCTCTACGCTGTTTTCATTTCGATATTATCTGTCATCATGCCCCATACAAAACATGCCAGTTCCCTTGCAATTGCAGCTACCGCCACGTTTCTTTTCTTTCCATGTCTTATAAATTTATAGTATCGGCTCCGCAATCTTGTATTCGCTTTATCAGCATACGCAATCACCTCCGCCGTATTACCATTCTGTCTTGCTCTTAACTCTTTTGATTTATGCCCCACAGCACCCTTGCAGATTCCACCAGATGCCTCTATCAGCAGTTGTCTCAAATGACTGTTTCCTGCCTTTGTTATTCCAAGGCGGTGTATATTGTCTGAACTTGAGTTTTCTCCAGGCGCAAGCCCAAGATATGATGCATACTGGTTTCCTTTTGCAAATCTTTCAAAATCTCCAGTTTCAACAATCAATGACAATGCTGTATGCGTCTTGATTCCAAGAAAACATTCCATTTTTTTGACTTTGTCATGATACTTTGTCTGTTCCGCGATTTCCTCAATCCGCTTATCATATCGCTCAATCTTGGATTCCTGTTCTTCGTATGATGCCATGTATTCATCGAGTGTCTCACGATACAATTCATTAGTGATCTCAAGTTTCTTCAGCCATTTCAAATGTTTCAGTGTCCATTTTGTCCCATCATAGCAAAATCCATGTCTGATACAGAATGCGTTAATCTGTTGTTTGATTTTCTTTAGAGCAATTTTATGATCATTTCTCATCCGAAGATATTCTTTTACAGAATCGTCATCCTCTGTCGGAATATAAACAGCATGATAACCACCATATGACAAACACTGTGCAATCATATATGCATCCCGCATATCTGTCTTAATCCTCACACCTTGCGGTGTAAGCATCGTTGTTGGTGCAAGTATCACACATTTTACTCCTGATGCTGTAAGCTGGTTATAGAGTGAGTATCCCAGACATCCAGCCTCGTATCCACACTGGATATCGTATTCATTTTTTAATCCAAGTTTCAGTTTCAGATTTTCAATAAACATCAAAATGTTTTTATAATCCGGTGTTACCTTGATTGTTGCAAATACACGGTCATCCTAAATTATTTACTAAATTATTTACTAATATCTATACAAATTATATTCTTAAATCCATTTTTTTCTAAATTTAATTTAACCTCATCTAAATACCTTCTTTTCAAAGGAACAAGAACATATTCTTTCTTTTGAGACTCATGTAATTCATCTATTTGATAAATTTTATGTCCATATATATTTTCAGGATTATTCTCCCTATTTGTAACAATAATAGCCTCTAATTCTATACCATAAAAATTTAAAATTTTTAATATATTTTTAGTAATATTTCCAGCTCCATACAATATTACAGAATTAATTTTTTCTAATATTTGTGTTATGCTATCATCTAAAACCAAGTCATCTTCAATAGTTGCATTTTTCAATTCATAAAAAATATATTTTGAAAAATCTTCTTTTATAGCTTTCTCAATATTTTCTAATTCATCTTTTGATAAATTATCTAAAGTAGGCTTTATTTTCTTTTTTTGTTGTACCAAAAAATTTTTCAAACCATATGAATTATTACAAATTGCAAACTCTCTAACTCCTATTATATATTGAGAAATCTGTCCTAGGAGAATAATCGAACGTTTACTATTCTTTCCCATGATTGAATCTTCATGAACATTATAATAATACAACACTTCATCTAGTACACTTGCACTCTTTGCTCTTACTAATGCCTTTAAAACAAATTCCCCACCCTCACCAATTAATAAAGAACTAAATGTCAATTTGTTTTCATTAATTAATTTACGCTTAAAAATAACACTCCATGGATAAAGAAAAAACTCATTATTTTTCACAAATTCATCTAATAAACCTGTTCCAATATAACTCCCATCATATTTCTCTAATATTCCCTGTGAAACACTACTTTCATTATTTTTATTTTCCGAAATAATTTTTATCTTATGAAAACAAATATCTCCGTTCTTCTCTTTCATATGGTTATACAATTTTTCACACGCATCCAACATCATATAATCATCCGCATCAACAAAATGAATATACTCTCCACTTGCGAGTTCCAAACCTTTATTTCTGCATAACCCAGCACCTTTATTAACAGGCATATGTATAATTTTTATTCTTGAATCTTTTTTTTGATAATTATTCAAAATATCAAAAGAATCATCACCGGAAGCATCATTTATACATATTATTTCAATTTCTTTAAGAGTCTGTTTTATTATGCTTTCCAAACATCTTGCAATATACTTTTCACAATTATATACAGGTATGATTATAGAAACTTTATATTTATTCATGCTTTCTCCTTTATTCTAATCCTTTTATCTTTCTATAAATATATCTTATTCTCGTAATACATTGGTACTTGACTTCAGCAGTTACTTTTTGAAAAATTGTATATGTCTTATGATTATCTGATAATCTCTGTGAGACAAAGTTTTTCATTTTTGGATTAAGCCACTCTGTACCATCTAGACACTTTCGATTTCTAATTTGTTCATAAGTGCATCCATTTATCTCCGGAATAGTTCCTAATGCAAGAAACGCATGTGAATTAAAACAATGTGATTTACAGCAATGGCATCCTATAGGAACAAATCTTATTGGTTTTTTTATATTTTTATATATATTTTGCCGTAATCTTGTTCCATAACATGCTGCTAAATCACCAGTAGATAAATTCAATAACCCTGACCATGCTCCTGCATAACAATACTCTATTCGCTTCTCTCCCCAAACGGACATCTTAAAATCAAACATTGGTGAATCAAAGCTTTTCCAAATTTTATTATACTCTTCTTTTGTATGCCTTGATAGCAATGGAAAACTTTTATCACTGCCATCTCGCGGAACTGTAACCTGCAAATTAGCACCTACACGCTCAACAACAATTTTTTTCATATCCTCAATATGTTCTTCAAGCTCATCACAAGATGTAAGTTCAACCGTATAAGAACATCCCGCTTCTTTTACCATATTTACAGTTTCAAAAAAATCATCCATTTTATTGAGACGCATTAATTCTAAATAATGAAATGAAAATTTAAATGCAAGTCTCTCTAATTGTTCTTTCGAATAATTCTCTATCATTTCTTTAAATCTAGCCTGCATAAGTCCATTAGTAACAATCCATACATAATGTCCCTGTTCTAAAATTGCTTTTGTCACATCAACAATTTCAGGCATAAGCATAGTTTCTCCCCATGCACACATATTTATCAATGCCGTTCCTCCAAGCCTTTTCTTTGACAATGCCCTACCAACAAACTCTGGAGAATGTTCAAATTTCGGAACTGGTGCATTTCTTCTGTCTGATGATGCTATGTAACAATAATGACATTTTAAATTACATGCACTAATCGGTATAAATATATCAATAAAACGAACTAACTTATCCATCTTTTTTTCCTCTTACACTATAAATTCAAATTGATTATCCTTCAATAATTTGATTATTTCCTCCCACTTTAATATATCTCTTAAAAAAAATTCTTCATGTGAAAAGAAAGTTATGCGATTTCTTCCTATATATTTCATAATTTCATCTTTATTCTTAATTCCATCTATACATAAATCACTTTTTATATAATTCTGTTCTTCAATTTTTATACTACCATTAAAATCAACCAGCTCCTGCTGCTCTTTTGTTAAATTGTAGCTGATTCTTCCATCATGAGATGTCAAAAGTTCTTTAACCCCTATTTCATTAAGAAATTGTATTTCATTATCAGTAGCAGTATAGTAATGTAATCTAAGCCTTGAAGATATACTATTTTTTCCTGCAATATGAATTATGCAGTCATTAAAGTCAGATACCTCTTTGTAAAATTCTTTTTCTTTTCGTCCTAAATGTTTATCTTCTAAATAATTAAATTTTGCACTTGAATGAAATCCAAACTTTAACCAATCAGAATTTTCTTCAAATTCTTTTCTATATCTGTCATTCAATTGCGATATTTCAAACCCTGATTTGATACTCCAACAATATAATGTTACTTTAAATGAATACCTTTTATTCAACATCTTTATTGTCCTAAAAAAAGTATTTTGATATATACTATCATTATTATTTTCATAAAGATTCCTAAAACATTTAGTGCAATCATCAATACTTATATGAGCCTCTTTCATAATATCCTATCCTTTAAAGCATTCTTCCAGCAACTTATAATTATTATAAAAACTATAATTGCAACCCTTTCTTTTTTCATTATTATCTAGTTTAATCCTAATTTCATATTCTAAATCATTAAGATTATCAACAAAAAAAACATTGTCACATTTTTTTAACCAAGTTTCATAACAACTTACAACTTTGTAGTTATACGTAGGTAAAACAAAACAAGGAGTATTTGTTATAACTGAAAAAATCATACCATGTAATCTATCAGTAACGACAAACTCTGATCCTGCAAACTGGTCTAGTTTTCTATATAATAATTTTTTTCTTATAGATTCAGATATTATAATTGGTATAGCTGTCTCTACTGTATCTATCTTTTTTACTTCACCAATTTTTTTTAATAAACTAACTATAAAAAGATACTGTTCTTTTGATAATGCAGATTCTCTATCTTTCCTTATACACTGTAATATACCTTTTCTTTCTAAATTTCTATGATAATTCATTGACAAAACTATATCTGGAACTAGTCCCAAATAATTATATTTGTAAGCCCCTTTAATAATTTCATACGAAGCTTCCTCTCTTGCAAATATATGTAAATTGTTATGCTTGCTATATATTTTTATAGACTTTTCAAATTCTGTTTTTCCATAATCTGTTTTTCCATAATCAATCGTCTGTGGGAAAACAACTATTTTATTATTTAAAAATGCCTCTATTGCCACTCTTCGAGCTTCCTCATTTGTAAAATACTCTACCCCCATATTCCCCCCACCAACCAAAACAATAATATCATCTTTTTTGCAATCCAGTTTTATAGGCAAAATATTTTCTAACAAATGACTAATCGGAAACACTAAAACTTCATACTCTTTAAACTTTGATAAAAATTCAACCATAGCAACAGCAATTGCTTGATCCCCCATATTACTGTGTTCAGGTGCATCTATAAAATATATACGTTTGCAATTTCTTTTTCTCTTAGGAATTCTATTTTTTATTCCTAAAAAAAAATCTGTTGGGTTATTAAATCCATTTAAATTATATTTTCTATATACAATTTTAGGTAATAGCATATATCTTCTACCTCCATACATTACTTTTCTATACCTCAAATAATATGTGCTCCAAAGAAACAATTTCATTTGCTGTTTTTTGCTCTAAACTGTCCTTGATGGATGTAAAGGCAAATGGAATTGTAACAACAATAGCATCTACATTTGGTAATTCATAATCAGGAGAATATACCTTTATTTCATAATCCGTATCTACTGCTTTAGAATCTATTCCATACATAACTTTAATATCTGTATTTTTCAAAACATTATATAAATGTTCTCCTACATTTCCCATTCCATATATTGCAATTGTTTTATATCCTCTTCCTTTCATTATTTTATCAATAGTATTCCCCCTATCATTCTGCAAAATCCATTGATTCTGCATATTATAATAGCTTCTGTATTTGTCTATATACTCCGTTGGTTTTTCAAAATATTTTAACATTGTATATACAATGCCACTTCCTAATAAACATCCTAATATAAATGATGATATTTTCTTCATTACCAATACCTCCCTGCTTCAACTTTATTAAAACCCTTTGGTTTTTCACTTTCCTCCGGTCTTTTCCAATATTCATTATGATAATTAAACTGATCATAATATTTTCCACGAATGCCAAAATAAAGTTGCAACATCCCTCCTATATGTAAAGCTTGCTTTCCCAACTCTTTTGCATAAGCACCAAGTGGGAATCCATATGCTCCGGCTCCAATAAGTGCTACATCAAAATCAATATTTCTCATTTGATTTTTCATATGTTCCAATGCTTCAAACCAATTTTTATATGGTACTTCTTTATTATCTGCAAGAGTTTGAATTGCTTTTATTGTTTTCAATTCAAACTCAGGCATAAACTTTTTATTAGAAAATAATTTGTCTTTTATTTTGTAATTTTCTTTTATTGATTTTTCAAACGGATGAATGACTAATACTTTTTTCCCTTTTAAAGCATAAGTCCACGGTTTATTTAAATGTATTGGAAACCCTGTATCATCATACAATGTAAGTTCTGTGTCCGGACAACAGTTCTGATACAATCTGTCCTCATATTTTGATTGCCACATACACCAAAGTAAATCAGCCTCTTTTATTTTTTCTAAATACAAATCACAAAATTTATCCATAAGTGAATAATCCTTTGGAAAAAAACCACACCAATCACTAAGCATGTTTGTAATATTATTCGTATATGGAATCTTAGAATTATCAATCCTCTTCGTAAAATACTTATAATTACAAATTGTTTCTAATTCTGTTGAACCAATTCGACCTATAAAAAAAGGTTCCCCACTTTCAATCATATCAATAATTTTATTATTTGCATCATCTCTTGCCAAAACAGTATTTTGAAAATATTTAAATCCCATTTTTTCATATAACACACCCATATGTGCAATATATACATTTTTTATCTCCATATTCTCCAATTGTGCCGAAATCTCCTTTTCATAAGTACTTGTGATTATAACGCACATATCTGATATTTCATCTGTCATTTTTTTCAATATTGTCGGCGAATATACATTATACCTTTCAAAAATGCTTCCCCATTTATCAATTCCATTATCACAAAAGCCTATAATGTCAGCATTTACTCGTTCAAATTCCTCTAATGCTTTTTTCCCGGTTGATGATGCACCAAATAAAATTATTTTTTTCCCTTTAAAATCTTCAATTTTTTTTCCTTTATTAATTTTTATGTACATCTAAGCACCATCCTTCAATAATATTTTTTTATTTCATATAACATTATATCAACATTCATTTTTCTACTTTCAAAAACTCTATCTCTTATTTTTTTTCTCAGCCTTAAATAATATATTTCATAATCTTCTTTACAAACTATAGCTTTTATTATACATTCCTTTAGACTGGTGTAATTCCTCACCTTTTCACCGGGCGTAAACTCATCATAATCAAAATACATTTCCCTGGAATCGCTCAAATACTCTTTCAAATCATAAGCAAAAAATATTATCGGTCTGTCGAGCAACAGATAATCAAAATATATTGATGAATAATCTGTGATAAGCACATCTGCAAATTTCAGGAAAACATATGGATCTGCATCTTTATTTATCACCATTATATTTTCACTTTGAATATTCTTAAACGCTTCGTTAAGTTTTGACTTTGGATGAAGTTTTATGCAAAACAAAAGATTATTTTCTTCTAAAAACTTCTGAAAATCATTTTTGTCAAAATGTTTAAAAAAAAGAGTTTCACTTTCTCTAAATGTTGGCATATAAAAAATCATTCTTTTATTTTTACCATCAGTTTTTTTGTTCAAAAAACTGATAATCTTTTTTCTGTCTCGCTTCTCTTCATCTAAATATACATTCTTTATATCATCAGATATAAGAACCTGATTCCTTGGATATCCGGAAACCAAAACGTTTTTTGTTTTAAACGCCGAAGAAAATATTTTAGTTAAATTTTCTGATGTCGTGAGCACATAATGATTTGGTTTTTCATCCGAGATATTTCTCGGAAAATTCTTTATCTTTTCCAAGAAATTTTTCGGATGTCTGAATTTATCAAAAACATTATCATGCTGAATCTTCTTAAGCGGTATTCCATGCCAAAGATTTACTTTCATCGCACCGCCACTTTGCCAAAAGTTTATATCTTTTGAATAATTATCAAATAAATAGACCTTTCCACGCAAAGCAAACCAAATTCCTTTAAAACTATGATACAAATATGCCTCGTAGCCTTCATCATTCAGCATCCTCACCACATTTTCATTATGTGAAATCCAAATAGGTCTGATTCCCAATTCATCTCTATGCTGGCTTACATAAAGATATAAATATCTGGGATTATCTGCAAATCTTCTTCCAAAAGTGCTGCCAAAAAGCCAAATTTTTTTATCTCGCGGTACTAAAAAAGATAACCAATAGACCGGCAACAGTAATAACTGTCCCCAATATTTTAGTCTATCAGTTATCTTATTTATCATTACTATTTCCTCCATGAAATGTTTATTTGTCTGTTTACAGCTTCCATGCTGCTCTACTTAATATATATATCGACATTTTTTTTATTATGTTTAATCCCATATACAAACTAGATATTTTCTATTTTTTCACAAATACACTTTCCCTATTTGACTTTATAATATACTTTATCTCTTTCTCCTACATCTTTTTTTATATATGCCGATATAAATATTGGTATATATACACATATATAACCAAATAATTGTGTTATACTCGACATGGAGGTTGAAATGCTTAATAATTTAAATATTAAATGTACACTCTGCGGATGCGCTGAAGTTGAATTACAAGATTATAAAATACGAAATATCACTGATGATTCATGTAAAATGTATAAATGCAAAAATTGTGAAACACATTTTATGTATCCGCTTCCTTCTCAAGATTTATCAGAATATTACGATGGCATTTTCAGAGAAGAAGTGCATACTGCTGATTATTACGACTATACCGAACTTGATAAAGTATTCAATAATTTCTTATCCGAAGCAAAACTCAGAACCGAACGAGTTAAAAATGACTTATCGGTCAATGATACAATTCTTGAAATAGGTTCTTCTGTCGGATATTTTACTGCCGCTATATCTGATTATGCAAAAGATGTATATGCTACCGAATGGGACAGTAAAGCCAGAGCTTATATAAAAGACAGACTTGCAAAATACAATATTCATGTAGCCAAAAATCCTGAAGACTTTGAAACCAAATTTGATAAAATTTTTATGTTCCATGTATTAGAACATATCGAGAAACCAATTGATTTTCTCAAAAACTTAAAACAGTTATTAAATGAAAACGGAAAGATTTACATTGAGGTTCCTAATGTTGACGATGTAATGTTAAAAACATTCCGATGCCGTCCATTTATAGAACACTATTATAAAAAAGCACACATTTTTAATTATAATGAAAAAGGACTTGAATATATTTTTGACAATTGCAATTTTTCAAATTACAAAATAAGACAGATACAGCGGTACAATCTTTCTAATAACTTATACTGGTTATCTGACGGCAGACCGAGCGGCCGCCAGAGTTCTGCTTATAAGACATTGATAACAGATGCATTAAATAAAGAATATATAGATTCTTTAATAAAAAACAAGCAAGCCGATACTCTATTCGCAGTTGTAGATAAATAATTTTATTAAAAAAATCCGGTTATATAATATTAAAATAGATATTATATAACCGGATTTTTTATATTAATATTTTTATTTCACTTTCATACTTTTCGTCATATATCTGCTCTACATTCTCGCCACCAGCTATCTCATTTACATATTTATATGGCACCGGTACTCTGACACCCTCTCCTCTTAAAAACCATTCGTACTCAAGATCCAGATGTCCTATATCAACTGCTTGTCTTCCTGTTTTTGCCAAATCATATGCCATGACTGTAGCGACAGGTCCAAGTGCAAGAAGATATAATGCATCCTCTTTCTCCTGCATGGCGGCTTTAAATATTTCATCATATTTATTTATCGCATCTACTGCCGGTCCTAATATTCTTGTAACAGACTTCGCTCCTGAAAGCAGGTCATTTCCCACTCCAAATCGTGTAAATACACCTTCTATAAGCACAACATCCCTGTTCTTCCATAAAAGTTTGAGCTTGTCAAATCTATTTTTAGGTCCATCAGTAAAAGTATCTGCAAATGTAATATATGGTCTTGTCACATATGCATTATAATATGATTTTTGAGATTCTAAAAGACTCATATGCTCTTCTCTTGCACCATTTGACATATAATGTCTTATCTCCCGTTTTGAAGCTTCTGAGTATTTCTCAAGACTTCCATAATTATCCGCTATGGCAATCATTATGTTCTCATCATCACTTGCCAAAACTTCCAACAATTTTTTCGCAAGTCTTTCACTGTATGTTGCAGTAAATTTTGCCCTGAGATTTCCTGAAATACATGCAAATTCACCGTCACCGAACCTGCACATCGACTTTTTTCCTTTTAAAAGTTCATCCAGTGTCTCATCACATGACAATACCGTTGGTACATCAAGCAAATCTTTTTCAAGCCTTTTGTCAGTCACTTCATACATGACATTCTTTTTAAAACAATCCATTTCCGATAAAAGCATGTTATATGCTTCAGACAAAGTCTGTATTGACTCTACAAGCATATTATTGACTTTTTCACAATTTGCTACCTTTTTAGCTAATTCAAAAACTCTTCTTTCATCCATTAAAATCCCCTTATTATTACCACTTACGTAATATTGTCTTTCTCTCCATAGGATCAAGTTTACTTATCTTTGGGTCATCATAATAAGAATCGTTTCTTATATGTGTTGTTGAAATTTCCTCAAATATTGCTCCGTTTCTTGATGTAAATGCATGTTTCTGGCCACGAAGAACAGTCTGCACATCTCCTGCTTTAAGTTCCTTCTCCTCGCCATCGAGAACAATCTCAAGGTCTCCATATAGAAGCTGGAATGTCTCTTCTTTTATCTTATGCATATGCATAGGATGTTTCTGACCCGGAAGGACTATCAAAAGTTTCTTACAATATTCTCTATTTATAACACTTACAATAATGGCTCCTGTCTGTCTGAAGTTCTTCATTCCATAATGATGTGAAAGTTCTATCTCAATATCGTCTCCAAGTGCAATTCCAGCCTCATAAAGCATACCTTTTGCATCATGTATAATACTTCTTGCAAGCTTTGTCGGTGTAATATGCCTTGTCTCAAAAAGTGCCTCATTAGCTGCATAATCTCTTGACACTTCTATTCCGTCGTTAAACTCTCCGCTGTTCATCTGTTTTTCCTGACATGGCATTGCAAAGAATACATCTTCAATTCCTATAGTATCTCCTGCCTTGATGTCATGTTTAAGATAAACTCCACGCATAAGAGAATTGAGAGAATCTATCTCCGCCTGACTTACATATTTGTCATTTTCCTTCTTTGTAGTACATATGGTCTTTGCTTTAATTGAAGCCTCTACCCATTTGTCTGCCTGAGCAGGTGTCATAGAATATGCATTTATCGAATATTTTTCTGTCGGCAGTGCTACATGTCTCTCAAGTATCTTTGCACCTTTTGCTACCGCAAGCATTGCAACAGTATTATCATCTGGGTCTTCATGTCCTGAATATCCTATTGTAATGTCTCTGTATCTTTTATTCATGCGGTCAATAAAATCAAGCTGAAGATGATCCGCCGGTGCCGGATATTCTGCAATACAATGTAAAAATGCAAAATCACATTTTTTGTGAGAAAAGAAATTATAAAGCTTGTCTATATCTGATAATGTTTTTCCACCTGTAGATATAATAAGCGGTTTGCCTGTAGATGCTGCTTTCTCAATCAATGGCCAGTCGAGAGCACTGCAGCTTGCAATCTTTATGATATCTATCCCCTGTTCCATACACCAGTCAACACCATCCTCGTCAAATGGCGTACTCATTGCTATCATTCCCTCTTCCTTGATAGCATCAACAAGTTCCGTAAACTGCTCATATGTAAGTCTTGTACTCATAAATCTTGACACATGAGGAATATCAGTTCTATTCACATAATCGGGATGTATAAAGTTGTCAAGATTTCTGTACTGTAGCTTTACTGCAGCATTTATATTATACTTTCTCGCAATTTTACCCATCTCATGAATAATATCTTTTCCATGCTCCACATCACCCTGATGGCTGTTTGCCATCTCAAAAATAAATAAATCATTAAATAATCTGCTCAATTCATTAGCCTCCGTTCCTTATATTTTCTCCAATGCTTCTTCTAAAATCGGCATTGCAAAATCTACTGTTTCCAAAATTGCCTCGAAAGCATTTTTTGACAATTCATATGACATCCTAATATTTTCTTCGTCATTTTGAGATAACATATTAATCTTAAATATGCTGTTTTTCATTCTTGTTTCAACATAATCACTAATGATTATATATACAAACTGCTTTTCTATAAAATCAATTTTTTCTTTTATGGCTGCCATTGTTTTCCTTACTTCATCTCTACTCTGTGTTTCTAAATTCAATAGCATATAATCCGAAATCTCAATTCCTTCTTTTGCACACTCAGTTATTTCATTTAATTCTATCTTTAGGTCTAACAAATCATTTTTAACAAGTGAATATTTTTCGGCAGAAAATGTCGCTGGCATACTCTTCAACAACATATCAAAATCAAATTGTCCGGTGCAATAATTATCAATTACTTCTGATAATTTCATAATCCTGGTTCCTTGTATTTTAGCACCACCCTCTGTTGCATCTATCACGTCAATTTTTCCATTAAGCGTTGCTATTTCAGATTTAAACCAGTCAAGCATATCTACCCAATCACCTCTTGATTTTATCATATTTCCATAAATATCCTCAACATCTACTACACCATTTATTTCATCATAAACATGATTAGCAACTCCATTTGCATGTGTATATTCCCCTGCATATGCTAAATCCTGTCCTATTAACACTATTCTTTTCGCACCTATTATCTCAGCTACAGTGAATGCGTCTGTTGCTACAGAACCGCCAAGCATACATGATGTATATCCCAATCCATATTTTGAATATAAATTACATAAAAAATCCGAAGTGTTATTCCATATTTTTCTGCCGTGATTCATTTCCAAAATGCTGTTTCTTGCTTTAATATCAGCAATAATAGGATGATTAAAGCAACGCTCATCAGATAAATGTGATATACTTTTCCTCGCATCCTTTATTATTATTACATCATAATGTACATTATGAGATATAAATGACTTGACCGCTGTATCTGTTGCTATTATAAAAGCCTTTCCTTCTGCCCTTTTTAGTTCGTCGATATTTTTGTCAAGAGATGGTCCGGCAGCTGCAATAATAACAGGAACATTGTCAGGTACTTTTCCTATAAATTCTGTCAGATAATTACTTTCTTTAATAAAATGAAGATTTTTTAACAAATTTATAATACCCATTTTAAATATATCCTGTGACCCAAATGCCAAAGATAACTCTACACTATAACATTTCTCGATTGTATCTAAAAACTTTCTCGCTTTAGCTTTATACAATTTTTCCATTCCAGGATATATGCAAATCACCTGATTTGGTAGCATTGCATCACTTATATAATCAAAAAAACCAAAGTATAAATTATCATCATTTATTGTATCTATAAAAAGATGTACCCTACTATCCGATAGTATTTGTTCAAAATCAAAATTTTCTAAACAATACAAAAAAAGTTCTATATCCGGCTCTACCAAAATAATTACTGCATCATCTTTTGTATTTTCAAGAATCGTATTTGCAAAAATTCCATTTGCAACTCCAAACATTACAACTGACGAACTTATGTGTTCAAAATTATACTGTTTAATCCATCTTTCTGCTTCTTTTTTAGGACTATAGATACTATTTAATCTTATTTTTTTTCCTTCATCTATAATCTCAACCGTTTTGCTCCCGTCTCTTGTTTCAACAAGGTTAAACCTGTCAAAATTAAATTTTTCAGCATCATATTTTTCTTTTATTTTCTCATATAATGCAGGTCGATATTCTTCCATATTCTGAAAATTTTTATTAATATATTGCATATTCCAATCTCCTAATATGTATCAATGCTAAAAATCATTTTTCAACATTTACCATGCTCGCAATTTTTTTGCTTGCAATTAAAAATTCTTCTTCCGTATCAATATCAAAATTTTCTTCCATTTTATATCCTGCTATAACATCACCTGTCATAGAATTTTTTTTCATTACAACCTCTGCTCTAAAGACATCTATACATGCATTTTGATAATATACATTTGGCAACTTCTGTCTGGGCATATTATAACATTCAGGTATGTCTTTCATTATCGGTTCTAACAAACACTTTTCATTCATAAACCACATTTTATATGGAATTTCTTTTGCAGGTGCAACACATCTTACAGAATCTACCTCCGGATGTTCTTCCAAATACTTTATCATATTCTCTATATCCTGTATATTTCTTATAGGATATGTCGGTCTAAGCTGAACTACAATATCCGGTACATATTTTTCATTTTCTTCTAAAAATGACAGTGCATGTTTAAACACATCAATATCAAGTGCCTCATCAGTCGCATACTCCGCCGGTCGCAAAAACGGTATCTCTGCACCATAGCTTTTTGCAATTTCTGCATATTTTAAACTGTCGGTACTCACTATAACCCTATCTATACTTGGTGCATTTAAAGCATGCTCTATTGAATATGCAATCATTGGTTTTCCTGCAATAAGACGAATATTTTTATCTTTTACACTTTTTGAACCGCTCCTTGCCGGTATAACAGCCAACACTTTTTTACAGTTAATCATATCTTCACCTTCTTTCACAACTATTTTTTGCTGATATATTCACCTATATATTTCAATTTAAATTATATATTTGTGTTAAATTCTGCTCTCGCATCCCCTTAATTCTCGCTCCATGTGATGCATTTATTACCGTTACTCCTTCTTCCCCTGATATTCTCTTTTCTATCCATTTTCTGTATATCTCAAGATTTTTATTTGTATATGCCTTTCCGCCACCTACAGCTTCAATCTGCCTAAAACTGTTCTTATTAACAAGCTTTCTTCCTATTTCACCGGCATGCGTTTTTTCACCTGAATATCCCATGTCTAAACCAACACATATAAGTCTGTTGCATTTAAATTTTAACGCTATATCTATCGCAAAAGTTGCCACTGACCCTCCTGTTTCAAATAACGGATATCCACATGATAATGCTGCCTGCTCTGATTTTTCAAAATCCTTTTGATATGCTATATATCTTTTTCCTTTATATTCTCTTGCAACATCTGACGCAACAGTTGATATATAAATTAATGGTATGCCACTCTCTTCAACACCACTTATCTGCCATTTTGTGCTCTTATTGGCATCGGTCATAATTATAAAATCCGGAATAATCTTCTCCTTTATTAACCTTCTGCACATCTTTCCGACACATAATACACAAATTTCACTTCTTAATCTGGATTTCAATAATTTCTTTAAATTCTCTACATCTAAATCGAATGAAGGTCCGGCAGCAATTAATATTACATCCTTTCCCTCAAATAAATACCTTACACTTGTGACATATTCATCATTCAACAATTGATTCTGCTCAAAATTTTCTTCTAATATATCTTTAAAATACTTCATAGAAAAAAAAGTCAACTTATATCTTTCAAGCAATTCCCTTAGCCCTTCATCCTCTATTGCTTTAATTGACGGCATCCACATCCTGCATTCCATTGCTACAGAATCTTCATAATTGATGTTATCTCTTATGGCTTCTGCATAATCCAATATATTTTTGCAATATATCAAATGTATTTTTTCATTATTAATTATATCTAAAATATTTCTATAACACACGGCTATGTTTATCTGTCTTATATCATTTTCAATTACATATATATCCATATTAGGATGCATTTTTGCCATTTCCTGGATATGGTATCCTAATCCAAAACCAAATACAATGCATTTTTCAGTTTTAGCATCAACTCCGTCTGCATAAAGCATAGCTTCCTGCCAAGGATTTCCAAATGAACAGATATTTATTTTCCCAACATTACCACTCTCTATCGCCAACGAAACATCTAATACCCTGTTCCATTCCAAATCATATTTTCGTTTCTTATTATCTACATAATAGGCTTCGTTTTTTATATGCTCACTTAACTCTTTATCTCTCCTCTTCAAACTCTCTAAGTTTTTTTCGTAATAAAAAATAGGATTAACATTATAATTATTTAAAATATATTCCTTTATTTTACATATTCCTTTTAAAAAACTTCGTTCAAACCAATCTTTATTTTGTATATTTTCACAAAACAAAATTTCTAATGTTTCGTCCTTATATTCTCTTATTTTTTCATCAAGTTTTCTTAAATTATATGAAATTAAACCTAAAACATCGTCTATTTCTGTATATCTTTCTTTTTTTCTATAATACAGAATTTCCGATGTTTCTCTGATTAAGTCATCCACCAATGAAACAATTTCATACATCTGTTTTCCCCTTATTAAATTTTTTTCAAAGTTTCGCATAAAACAGGCATAAGTTCATCAACGGCTTTTAATAATGCCTTAAATAAAACATCCATACTCTTTGCTGTTTCATATAGCTTTTCATTCTCAGTATCATATTTTTTCGCAGCTGCTTCAATTCTGTCAGCTATATCTGCAGATATATATTCATCTAACAATAAATATATATTCTGTTTTTGTATACTCTTTTGTACATCATTTATTTTTTTCATATTTATATCAACTTTTTTTGGAATTATCTTGCTCTGTTCAAACATTTGCAAGATTCTATTTGCTGATGCAATTCCCGTCTTTGAATTGTCATAAACACATTCCAATTCCTTTTTTATATGTTCAATATCACGATGTACACTCTTATATTTTTCATTTCCAAATGTTGCCGGAAGTTCAGTTAATATATGTCTAAAATCAACTTTTTCACTGCAATATTTATCTATTGCTTCAGTTAATTTCATAATTCTTGTTCCTGAAATTTTAGCACCGCCCTCTGTTGCATCAATTACATTAATATTTTCTCCCGACTGAACTATCATATTCTCAAACCATCTAAGATATCCAAGCCAATCATATCTTGTCTTAATTTTATCTCCATTTATACTATCAATATAAATTTCTTTTTCTTCAATCCATTCACTGCATTGATTTTTAATGTCTCCTGCATGCGTCTTATCACCTTTAAAAGCTAAATCCTGACCGATTAAAATTATATTTTTTGCCCCTATTTCCTGTGCAACCCAAAACGCCGCCGTTGCTACCGAACCACCTGAATTGTATTCAGGAAATAAACAACCATATTTACTATATAAATTTTGTAAATATCCTGAACCATTTATCCATATCTTTTTTCCATGATTCCTTTCTAATACTTCACTTTTTGCATCAGGTACCGTAAATATCGGATATGATGCACATCTCTCATCTGCTAAATGGCTTACACTCTTTCTTCCATCTACAGTTATTATAGCATCAAAAGCTATATTATGAGCCAGTAAATACTTTACTGCTGTGTCTGTTGCCAAAATAACTGATTTTTTTTCTGCCATTTTTAATGCATCTATATTTTTATCAAGTGAGGGTCCTGCTGAAACAATTATGAACGGAATATTTTCATCAATTATTCCTTTTAACTCGCCGATGTAGTTACTTTCTTTTACATACTGCAAATTTTTAATTGCATTTACAGTAAATTTTTTTGCATAAATAACAGATGTATTTTTTCTTGCATTGAGCATATTTTTTAATTGTTCTGTCTCGCAAACAAATTTAATATACTTTTCATTATATAGCTTGTCATATATAGGATGCACACATAACATTTGCGTAGATATCATAGCCCAATTTAACTTAACAGATAAGTCACTTAAAAAGCTACTACTATTAACATTGTCTACATAAATAAATACTCTCTCATCAGATAACATTTCTGTCATATCAAAATTTCTAAAACAAAACAAAAACAATTCAAAATCCGGTTCATATAAAAATAAATAGGTTGAGCTGTTTAATACTTTTTTTATACTCCTATAAAAAACACCTGTTCCAATCCCAAACATAACAACTGATGTGATATTGTCAACTTTATTTAGCTTATTAGTCCAATGTAATGCTTCCCTTTCAGGGCTATATATACTATTAAGTCTCACAAATCTACTATCGCTATAAACTTCTACTGTTTTATCTCCATCTTTGGTATCAACAAGCCTGAATTCTTTGGATATCTCTTTATAATCATCTTTTGATATATTTTCCAAAATTGCATTACAAACTTCCGGATTTTTGTTTTTTAATTCTTTAATATTATTTTCTAAATACATAATGAAAATCCTCCGAGCTGCCATAATTTATCCGCTACTCCATATTTTCTACCAAATCACTTATGTATTCTATAAAATCATACTGTAATATGTCAGCCATCAAAACTTTATCGTCAGACTGAAGAGCTTCCATTGCATCACTCAATATACTGAAAATTTTACCTTCATCCATTACAAATTCCGGATTAGAATTCTTATATACTGCAAGATTATCAATTGCTTTTGTCATATCTTCTAACACAAACATAAATTTTTCAAATGCATCTTTATCATTTTGTTGATAAAATAAATCTACAACTTCCTGCACTTCATTAATCGTACTTTTAATCTGCTCTTTTTCTTTACTCATAATAAACCTCTTTCTTATTTAATTATTTATTTTCAAAAAAAAGAGGCTGGCTTTACGCCAGCCCCTTTCAGAGTAACTGTTATAATCATAATATGAATAAACAACACCCTGTCTGGTCTCTTACGCATATAATTATGCCATACAAAATATTCTTTAATTACTGAAGTAATGAAAGAACACCCTGTGTAGCCTGATTTGCATGAGAAAGCATAGACTGTCCAGCCTGCTGAAGAATACTCATGCTTGAATATGCTACCATCTCTGATGCCATATTTACATCACGGATCTTGCTTTCTGAAGACTGGAGATTCTCAGCCATGTTATCAGCATTTGCGATTGTATGGTCAAGTCTGTTTGAAATAGCACCAAGATCTGATCTCTTTTCTGATACAGCTGTAATAGCTTCATCAATCTTTGTGAGCTGTTTTCCGATATCACTACCCTTAGCCTTACGAACTGCTGAATGAATCTTGTCTACACCAAGCTTCTTAGCTGTCATAGTTGTAATGCTAATGCTGATTGTCTGTTCATCGTTTGCACCAACCTGAATCTGTTTACTCTTGTATGATCCATTAAGAAGGTTCATCTTGTTGAACTGAGTCTGTGTAGCAATACGTGTAATCTCAGATTCGAGCTGCTGCATCTCTGCCTGAATCTTAGCACGATCTTCTGATAAATATGTATCATTCTTAGCCTGAACAACAAGTTCTCTCATTCTCTGAAGAACTGAGTGAATTTCGTTCATAGCACCTTCTGCTGTCTGGATAAGTGACTGACCATCCTGAGCATTTGTAGATGCCTGTTTAAGACCTCTGATCTGTCCACGCATCTTCTCTGAAATAGAAAGTCCTGCAGCATCATCTGACGCACGGTTGATTCTATAACCTGAAGAAAGCTTCTCTGTGCTTCTTGAAAGATTTGTGTTTGTGATGCCTAACTGTCTGTTTGCGTTTAACGCAGTCATATTATGCTGTACTATCATAATGTTTTCCTCCTTGAATTTACAATGGCTTCCATGCCATTGAGATAATAATTAATAATTTTGCTTTCCTATCTGTCCGTACACATATAGTCAAAAGCTATTATAAGTATTAACTTACTCAATATATATATCGGTTGATTGCCATATGACTTTAGCTTTTTTTTAATATTTTTATTTTTTTTGATCCAAAAAATGCGACTGCCATACTCTATGCTGGTTTGACATATTCTGATAGTATGAAGTAGCAACTCTGTTTGACTGTTTAAAGTCATTTATAGCATGTCTTTTATTTCTTATATAAGTATTGAACTTTGTTTTATTTTGCTGTTCAAGACTTTCAAGTTCCATACCTATATTTGTAATCGTCCTTATAAGATTCTGCATCTGAAGTATTTCGGATTTATACATGTCTTTATTATCTGCTAACATTTTTCCTATCTTTTTATAAACTGAATCGAATCCGTTATCAAGTTCCTGCATTTCATTAAGCAGCTCATATTTTTTCTCTACAATTCTGTCAAATCCATCAACATCCATTTTTTCTATATCCGATTCACTTAAAATCTGTCCCTGTTCTTTTGTCAAATCAAGGATATTTTGCAATACATCTATTTTTTTTCTGAGAGAATCTGAAAGAATTGTTATATATACATTTATATTTTCCATATAACCGACCTTTCAATCATCACTTCGCTTTACCTTCATTATTTAAACGCACTACCTCTTTCCAAGTATCACGCATGGTATGTATATGCGTAAGTGTATCCTTTATTATATCTACATCTTTTTTCATATTGCCTTCAACAAGTCTTCTATATATATAATCATATACTTTTTCAAACTCGCCCGCTACAGGATATTTAAAATCAAGCCCCATTCTAAGCTCCATTATACAATCTTGAGCTTTTTTTAAATTCTTATTTATCTCCTCATAATTATTAGGATCATTTTCCATAAGTTCTATACCTGCGTCTGTAAATCTGACTGCTGCATCATAAAGCATACTCGTAAGTCTTGCCGGCGATGCTGTTTTTATTGCATTAAGTTTGTATGCCTGTGCCGCATTCCTCTTGTTTGGTATCATATTTTCTCCTCATTTCTCGATTAATTTTAATTTACATACATATATCCAGCTTTTTTTATTATACTAAATTTCAATAATATTATAAAGATAAAATTTGCTCTTTTTAACAAAATTTTAAAAGTAGCAACAATTGATATAACCTCTGCCGCTACTTTTAAAATGTATTATGTAAAATATATAATTAATTAACTTCCAAGATAACTTGACAATGTATTCTGCTGACTCTGTATCTTTGCAAGTGCAGTCTCCATCGCACTAAACTGTGAATAATATCTTTCTTCCATATCACTGAGTTTCGATTCCCAATCTGATATTTCTTTCTTGTAATCTGAAAGCTGCGATGCCATCTCTTTATCGTTATAAAATGTAAGTGCACTACTGAGTGTAGATGTTCCCATCTTTTTATTTAAACCGTCATAAAGATTTTTCGCAAGTCCTGACAATACTTCCTTGACCGTATCAGGATCTTCCTCAAGCATCTGCATAAGTGTATTTGTTGAGTCTGCAAATTCATCATCATCCTCATCACCTTTAATATGAAGTAAGCCCCCCTCATTATAATTCTTTGAAGAAGTCGTAATACCAAGGTTAGCAAGCGAATATGTCTTGCCATTTGACGCAGTAACTGTACCCATCATATTGGTTTTCATAGTAGATATAAGTCCACTTAGCGTGCTGTCTCTGCGAAGCAATGAATCCTTGATTTTAGTATTCCACTTGTCAACTTCATCATCAGACATTGCCTCTTTCTGTTCGTCGGTGAGTACTTCATAACTGCTTGCTGATGACGCATCATAATATGTATTCATCGTCTTGAGAATACTGTTGTACTCTGTAATAAATTCTTTTATTGTATCATAAACAGCTGATGTATCATTGCTTACTGTTACATTAACAGTTCCATATACAGGTATTTTTTTATCTGGGTCATTCGGATCTTGAATTTCTCCCGTCTGTGTAGTTCCAAGAAGATTAAGTGTTACTCCTGCTACATCTATACTGGTATTATTGCTTGTAAGTGTTGCACCATTATATACAACTTCCGTATCAGCAGCTTTAGTAAGAACCATTCCCTTTCCGGGTGCGGTCTCTGAAATGCCTGGCTCGTCCTTAAGAGCTTCCATACTAAAATTCTGCATTCCCAAAGCTGACAATGCACTACTCTCCGATGTCAGTCCTGTTTTTGCAACAGCATTATATGCTTTTACTGAATTTGTCACTGCTTCTTCAGCAATCTTATCTCTTTCTGTCTTTTCTGCAAAAGTGTACTTTGATGCATCATCTGATGATAATCCAACACCTGTAACAGTAGCATCTGTTATTCCTTTTTCAACAAGTTCTGCTATAGCATCTTTGCTCTCGTCAGTTGCCATTGCCGCATCGATTTCAATTTTCTTTTTTTCCTCTATTTCTTTTTGAATAGCTGTTTCCTTATCAGCATCAGATAATGTGGTATCATCCTTATACTTTTCACGGATTGCTTTTTCAGCTTCTTTCGATATAGTATAACCTTTTTCCATTTTTGCTCTGTAAAAAGCTGTTGCCTTGCCTGTTGCCTCTGCATCTGCTGAACTTTTTGCAAGTGTCTGCAATGTAGCAATATCTTCACTTGAGATTTCTTTTTTAGCTGATATTGCTCCATATACAATAGAATTATATGTTTTCTTCTGTTCTGATGTAAGATTTGAAAGTCCCACTGAATCATTAATGTTATTTATAATGTTCTGACCATCACCTGAATAATCATTAGCAGACAATTCAAATGAATTTTCTGAACCACTGTCTTTTGAACTAAGGAAAAATCTCTGCTGTTTCTCATCAAATGTAGCATTAAGACCTGCATCACTGCAGAATTTAACAAAATCATCTATTGTAGTACTGTCATTTACCTCTAACGCTGTTGACTTATCACCAACTTTTAACTTTAAGACAGTACCTGATGTCATCCCTAAATCATTAAGCTTTGTTGAAGAAGTAGCTGTTTTATCCTTGCCATCACTATCTTTATAAGTACTTAGTTTTCCACTTGTAACATACTGCGCTGATGCAATGGACTTGATTTCAACCTTATATGAACCTGCTGCGGCCTTTGTTGATGCAGTTGCTGTAAGTTTTGTTGAATCACTAACTGCGGCTTTTTTTGTCGAATAGTTTGAAGCATACTTCATCTTTGAAAGCGAATCTTTATAAAATCCGTAAATCTTTGTATTGAGTCCCTTCCAAATTTCCTGCTTCCATTCAAGTTTCTGTTTTTTATTTTCAACCTTTGTCTGCTTTGTACGCTGTGCTGACATCAGGGCATTTACAATAGATTCTGTATCGAGTCCCGATGTAAGTCCTGTCATCCTTATTGGCATAATAACCCTCCTGTTCTAAATCGGTACAACAAACAAAAAATAATTGATGATTGTACCTGTTATCTCTTTTCATCTACAATGATACCTGCAATCTCCCATATCTTCTTGATGGCTTCAAGTGTTTCCTCAGGCGGAACTTCACGGATAACTTTATCCGTGTCCTTATCTATAATCTTAATAGATATACGCTGAGTTTCCTCATCTATTGAATACTGAAGCTGAGTATTAGACATCTTTATCTTTGAATTAGTCTCAGATATAGTGCTGTCTATTGTGCTTTTAGCTACTTTTCTGTTCTCATTTGCCTGATTTTTAACCTCATTTTGGTTGTTTGAACCGTCATTGCTGCCATTTGTTGTCTGTGCGACCTGCTGTGTATCATTGACAACCTTAACGGAATTTCCCGAAGTATCTGATACAGGCGGCACATATGATGTCGTACCTGAGTTTGCTGTTCCTACTGACTTTATTGATTCTATTTCCATAATATTGTCACCTCCGTGTGATTTAAGTGTTTGTTACCTTTTTGAATTACAAAAAATCCATTTACATCATAACCCAAAAACTTCCTTATTCTTTATATCGGCAATTCCACGCTTTTTTTTAGGCTTTACCGGAAAATAACTTATTTAAAGCTTCTACATCTATCTCTCCCTCTGAAGCTTTTTTATTTTCATCCTGTATCTGCACATATATTTCTTTTCTGTATATAGGTACAGATTTTGGTGCATTTATTCCTATCTTCACCTGATCGCCTTTTATTTCAAGCAATGTTATCTCAATATCATTGCCAATCATAATAGACTGGTTTGTTTTTCTAGCTAATGCTAACATATTACCTCCTATTTTGATGTTTCTTTACCAATGTCTTCTATAATTTTATGTTTTATACTGTAATTGCCTTTTTCAAGAATTACCTGTATAGCTTTTCCGTTTGCTGCATTTACTATAACAGGGGCTTTCATATTAACTGATGTTTCCTTTATATCTTTTGGTATTGTTGCAAACACAAGAAGGACTATATCCTCATCTTTAAGTTCGCCAAGCGGTTCAAGAAGTGCTTCTTCCACTACGGGATTGTAGTCTTTTATCACATTTAAAGGATTGACAACCGGAAAAGCAAGCCCTTTCTCAGTCACGCACTGAAGCCATGAAAAAAACGGCTTTTTCTCTGCTTCACTGTCATAAAGAATAGTAAAATCCTTGTATTCCTCAAACCCCATAATACCGCTTTCAAAGTGGATTATCTTTTCATCACCAATCTCTATTTCACCGAAATATTTTGTATCTATTTTCATACAAACCTCCGTTCTGAATTTAGAATACCGGAAGCAATGAACTTCTATTCATCACATCCGGCATCCTTTCCATCTGTTATGATTTTTTATTTAAATATAATTAAGAAGTGAATTTCCAAGTATCTTAGCTGTTGCGGACAATGATGCCTGATAAAGGTTGTCTGCCTGTGTAAGATTTATGTACACATCGGTAAGGCTTACGTCCTCATTTTCAGAAAGCTTATCTTCTGAATCTGTCTGCTCATCAAGAAGCTTGTTGTATGTAAGCTGTGCCCTGTTATATTTTGCTCCAAGTTCTGATGTTGCAACGCTTACTTTCTGCCCTGCTTCATCAATCATTGTAAGTCCCATTCCAAAAGCATCCGTCATTACCTTTGAGCGAAGGTCTCTTTCTGTCTCAAGTGATGTTTTAAGACTGTTTAATGTCGCAAGTTTATCTTTATCTGTTGTATTTGATATCATTTTGTCTACTTCATCAATCTTTGTCTCTACTTCATCAACATATTTCACTGTTTTAGAAATATAGTCTACCATTCTGTAAATATCCGTGCTTATCGCATCTTTTGCCTGTGTATTTACGATTATATTCTGGCTGTAATTTATCTCATACTCTATTTCCTGATTACTTGGGTCTGCATAATCAGTTGTTTTATTGTTTACCGAGTCATATGCCGTACATTTAAAATACATCTCAGGTCTTATGTCATTCTTTTCAAAATCATTTTTAACATATGTAACACTGAAATCTGCCTGCTTTGTCTGAATGTCTGCATATTTTGTTTTACCGACAAGAACTTCTCCTGTATCATAAAGATAAACAATTTCATCATCACCCACTTTATATGCATCTGTATCTGTTGATGAACGTGTAATGATATCCCCTGCCTTGGTTCCGTTATAGCCTGCCGCTGCATAAACTTCTGTCGTATCTTTACCTGTAGTCTGGTCTTTATATGTGAACGATATGGCTATGCTTGTACCATTGGTGCCTGCCTGTGCGAATGCATCTTTTGAGCAGTTATCATATGCAAGTCTTAACTGATATACTTCATTTTTCTTTGCTGTTTTATCTGTATATTGCTGACCGTTTGCTATAGTAGAGTCATAATTCGCTCCACCTGTTATTACTGTGATGTTGTCAAATGAGTCATATGAAAAGTTCTCTTTTATCTGATATGAAAGTTTGTCTGTATTTTCAGGGAATAAAAGTGATGTATCCGTACGATAACCTGTAAATACATATCTTCCCGAATAATCTGTATTTGCCTCATCCTCAAAAATAGAATTTACATACTGCTGAAGTGTTGTTAATACTGACTTTCTGTCATCTGCTTTAAGATAATCATTTGCTCCCTGGTTCAGATATGATTTCATATTATCAAATTTCTTTGATATGTTTGAAAGTGCTGTTTCTGTTGTGTTCATCCAGCTCATTGCATCTTTTACATTCTTCTCGGCATACTGTGTAAGCTGAGAATATGTTGTACGAAGCTTCAAAGAACGAACAGCAACTGTCGGATCATCTGAAGGCCTCTGTATCTTTTTCTGTGTAGTATACTGCTCAGAATATTTCAAAAGACTGTTTTTTGCATTTGTAATATGTGCCGAAGCACTATTTGAAATCATGGAATTCGTTACTCTCATGTCAATCCCCCTTCTATAAACTATCAAGCCCTGTATTATTGTGGCAATTCAAAAAATTTTCTTCGTCTGTTTTTTTGCCAGATATTTTTGAAAAAGGCTGTCTTTGTTTTTTTATATACGTTCTTGAAAAGGCTGTCTTTGCCTTTTTTTAACACCAAATCGAAGATTTGGTATTTTATACACCTGTCTGATTTATAAGTTTGTCAAGCACTTCATTCATTACTGAAATCACTCTGTACTGCGCATTTAACAAATTCTGCGTAATTATAAGGTTCTGTCCTTCCTCATCTTCATCAACGCCCATTACCGAAAGTCTTCTGTTTTCAATCGCTTTTTGTATATTTTCAGAGTTTGTTGTTGCTGCCACTATCTTATTTGAATCTACTCCGACTGTTGCTGTCATTATCTGAAGGAATGCTGTCGGTGTTCCCTGCTTAAATATATTCTGGTCATTCTGCAATGCTACAAGTTTATCAAGATTTCCTGATTCTGATATACCTGTCTTGTCCTGTGAATACTTAGCTGCTGCTATAAGTCTTCCATCCTTTACAACATCCTTATTTGCCTGAAAACGTGCTGCGGTGACATTATAATAAGAAGAATAAATGTTACCATCCGTACTTTCTTTTGTTGATGAACTGAAAGTAAGTACATTTTTAGAGTCATCCGGTACAAATATCGTTTCTGCTTCTTCTCCATTTTTATCTAAGAGTGTATATTTCTTTCCATTTATACCATTTGCACTGACTGCTGTTTCAGATTTTCCTTTTATTGTATATTCATTGTTTGTAAGATATAATTCAAGGTCTGAGCCGGCTGCTGCCTTCGGAGCATCTGTTGTTCCTCCTGTAACTTTTCCTGAAAATACCTTGCTTCCATTCAAATAATAATATCCATCTTTTGTGTTTCTGATAAGCTCAATCATGTTCATCTGCTTATCTGTCTGACTGTCAAGTCCCACAAACAAATCTACACCATTATTATTGTCCATGTCATAACCAGCATTTTGAAGCTGGTTTATATTTGCTGAAAATGTTCTGATGAACTCATTCAACTGTGACATATAATAAGGTATTCCTCTAAAGTCTACTGAATCTCCTATCGATGCAGACTCGCTATTATCGAATGCTGTCTTTATGTTTTTCTTATCTGCTTCTTCCAGCGGTTCCGATAATGTAAATGTGTATGTATATGTTCCGTCAATTCCTACTGTTACTTCAAATGAATCATATTTATAATCTTTTCCGGCTATAGTAAGGCATGCATTTGATTCCGGTATACTTAATTTTGCTAAATCACAGTTGTTTGCTCCGCTTACTGATTTTGCTGATAATGTAATGGTTGAATTGTTATTTTTATCTGTTCCTATACATGAACCTGAACCTTTGCCATTATCTGTAAGCTTTGCCGTAAAGTTTTCTCCGTTATTTCCGTCTCTGAGTTCAAACAATGCCTGAAGCTTTCCGCCGAGTGCTGTATTTCTTATATTAAATGACTGTCCGTCACTCCATTTAAGTCCGTAAAGTCCCTGAACATCACACTGATTATCCTTTGTCTTAGATGCTTCTACTGATATTGTTTTGTAATTGTAAGTATCTACAAGTATATTTCCGCCGAGTGCAACTATGTACTGATGAAGTCCATTTCCTGTTTCAGGATTTTTCTCCGTCACTTCAACATCTGCAAGCTGTGACAGTTCATCCAATATTCTTGCTCTCTGGTCACGAAGGTCATTTGCCTGATTTCCATATACCTCAAGTGAGTTTATCTGCTTTGTAAGTGCTGCAAGCTGTTCTGCATACGCATTTATCTGTTTGACTGTTGAACTTATCTCAGTGTTTATGTCATTCTGGAGTGTCTGAAGATTTGTTGACATTTTTCTTGCATATTCTCCAAGTGCATCTGCATAACCTGCTGTTTCAGCTCTCTTTGTGGTGTCTGTCGAATCTGTTGTCATATTTATGAGTGATTTGAAGAATGAATCTAACGATGTTGAAAGTCCACCGCTCTTTTCATCTTTTACATAAAGATAATCTTCAATACTGCTCATATAATATTTAGCTGTATCATAATATCCGAGTGTTGTTGTACTCTTTCTGTACTTATAATCATAATATGAATCTCTTGTATTTACTATTTCGGTAACTTCTACACCTGTTCCCTGCATTCCAAAAGATGTTTTAAGTGATAATGCTTTTTTAGCCTGCTGGTTTACTACCTGCTTTGAATATCCGGTTGTTTTTGTATTTGATATATTGTGTGCTGTTGTATTGAGCACGGCATTATATGTATTCATTCCGGATACAGCTATATTTAGTCCAAAAAATGTTGATGCCATATTCTACCTCCAATGAATTTTTCGTTTTTATCCGAGTCTCTCTATCAAGTGTTCAAGCATCTGGTTTACTACGTTTATGTATCTTGATGCTGCATTGTATGCATGCTGATATGTCAGAAGACTTGTAAGCTCTTCTTCTGTCGATACTCCTGACACCTGTTGTCTCTTACTCTCAACCTCCTGGGCAAGTTTTTCCTGATTATCTACTACAGTCTGCCATACTTTTCCCTTTGATCCGAAATTTCCTATCATCTCATTGTAATACTCATCATATGTGTATGATGTCTTAGTATTAGGGTCGAGTACCGCAAAATCTGACTTCCAGGCTGTAAGTATCTCTTTGTATATTTCCTGTGCATATGCTCCCGAATCACCGCCTGCTGAATTTGCTTTTATAGGTAAAAGTGAATAGTCAGCAAGTATATCCGGATTTATCTGAAGATTCGTGATTGTATACATTGAAGTCTTTTCAGTATAATCATCACCATGTTCAACATATGTATATTTGCCATCTGTACCTTTCTCTATGGTAACATTTTCTTCATTGTAGACATAAAGTGTAAATGTTCCGTCACCATTGTCTTTTGCAAGTCCGATTTGATTTCCATCCTCATCTGTATAATTGTCTGCGTATACCTGACCGGTAAGTGTGATTTTTGTATATCTTGATGAACCTGTTCTTGTAAAAAGCTCTGTTCCTATTGTTTCATCATCATCTGCTCCCACAGGTGTGTTCTTCACATCAAGTATCTTATATTTCTTTGTCGCATCAAGTTTAAATGTGATATCGTTTCCGACTTCATCTTTCGTAGTTCCCTCCACAGCTGTGTTGAACTGTATTTTGCTGCTTCCGCTGTCATCCTTAACATTCGGGCAAAATACATCATTGAGCATAGTGACAACGCCATGTATAAGCAAATCAAACTGTGCTTCTGCCTGTGTGAGGATTGAATTTCCTGTAGTATTGTTGTAGAGTTCTACTTTATCCTTATATTTACCGTAATCAGTGTCATATAAATCCTGTTTGAAAGAACCATCTGTATTCTGATATTTCTTATCATTTGGATCAGGCTGCTGTGGTATATCACTATATACGGCGTTCTTCTTTCCTCTCGCCGTAAGTATACCAAGGAGCGAACCTGTATCTGTCTTTTTGGCTGTCGAATACGCTTCGTCTGTATTGTAAACCTCTCCAAATCCACTGTCTTCCCATACTACATTGTACATGCCTGTCTGTGTGGCACTTTCTGTTTTCATATGGAATGATTTTGTCTCAATAACAAGTGGTGCATCATCTATATATATCTGTACTTTTCCGTCTACATCTTCGTTGTATGTATAATATGTATAACCGGCAAGTTTATCCATAAGAAGATTTCTCTGGTCTCTGTAGTCATTTGCATTTTCTATGCCGGCTGCTTCCTTTTCAGCTATTACTTTGTTCAGCTCTGCAATCTGATCTGCTATGCTGTTTATCTCTTTTACCTGCTTTGCAACCTCATTGTTCAGACCCGTCTGGTACTTAGTAATTGCATTGTAGGCATTTTTGGCTGTCTCTATAAACGACTCACACTGTGCTATAAAAAGCTGTCTGTTTACAACACTCTCAGGATTTGTTGAAAGGTTCTGGACTGCCTCCCATATGCTTTCCATCGAATTTCTGAATTCTACGCCTTCCGTTTCACCAAATATATCTTCTACTTCCTGCTCACATTCAACCTGTTTCTCATAAAAACTCTGTCTGCTGACCTGAAGTCTGTACTCTTTATCAAGGAACATGTCTCTTATCTGACGTACATCCGCCACATACGTTCCCATACCCACTTTCATAGTTGCATTGTTTGTAACTTTGAATGTCTGATAATACATATCTTTCTGAATGTTCTGCTGTCTCGTATATCCCGCCGTTTTGGTGTTGGCAAGGTTGTGCGAAGTTGTATTAAGCCCCGCCGACGCAGCATTCAGACCTGAAACCCCATTTTGTAAACTTGTAAATAAGCTCATCTTTCTTCCTCCATATTTTATGAACTCTGTCAAATCACATATAAATGATGATGCCACAGATTGCTATCTGTTTTTGACTCTTGCATCACATAAATCAAAAAAAGAATGTACACCGTATAACCATAATCTTTCCTGACGCTTATGACTATACGCTATACATTCTTTATTTAATGTATAACATATAATCACTGTTTTGCATCAAATCCGCCTCTGTCTGAATCTGTGTAACTCGTAGCGGCGTTACGATTATAATTGTTATTTCCCGGCGACATCCTTGTGCTTTTAATATAGTTCATATTGAACTCTATCATTCCTAGGGAATTTTCTATAAGTTCTTTATTTTGTTCATTTGCAACGACAAGCCTGTTCATAACTTTCTTCAATGAATCATGAAGCTGATTCAGTTTTTTTCTTTCCTCAGGCTGCTTGCACAGTATAGTTCCGAGTGTTGCCAAATCCAATTCCTTTGGATCTTTGTTTAAAACCACACTGATATTCTTTATAACCTTTTCTCTTTTCCTGTCAATGATACTCACCTTGTCAACAAGAAGCTGCTCCTCGTCCGTTATCTTTTTGAGTTCTTCAAGGTCTTCTTTTATAAGCACCTTTGTCTTTCTCTCTGATATCGGCGCAAGCTGTTCATAAATATCTCTTTCCTCGCTCAATGCTTCGAGGAGTTCATCCATTAAACTAGCCAAATCTTTTTCCTCTTTTTTCACGCCCAGACATATAATGCCCCCGGCTTATTTAAAAAATTGAATCAAAATATCTGCTTACCATCTTATCGGCAATCTCTGCTGCTGATACATTGTAAGTACCACTCGCTACAGCTTCTTTAAGTTCAGCCACCTTTTCTTCTCTTATGTCAGATGATCCGCTGACTGCTGCTTTTGCCACCTGGTAATCCTTTGCCGACTGTGATATTTCAAACTTATCTGCTGTATCGTTCTCTTTGCCTTTTGAAATCTTTTTAGGTTTGTTTGCCTGATACAACTGGCTTACCTGATTTAATGCATCAATTCTCATATAATCACCACCTGTTTAAATCTTATAAATGCTTTTTCATATTATTTATCGGTCTTTCGTAAAGAAAACTTTACCTGAAAACGGCTATAAAACAAAAAAGACACCGACAAATTTTATCGGTGTCTCTCTTTGTTTTTATGCAATTTGAACAATTTTTATCATTTACTGTTTCTGGCACAATTAATAATTGATATAATTTTCGCTGTATTAGTATTTAACATCTTTAAGTATATCGCAGAAGTCAAATGTTGCAAAATAATCCTTAGGTGTCTCTGCTCTTCTTATCATCTGAACACTTCCGTCCTCTTTGAGAAGAAGCTCTGCTGACTTTAACTTGCCGTTGTAGTTGTAACCCATGGCAAATCCGTGTGCTCCTGTATCATGAATAAAGAGATAGTCTCCCATGTCAATCTTTGGAAGCATACGGTCAATTGCAAATTTGTCATTGTTTTCACAAAGTGAACCTGTTACATCATATTTGTGGTCACACGGCTCATTTTCCTTGCCGAGTACGGTAATGTGATGATATGCTCCGTACATTGCCGGACGCATAAGGTTTACTGCACACGCATCCACTCCTATATACTCTTTATAGATATGTTTCTCATGAATTGCTTTTGTTACAAGTCCTCCGTATGGTGCAAGCATGAAACGTCCAAGTTCTGTAAATATCGCTACATCTCCCATTCCTGCCGGAACCATAATCTCATCGAACTTCTTGTGTACACCCTCACCGATAACTGCTATATCGTTCGGCTCTTTGTCCTCTGTATACGGAATTCCTACTCCGCCTGAGAGATTGATAAATTTAATCTCAACACCTGTCTTTTCTTTGAGCTCTACTGCAAGTTCAAAGAGGATGCCTGCAAGTGTAGGATAATATTCATTGCTTACTGTATTGCTTGCGAGGAATGAATGGATTCCAAAATATTTGGCTCCCATTGTTTTGAGTCTCTTAAACGCCTCTATCATCTGCTCTTTTGTCATACCGTATTTGGCATCTCCCGGGTTGTCCATAATGTCTGTTCCCATCTTGAATACTCCGCCCGGATTGTAACGGCAGCAGATTGTTTCTGGTATTCCTGCTACTTCATCAAGAAAATCTATATGTGTAATATCATCAAGATTTATATATGCACCGAGCTCTTTTGCTTTCTTATATTCAGCTGCCGGTGTAACATTTGAAGAGAACATGATATCATTATTGCTGAATCCACATGCCTCTGACATCATAAGCTCTGTAAGTGATGAGCAGTCCACTCCGCATCCTTCCTCCTGAAGAAGTTTAAGTATAAAAGGATTTGGTGTTGCCTTTACGGCAAAATACTCACGATAGCCTTTGTTCCATGAGAATGCTTTTTTAAGTCTGCGTGCATTTTCTCTGATTCCCTTCTCATCATATATATGAAAAGGTGTCGGATATGTCTTTGCAATTTCTTCAATCTGTTCTTTTGTTACAAATGGTGTCTTTTTCATGTTGCGTCGTCCTTTCTTAAAGCAGTCTCCCTGTAAATCAGACGATTCCGTTCGTGTCTGCTTTTGTATATTCAAGGTCATTTTTGTTTTAACCTGATACAATTTTTATTTTTTATAAAAGTTATACCTCACTTATGTTATCAAAAATAAAATAAGGTTTCAATACCCTAACCGGAGAAATATTTAAAACATATCACATAAACGCTCTTGACAGTACCACAAGATTTTAAATAAACCAACAGTTAATTTTCCTCACCCAAAAAAGCTTACATCCTTATCTTAGCTTTTGTCGCTTTATCGTTTCGCTTGCGTGTCTTTATCTTCTTAACAGCAAATCTCTTTCCGTCGTGTTCAATTGTCTCCGTTTCTTTTGATACTACTTCTGCACACCATGCATAATCCTCTGCTGCCATGGTTATTCCCTTTACTCCCTTGCTGGCTTTTTTGAGTTCATTTACCTGAGAGAGTGGGAAACGCAGTGATGCTTCTTTATGTGTTATGATGACCACACTGCTGTCTTCTGATATTGATTCTTCATCGGTGAGTGGGCGTACTTTTATGAGTTCATCCCCATCGTCAAGTTTTGTTGAATTTATCATTGAACGGTTTGTTTCAAATTCTACGCCTGATACAAGTTTCACAAGACCGTTTTTTGTCACAAACAAAAGCTGTGAATTAAATAAATCTTCAAATGCTATATATGTGAGTGCCTCATCGTCACCCAGTTTACACAGTGATTGTATAAGTACACCTTTATCTCTGTTTCGCCCTTTCGGTATCGCATTCATTTTTATTTGATGCATAAATCCGTTTCTGGTAAATACACATAACTTGTCTGTATTCCTTATCTGTATTTTATGTGTATATTCATTTAACGATTCTTCGGATATTCTCGAATAACTTGACTCGTCTACTGACTTGCAATAACCAAATCTGTCAATAAGCACATAAAGATTTTCTTCTTTTACTTCCTCGACATACTTTCCTGCATCAAGATTTGTAATCAGTGTGCGTCTTCCTCTGCCAAACTGTTTTTTATAATTTTTAAGTCTTGCCTTTATAACTTTGTGAAGTTCATTTATATTTCCAAGTATTCCATTGTACTCTTCTATATTTGCAAGCAGCGAATCGTTCTCCTGATGAAGTTTTAAAAGTTCCAGTCCTATCAATTTGCTGAGCGGCATTGCGAGTATCGCATCTGCCTGATTTTTTGTAAAATCAAGTTTTGCTGCCGCATTCTTAGACTTCTGTGACTTGAATTTAATATCCGTTGTCACTCCGTTTATGAGACAGTTCTTAGCCTGTTTTACCGAATCACTTCCTCGAAGTATTTCTATAATAAGATCAATTACATCTGTCGCTTTTATAAGTCCTGCTACTATCTCAAGTCTTGCTTTCGCTTTTTCCAAAAGATGCTCGTACTCTTTTGTGTAGAGTTCCTCCTGAAACTCCACAAATTCCTGTACAAGCCCTTTGAGTGTAAATGTAATCGGCTGCTTATCTTTTACGGCAAGCATATTTACGCCGTATGTATCTTCAAGTGATGTTTTTTGATAGAGTCCGTTCAAAAGATTTTCTGCGTTTCTGTCTTTTTTTACTTCTACTACTATTCTTATTCCTTCCTTTGACGATTCGTCACGCACATCATATATCTCATCAAACACTTTATCCTTTGATAATGATACAAGATTTTCAAGCAGTTTTGTTTTGTTTCCTGCTACTGTATATGGAATTTCCGTTACCACGATATTTTTTCTTCCGTTTGTGCCCGCTTCTATCTCTGCTTTTGCACGCAGCTTTATTTTTCCCTCACCTGTATCATAAATTTCAAACAAATCATCTGAATTTGTCACTGAAGCGCCCGTCGGAAAATCAGGTCCCTTTATATATTTCATAAGTCCTTTTGTAGAAATCTCAGGATTATCTATATATGCAATAACCCCGTCTATCACTTCTCCCGGATTGTGCGGCGGCATATTTGTCGCCATTCCTACCGCAATTCCTGTTGTTCCGTTTATAAGGAGATTTGGAAGTGTTGCCGGAAGTACAAGCGGCTCCTTTTCACTTTCGTCAAAGTTTGGTCCAAATGGCACAAGCCCCTTATCAAGATTTTCAAGCATTGTCATTGCCGGTTTTGAAAGTCTTGCCTCCGTATAACGCATAGCTGCCGCACCGTCACCGTCTATTGAGCCAAAATTTCCATGTCCGTCAACAAGCGGCAGTGAAAGTGAATAATCTTCCGTCATATGCACAAGCGCATCATAGATGGAACTGTCACCGTGAGGATGATACTTACCCATAGTATCACCTACTATACGTGCACTTTTTCTGTGTGGTTTATCCGGTGCAAGTCCGAGTTCATCCATAGCATAAAGTATTCTTCTCTGAACAGGCTTTAATCCATCCCTTACATCAGGAAGTGCCCTTGCAATAATAACACTCATTGCATAATCTCTATATGAATTTCTCATTTCCTCGGAGAAATCAAGCTGTATAATCGATTGTTCCTTCGTCTTCATTTTAATCCCCATTTCTTATATATCCAGATTTGCATACTGTGCTTCTTCCATTATAAACTGGCGTCTCGGAGGCACATTACTGCTCATAAGTGTTGTCGTTACATCGTCTGCATCTACACCGTCACTTATGTTTATCTGTGCAAGCAGTCTGCTCTCCGGGTCAAGTGTCGTCTCCCAGAGCTGTGATGCGTCCATCTCGCCAAGACCTTTATAACGCTGTATGCTTATTATTTTATTGTTCTTATTTTTTCTAAACTTTTCAAGTTCAAAATCATTAAATACATACTCTGATTGTTTCTTTTTCGTTTTTTTGTCAAGTGCTTCATAATCTACTTTGTAAAGTGGCGGAAGTCCTCTGTATATTTTACCTGAATAAATAAGTTCCGGCATAAAACGATAGAAAAACGTGAGCAGCAATGTGCTTATGTGTGCCCCATCAACATCGGCATCGGTAAGAATGATAATCTTATCATATCTCAATTTACTTATATCAAATTCATCACCTATACCACATCCGAACGCAGCAATCATTGATTTTATCTCATTGTTCAATAAAATCTTTTCAAGTGATGCTTTCTCTACATTCAGTATTTTTCCCCTCAGCGGCAGAACAGCCTGTGTTTTTCTGTTTCTTGCTGTCTTTACTGTACCTCCGGCTGAATCTCCCTCGACTATATATACCTCACACTCTTCAGGATTTTTCGATGTACATGCCGCCAGTTTGCTCTTTGTATCTACATCATTTAACTGCTTTAATACCGTATTTCTTGCTTTGTCACTTGCCTTTCTTGCATTGTAGCTTTTCACTGAATTGTCAAGGATTGCCTGAAGCACATTGATATTTTTGTCAAGATAACGCTGTATCTCTGTTGTCACGACCTCATCTACTGCCGTTTTTGCATCGGTATTTCCAAGTTTTGTCTTTGTCTGACCCTCAAACTGTGGGTCTGGATGCTTTATTGAAATAATTGCAACAAGTCCATTTCTTATATCTTTACCGTCAAAATTTTCATCTTTGTCTTTTAACACTCCGAGTTCTCTCGCATATTGATTCATAACTCTGGTAAGTGCCATCTTGAATCCTGTTACAAGTGTTCCTCCATCTACCACATTTATTCTGTTGCAGTATGGATTTATCTGCTCTGTAAAATTCGTCGTATATTGAAGGGCAACTTCCACTTCTATATCGCCGCTTGATCCCTCAAAATAAATCGGCTCTTTATGAAGTACATGTGCATCTCTGTTTATGTAAGATACAAAGCTTTTTATACCATGTTCTTCAAGGTATGTCTGCTCTTCTCCGTCGTTTTCATTTTTAAATATAAGCTTAAGATTTTTATTAAGGTATGCTATCTCTTTAAGTTTTTTCTTTATAACTTCTGCTTTAAAATGTATTGTCTCAAATATCTCGGCATCCGGATAAAATGTAACTTTTGTTCCTGTCGCTGATTTTGCACATTTTCCTACCGGCTCAAGCGCGCCCTTTTTCAGCTCAACTACAGGATGTCCGCCATCTCTGTACTCATCTCTGTATATAAGTCCGCCTCTTTTTACTTCAACTATCATATGCGTTGAGAGTGCATTAACAACCGATGAACCTACACCGTGCAATCCGCCTGATACTTTGTATGCAGAATTTCCAAACTTTCCTCCTGCATGAAGTATCGTATAAACCACACGCACCGTCGATACTTTTTTTGTAGGATGTATATCTACGGGAACACCTCGTCCATTATCCTCTATACATATACCCCCGTCTCCTCGCATTGTAATATGTATCTCATCACAAAATCCGGCAAGATGTTCATCTATGCTATTGTCAAGTATTTCCCATATCAGATGATGAAGTCCCCTCGAACCTGTAGAACCTATATACATTCCCGGTCTTTTTCTTACCGCTTCAAGCCCCTCAAGTATCACTATCTCTTTTCCTGTATACTCGCTCATTATATCCTGCAACCTCCTATAATTTTATACGAACAAATATTTGCCATTATAACAGAAATAAAAAAAAAATGCAAAAAAATCTGCGTGGCATGATTTATCCACACAGATTTTTTGAATCATATGTCAAAAGACTTTCTTTTATTCATCTGATTTTTCATCATCCTCTGATGCCTTTTCACTATCATCTGATGTATCTTCACTTTCCATGTCAAGTGTCACATATTCCCTGTCACCTGCTTCATCATCATTTGACGGCTCAGCGTCTTCTGCTTCATCGTCATCTTCGTCTTCATCATCAAAATCATCATCGAAATCGTCATCAAATTCTTCATCGAAGTTATCAAAGTCCTCATCTCTCTTTAAAAGGTCGATTCCGCAGAATTTTTTAAGACAGTAAACAGCACCACATGCTGCTCCCGCAATCGCTGCCACACCCGCAGCAAATTTAAAAAGTTTCTTCATAGACAAACTTACCTCCTTCTATTCTATTTGAATTTGTTTATTATCTTGTTGTAAGTTTATGAGTAATATGGAATAAATATGGGTCCAAATCTTTTGACATTGAAAGTGCTTCCTGAATATCAAAATCAACAAATTCTCCCTCTTTATATCCTACAACTCTATTGCTCTTTCCCTCACATAAAAGTTCAACAGCCATAGTACCCATTGCTGATGCAAATACTCTGTCTTTACATGTAGGGTTTCCACCACGCTGAATATGTCCAAGAATTGTCGCTCTTGTCTCAACGCCTGTTGCTACCTCAATAATCTTAGCCATTTCTGCTGAGTTTCCAACTCCCTCGGCATTTACTATAATATGATTTTTCTTGCCGAGTTTTCTTCTGTCCTGAATTTTTGAAATAATTCTCTGAATATCTCCGTGATATTTCTCAGTAGTAAGAATATATTCTGCACCACTCGCAATACCGGTCCAAAGAGCAATGTGACCTGCTGTACGTCCCATAACCTCAACGACACTACAGCGCTCATGGGATTCAGATGTATCTCTAAGTTTGTCAATAGCTTCCATAGCTGTATTTATAGCTGTATCAAATCCTATAGTATACTCTGTACAGGCTATATCAAGGTCAATGGTTCCCGGAACTCCTATCGTGTTTATTCCCTGTTCCGAAAGTCTGCTCGCTCCGTTGAACGAACCGTCACCACCGATAACTACTATACCGTCAATACCATGCTTGCGGCAGATTTCTGCTGCCTTCTGCTGATATTCTTTCTTTTTAAATTCAAGACATCTAGCAGTATAAAGGATTGTTCCTCCTGTCTGAATGATATCTGATACAGAAAGATTGTTCATATCAATGATATCTTCCTCTAAAAGGCCTGCATATCCTCTTCTGATTCCTTTAACATTAAGTCCGTTTGAAATTCCTGTACGGACAACTGCTCTTATAGCAGCGTTCATTCCCGGTGCATCTCCACCGCTTGTCAGCACACCAATAGTCTTAACAGCATTACTCATAATGTCCTCCTTAAGTATCGTAAAATAAAAACGTTAGTATAAATTTTCCGAAACAATAAGTATAGTACAATAAGTATTTTTACATAAAATTTACTATGACTTATTCTCATTTATCCAATATAATTTTACGGCAAATTTGATTATTTTTCAATACTCTTTTCACGAATTGCAAGTGCCTCTTTCGGCATAAATTTAAAGTTTTCATCTCTAACCAGTCTTCTTGCATCTACACCTCTGCTTCTTGGAAGTCTTTTTATCTGTTTTTCCTTTGCTGCATAGATACATACCATATCTTTTCCGTCATACGGAAGCAGATTTTTATATAATTCCTGCTCTTTTGAAGCAAACTCATCCAAATCCTCAAATCGTATCCACAATTCACACGGTATCATGTCGAAAGGTATTATATCCTGACATATAAGTTTTGCCGCACCGTTCTCGCTGTTTTGTGCCCTTCCCTTTACAAATACTTTTGCATCATCCTCAAGAAGCGGTTTAAGTCTCTCATAATCTCTAGGAAAAATTGTAACTTCAACTGTTCCATAAAGATCCTCAATCTGAATATATGCCATAAGTTTATTTGTTTTTTTTGTGACTTTCACTTTCTTATCCGAAAGCATGCCACCGATAACAACACTTTCTCCGTCTGCGACTTTTGCCGATGAATTATCCTCGTCTTCCGATACCATAAAATCGAGTGATGACCTTGTGCAGTTTTTATCCATCAGCTCCGTATAATCGTTTAAAGGATGTCCACTTATATATATACCCAGAACTTCCTTTTCAAATCCAAGAAGTTCCTCTTTGCCAAATTCTTCAATGTCCGGATATTTTATCTCATTTGCCTTGTCGAGTTCTTCATCGCCCATATCAAAGAGTGACATCTGTCCTGCGATTGCATCTTTTTTCTCTCTGTTTACGCTGTCAAGCATCGAGTCGTACACCATCATTTTCTGACGGCGGTTTCCCGGCATCGAATCAAGTGCTCCTGCTTTTATAAAATTCTCTATTGTATGTCTGTTTATTTCTTTTGATGTAAGACGTTTCATGAAATCATACATGGATTCAAATTTTCCTCCACGTTTTCTTTCGGCTACTATAGCCTCGATAACCGGTTCGCCTACACCTTTTATTGCCGACATTCCAAATCGTATTGCGCCACCTGCCACATGAAATCTGCTGTATCCCTCATTTACATCAGGTGGAAGAATGTCTATGCCAAGGCTTTTGCTGCTCATAATGTATGATATGACTTTTGTCGTATTGTCTTTTACGGACGTGAGAAGTGCCGCCATAAATTCAACGGGATAATAACATTTTAAGTATGCTGTCTGATAAGATACTACCGCATACGCCGCCGCATGTGATTTGTTGAAAGCATATTTTGCAAAATCAATCATCTCATCATAGATTTTATTTGCAACAGCTTCATCTATTCCGTTTGCTACGCATCCCTTTACTCCCTCAGCTTCATTTCCATAAACAAAGTTTTTACGCTCTGCCTCCATGACTTTTGTTTTCTTTTTAGCCATGGCACGGCGTACAAGGTCACTTCGTCCAAAACTGTATCCGGCAAGGTTTCTTACTATCTGCATTACCTGCTCCTGATATACAATACAGCCATATGTAGGTGCAAGTATCGGTTCAAGCTGCGGGCAGTCGTAAACTATACTGTCTCTGTTGTTCTTTCCTGCTATATATTTGGGAATAAAGTCCATAGGTCCCGGACGGTAGAGTGAAATTCCGGCAATAACATCTTCCATGTTCTGAGGCTTTAATTCTTTCATGAACTGTCTCATGCCGGGACTTTCAAGCTGAAATACTCCCTCTGTCTTTCCTGTTCCTATCATTTCAAACACTTTTTTATCGTCATAATCAATATCCATCATGGTATCATCGGCAAGCCCTGCCATGTGTGCCGCATTCTGTATAACGGTAAGTGTTCTAAGTCCAAGGAAATCCATCTTTAACAGACCAAGTTCCTCAAGTGTTGTCATCGTGTACTGCGTTGTTATCGTTCCGTCAGAAGCTCTCGAAAGCGGCACATATTCATCTACCGCCTCAGGGCTTATCAAAACCCCTGCCGCATGCATTGATGTATGACGTGGAAGTCCTTCGAGACGCATTGACATATCAATAAGATTTTCCGCCTGCTCATCACTGTCATAAAGTGCTTTTAATTCAGGATTTTCCTTCAATGCCTTTTCTATTGTAATTCCAAGTTCCATAGGAATCGCTTTTGCAACCATATCCACAAAACTGAGTGGCAGATCAAGTGCTCTTCCGACATCTCTTATTGCATTTCGTGCTGCCATAGTTCCGAATGTTACAATCTGAACCACATGATTTCTTCCATATTTATCCATTACATATTTTATGACCTCAGGACGTCTTTCATAACAGAAATCTATATCTATATCAGGCATTGTCACTCGTTCAGGGTTCAAAAATCTTTCAAAGAGAAGGTCATACCTTAACGGGTCTATATTTGTAATCCCAAGCGTATACGACACAACACTTCCGGCTGCCGAACCTCGTCCCGGTCCGACGCTTATGCCATTGTCCCTCGCATATTTAATAAAGTCCCATACAATAAGGAAATAATCAACAAATCCCATGGTATGAATTGTCTCAAGCTCATATTCAAGCCTTTCCTTAAGTGACTTGTCAGGCTTGCCATATCTTCTTATAAGTCCCTCATTACAAAGCTTGTTCAGATATTCCCATGCCGTATATCCGTCAGGCACATCATAATGCGGCAGTTTATAGTTGCCAAACTCAATCTCAACATGACATCTGTCTGCAACTTTTTCCGTATTTTCCAATGCTTCCAGTGCATACGGAAAAAGATTTTTCATCTCATCTTCCGATTTGAGATAATACTGACCCCCGTCATATCTCATTCTGTCCTCATCGGTAACTTTTTTCTGTGTCTGGATACAAAGCAAAATATCGTGTGCCTTGGCATCATCAGCCATTATGTAATGTACATCGTTTGTCGCAACAAGTTCAATTCCAGTCTCCTGGCTCATTCTGAGCAGTCCCTGATTTACAGTTGTCTGGTCTGATATTCCGTGATCCTGAAGTTCAAGAAAAAAATTATTTTCTCCGAATATATCTCTCAGTCTTAGAGCTTCTTTTTTTGCTTCGTCATAAAATCCCTGTCTGAGATTCGTTGCCACAATTCCGGCAAGACATGCACTAAGCGCAATAATTCCTTCATGAAACTGCTCAAGTACTTCATAATCTACTCTCGGTTTGTAGTAAAAGCCTTCCGTAAATCCTCTTGAAACAATCTTCATAAGATTTGCGTAACCCTTATCATTTTCCGCAAGCAGAACAAGATGGTTATATCTTCCTTCACCCTTTTCATTTTTCTTATCAAACCTTGACCCCGGTGCCACATACACTTCACAGCCTATTACAGGATTTATATCCGCCGCCTTACATGCTCTATAAAAGTCTATGACACCGTACATATTTCCATGGTCTGTAATCGCAAGATTTTTCATTCCAAGTTCTTTTGCTCTGTTTACAATCTCATTTATCTTGCATGAACCGTCCAACAAAGAATACTGTGTATGGACATGAAGATGTGTAAAACTCATATACACCGGCCTCCTCTTCTTTAAATGCAGCTACATAATAACGAAACTGTTATAATTTATAATTAAATAGTTTTTCAAAAAACAAAAAGCAGACTGCATCATATAATGTAACCGTCTGCTTTCATTTTTTATTTCAGGCAATATCTATCTATGCATTGGCTGTGCTTAAATACTTTACAATATCATCCATAGCTGTCTGTTCGTCATCTCCATTTGCTGAAACTACAACTTCCTCACCTGCTGTAAGTCCAAGTGTCATCATACCCATGATACTTTTTGCGTTTACTTTTCTGTCATCACACTCAACATAGATGCTGCTGTTGTACTGGCTTGCAACCTGAACTAATACTGCTACAGGTCTTGCCTCCAACCCATTCTGAAGCTGAATTTGAATTTTTTTTGTAATCATGTTGTTCCTCCTTTTGTCAGACATCGGATTCAGTCTCTCAACTGATACCCTCTTTTTCCTGTCTGAGCTCATTTGCAATATTGCTTAGTTTTTTCAAACGATGGTTAACACCGGATTTGCTTATGGGATTGTCTAACATTTTCCCAAGCTCCTGCAGTGAACTGTCAGGATACTCAAGTCTTAGTTCGGCAATCTCTCTCAATCCGTCTGATAACGTACCAAACCCCATATTACATTGAATATACTTAATATCTTCTATCTGCCTGGCGGCAGTATTTACTATCTTTGTTATATTTGCTGTCTCACAATTCACCTGTCTGTTTACGGAATTCCGCACTTCTTTGACAATACGGACATTTTCAAATTCCATAAGTGCCATATGCGCCCCTATGACATTTAAAAAATCGACTATCTGCGCTCCTTCTTTTATATAAACAACCTGATATTTTTTTCTCTCAACAATTTTTGCATCAATGTCAAAAGCACTCATTTCCTCTTTTAACTGCTCTGCAAGTTTTGCTGAAAGAACAGCTATTTCAAGATGATATCCCTTTTCAGGATTCGTCACCGAACCAGCTACCATAAATGCTCCTCGAAGGAATGCCCGCTTGCAGCACATATTTTGTACTATAAGCTTATTTACCGTTCCAAAATCCCCCCATTGATTTTCATCACTCAACAGTTTTATGGTCTTTAACACTTCTATTACAAGTGCGCTGTCTTTTATACATATAAAATAATTTTTTGACTGAACCTGAAGATTATGTGTTCGTATCATTACCTCAGGTGAAGTATCAAACATACACTTTAATAACATATAAGATTTCTTTGCAACTGTCAAGTTCTCTGTTCGCATTTCAATATAATTATCATTTTTAAAATCTTTTTTTATATGTCCCGTAAGTGCAAATATTATCGCAAACTGGGCTATCTGGCAATGTCTTCCCCTGTCTGTCTGTTTTCCTATTTCTTCTTTTACATCACTTGCAAACGACATGTGCTACTCTCCCTTTATTTTTGCATCCTTCTCAATATCTCTATGTTCTGTTTTCAGACTGTACGGAAGTTCCTGCATATGTTTTGCCAATGCATTTGCCAATGAAACGGAGCGATGTTTTCCGCCTGTACACCCTATTCCTATGACAAGCTGATTTTTCCCTTCTGTTATATAATTAGGTATAAGGAATTTCACCATATCAAACAACTTTTCGTCAAACTGCTTTGCCTGTTCTGATTTCATGACATAATCAAACACCTCAAAATCATTGCCTGTTTTCTTTTTTAGTTCCGGTATATAGTATGGATTGGGCAGAAATCTTACATCAAACACAAGGTCACAGTCTGCCGGTATTCCGTATTTAAAACCAAATGATAATATCGTAACAAAAAAGTTCTGATACTCTTCATTTTTGAGAAATATTTTATCTATTTCCTGTTTTAATTCGCGTACAAGCATATGACTTGTGTCCATTATATAATCTGCACGTTTCTTTATAAATTGAAGTTCTTCTCTCTCCGCTTCTATTGCTTTATCAACCCTGCCCTGAAGTGCAAGCGGATGATTTCGTCTCGTCTCCTTGTATCTCTTAACCAAAACATTGCTGTCCGCATCAAGAAAAAGTACTTCATACTTATAACCTTCATTTTTCATCTCGTCGAGAATTTTATCAAGATATGAGAGTCCCTCAAGATTTCTTATGTCTATACCAAGTGCAAGCTTATCAATACTGTCAGTTTCACATATAAACATTTTTGTAAGTTTTGGTATAAGTTTTACTGGCAGGTTATCAACACAAAAATATCCGATATCTTCAAGCATTTTAAGCACCGAACTTTTTCCGGCTCCTGACATTCCCGTAACTATTACAAAACGCATATCCATCCTCATTTCTCCTGCCTTTTTATCAGGCTTTTAATTCCAACCAAGTTTTCTTACTTCCATTTCAAGAGTAACACCAAATTGTTTCTCAACCTCTTCTCTTACATGGTTTATCACGGCTTTTGCTTCTTCACATGTTCCGCCGCCCATATTTACCACAAAACCACAGTGTTTTTCAGATACCATGACATTTCCGACTCTGTAACCGCGCAGGCCTGCATCATCTATAAGTTTTCCGGCAAAATATCCCTCCGGTCTTTTAAATGTACTTCCGGCACTTGCATACTCTAACGGCTGTTTATCACGCCTTCTCTGCGAAAAATCTTTCATTTTGTCAAGTATTTCACTTTTATTTCCTTTTTTCAATGCAAATTCTGCCGACAATACAATCATTTTTTCTTTTTGTATAATGCTGCTTCTATATGAAAGTTCGAGTTCATCCCTTGTAAGTTTTACAACTGTGCCATCACTCATAAGCACATCGGCACTTACTATGATATCCTTTATCTCCCCTCCGTATGCTCCGGCATTCATAGATACCGCTCCGCCGACTGTCCCTGGGATTCCTCCTGCAAATTCAAAACCTGTAAGCGAACTTTCCGATGCAAGTACAGCTGCCCTTGAGAGCATTACACCCGCCTCTGCATATATATAAGTTTCGTCACCGTCTTCTCTTTCTATATTTAAATTCTTAAGATTCTCAGTAGATACAACTACACCGTCATATCCTTCATCTGCTGCCAAAATATTACTTCCATTTCCAAGTATAAAATAATCACATTTTTCATTTTTAAGTAATTCTATTGTTTTTATTATCTTTTCTATATTATCAGGACTGACAAATACTTTTGCCGGACCTCCTATTCTGAATGTAGTATGTCTGCTCATAGGTTCCGACTCTGCTACCTGTTTTTCTCCATTTATATCGATAAGTTTTTTTACAATTTCAGATACGACCATATCGTCCTCCATTCTTTTATTTACCCCATATATTTATATCACAATGGTTATGAATGTTGCAAGCTTTACATTTTGGGGCTGATTTTATGACGCAGGGATTGATATAGTTTTATATAGTTTTATATAGATTTTTAAATTTTTTTTAAAAAGTACTTGATTTTTTCTTTTAGATAGGTTATAGTATAACTCGTTGGTGCGAAAGCATCACTCAAATATGTGCGCGTAGCTCAGCTGGATAGAGCGTCTGACTACGGATCAGAAGGCCGGGAGTTCGAATCTTCTCGCGCACGTTTGATTATCCTCGTATTATGAATTGTCATGATATGGGGATTTTTGTTTTTATCTTTTTATTTATGGTTTTATTTATGGAATGAGGTTTATATGTTTAAAACTTTGATTAAAGAGCTGTCTACTACTCAGATTATCGCCCTTGGTTTTTTAGGTACAATTTTCATAGGTGCTTTTATTCTATGTCTGCCTTTTTGTTCTTCCAATGGCACTTTTACTCCTTTCATCGATGCGTTATTTACTTCAACTACCTCTGTCTGCGTGACAGGTCTTGTTGTTGTCAATACAGCCTCTCACTGGAGTTTGTTTGGAAAAATCATAATTCTTATACTTATACAGCTTGGCGGTCTTGGTATTGTATCTTTCGTCACCGGTATTATGATGATTGCCGGAAGCCGTATTACTCTAAGTGACCGTCTTCTTTTGGAAGATGCACTGAATCTCAGCACACTTAAAGGATTGGTGCGCTTTTTGAAATTTATTTTTAAAGGAACATTTATAATAGAAATAACCGGCGCAATATGTTACAGTTTTGTTTTTATTCCGGATTATGGGCTGATAAAAGGATTGTGGTTTTCTCTGTTCCATTCGGTGTCTGCTTTTTGTAATGCAGGTATTGACCTGCTTGGCGAAAACAGCCTTGAAATATATGCTTCAAATGTATGGATCAATCTGATTACAATGTTTTTAATTATCTCCGGCGGAATAGGTTTTATAGTATGGAAAGATATTATGGACGGTTTTAAAAATCATTTTATAAAAGGATTTTCTTTTAAAAAATGTTTGCAAAAACTCAGGCTTCATACAAAAATAACACTTGTCACTACTGCTATTTTAATTTTTGGCGGTGCATTGCTTATATTTCTTATTGAATATACAAATTCAGATACAATTGGTAATATGAGTTTTTCAGGTAAGATAATCGCCAGTTTCTTCCAGTCTGTTACACTTAGAACTGCCGGTTTTGCTACTTTTTCACAATCAGGATTGAGACACGGTACCGTCCTTTTATGTTATTTTCTTATGATTATCGGCGGTTCCTCAATAGGTACGGCAGGCGGAATAAAAACAACAACCGCAGCCACCTTATTTTTAAGTACACGGGCAATTGTAAAAAATAAAAACCACCTTGTTGTATTCAGAAAAAATATACCGCACCAAACTGTCACTAAAGCTCTCGCAATAACAATGGTCAGTATATCTTTTCTGTTGCTGGCATCCTTTAGCCTTTACCAGGCTGAAGGTGGTTCAATGGTCGATGTTGTCTACGAGACAACAAGTGCAATCGGAACTGTGGGACTGACAAGAGATTTCACTCCAAAACTTCATCTTTTAGGAAAACTTATTATAATCATATGTATGTACCTCGGTCGTATAGGCCCGATTTCAATGGTTATCTTCTTTAATAATGACCACAGGAAAGAACTTGTATCTTTCCCTCACGAAGACATTACTGTTGGCTGATAAATTTAATTCACACAGCTTTTTGTGTTACAAAGAATTTGAGTCTGTGCGCACCTGACTCAAATCTTTTATATTCAGAAAATGTGCGCAGAAATGAGGATTGTATGGATAATTCATTTGCTGTTATAGGACTTGGAAAATTTGGCAGAAGTGTTGCAATAGAACTCACAAATACCGGTGCTGACGTTCTCGCCATTGATATTGATAAGGAACGTGTTCATTCCGTTGCTGATTTTGTAACATGTGCCGTTGCCGTCGATGTAAGAGATACAGAGGCTATGGATACTCTTGGTCTTTCAAATATGGATGCCGTTGTTATAGCTATCACTGGAAAACTTGATATAAGTATTCTCGCCACAATTTATGCTAAAGATGCAGGTGTTGGTACTGTTGTCTGCAAAGCACAGGATGAAACTCACAAAAAAATCCTTGAAAAACTTGGTGCAGACCAGACAATAATGCCTGAACACGAAACCGGAATACGTCTGGCAAGGAAACTTTCTAACAGACGTGTTATAAATTTTATGGAAATATCAGATAAATTAAAAATGGTCGAAATTGATGTAAAAAATAACTGGGTTGACAAGACACTCAGAGAACTTGACCTTCGCAACAAAGAAAACTTGAATGTGATAGCAATCAGAAAAGATACTTCATCAGAATATGAAGTAAATCCATCTCCCGATATAAAACTCACAAACAATATGACCATGCTTATCACCTGCGATGTTAAAGACCTTGATAAACTTGTGTAATTTTTATTTTGAGCGAAAAAAAATGCCACAGAACAACGATAAAATCGTGATACTCTGTGGCATTTTTTAACAGTGACTATTTTTTATTTTGTATTGTCAGATAAGTGATTCATAAAGCTTTGTAATATCTTCTACACTTGTCTCTTTTGGATTTCCCGGACGGCATGCATCATCATATGCTGACTGTGCAAGGAATGGAATATCCTCTCTCTTTACGATTTCTTTAAGGTCATCAGGTATTCCAACATCTTTTGAAAGCTGTTTTACGGCATCTACTGCTGCCTTTCTGTATTCTTCCTGTGACATGTTTTCTGTTCCTTCAACTCCCATTGCTTTTGCTATATCACGATACTTTTCCCCTGTAGCTTCTGCATTATATTCCATAACCGTAGGAAGTATGATTGCATTTGCAATGCCGTGTGGTGTATCATAAAGTGCTCCAAGAGGATGTGCCATACTATGTACTATACCAAGACCTACATTTGAAAATCCCATACCTGCAACATACTGTCCAAGTGCCATGCCTTCTCTGCCTTCAGGTGTATTGTCAACTGCTCCTCTGAGTGAACGTGAGATTATCTCAATTGCCTTTAAGTGGAACATGTCTGAAAGTTCCCACGCACCTGCCGTAATATAACCTTCTATCGCATGTGTAAGTGCGTCCATACCTGTTGCTGCTGTAAGACCTTTTGGCATAGATGACATCATATCAGGGTCTACAAATGCCACAACCGGAATATCTTTAGGGTCTACACAAACCATTTTTCTGTTTTTCTGCGCATCTGTTATAACGTAATTGATGGTAACCTCTGCTGCTGTTCCTGCTGTTGTAGGTACAGCAAGGATAGGCACTGATTTATTCTTTGTCTCAGCAACTCCCTCAAGACTTACAACATCTGCAAAATCAGGATTGTTGATAATAATTCCTATTGCTTTGGCAGTATCCATAGAAGAACCGCCACCGATTGCTATAAGATAATCTGCTCCTGATTTTTTGAAAGTTTCTACACCTGTCTGAACATTTTCAATAGTAGGATTTGGCTTAATATTTGAATAAAGTTCGTAGTCAAGGCTGTCCTTTTCAAGAACATCCAAAACTTTCTTTGTAACACCAAATTTCACAAGGTCAGGGTCTGAACATACAAAAGCTTTCTTGTAACCTCTCTGTTTAACCTCTGTAGCAATCTCTGCAACAGCTCCTGCTCCGTGATAAGATGTTTCATTTAAGATAAAACGATTTGCCATAATTTATCTACCTCCTATATAATTGTATTTTTGATGCCACGGATTGCTCCATTGTATCATATAATAACATTATTTTTGTACATAACTGCCAATTATTTTTGCACAATCAACATTTTTATATATACATTATACAAATCATATCAGGATAAATCAATATAAATTTATGGTTGTAGTTATAATTTCTTTTAATCGTATTCCTAAATTAAAATACCGTTGCAAAGTACAAGTCCGAATACTGCAGATATGAGAATAAGCACTCCGTTACCTGCCTTAACCTTTAACATAAGAACAAGATTTACTATATAAATAATAAATGTAATTACAAGTGTTATTGCTACTTTGCCGCCTATGGCAAGTCCTGTTGCAATGTTCTGATATATCATTGACACCATGACATTTAATAAAAGTCCGGCTATTATAGGTCTAATCCATCTTCCTATAAGTCTGAATACTGCTATTCCCTCAAATTTTTCATATAAATAATAAATTATACAAAATACAACCCCCGATGCAGCCACACTGCACGCAAATCCGGCAAGTGCAACCCCGAAACCTTCAAGTATGCTGTTATTTATATCGTATCCGATGAAATATCCTATTCCGGCAAGTGTTTTACATAAAATCGAACCCGGCAATACATTAACTATTGATACAAGCTGGCTGTAAAACTCACTTTCCCTTATCATTCCAGTACTTACAAACATACCGTCAGCTACAGACAAATATGCATCTCCGCCTCCGAATGATATGATTGATGAAGCAAATCCTCTCAAAAGATAAAGCCATGTATCTTTTGTTATTATTACCGCCGGTATCGAAAGGATAAGCAAAAACAGGAACCATGTAACCATTTCTTTTGTGAATTTCGCAGTTGTAAGTTTATTGCCTGATTTTAAAATTTCCTCTTCAGGTCTTTTTCCTTTGCTCATACCATATCTTGTACAGATGCAAAGTCCACGGATTGCAAGTACAAACATTAACACCTTTAATCCTGTTTCAAGATACGTATTCTGGATAATCCCTGCTTTTCCCACACAAAGTACATATAATATAATTATTATTCCTGATACTAGCGTATTTTTAATATTAAATCTGCAATGTGTATAAAAAATCCCAAAGAAGGCTATTCCCAGAACCTGAACTGTTGACAGACCAAATATCGGCGAAGCTTTTATACCGAGTATACTGTAAACCGATTTTCCGCATGATAATAAAAATACAGCTATCATTATCACAAATGCACGCTGAAACCTCTTTGTGCTCTCTTTTTTGGCTTCCTGCATGCTTTTTACGGCATACTGTGTAAGAAGGCAGCTTATAAACGCAGTAAGTCCGATAGACAGACATTCTATCTGTACAAAAAGCTGTTCATCAACTTTTGACAATACAGACAACATAAGTACAGTCATAAGCACTCCCGGAAAAGCCATAAGAAATGCAGCAAGTGCCATTCCTCTTGCACCATACGCGCGCTTTCCAAGACCTGTCGCAATCTCTACAGGAAGTGCTCCCGGAGTGATACTGGCGACAATAACATCCTTATCATATTCACTTTTTTCAACTATTTTCTGGTCTTCTACAACTTCTCTCTCTATAACAGGTATAAGAGCTGTTCCTCCACCGAAACCAACAACACCTATTTTAAAAATCGAAGCCATCAGTTTAAATTCTTTTTGTATATTTGCCTTCATATTTTAAATTCCTATCTTTTTTCTATATCATATAGGATTACTATGAATAAAGCAACCCTACTCAAGAAAAAAGTTGATTTATATTACAAAATCAAATACTTTTATTTAATTTCATTACAATATTAGATACATCATATTTAGTAAAATCTGACAAAGACAGTATACAGAATTTTTATTGCTATATACTGTCCTTTGTCTATAAGTGTTTCTTTAATTCCGAATATATATAATCAGCTGTCTCTTCTATTGTTCTGCCTGTAGTATCTGCTTCAATATCAGGTGCTTCAGGTGCCTCATAAGGACTTGAAATTCCTGAAAAATCTGCTATTTTTCCGGCTCTCGCCTTTTTGTAAAGTCCTTTTACATCTCTTCTTTCGCACTCTTCTATAGGTGTGCTTATATAAACTTCAATAAAACTGTCCTCACCTATTATTTTTTTTGCATTCCTTCTATCCTTTCTAAAAGGAGAAATAAATGATGTAAGTACAATAACTCCCGCATCATTCATCAGTTTAGATACTTCAGCTATACGTCTTATGTTTTCAACCCTGTCTTCCTCGCTGAATCCAAGATTTTTATTTAATCCCATTCTAACATTATCACCATCAAGAACCATAGTCTTTTTTCCGTAAACAAACAATCTTTTTTCCAATTCATTTACTATTGTAGACTTGCCGGCTCCTGATAACCCCGTAAGCCATATTGTTTTAGGCTGCTGCCCCATTTTTTCGGCACGAACCTCTCTTGTTATGTCCATATTATGCCATGTAAGATTATTTTCCGACTTTGCTGTTGTATTTTTTGATTTTGGTAACTGCTCCATATTTTCCTCCATATTTTGCCAGGTTGTCTGAAATTTATCCCTCCCTAATGTAGTACAACTAAAATTAAATCTTTAATATATTCATTATACTAAAACGCTTGATTTTGCATCAATCATAAATATTAGATGCCACGGATTGCTCCACTATATTACTTTATAATACGAATCTCATTTTTTAATTTATGAACCTCATCATCATATTCAACATATACATGATATTCATCTTTCTCAAAATCGTTTAAAGGAATTGCAAATCCCTCTTTTTTATTCACAAATTTTACATTTTCCATATCTTTGACATATGAATGCTTCTCTCCGATAAAATATATTTTATCTACCGTTCCCGGTCTCATATTACACAAAAACAAATCATCACATATTCTGCCGCTCCCAAAGAAATATCCGTCTGTCTTATTTTCAGACAGTGCCGGCATAATGCCTTCAAACTTTTCTAAAGGATTAAGTTTTCCTAAAATCGCATTGTCATTTTTCTCCATTGATACACAATAATCTTTTATATCCGGTGCAAACGGCCATGCATTAGAAAAAACTTTTTTGATACCTGCACCGTGCAGTTTTTCTCCTGTTGCTGCATCTATCTCTTGGATTATACCTCTAACACCCCCTGTTTGTGTTCTCAGATAGCCTTGAGCGACCAAAAGATACTTTTCATCTTGTGAATGAAGCACTCTTGAAAATCTTATTGAACTTGGTACCTCAATACATTTTTCAACTTTTAATGACATGTCATTCTCGTCTATGTCTATTATTTTGACCAATGAATTTTTTACAGACCGCTTTCCTCCGGGTACAATCACTTTCCCATCAATTTTGACAACATTTCTTATATCAAACAATACTGCTTTCTGTTTCCCGTTATTGTCCTCCATAAGAGATGTATATTCAGGCAACGAACATATTGGTATCTTTGCGCTCTTCTCATCATTCACAGATATATCCTTTAGTACATATTTTTCTGCTTTACTGTCTTTCCATACCTGCTGCGGTGCTATAATCCACTCAATCTTTTGTTCATTCCAGTCAATATTTATAACAGAATTCAATCTCTTTGCAGTTATGAGAAGCTTGCCACTATTATACTCAATATACGATGTATCAATCCAATTATCGTACTGCCTGTATTCTTCTCCTATAATGGCATGTATGTCACAATATTTTACAAGCTCCCCCGTATTTAAATTTAATTCTGCTATTCTGTCTGAAAGATGTTCATCATCAGATGACGTTATAAAGAAAAGTGACTCTCCATGCTGGGCTATGGCTCTTCCTATTTTGTGTTCAAGAAGATATGTCTTATAAACCCTTCCCATATAATCTATCTCATGATATCTGCATGGTGTAACTTTTCCATACTTATCAACTCTGTTCGCCGTCTTATCTACAAGAAGAAAATGCCCATTTGCAAGAGGAATCATACCTAATCTTCCCGTTTTTATCTGAAGCGAATATCTTACATCACCATGCCCGTCAATTGCTACAGGACTTCCTATGGCAGTATTTAACAGTATAAATCCAAAATGTGACATTTTCATGTCGTTGTCAGATACCATCTTTCTTATGTTTTCCTGAATCGGAGACACATATATCTGTAACATTCTGTGCTTGACAACTTCACCATTTTTATCAACAAGTTTAAGGTCTATCTTATTATTTCTTCCTCCATAAAGTCCAAGTATAGGAACTCTGTGTCTTGTAGTAAATCCTGTCTCACCCGTAAAATCACAATCAGGTGTATCACCGAGAACTCTGTACACAACTTTATACTCTTTTGAAGAATTAAACAAAATAAGTGCTGTCTGCTTTGCGACACCATATGGATCAGGTATCACAAGCATATATTTGAATGTGTAAAGATGTCTGTCCAATATCTTTTCAAATGCATAATCCCTTACCTGTGCCTGAAAACTTTTCTGCATTTCCTTTTTGAACGGCGACATTACCCTCTTTTCTTTTCTTTCAAATACCTCTGTCTCGTACATCCTGTCCAATTTGTTAAGGTCACTTACACTGTAAGTCATCTTTCCGCCATTCTTTACTTCAACAAATAATTTTTTCATATTTATTAGCCTTTCAGTTTCATTGTAAGCTGAATCCTCTTTTTCTCAAGATCAACACTCATAACTTTAACATCAACTATATCTCCTACACTTACTACATCAAGCGGATGCTTTACAAATTTACTGTCAGAAAGTTCAGATATATGAACAAGTCCGTCCTGGTGAACTCCTATATCCACAAATGCACCAAAATCAATAACATTTCTTACCGTTCCTTTTAATATCATTCCCGGTTTTAAATCTTTCATTTCAAGCACATCTGTACGAAGTATAGGTTTTGGCATCTCATCACGCGGATCTCTTCCCGGCTTCTCAAGCTCCTTTACGATGTCTGAAAGTGTTATTTCTCCTATGCCAAGTTCCTCTGCCATTTTAGCTTTATCTTTTATGCGGTACTCAATGCTGTTTTTAACATTTTTTCCTGACGTTGATGAATTACTCTTTTTGTTATTTGATTTATCTTCATCTTCATTAAATTCAATGCCGTCACCATCACCTAAAGCCTTCATAAGTGCAGCTCCAAATGCTGAATTTTTCTTTTTAATGACAAAGTCTTTTTTCTTTTTCTTCTTTTCAGGATTGGCTGTTTCTGACTTCTTTATCTTATCATTTGTCTTTGCGGCTTCTGCCTGTATCTCCTTTAATTCATCCTGGGAAATTCCCAATTTTTCCAAAAGTGCCTCCGCTGCCTCATATGACTCAGGGTGAACGCTTGTCGCATCAAGAGGATTATCTCCTCCCTCTATTCTTAAAAATCCCGCACATTGAAGAAATGCCTTCGGTCCAAGCTTTGCTACTTTTAGAAGCTGTTTTCTGTTTGTAAATTTACCATTTTCCTCTCTGTAAATTACAATATTTTTTGCTATAGTTTTGCTTATTCCTGAAATATATTCAAGAAGCGATGCGGATGCGGTATTTATATCCACTCCGACTCTGTTTACACAGTCCTCTACTACTCCCGTAAGTGTTTCTTCAAGCTTTTTTTGGTTCATGTCATGCTGGTACTGACCTACACCGATTGATTTTGGGTCAATCTTTACAAGTTCTGCAAGTGGGTCTTGAAGCCTTCTTGCTATCGATGCGGCACTTCTCTCTCCAACATTCAAATCCGGAAATTCCTCTGTCGCAAGTTTGCTTGCTGAATATACCGACGCTCCTGCTTCATTTACAATAATATACTGAACAGGCTTTTTGATTTCCTTTAACATATCGGCAATTATAAGCTCGGATTCCCTCGATGCTGTTCCGTTTCCTACTGATATAAGCGAAATATCATATTTATCAATAAGTTTTTTTACGGCAGCCTTTGTTTCTTCTATCTTATTTTGCGGCTCCGTCGGAAATACTACAGTGGTATCAAGCACTTTTCCCGTACTGTCAACTACTGCAAGTTTACATCCTGTTCTGAATGCCGGGTCCCAGCCAAGTACGTTTCTTCCCTGAATAGGTGGCTGCATAAGAAGCTGCTCGAGATTTTTACCAAATACCTTTATCGCTCCGTCCTCTGCCTTTTCAGTAAGTTCATTTCTTATCTCACGCTCTATCGCAGGTGCTATAAGTCTCTTATAACTGTCCTCTATTGTCTCTGAAAGAATTTCGTTTGTATTCGGATTGTCATTTGTGAGCACCTTTTTCTTCAGATAGCCTATAATTCTTTCTTCCGGTGCCTCAATCTTTACCGTTAGGAATTTTTCTTTTTCTCCTCTGTTTATTGCAAGAATTCTGTGTCCGACAATCTTGTCAAGTTTCTCCTGAAACTCATAATACATCTCGTAAACCGACTTTGCTTTCTCGTCTTTAGCATTTGAAATAAGAAAACCTTCCTGCATTGTTATGTTTCTTATGTACATACGATAATCTGCATTATCGGAAATAATCTCAGCTATTATGTCTTTTGCTCCCGATACAGCATCTTCTGCGGAATTGACTTCCTTTTCCTCTGATATGTAATCTCCGGCTATATTTTCTATAGGTTCTGTAGTTGTCTGCTCAAGGATAATATCTGCAAGCGGTTCAAGACCTTTTTCTTTGGCAATTGTTGCTCTTGTTCTTCTCTTTGGCCTGTATGGTCTGTAAAGGTCATCTACAACAACCTGTGTCTGTGCCTGCTCTATCTGGGCTTTAAGTTCCTCTGTAAGTTTTCCCTGCTCCTCAATACTTGCTATAACCTGTGCTTTCTTTTCTTCAAGGTTTCTAAGGTATGTAAGTCTCTCATTAAGATTTCTAAGCTGCTCATCATCAAGCGAACCATGTGCTTCTTTTCTGTATCTCGCAATAAAAGGAATTGTGTTCCCCTCATCTATAAGTTTTATTACAGCTTCAACCTGCCACTTTTTTATTTCCAATTCCTCGGCAATCTTTGCCGCAATATCAAGTCTGCTTTCCATGTTACTCTCCATTCATTCAAAAAAAACAACAATAGACGGCTATAAAATAGCCGCCCACTGTCAATTTATAAGTAGTGTTATACTACAACGATTTAATTTTTCCGCGCCAACTATTTTTATGTTTCACTATGCATCAAAACGAATCTTATTTATAACATTTCCCATCTCTTTTGCCGCATTTTCATATACTGCTTCAGTGATATCTTTTGTTACAAAACCTGTTTCGTCTGCATAACCTGCATCCACAAACTCAACTTCGCCAAATAATTCCTTGATTTTTGCTTCATTATCAGCTTTGTTTCCTAATACTCTTACAAAGAATTTTGATACTACTTCGTCCATTGGCATAAGCTCAAGTTTATCAGCAGACCAAATTACATTTATATTATTTTCAAGATTTTTTGACGCTTCCATGATGTCAGAAACAACCGCACTTGCTGTTGCAAGCTTTCCTGCTCCCTGACCATAAAACATTACATCACCAACCATGTTTCCTTTTACAAGTATGGCGTTAAATACACCGTCTACGCTGTAAAGAGGATGGTCATGTGTGATAAGCTTAGGTGCTACCATTGCACTTACCTTGTCACCTGCTAATTTGCTTGAACCAAAAATCTTTACTTTCGCTTTGAGCTTTGATGCGTAATTTATATCTCTGTCTGTTATCTTTGTGATACCCTCTGTATAAATATCTTCAAAGTCAAGCTGTTTGCCATATGCAAGTGATGTGAGGATTGCAATTTTACGGCATGCGTCATATCCCTCTACATCTGCAGTAGGGTCTGCTTCCGCATAACCTTTTGCCTGTGCATCTTTAAGTACCGAGTCAAAATCAGAACCGTTTTCTGTCATCTCAGTAAGAATAAAGTTTGTAGTACCGTTTAATATACCCGAAATTTCCTCTATCTCATCAGGAGCTAATGATGTCTGAAGTGGTCTTATTATAGGAATACCGCCGCCAACGCTCGCTTCAAATAAAAAGTTTACATTTTTGTCTCTGGCAATCTGTAAAAGTTCAGTACCAAATGCAGCAACAAGTGCTTTGTTTGATGTTACAACATTTTTTCCTTTGAGAAGACTTGCTTTTACAAATTCATATGCCGGATGAAGTCCTCCCATTGTCTCAACAACTATCTTTACTTCATCATCATTTTCAAGTATTGAAAAGTCATGTACAACATAATTTTCTGCTGGGTCTCCCGGAAAATCTCTAAGGTCAAGTACATATTTTACTTCTATATCCTGACCTGCTCTTTTTGTTATAATATCACTGTTTTTGTTTAATATCTCAAAAACACCTGAACCTACTGTACCATATCCTAATATTCCTACTTTTACCATCTCTTCCTCCATTCCTCTCTTACTTTTCTTTGTCTGCTGATGTAATCCATGCAAGATATGCATTTATAAACGGATCTATGTTTCCGTCTAAAACACCTGTAACATTACTTACTTCCTGACCTGTTCTATTATCCTTAACCATAGTATACGGCTGCATAACATATGAACGAATCTGGCTCCCCCATCCATTATCCTTGACTTCTCCACGGATACCGCTTGCTTTTTCAAGCTGCTCCTGCTGTTTAAGCATATAGAGTTTTGCTTTGAGCATCTGCATGGCTTTATCTTTATTCATATGCTGCGATCGCTCATTCTGACACTGTACCACTATTCCTGTCGGGAAATGTGTGATACGGATTGCCGATGATGTCTTGTTTATGTGCTGTCCTCCTGCACCGCTTGAACGATATGTATCAATTCGGATATCATCATCTGCTATCTCAACGTCAAGGTCTTCCTCTATATCCGGCATAACATCACATGATACAAATGAAGTCTGCCTTTTTCCTGCCGCATTGAACGGTGAAATTCTTACAAGTCTGTGAACACCATGTTCTGATTTCAGATAACCGTATGCATTTTCACCATCTATCTGCAATGTAACTGATTTGTAGCCTGCCTCGTCACCGTCAAGAAAATCTATCATTTCGACATTGAAACCTTTTTTTTCAGCCCAGCGCTGATACATTCGACAGAGCATACTTGCCCAGTCACAGCTCTCTGTTCCGCCTGCTCCCGCATGAAGTGTAAGTATTGCATTACACTTATCATACTCTCCGCTTAGCAATGTTTCTATCCTAAGTGATTTATACTCATCTTCAAATGCCTGAAATGATTCCTCAACTTCCGGCAAAAGACTGGCATCATTTTCTTCCTCAGCTATATCGATAAGTGTAAGTATGTCATCTCTGTCTCCACAAAGTTTTTCATACCTTTCTATAACTGACTTTAATTTTTTACAATCCTGAACAACCGCTGCCGATTTATTCGGGTCATCCCAAAATCCCGGCTCTTCCATGGTGTGTTCCAATTCTTCGACTCTGTCACGCTTATTAGCTAAGTCAAAGTGAGTTCCCCATTTCAAGCAGTGGTTCATCGTAATTTGATAATGAAATTTTTATATTATCAAATTCTACCATCAACTCACCTCTTTCTATAAATAACGGAACATATGACGAAACGCACATATGCCCCGTATTCTGCAAAAATATGCACTTAAATTCTTATTCCAAAGAATAAATATTTTTAACTTTTTATTCTTTGAATTTTTCCATAGAATTTCTGTTCTCTGGAATTTTTATTTAAAATTTTCTTCCACAGCACATTTTGTATTTCTTGCCGCTTCCGCATGGGCAAGGGTCATTTGGCTGTATCTTCTTTCCTTCGCGTGTCTTTGGCTTCGCTGCTACAGTCTCATCTTTGTTTGTTCCTGTAACCTTTGCAACCTGCTCACGCTCTACTTTCTGCTCTATCTGAATATGAGTAAGTGCTTTTACTGTCTCTTCCGTAATAGCATCTATCATTGCATCAAACATGTCAAATCCGGCAAATTTGTACTCAACTACAGGATCTCTCTGACCATATGCCTGAAGACCGATGCCCTGACGGAGCTGATCCATATCATCAATATGATCCATCCATTTTCTGTCAATAACTTTGAGAAGAATAATTCTTTCTACTTCTCTTATCTGATCTGCATCAGGGAATTCTGCTTCTTTAGCTTCATATACTTTTACAGCTTCCTCTTTAAGTCTCTGTATAAGTTCTGCTTTTGTCGCATGTTTTTCTTCTTCCTCTGTAAGCACTATCTTCTGGATAGGCACTATCGGACGAAGTACATTATTTAATTCAGCGATATCCCATTCCTCAGGTGATGACTCATCACCGATAATTGATAATACACATTTTTCTACAACATCAGTAATCATCTTGTAGATTGTGTCACGCATATTCTCACCGTCAAGTACCTTGCGGCGTTCTTTATAGATAACTTCTCTCTGCTCGTTGTTTACACGGTCAAATTCAAGAAGGTTCTTTCTGATTCCAAAGTTGTTGCCCTCAATCTTCTTCTGTGCACTTTCAATGGCATTTGAAAGCATTTTATGCTCAATCTGCTCTCCGTCAGGCATGGCTGAGAACAGTCCCATAAGTCTTTCTGAACCGAAAAGACGCATAAGATCATCTTCAAGTGAGATATAAAAACGTGACTCACCAGGATCACCCTGACGACCTGCACGACCACGAAGCTGATTGTCGATACGGCGTGACTCATGTCTCTCTGTACCTATTATTTTAAGTCCTCCAAGTTCTTTTACTCCCTCGCCAAGTTTAATATCAGTACCACGACCTGCCATGTTAGTAGCAATCGTAACTGCTCCCATCTGACCTGCATCTGCGATAATCTCAGCTTCAAGTTCATGGAATTTAGCATTAAGGACCTTATGAGGTATTCCCTTTTTCTTAAGTTTATCACTGAGGTACTCAGATGTATCAATGTTTATTGTTCCGACAAGTACAGGTTGTCCCTTCTCATGTGCTTCTACAATGTCTGCAACAACCGCATTGAATTTTTCTTCCTTTGTCTTGTATACCGCATCTTCATAATCAATACGGGCAACCGGAAGATTTGTAGGAACTTCAACAACATCCATCTCATAAATGTCACGGAACTCTTTCTCTTCTGTAAGAGCAGTACCTGTCATACCCGATTTTTTAGCATATTTGTTGAAGAAGTTCTGGAATGTAATAGTCGCAAGAGTTTTGCTCTCTCTCTTAACCTTTACATGCTCTTTTGCTTCTATCGCCTGATGAAGACCATCTGAGAAACGACGTCCCGGCATGATACGTCCTGTAAACTCATCAACGATAAGTACCTGGTCATCTTTTACTACATAATCTTTATCTCTGAACATAAGAGAATGTGCTCTCAATGCAAGATTTATGTTGTGCTGTAATTCAAGATTGTCAGGGTCTGCAAGGTTTTTGACCTGGAAAAATCTTTCGGCTTTTCTTACACCTTCTTCAGTAAGGTTTACATTTTTATCTTTTTCATCAACAACATAATCACCTGTTTCCTGCTCTTCCTCATTCATAATGAAATCCATCTTTGAGAGTTCTTTTGCAGTACCTCTTGTGAGCTGTTTTACAAATATATCACAGGCTTCGTAAAGTTTTGTTGACTTTCCGCTCTGTCCTGAAATAATAAGTGGTGTTCTTGCTTCATCAATAAGAACTGAATCAACCTCATCGATAATGGCATAGTGAAGTTCTCTCTGTACAAGTTCTTCTTTGTATACCACCATGTTGTCACGAAGATAATCAAATCCAAGTTCATTATTTGTAGCATATGTTATATCACAGTTGTACGCTTCTCTTCTTTCGTCATTGTCCATCGAATTCAGTATAACACCAACTGTAAGCCCAAGAAACTCATGAACTTGTCCCATCCATTCGGCATCACGTTTTGCAAGGTAATCGTTTACAGTAACGATATGAACACCTTTTCCCTCCAATGCATTTAAATACGCAGGAAGTGTAGAAACAAGTGTCTTACCTTCACCTGTACGCATCTCGGTAATTCGTCCCTGATGAAGAATCACACCACCGATAAGCTGTACACGATAGTGTCTCATTCCAAGAACTCTTGTTGCTGCCTCTCTCACTGTTGCATAAGCTTCAGGAAGCAAATCATCCAAAGTCTCTCCCTTTTCAAGACGCTCCTTAAATTCAGGTGTCTTAGCTTTAAGCTCATCATCTGTTAATTTCTCGAACTCAGGTGCAAGAGCTTCTATTTTATTCACTATCGGAATAATTCTTTTCACTTCATGCTGACTGTGAGTACCGAAGATTTTACTAATTATACTCATGAATTTCACTCCTATACATTATTACTGTTTATGTAGTATTTAACCACCTAAAAAAACTATTTCCTAGTATAACATTAAACAGGGGGTTTTTCAACTACTGTTTTTTCTAAACGAAACAGCCCCGGATAACTCTCCAGGGCTGTCTATTGGCTTAAATTATTTATTTTTCATACTCTCATTTGATATATGTAACACTCTCTCCAAAGTGTCTATCTCATTAATTAAAATTCAGGCTCGATAAGTCCGAATGTATTTCCCTTTCTCTTATAAACAACATTTACTTCGTCTGTTGCCGCATTGCGGAATACATAGAAGTTGTGTCCGAGAAGTTCCATCTGAATGCATGCCTCCTCAGGATCCATAGGCTTCATGCCGAATTTCTTTGAACGGATAATCTTAATCTCGTCATCCTCCTCAATCTCTTCCTCAATGAATGCCTTGCTCAAACTTGCTGCTGACTGCTGTCTGTCAACAAGTTTATTTTTGTATTTGCGTAACTGTCTCTCAATAACCTCCTCAACCAAATCTATTGAAACATACATATCGTCGCTGACCTGCTCAGCACGTACAATGTTTCCTTTCATAGGGATTGTAATCTCTATTTTCTGTCTTTCTTTCTCTACACTCAAGGTAACGTGAACTTCAGTTTCCGGAGTGAAATACCTCTCAAGCTTTCCTATCTTTTCCTCGATTGCTGCTTTAAGTCCATCTGTTACATCAAGATTTTTACCACTGATAATAAATTTCATGACTATCACTCCTTTACAAATTGTTAAATATATTATAACTCACGTTTTCCAAAAAAGCAAGTAAAATTGCACAATCGTTTCGACTTTTTTAGTCTTTTATTATACATTTATCACAAACACGTTGCTGTTAAGTATTTTTTGAAAATTGTATATGTTTGTGTGACAATTCAAATCCACAAAATTTATTGTTAATCTGTGGATTTGAATTTTGTGGATAATGTTGATAACTTCGTGCATAACTATACTTTTTCGCATTTTTCGACATATTACACCGCTTTTTTATGTCGATTTATCAACATTTTTTGTTGATTTAGTGTTCATAACCACAATTTTACGAGATTTTTTTTGCTTTATTCTATCTGTTATCACATTCTCCGTGCATTGTTTTGCACTACTTTTTCTATATTTTTTCTAAATTGTCAGACAATTTAGTCGACTCTATAACAAATTACCATCCGGTGGCTTGACCCGCCAAACACCGACAAAAGGATTGGAAGTGCATCATAAAATTCTTCTTATACAATAAGGTGTTCTGTAATTCATTTTGGATATTTTTACTCCATCTTTCTCATTGCTTGAATGAATTACCTCACCGTCTCCGATATAGATAGCAACATGTCCGACTTTCTTTCCGTTTTTATAGAATACAAGGTCTCCCTCCTGTACGGATGATGAACTCACCTTTGTACCATATGATGACTGTTCCAAAGAAGTTCTCGGAATGCTGTAACCAAATTCCTTATATATACTCTGGGTAAAACCTGAACAGTCAGAACCTTTTGTCAAACTTGTTCCGCCATATTTATATGGGCATCCCAAAAACTTTTTAGCATATTTTACAATTTTGCTGCCGGTAACTTTATTTTTATCCGTATCGTTGTCTGTATCTCCCTTTGCCGCATCGCTGTCAGTTGTCGTTGTGTCATTTTTTGCGGTACTATTTGTAGAACTGCTTGCTTTTTCCGCCTCCTGCTGTTTCTTCTCGTCTGCAAGAATCTTTGTTATTGAAACAGGACGTTTGTATTTAACTCTTAAATTAACATAATCCTTGGCAACATATCCTATATCACCGTCAATAGTAATCCTTACCCAGACTTTTCCACACTTCTTTACATAAAAACTCTCACCTGACGCAATCTGTGTGATAACTTTTGCTTTTTTGTTGGATTTTTCCCTTACATTTAATGAAGAAACACTCTTTTTAACGGTAATATACTGCACTCCATATTTCTTTGCAAGTTTCTGTGCCTCTGCCCCTATTGCCAGATATTCTTTTTTTATGTATCCTCTGAAGCTTCCGCTTTTTATAAGTGCCCAGCCGTTTTTGTAAGTCTTTGTTATTGTAACTGCACTTCCCCTGTAAAGTCGACCCTTTATTTTTCCATGCAAAGACGGCTTATTTCTGATATTCACATAGTCGTTTGCAATCGATATGGCAAGATTTTTATTTGCTGCATCTGCCTTTTCAGTTTTTAATGCAAATGCACCACAAATGATGACAAGCTGCGATGCCACTATCAATCCACATCTGATAAACTTTTTTCTCAAATGTATCTTTTCCATAACCTACCTCTCATTTTTTGTACGGTCGCTGTTCACCTGTACAATGTAAGTAAACAGTACTATATAACTATTTTGTCGCAACAGCCTCTATCTCTATTGCAACATCTTTCGGAAGTCTTGCAACTTCTACACATGACCTTGCTGGATATGGCTCTTCAAAATACTTTGCATATACTTCATTTATCTTGCCAAAATCGTTCATATCACTGATAAATACTGTTGTTTTTACTACATTTGCTGTTGAAGTGCCTGCTGCCTCAAGAAGTGCTTTAAGGCTTGTGAAAGCTCTCTCTGCCTGAACATCTGCAGGTCCTGTTACAAGTTCTCCTGTTGCAGGGTCAATTGGAACAACCCCTGATGTAAATACAAGTCCGTTTACCTCTACTGCCTGTGAATATGGTCCAATAGCTGCAGGTGCTTTGTCTGTACTAATAATATTTTTCATTTAGTCAACCTCTTTTCTGCGCTGATACATAAATCTTCATGAATTAAAATCTTAATTTTTTTATCGTATTATTATCTTTTTGCAGTCTCAACGCAATAACCACAAAATTATTAAACTTTTCTTACATTTTACAGTATAACTCAAAATTGCACAATTTACAAATTTAACTGGATTTTTTTTTATCAAAAATGTATACTTAGTATAATTGTTTACCCGCTATTTTGACAACAGCTGTCAATCTATTCAGCTACGAGTAAATTTTACAGAATTACAGAATATGTGAACAGAACGGAGGACCCTAAATTTGAGAAACGAATATTCCAAAAATGAAAAATCTTATTCACGTGGCAGACAAGACCATAAGCCTTATAGAAAAAATAATAAAGAAAATGACAGAACATTCAGACATAAAAGAAATGATAAGACAGATGAACAAAAAAAGAAAAGTGCAATCCCAATAGGAAAAACTCAGGAACTTATAGTTGTTAAGACCACAGATTTCGGTGTATTTTTAAATACTCCTACCGGTGATGACAGCGATAAGATACTTCTTCCAAAATCACAGGTTCCAAAAGATACGCAGCCGGGTGATGTTTTAAATGTATTTGTTTACAAAGATTCAGAGGACAGACCTATTGCTACTATGGAAGAACCATCATTAGAGTTAGGTCAGGTTGCCAGACTCTATGTAAAAGAAATAACAAAAATCGGTGCTTTCCTTGACTGGGGTCTTTCAAAAGACCTTCTTCTTCCTTTTAAAGAGCAGCTTTATGAGGTAAAAGAAGATGATGCCGTTTTGGTGACACTATATGTTGATAAGAGCGACAGACTTTGTGCTTCCATGAAAGTTTACAATCATCTTTCCAATGAATCCCCTTACAAGAAAGATGACGAGGTATTTGGCCGCGTATATGAGATAAGCGACAATTTTGGTGTATTTATTGCTGTTGACGATAAATACTCTGCTCTTCTTCCCAAAAAAGAAGTTTTTGAAAAATACCGCATAAATCAGCCTGTCTACGCAAGGGTTGCACAGGTTATGGAGGACGGCAGGCTCACATTAAGTGTCAAGAAAAAAATACCTGAGCAGATGAACGATGATGCTTCATTTATATATGAAACTTTACAGAGAGAGAACGGTTTTCTTCCATTTAATGATAAATCCGATTCCGAAGCAGTTAAAAACCGTTTTCATATGAGCAAGAATGCCTTTAAGCGTGCCATCGGGCATTTGTATAAAGAAAGGCTTATCACAATTGAAAAAGATGGCATACATTTGAATTAGTTTTTTGTTTTATTTAATGCTTACTGACTCCTTACTAAATAGATGTTATACGAACAATGGCGTTAGAACACCGTAGCGGTACTTAAAGTTACAAATCAAGCACCTTAAGTAACGACGGACGTTCTAACGCCATTTGTTGCATATATTTTATTTTTTTATCACGGTAATTATACGCTCTTTACTCCGAAAATTCTCCAAATTTTCTAAATCTTTTATATCTGTCATCAAGCAATCTGTCAATATCTTTTTTCATCAGCTCCGGCAATTTCTTTCTAAGTACCTCTCTCAACTGGTCTGTCGTATAATTTAAATTATTTTCTATTCCGTCTTTGTGCTCTTGAAATGTTCTGTCTGATACTCCGTTTTTTATGAGCTCGTTTGCGGTCATTTTCATAAGTTCTGCTGCTTCGCTTACTCTTTCTGCGTCTCTCCATAGGATACTCGCAAATCCTTCCGGTGAGAGCACTGAATAAAGACTGTGTTCAAGCATCCACACTTCGTCCGCAACTGCGAGTGCAAGTGCACCGCCGCTTCCGCCTTCTCCTGTAAATATTGATATTATTGGAGTTTTAAGTCTTGACATTTCCATTATATTTCTCGCAATCGCTTCTCCCTGACCACGTTCCTCAGCACCTATTCCACAAAAAGCTCCTGCCGTATTTACAAGCGTTATAACAGGTCTGTGAAATTTTTCTGCCTGTTTCATAAGTCTAAGTGCTTTTCTGTATCCCTCGGGATTAGGACTTCCAAAATTACACTCAACATTTTCATCAAGAGTATGACCTTTCTGTATTCCAATAACCGTAACCGGAATTCCCTCAAATGATGCTATTCCTCCAACAATCGAACCATCATCCGCAAAAAGCCTGTCACCATGCATTTCCATAAAATTTTCAAATAATTTATCAATAAATTCCCTTGTATTAGGTCTGTCTATCTTTCTTGCAATCCTTACGGATTTCATAGCACTATTCATAACAGCAATTCCTTCCTAACAATATGTCAAGCCACCAGACAGCATTTTGTATGTAAACATACATTTCTATCTGCTTTTGATCTTTGCATCATATTAACAATTGTGCAGTTTCAAAATTGAGATTAATTCATCTCTCATATCTTCCCTATTGACAATCCTGTCAACAAATCCATGTTCAAGTTGAAATTCAGCACGCTGAAATCCTTCAGGAAGCTTCTGATGAATTGTTCCCTGTATAACTCTTTGTCCCGCAAATCCTATTAGTGCCTTTGGCTCTGCAAGAATTATATCTCCAAGCATTGCAAAGCTTGCCGTCACTCCGCCTGTTGTCGGATCAGTAAGTACCGTCACATATAAAAGTCCGGCTTCATCATGTCTTCCAACTGCTTCTGCTGTTTTTGCCATCTGCATCAGAGATACTATTCCTTCCTGCATTCTTGCACCGCCTGATGTGGTAAATATTATGATTGGAAGTCTTTTCTCTGTAGAATACTCTATCGCTCTTGTTATTTTTTCTCCCACAACAGAACCCATACTGCCCATCATAAAATGACTGTCCATTATCGCAATTACCGTCTTAAATCCGCCAACTGTGCATTCCCCTGTTACTACAGCTTCATTTATTCCTGATTTTGCTTTGGCTTTCCCAATCACTTTATCATAATCAGGATAATTCATAGGATTTTCAGTAGACAGGTTCGCATCAAGCTCCCTAAAGCTTCCCTCATCACAGATTATCTTTATTCTCTCTGAAGGGTTCATTCTGAAATGTGCCCCGCAGTTTGGACAAAGTTTAAATTCCGTGACTTCCTTTTTGTATATTATGTTTTTGCAGGTATTACATTTTATCCACATACCGTCAGGAATTGACGGTTCCTGGCTTTTTTTGTTTTTTTCAGTTTTTTTCTTTTCTTCTGTTCCGTTTACTGAAAAATAACTTTTCTTTTTGAAAATATTCATATCCTATTTCACTCCAACATCTAATCAACAGGCAGTTACATCATTTTACAATTTTACGTTCTCAAGAAATGATGTATTATACTGACATTTTTCAAATTTCTTATTATTCAAAATTTTATTCTGATATTCTATATTTGTATCTACACCCTCTATTACAAATTCATACAATGCCCTTTTCATTTTTGCTATCGCTTCTTCTCTGTCTTTGCCGTGAACTATAACCTTCGCAAGCATCGAATCATAGTATGGCGGTATCTCATAACCCTGATATATGGCACTGTCAACTCTAAGACCAATGCCTCCCGACGGCATTAAAAGATAGTCAATCATTCCGGGACAAGGTGCAAAATTTCTCGAAGGATTTTCTGCATTTATCCTGCATTCTATTGCGTGACCGCTTATCCTTATGTCATCCTGTCTATATGATAACTTCTCTCCCGCCGCTATCCTTATCTGCTCTTTTACTATGTCAACACCTGTAACCATCTCTGTTATCGGATGTTCAACCTGAACTCTTGTATTCATCTCCATAAAATAATATTTATCAGAGTCTTCATCATACAAAAATTCAATTGTTCCTGCATTCTCATAGCCTGCTGCTTTCGCAGCCTTTACTGCCGACTCACAAATTTTTGCTCTCGTAGCTTCTGATAAAACCTCACAAGGAGTTTCCTCAAGAACTTTCTGATTTTTTCTCTGCAGCGAACAATCACGCTCACCGAGATGTATAACATTTCCAAAGCTGTCACCAAGTATCTGTACCTCTACATGTCTTGCCCCTTCAATAAGCTTTTCCATGTACATTGAATCATCACCAAATGCAGCCTTTGTCTCACTTTGAGCTGACAAAAAAGCTTCTTTCAAATCTTCTTTTTTTCTGACAATCCTTATTCCTTTTCCGCCGCCTCCGGCAGATGCTTTCACAATAACAGGATACCCCAGTTTGTCCGCCATTTTATACGCACCATCCACATTGGCAATCACCCCGTCACTTCCGGGTATAACAGGTACTCCTGCATTGATCATCATTTGTCGTGCATTTGCCTTATTGCCCAGTGCATCTATAACCGAACCCTTTGGCCCGATAAATTTGATATTGCAATCTTTACATACACCGGCAAACATGCTGTTTTCAGATAAAAATCCAAATCCCGGATGTATTGCCTGTGCCCGCTTTTCAACTGCTGCACTGATTATATTATTCATGTCGAGATAGCTGTCACCTACTTTAGCCGAACCTATACAAACAGCCTCATCTGCAAGCTGTGTGTGTAATGCCTCTCTGTCAGGCTCTGAGAATACAGCAACCGTCTTTATTCCCATCTCACGACATGCCCTGATTATCCTTACTGCAATCTCTCCACGATTTGCAATCAAAATCTTGTCAAACATAAAGTTGTCACCTCTAACCAATCATAAATACAAGTTCTGCCTGTGCTGCCACTTTGTCTCCTACATAAGCAGTTCCCTGACCAATACCTGCATTCTTTTTGAGCTTTTCGATTTTAACTTCAAGACGCAATGTATCACCAGGAACAACTTTTTTCTTAAACTTAGCTTTATTTATACCTCCAAAATAAGCAGTTTTACCCTTAAACTCATCCATAGATAATATTGCTACAGCCCCTGCCTGTGCCATTGCTTCAACAATGAGAACTCCCGGCATTACAGGCTCATTTGGAAAGTGCCCTGCAAAAAAAGGCTCATTGTACGTAACATTCTTTATAGCTGTTACTGACTCACCCTCAACAATCTCCTCTACTCTGTCAATAAGAAGAAACGGCTGTCTGTGAGGAATTATACTCATTATCTCTTTAATATCCATTGCCATAAAAAACCTCCTAAGCTCTTTTTATTCAACTCTGAAAAGCGGCTGTCCAAATTCAACAAACTCACCATCTTCTACAAGCACTTCGATGATTTTTCCGCTTACTTCACTTACTACTTCGTTCATAAATTTCATCGCTTCAATGATGCAGACGACATCACCTTTTGCAATTGTATCACCGACTTTAACAAAAGGCGGTTTGTCAGGTGCCTGACTCTGATAATATGTTCCGACAATAGGTGCCGTAACTGTCTTAGCATCGTCTTCAACATCACTTTTTAAATTCTCTTCAAAAGCTTTATCTTGCGTTGTATCCTCAAAAGCTGCACTATTATTTTCAATAGTTGTCACGCTGTCATTATTTGAACCTGCTATAACAGTTTTTGTAGTTTCTTTTTCACTATTAGATACAGAGAATGAAGCATTTCTTCCAAGATGAACACTGTCTCCATCAAGTTTTATCTCCATTTCACCCATATCACTTTTTTCAAAAATAGCAATAAGTTCTTTAACTTCATCAAATTTCATAGGACTACTCCCCCCACTTTTTAAAACAAAGAACTGCATTATGTCCACCAAATCCAAGTGAATTTGATAACGCATATTCAGCTTTTTCAACCTTTCTTGCCTCATTTGGAATGTAATCAAGGTCACACTCTTCATCAGGTGTCTTATAATTTATTGTCGGTGGAAGAATATCTTCCTGTAATGCTTTAACACACATAATTGCCTCAACTGCTCCGGCTGCTCCAAGCAGATGTCCTGTCATGGATTTTGTCGAACTTACTGCAACATCCTTTGCCGCATCACCGAATGCTAATTTGATGGCATTTGTCTCTGTAGAATCATTTGCCGGTGTACTTGTTCCGTGCGCATTAATATATGAAACCTGCTCAGGTTTTATGCCGGCTTCCTCCATGGCAATCTCCATAGCCTTTGCGGCTCCTGCTCCGCTCTTTTCCGGAAGTGTAATATGATATGCATCACTTGTTGCGCCATATCCAACTATCTCTCCGTATATTGTTGCATTTCTCGCAAGCGCATGCTCAAGTTCCTCTACGACAAGTACTCCTGCTCCATCTCCAAGAACAAAACCATCCCTGTCCTTGTCAAAAGGCTTGCAGGCATCTTTCGGATCAGGATTTGTTGAGAGTGCCGTAAGATTGGTAAAACCTGCAATGCCAATCTCGCAAAGTCCTGCCTCTGCTCCACCTGTAATAACAACATCTGCATAACCGTGAATAATATTTCTGAAAGCCGCACCTATACTGCTTGTAGCTGTTGCGCATGCTGTAACTATATCTTCATTAATTCCCTTTGCACCAAATCTTATGGCAATGTTTCCTGCTGCCATGTTTCCGATTGTCATAGGTATAAACATAGGTGAAACTCTTGAAGGTCCTTTTTCTCTCATTCTTGTAACCTGCTCCTGCATTGTCCCAAGACCGCCTACACCTGAACCAAATATGACTCCGACTCTCGATGCGTCCTCTTTCTCCATATCGATACCACTGTCATCCATTGCCTGTACGGCAGCACCCATCGCATATACGGCAAAAGGATCATTTCTCTTTATATCTTTTTTTGTCATATATTTTTCAGGGTCAAAATCCTTAACCTCTCCGGCTACTTTCACCTTAAAATCAGTAGTATCAAACTTTGTGATATTCTCAATTCCACATACACCGTTTTTTGCATTTTCCCACATGCTGTCAACTGTACTTCCAAGCGGACTTACAACACCCATTCCGGTTATTACACATCTTCTTGACATAATTCCCCCGTTTCTACAGCTCATTGCTGATTTTGTTAATCTAAACCATCATTTTCCATTATATGATGTTGGTGTCAAAAGATATTTTGACCCTTGCACCATTATATATACTCTACATTATCATACCGCCGTCTACATTTAAGACCTGACCTGTAATGTAATTGTTTTTAGCCAAAAATACTGCCGCATTTGCTACATCTTCCGGTTTTCCGGCTCTGCTAAGCGGAATAGAGTTAAGGATTGCAGCCTTTGTCTCATCAGCTAAAACTGCCGTCATATCTGTTTCTATAAATCCCGGTGCTATCGCATTGCATGTGACACCCCTCTGTGCAAGTTCCTTAGCTGTCGCTTTTGTAAGACCGATAACTCCTGCCTTAGATGCCGCGTAATTTGCCTGACCTATATTTCCCGCAACTCCGGAAACCGATGACATATTTATTATTGCACCACTTCTTTGCTTAAGCATCACACTGCTTGCGTGACGTATCATATTGAATGAACCTTTAAGATTTGTATTGATAACAGAATCAAACTGTTCCTCCGACATTCTCATAAGAAGCATATCATTTGTAATACCTGCATTATTTACAAGAACATCGATTGTACCAAACTCTTTTTTAACATCTTTTATAAAATTCTTTGCAAAATCAAAATCGCTCACATCCCCCTGAACAGGCATGCATTTAACACCACAATCTTCAATCTCCTTAATAGTTTCATCAGACACATTGCTGTGATAATTAAGAACTATATTGCAGCCCTCTTTAGCAAAAGCAATTGCAATTGCCTTGCCAATACCCTTGGCAGCACCTGTCACTATCGCTGTCTTTCCTTTTAACATCTTGTCCCTCCTAATCTGAAATTCTGTTACTTTTCTATCTATGCTAATCTTTGGATATTTTCATCTGTCATTATCACTACTCTCTAATTTTTTTAAGAGCCTTTTCAAGCGATGCCGTATCCTCAACATTCACATTTACAACACCCTTTACTGTTCTCTTTACAAATCCGCAAAGAGTTTTACCCGGTCCCAATTCTATAAATGTATCTGCTCCCGCATCATACATATTTTTTATTATGTGTTCCCAGCGTACAGGTGATACTACCTGTTTTGCCAATGTAGGAACTATCTCACTCTCATTTTTAAGTGTTTCTGCTGTCACATTTGTATATACCGGAATTTCCATCTTTCCTATGTTCATCTTTTCAAGTTCAGGCAGAAGTTTGTCTGCTGCCGGCTGCAAAAGACTTGTGTGGAACGGTCCGCTTACTTTAAGTTTGACAGCCATCTTCGCCCCTTTTTCCTTTGCTATCTCTGCCGCCTTCTCAACTGTAGCAGCATCTCCTCCGATTACTATCTGACCCGGTGCATTATAATTTGCAGGAACTGCTACACCTCCAATTTCCTTTACGGCCTCCTCACATGATTTTTCTACAAGTTCTGTATCAAGACCTATTATCGCAAACATTCCTCCTTTGCCGTTCGGAACTGCCTCTGCCATAAATTTTCCTCTTTTTTGCACAAGTGCTACTGCTTCCTCAAATTTCATTGCACCACTTGCAACAAGTGCCGAATACTCACCAAGACTAAGTCCTGCTGTCATATCCGCATTTATTCCATTTTCCTGCATGACTTTCATAGCTGCAATGCTCATTGTAAGTATTGCCGGCTGTGTAAACTCTGTAAGTCCGAGTTTCTCCTCATCAGAAAAACATATATCTTTAATTGAATATCCCAAAACCTCATCTGCTCTATCAAAAACTTCCTTTGCAACGGCATAATTGTCATACAAATCTTTTCCCATGCCTGCATACTGTGCACCCTGTCCACTAAACATAAATACTGTTTTCATTTACAATTTCCTCCATCTTCAAGAATAAAATCCATATATTTATATATTTATATATTTTAATTAAATCAATCCCTCTTCAACCCGAAATCTTCTATATTACATAAAAAAGTAAAGAGATAGCGCCAGCAGGCGGATATAATTATCAACCTCCAGCGCCACCACCCAGTTGTACGAGTACACTCGTTTGCTTTAGTTCTTATGGCTTTCTACAAAATCAACTGCATCCTGAACTGTGACAATTGACTCAGGGTCTTCAACTGATACATCAAATTCGTCTTCAATATCGTTGATAATCTGGAATAAATCTAAAGAATCTGCATCAAGATCCTCTTTTACATTTGTCTCCAATGTGATTTCATCAACATCCTTACCTGTCTGCTCAGCAATAATTTCTCTGATTTTTTCAAATACCATGGTTTTTCCTCCTAAAAATAGATTAAAATATATATATTTTTTTGTTATGAAAACTTTATCAGAACACCTTATGATAAAGACCCGCCTGAAGGATAATATTTATCGCAATGCCTAAAATAAAATTTTCTAATAACCTTTTACCATGAAATGAGCATGGTTCCCCAAGTCATTCCACCGCCAAAACCTGTGAGTAGAAGCTTGTCCCCTCTTTCTATAAGCCCCTTCTCATTAAGTTCATTCAAAACTATCGGAATACTCGCAGATGAAGTATTTCCGTACTCAGACATATTCATATAACACTTGTCATGGGCTATCCCAAGTTTTCTAGAAATAATATCAACAATCCTTGCATTTGCCTGATGTGGTACAACATACTTTATTTCATCTGCTTTTACTCCTGCAGTGTCCATAACTCTCTCTATACTCTTCGTGACAGCTTTAGTTGCAAATTTAAATACTGCCCTTCCATCCATATTCACATACCAAAGATTATCTTTCTCATGTTTAATATCATTGAATGCATTTGAACATCCGACATAACCCTGCGTCAATATATTCCAAAGTTCTCCTTTTGCACCGAGTTCTTCTTCTAATATACCCATATCCTCTGATTTCTCTACATATGCACCACCGGAACCGTCTCCAAACAATACACAGGTCGCTCTATCCTTCCAGTCAACAATCTTTGATAATGTCTCTGCACCTATAACTATTGCATTTTCATACATCCCTGTTTTTATGTATTTGTCTGCTATACTGAGTGCAAACATAAAACCGCTACACGCAGCATTTACATCGAATGCAACTGCATTTACAGCTCCAATCTCTTTTTGTACCATACATGCAAGTGACGGTGTTCCATAGTCGGCTGTAACGCTTGCAACTATGATGAGGTCAACATCCTCAGCCGCAACTTCAGCCCTCTCTAATACCTGTCTTGCCGTATTTATCGCAAAATGCGAAGTATTCTCTCCGCCTGATATATGTCTCTTCTTTATGCCTGTTCTCTGTGTAATCCACTCATCACTTGTATCAACTATTTTTGACAAATCATCATTTGTTATAACCTGTTCAGGCACACTTGCACCTGTCGAAATAATTCTCGTCTTAATCATTTTATTTCTCCATTCTCAAAACGCTTTTCAACAAAACTGTCAAGATTATCCAAGGCTTTCGCTACAACATCCATTTCACTTTCACTCAATCCTTTTATAAGAGCAAATACTATATCATTGTGAAACTTCTCATGCAATGAATATATTTTTTTTCCTTCTTTTGTCAGGGCTACCTTGACAACTCTCCTATCCCTCTCAGTTTTATAACGTTCTACAAATCCTTTTTTTACAAGATTGTTTATGGCAACTGTCAGTGTCCCGACAGTAATTCTTAACTGTGCTGCAAGTTCGCTCATGCTTTTTAATTCTGCAACACCTATCGCCGCAATAGTATGAACTTCCGTCATGGAAATCTTGTCACCGTACTCATTTCTTATCGTATGCGCTTCGACCTCCATAATATTATCAAATAATTTTATTAAATTAGCACTTATAGATCCTAAAACATTATTCATTTGTTTTTCCTTTACCAACATACAGCACTACTAATTTTCACTAAAATAGTTTGTATATCAAACTTTATCAAACAATAAAAAGTATATTCTAAAATCCACCAATTCGTCAACCATACTTTTGTTGTGTTTTTTCACAATAAAAGAGCTGTATTTTTGTGCATAATCAACAAAAATTACAACTCTTTTATTTTTCATTTCATCTTTATGGTATTTGTTTTGATATTCAAAGCTTTTACTTTCCATGTATAATAGTTTTTAAAACCATATCGTATTTTTTTAATTATTATCTTCTTTTTTATTCTCCTCTTTATGCTTTTTTAAAAGCTCGAGTGTAGCAAGTAAAACATCATCCTCCCAAGGCTTAGGTATGAGATATTTAACACCTATTGCCCTGACCTCTTCCAAGGTTCCTGTATCACATAATGAACTAAGCATAAGGATAGTTACATCCGGGTCACTCTTTTCCAGAATTTCTGCTGTCTCTATTCCGTCAATTCCCGGCATGATAATATCAAGAATAACTATGTCCGGATGAAGCTCCTCATACATTTTTATTCCTTCTTCACCACTTTTGGCATAGCCAATAACCTCATATCCGTTTTCTTCAACTAAATCTTTTATCTGCTTTGAAGCAAATGGTGAATCATCTACTACAATTATAGTTGTTTTATCCATTTTATGTCCTCCTTTGACAAACAAATTAATCTGTGATCGTATAATGAATTGATATTTTAATCTGTCCAAACTCTGACTCATAATATAAAATTTCATTTCCCGTTTTTCCGGGTTCAACACTTATACTATCAACATCTAAAGATAATGTAGGGACAGTAAGTCTCGATGAAACTCCCATCTGATTATTTATTTCAGATAATGCCCTTCCACATACGATATTTACATATTCATTTATATACAATATCTTTTCGTCCTCTGAAGGCATCTTCCCTCCATTCATATTTTTTATGATAATATCAAACATCATAGACGAAAAACCGCATATTATAGTTGATACAAACTTTCCTTTAGTATGTACAAATTCCAAATATTTTATATCTGCTTTTTTATCTGCCTTTCTGTCAAGTTTCAATGAAACTATCTTTTTTGAAACATTAACAAATGCATCATCAAAAATTTCTTCAACCTTCACATCAGTCAATGCAATCCCCCTTTCATAAAGACGGAAAACTAATTCTTTAGGAAACGCATTTTACCGTTTGGATCACCTGTTTTCTTTTGCTTAGCGACTTTATTCTCAGTTCCATACATTTTTGAAAGGTCATCGCGCATACTGTTTTTGCACTCCTTGCAAAATCGACCTGTCAAAATTGGCTTTCCACATTTTTCACATGATATAGTTATGCCTGAATCTTTTGAAAATGCAAGTCTTTCTTCTCTAACCCACTTTTTAATCTGCTGAATCGGCACATCCATCTCCTCTGATACCTTTCCCATATTTGCCGTAGGATTTTCATAAATATAATCCCTGACTTCAAAAAATTTATCCTCAAGTTTTTTATTGCATGCAGGACATATTGGTTTTCCTACAAACTGAAACAATTTACCACAATTTTTACAATTTCGTACATCCATTTCTATTCCCCTCCTTGATCATCCTTTCCTATGCAGGCACATAGAAAATAAATTTTTTTCACACCTGCCCTTTTTAACGCAGCAGCACATTCGTTTATAGTGCTTCCTGTTGTATATATATCATCTACAAGTATAACACACCTTAAATCACGATACAACAATTTGGAAGTTTCTGATACAAAAAATGCATCTTTCAAGCATTCTCTCCGCTTGGCTTCACTCAAATTTTTCAATGCTTCTGTATTTTTGTTTCTCTCAATAAAGTTGTCAATAACAGGCAGCTCCACTCTATTTCCTATCTCATCCGCAATTATCTTTGCCTGATTATACCCTCTTTTTCTATATCTCTCGCGATGAATAGGCACCGGAATAAGACACTGTGCTCCTATGGTCTCTATCCATTTTTTGTGTTTTTTCACAATCTGCTCTGCATAGTAATTTCCATATTCTCTTCTTCCCCTGTATTTAAAAGCGGCTATTGATTTCTGCATATATTTATCATAGACAAATGCCGCTTTTCCCTGTAGATAAAAATGTTCTCTCTTTTCACAATCTGTGCAAAACTCTTTTCTTTCATCACCTATCGGTTTCCCGCACTTCATGCAGTACGGTCTGACTGCCTTTTGTACTATTCTCTCACATTTTACGCATGCTGTGCAATCAATTCCTACAGGCAATACATCATCGCATATAGGGCACCTGTGCGGATAAAATATATCAAGCATGCTCTTTGCAATATTCTTAAATGTATTATTTGTAACTATTTATACTCCTCCATTTCTATTATGCGTCTGCAGAGCGTTGAATACCTTTTCTGCTCATTTACATTTTGTATCATCTTTCTTATCGTGTCGGCACTGCCGACTATAGTAACACATTTTTTTGCTCTTGTTACTGCCGTGTACAGCAGGTTTCTGTTTAAGAGCATCCTTGGACCCGATATAATCGGAAGAATTACCGCCGGATACTCACTTCCCTGCGATTTATGTATTGTTATGGCATAAGCTAATTCCATCTCGTCCATATCACTGAAACCATACTCGACGATTTTTCCTTCCTCATACTCAACATAAACTACTTCTGCCGCTTCTATTATCTGTTTTATTATTCCGGTATCACCGTTAAACACTCCTGTTCCCTCGTCAACAACATCATCAAATCTGTTCTTTTTCTGCCATTTTATCTGATAATTATTTTTTATCTGCATGACCTTGTCATTCTCCCTGAAAATAACACCGTGAAATTCATGTTCATTTTTTCCCTGCATTTTAGGATTCATGTATGCCTGTAATACCTTATTTAAATTTTCTACTCCCAGTTCCCCTTTCCTCATCGGTGTGAGTACCTGAATATCATAACTTGTTGCATCGACATATGGCGGCAGATTTTTCATTATAAGTTGAATCGTTACATTTATAACATCCCGGCTGTTATTTCTCTCCAAATGAAAGAAATCCATATTTTTATTGTCGAGTTTTATCTGCTCTCCGGCATTTATCTTATGTGCATTTGTTACAATCTGGCTCTCCGCTGCCTGTCTGAATATCCTGCTCAGTTTTACTACATTGCAAAACTCTGATTTTATCATATCCTTAAGGACATTTCCGGGGCCTACCGACGGAAGCTGGTTCACATCACCAACCATAATAAGTCTCGTACCCGGTACAATAGCTTTTAAGAGTGCATATAACATATAAATGTCCACCATGGAAAACTCGTCTACTATTATTACATCGGCTTCAAGAGGCTTTGTTTCATTACGTTGAAAATGCATTCCGCTTTTGTCATCATCCAGTGAACCTCCGTCTATCTCCAGCATTCTGTGTATTGTCTGTGCTTCCATTCCGGAAGTTTCCGACATTCTCTTTGCTGCTCTGCCCGTAGGCGCAGCGAGAAGTATATCGAATCCTTCACTCTCCATAATCTGAATAATAGTATTTATAGTTGTTGTCTTACCTGTTCCGGGTCCGCCGGTAATTATCATAATACCATTCTGCACAGCTTGAAAAACAGCATCCTTCTGTAATTTATCAAGTTCTATATTATCTTTTTTCTCTATTGCAGCTATCTTTTTTTCGAGTACAGCCGGTTTTATCTTATACGGAATATTTAAATCATGCAGCATTCTGGCACAATTCATTTCCATATAATAGAGATTGCTCTGATAAAGCATTCTCTCTCCGTCATATTCTTCTATGACAAGCTCTTTGTTTAATGTAAGATTGTCTAACTCTTTTTCAACATTTTCTTTCTCTATGCCAAGCAGATATGCAGTCTCTTCAACAAGTTCATTCTCTGGAAGATAACAATGACCGTTTGAACCCGATTGCTGCAGAACATATAGTATTCCCGCTTTTATTCTATACTCGCTGTCCTGATAAAATCCCGCTTTTAATGCTATCGCATCAGCAATTTTAAAACCAATTCCTGTTATATCTTCTGCAAGCTTATATGGATTTTTCTCCATAATCTCATAAATTTTTTCTCCGTAATATTTGTAAATCTTTACAGCCATATTTACAGATATTCCATATTCCTGAAGATATATTACAGACTGACGCATCTGCCTTTTATCATTAAACTGCTCGGCAATGCTCATAGCCATCTTCATGCTGATGCCCTTTATCTCGGCAAGTCTCTCCGGCTCTTTTTCAATTATGTCAAATGTTTTCTCACCAAATCTTCTTACAATCCTCGCTGCCAGTGCTGCACCTATTCCCTTGATAGCTCCTGAGCCAAGATATTTTTCTATTGCAATTGAACTGTTTGGTCGTTTTGTCTCATAACTTTCAACTTGAATTTGAGGTCCATAACTTTTGTGTACTGTCTCCCTGCCGTTTATTACGAGATACTCTCCCTCTGATACAAAAGAAAAATATCCCACACAGCATACCTCGTCATCCTCATCATCTTTCGGTTCCGGATTTGAAAGATAAATAACACTATAACCATTTTCTTCATTTCTATATGTAATTCTCTCTACATATCCCTCTACCTGTTTCATATATGATATTCCTCATTTCAAAAAGTAATAAAGCCGCCACACAAAATGTGCAGCGGCTCATTTTAAAATTTGCTCACGAATCTTTTGGCTCTTCCACGAATCTCTATGCTTTTATTTTATATTGTATGTACCTTTTAATGAATCATATAACTGCTGTGCCAAACCTATGCCTCCGTTATCTGTAACAATATCAGCATACTCCTGATTTAATGTGTCAGAGAAATACTGCATATATTCTCCCTGCTCGTCCTCATTATCAAGTGTTTTCTTAGACTCTTCAATAATTTTCTGAACAAAATATGACTCAAAATCTTTGCATACTTCCATAAGCTTTTCATCATCTGATGAAGATTTTGTACTCTTCAATGCACTTTCCAAAGAATCAGCTGATGTAGAACTAAGCTTTGATGAATATGAATTGTACATTGATGAAATATCTAAAACAGAACTCATACTCTACCTCCTGACTATGACCTCAAATTGTTTGCCTGCTGAAGCATCTCATCCGATGCTGTGATTGCTTTTGAGTTCATTTCATATGCTCTCTGTGTAACAATCATGTCTACCATCTCGTCTACAGCCTGTACACTTGAACTCTCGAGATAACCATTCTTAACAATACTTCTCTGGAGGTTTGCATCCTGTCCTTCTATTCTTGGAGTACCTGAAGCTGCTGATTCTTTATAATAGCTTTCTCCGATTTTTTCAAGTCCTGCCGGATTGTTATACTGTGCAATTCCGATAGAAATTCCAAGATTCTGTGCATTTCCTGCTGCATCTGTATATTTTATGTTTCCATAGTTGTCAAAAACAAGTTTATTTGTGTTTATGTTTGCATCGAAAGTGATAGGATTTCCTGTCGAATCCAATACAGCATTTCCGTCTGATGTACAAAGTGAAAGACCACCTGCTGCATTTACTGCAAGCTGGAAGTTTCCGTTTCGTGTATATGATATACTTCCGTCAGGCTGCTCTATCATAAAGAATCCATTGCCTTCAATAGCGAAGTCAAACTGACCTTCTGTATGTAACATATTTCCCTGTTTAAAAGATGTTCCGATTGCTGCAACTTTTACACCAAGACCAACCTGTGCACCTATCGGTTTCTGCTGACCGTTTGTATCAGTAGTCTCTTTCTGTATTGACTGGTACAAAAGAGAACGAAACTCTGTTGTCTCTCTCTTGTAACCTGTAGTATTTATATTTGATAAGTTGTTTGATATTGTATCAAGACTTGTCTGCTGGGCTTTCATACCCGATGCAGCAGTCCAAAGTGATCTCATCATATTGACTCTCCATTTCCGTCACTGTATAGACTATTCTCTGTACAGAAAACCATCTCTGTCATATGTATAATAAACTTATACATAAACCAACAATCCTATAGTTTAAATTATACCTTACCTACGCTTGAAACCGCCTGAGTAAGTAAATCATCCTGTGTCTTAATCATCTTCTGGCCTGCTTCATATGCACGCGTAATTGTAATCATGGAAACCATCTCGTCAATAACATTTACATTTGACTGCTCTGTAAATCCCTGAAGGATAGTCGCTGCAGAACTCTTAGTCGTAGCTCCATCAACTGCCGTATACATATTGTCTCCATATAATTCAAGATAATTGTAATCGTCAAAGTCCGTAAGGGTAATGGTATCTACCTGTACTCCATCCGCATATATTGCCCCGTTGAGTTTTATGGCAATATCTGTGGCATCCACGGGAACCTGAACATCACCGTTGGCACCCTGAAGTTTGTTTCCGTCAACATCAACTATATAACCATCGCTTGTAATTGAAAACTGACCGTTCCTTGTATATTTGATTGTTGAATCTCCATTCGCATCAACAACCTTTATTGCAAAAAATCCATCTCCCTGAATAGCCATATCGTATGTGTTGTCAGTTTCACGAAGTGAACCCTGATCCCAGTTCATATATGTTTCGCCGATTTTTACACCGGGATTTGATACTCCTATCTCCCTGTCAAGATAAGCCTCTGAACCATCTTTTATCTTTGTCATCATCAAGTCTTTGAATGACCTGCTGGTAACATTTTCTTCTTTGTATCCTACTGTCGCAGAGTTTGCAAGATTGTTCGATATAATGTCAAGTCTCTTTTGTTCATTTACCATACCCGTGTAGGCAGTATATAATCCTCTAACCATCTACTATCCCCTTTCTAAAGGAACAAAAAATACATTCATTTTCCTAATATAAATATATATCGTCAAAATCAATATATATATTTAGTCGTCATCACGTTTTCCGCTCAAAAATTCAACAAACTTTCCTGTACCGATGGCAACTGCTGTCATTGGTTCTTCTGCTGTCATTGTTGTGATGCCTGTCTTTTCTTCTATAAGTTCTTCGAGACCGTATAACAAACTTCCGCCACCTGTAAGAACAATACCTCTGTCTGAGACATCGGCTGCAAGTTCAGGCGGAGTCTTTTCAAGAACACTGTGAACCGCTTCAACTATCTGTGATGTAATCTCTTTGAGTGCTTCAAGTGTCTCATCAGATGTAACTGTAATAGTCTTTGGAAGTCCTGTAACAAGATTTCTTCCTCTTACATCCATAGTTACAACTTCAGGACGCTGATATGCTGAACCAATCTTTATTTTTATCTCTTCTGCTGTTCTCTCACCGATAAGAAGATTGTGAGTTTTTCTCATGTATCTTACAATGGCATCATCAAAATTGTCACCGGCAATTTTGATAGAGGTACTTACAACTGTTCCTCCAAGAGAAATAACAGCTATATCGGCTGTACCACCGCCTATATCTACTATCATGTTTCCACATGGTTTTGAAATATCTATTCCTGCACCGATTGCAGCAGCTATAGGTTCTTCGATGATGGCAACTTCTCTTGCACCAGCTTCGTAGGTAGCATCCTCAACTGCTTTCTTCTCAACTTCCGTAACACCGCTAGGTACACATACACTGATACGAGGTTTTCTGAAACGGCTCTTTCCACATGACTTCTGAATAAAATATCTAAGCATTTTCTCTGTAACAGTATAATCTGAAATAACACCCTGACGAAGCGGACGGACTGCTACGATATTTCCGGGTGTACGACCAAGCATAAGTCTTGCATCCTCACCTATAGCCTTAATTTTGTTTGTATCTCTGTCAAAAGCTACTACTGAAGGCTCCCTTAAAACAACGCCTTTTCCTTTTATATAAACAAGTACATTTGCTGTACCAAGATCTATTCCGATATCGCTACCTACCATCTCTGTTTCTCCTTTCGATACATTTATAACTTTAATATTTTTATTTTTCTTCATATTTCTACATATTCCAATTTATTATATACTATTTTCCTGCAATTTAAAAGTCCCTTTTCAATTTTAAAACGAATTGTAATATTTTTGTCATTTTTGACTAAATTTGCTATACTGTTTATATTCTTTATATATATTTTTATCAGAATAAGGAGCGGTCACATGTCAGACAACAAAAGCAACAACCATGAACTACATATTATAAGCAGGTATCTCGGTATCCTGACATCCAAATATATTGTATTTTTACTTTTGGTATTAACTCTGTATCCAATGAACGTAATACCCGGATATATACTTCTTGCAGGCATTGTTTTTCCTGCAGCATTAAAATTCGCCATATATGACAATTCTGCTGACAGTAAAAATGATGACAACAATATCAAAGATTTCACTCTTTATCCAACAGCCAAAAAATATAAATTTACATATACAAAATACCGCTGTGAATCTTATAATTTTATACTTATAATGATTCTACTCTTAATTTGGCAATTTACTTTGGACAAATCCGGTATTTTCAGTTACCCAAAAAATATTGTTCCCAGTCTTATACTTATCATATACATCTTATCAAGATTTTTAGGAAGTATTCTTTTTAAGATAAAATTACATATTGATTTTATGAATATGAAAATATAATTTTTCAAATTCTAAAGCTAATTATGACATATAAATATACATGATAATTTTTATATTTATATGTCATTTACACATGATACATAAAAAACGGTTTAAAACTATCTGATTATAGTTTCAAACCGTTTTTATTTTATTATTTTTATTCTACATATTTACTCCGGTTGACTGCATTGAAGCTTCCAGCATACTGTCAACATCACTCTCAAATGAGTCAAAATCAAATTCTCCGCCTACAGCTTCAGCCGCCTGCTGTAAGGTGCTTCCCTGTGTACCGGAAGTACTTGACGTACTTGCTGTTGTTCCCGATGCCGATGCAATATTTGATGTTCCTTCTGCTTTTGCCTTTTCAGTAAAGTAATTATAAAGTTCCTGAACTGTTTTATATGTAACAGAAGCTTTATCTTCACCGTTGGTGTCAGCCTCTTCAAGTGCATTTGACATATTTTCAGCCATATTTGCCGCTTCTGTCTGTTCAGAAGAAAGATATGTCTTTAATATCTGAGAAAAACTTGTAAGTGCACTAAGCGACGAACCATCACTGTCTGTTGATGAATTTCCAACTAATGACGATAATCCCGTAAGCGATGATGTACCTGTAAGTCCTGATGCCTGACTCAAAAGATTTGAAATCCCCGATAATCCGCTACTGTCACTGTCACTTGAATCACCTGACAATGCGTTTAACATCGTACTTGTCGAATTGTTATTTATAAGATACTGATAATATGAATCTCTCTCACTTAAACCGCTAAGTCCTGAAATAGACGATAATGCTGATAAATCTGACATACTTACCCCCCTGTAATTATTATATATATAATAAGATGTTGTAGTCAAAAGCTATTTTGCCCACTTGCATTATAATATCATTATCTAGCTAAAACAGCAATAAGTAAACAGCAGATAATGAAAACAAAATCTATTTTACATACAATCAATTATTTTCATCTGAACATTTCCACTCCAGTTATTTATCTCCGGCTGATACAATATACTTATCTGCTGCCCGTATTTTCCCTGTTTCATCTGCTCCCACTCATCTTTGCCGTATTTTTCTTCTATCACACGTGAAAGACAGTTATCTGCATGAAAATCTACCGCTTCATAAAGCAGACCCTCGTCTTCAAGTTTTAGTTTTGCTATCTGATTTTCCTTTCCACACAGATACATTGATTTTATTTTAAGTTTTCCTCTTGCAAATATGGCACTGTCGTTTGACTCTCCAAAAGGTTCCATATAATGTAATTGTTCTACAAGATTTTTTGTTGCTTCCAATAATTCAAGTTCCATATCAAAACTTATTTTCTCAACAAGTTCCTCGTCAGTAAGATTACATTGCTCATTTAAAGCATCCCTAAATTTATCAAGATTTTCTTTTGGCAGCGAAAATCCCGCCGCCAATGCATGACCTCCAAATTCCGTCAAAAGTTCCTGACAATTCTGCAAAGCCTGCTGCATATGATACCCGGGGATTGAACGTCCTGAGCCTTTAAGTCCTTTTTCTCCGTCAGTAAGCACATATGCCGGTCTGTAATATTTCTCTCTTATCCGCCCTGCAACTATCCCCGCAACACTCTCATGACAATCTTTCAGGTATATTACAAGCACCGGTTTTTCAAGAGCTTTCATTTCCTCAATCTGAGCTATCGCATTATTTGTAGCCTGTGCAGTAAGTTCCTTTCTTTCCTCATTGAGTGTTATAAGTTCATTTACAAGTTTTACAACTTCTCTTTCATCTGTCGTTGTGAGCATCTTTAATCCCAATGCGGCATCATCAAGTCTGCCCGCTGCATTTATGCACGGTCCTATCCGAAATCCCAAATCGCCTGACCTGACATGCTCTGATAATTCAAGGATTTCCAACATTTTCCGCATCCCCAAATTTTTCAGATGTGGTGTGTCATTCAATATTTTTAAACCGTTGCTTACAATAATACGATTTTCATCGGCAAGCGGAACAACATCGCATACCGTCGCAATTGCCGCAAAAGGAAGAAGTTCGTTTATATATGACTTATCATTTTTTTTCTCAAAAATATAACTCATAAGTTTATAAACAACACCAGCACCACAAAGCATATTATACGGATATTCACAAGCTTTCTGTTTTGGATTTACAACTGCGTCGGCGTCCGGAATTATCTCCGTTCCGTCATTGTCAGGAACTTCATGATGGTCTGTCAGAATATATGTAATCCCCAGTTCCTTTGCCCTGCTTGCAGCACTCACCGCCGATATTCCATTATCACATGTAATGATAAGACCAATTCCGTCCTCTTTTGCCTCATCAACCATATAATCACGAATACCATATCCATCTTTTACTCTGTGCGGAATACGGCATGAGACTTCTCCCCCAAGCATCACAATCCCTCTGTATAAAATATAAGATGACATAACTCCGTCAACATCATAGTCCCCTATAACCCTTATCTTCACATTATTTTTTATCGCATCCATCAAAATCTCTGCCGCTTTTGTAACATCTTTCATAAGTCCGGGTTTATACATTTTTTCCATGTCCGGAAATAAATATGCATCCATATCTTTCCATGTATAAAGCCCCCTGTTTACGAGGACTCTGGCAAATACTCCTGAAATATTATATCTTTTTGCAATAGCCGCAGTATCGGCATTACATTTTTTATACATCCACTGTTTCATCGGAAATCTCCTGCTGTTTTAAATATTCTTTCACATATTTATTATACTAAACCGTCCAAACATATACAATTATCATTTTTAGGAGACATTTCAAAATATCTATGATAGTATTATAATATTATCAAAAAACACGAAAGGATTTCACTTATGAACTGGCTCAAATATGAATTACATACAAATACACATGATGCTCCCATAATAGGAAACATTCTATGTTCTATGGGTATAGATGGATATGAGATAACAGACCATGTTCCTCTTACCGAAAAAGAGGAAAAGCAGATGTATACCGACATTCCTGCGGACATGGGCGTTGATGACGGAAGTTCCATTCTCACTTTTTATACAGAAGTTCCCGGCGAAGAAAAACCTGATTTTTTCAGTACCGGTTCTTCCATAAGAGATGAAAATCTGACAGATGAAAATAAAGAAGTTTTAGAACCCGAAGTTCTCATAAAAAGATTAAAAAAGAAAATCAAAAAAATTAAAAAATTTACACATATAAAAATGCCACAGATAAATTATTCCATTGAAGATGACAGTCAGTGGAAAGACAAGTGGAAAGATAATTTTAAGGCATTCAGGGTTGCCGATGATATTATCATAAAACCTACATGGGAGGAAATCCCTGAGGATGCTTCTGAAAACGACATAATCATGCAGATAGACCCTGGTTCCGCTTTCGGAACAGGTACGCATGAAACAACAAAACTTTGCCTTTTATCTCTCAGAAAATATATCAATCCCGAAACAACACTCCTTGATGCAGGATGCGGCAGTGGAATACTTGCAATCTGCTCACTGTTATGTGGGGCAAAATCTGCTTTCTGTCTTGATATAGACCCATATGCTGTCGAGGCCGCTGTTGAAAATGCAAAATTAAATAATATAGGTGAAAACCGCATAAAAGCAGCTCATTTAAATATACTTGAAGATACTGAGAATGTGCGTAGTGAATTGAAAGACCCCGTTGACATTGCAGTTGCAAATATACTTGCCGATGTTATCATTCCTCTTTCTGACTGTATTGCTGACTTCATAAAACCGGGAGGGCTTTTTATCTCATCGGGAATACTTGCTGATAAAGCAGACCTGGTTGAAAATGCACTTCTTAAAAACAATTTTGAGATTATTGAACGAAATACCCTGGGTGAATGGGTCTCATTTGTCTGTAAACGCAGTTAAAAAAACAGCAGAATGTCTTTTTTAGACATCCTGCTGTTTTTTTAACAATAAATTCTAAAAACTTATTTAGTCTTTTTGACTGCTTTTCCTGTTTTATTATGTGTTGCTTTTTTGATTGTATACCAAAGTGTACCTGTTATACATACTGATGAATATGCACCACATATGATACCTGCAAGAAGTGGTATAGCAAATTCTCTTACTGATTCTACTCCAAGAATTGCAAGCATGAATACCATGAAGAATGTTGTAAGTGATGTATTTATACTTCTTGTCAATGTCTGAGTTATACTGTCATTTACAATTTCTGTCATTCTTTCTTCACTAATTGATGAACGTCCGCCCATATTCTCACGGATACGGTCGAATATTACGATTGTTGCATTTATTGAATAACCTACTATTGTAAGCATACAAGCAATGAATGTGTTACCTACTGAAATTCTTGCTGCAGCATATACCAAAAGAACTACAATTACATCATGAAGCAATGCAAGCACAGCACTTCCCGCAAATACAACATCTTTAAATCTGAACCAAATATAGATAAGCATACAGATTGCAGCTATAATTACAGCAAGTACGGCATCACGTTTCATCTCTCCTGATACTGAAGCACTGATACTCTGTATCTGAATGTTGCTTTCTTTTATATTGTATTTCTTTGCAAGTTCATCGGTAACATTTGCTCTCTGTGTCTCAGTAAGTTCAACTGTCTTGACATTAAGTTCATTTGAACCTGCAACCTCAGAGATAACAATATCACTTGAGCTGCTGTTCTTCGCAAAAATAGATTCAACTTCTTTCTTAAGACTTGCATCAATTTTTGTATCTTTTCCAAATGGAATATCATATGTTGTTCCACCAAGGAAGTCAAGTCCGTAATTAAGAATGTTTCCTGAAGCAGCTTTATTAACAATAAGGCAAACTACACAAGCGAGGATAAGCACCCCTGAGATAACAAAGAATTTAACTCTGTTCTGTACAAATTTAATCTGTCTTCTCGGTTTCTCAACACCAAAGTATTTGACATCGTCAACACCGAGAGAATACATAGCTTTAAGGATATACTTTGTAACATAAAGGGCCGTGAACATTGAAAGGATAATACCAAGTGCAAGTGTTGTTGCAAAACCTCTGATTGTTCCTGAACCTTTTATATAAAGTACAAATGCTGCGATAAGAGTTGTCACGTTACCATCAATGATGGCAGAAAGTGCTTTCTCAAAACCAAGTTTAATACTTGTCTGAACCGACTTGCCTTTCGCAAGTTCTTCCTTAATACGGGTAAATATAATAACATTGGCATCTACCGCCATACCTATGTTCAATATAATACCTGCCACACCCGGAAGTGTCAGTGTTATATTCAATCCATTGAGTGCTACAAGCATTAACCCAAGATAGAATACAAGTGCTATAGATGCTGCAACTCCAGGAAGTCTATAGAATATAAGCATAAATATAACTACAAGTGCAAATCCTATCGCACCTGCGAGTAAACTTGTCTGAATAGCATCCTGACCAAGCTGTGCCCCAACTACCTGTGACTGAATTTCTTTAAGTTCTACCGGAAGTGCACCTATACGAATCATTGACGCAAGTTCTTCTGCTGATTCATAAGTATCAAAACTTCCTGAGATAACGGCTTTTCCATCTGTAATCTCAGCCTGAACATTTGGTGCTGAAAGAACTTTTCCGTCATATACGATATAGATTTTCTTTTTAGAAGGATATGCTTCTGCTGTTGCATTTGCAAATAACTTTGTACCCTTAGCATTAAATGTAAGCTGTACAACATATTCCTTGTTTTTTGTAACCTCATCCTGCTGTGTACCGGCTTCTGCCTTTTTAATATGCTTTCCTGTACATACTGTCTTTGTATACTTAGGATTGTTGTTTTTATCAAATGACATGTCATCTTCTGCTACAAAATCGAGTGAACCCTCTTTACCGAGTGATTTAAGAACGTCATCAGCATTCTCAACACCAGGTATATCGATTTCGATACGGTCATCTCCAACCTGTACTACCGAAGATTCTGTACTGTAAACTTCAGCACGCTGCTGCATCATCTGAATGGTATCTTTCATCTCTGTTGCTGTTGGATTGCCCTTAGTCGCCTCATAAGTAATACTTACACCACCAGCTAAGTCCAAACCAAGTTTAATGTTTTTGGCACTGCCCTTATGCGCACTAGTGATACCAACTAATGTTGTATAAGCACAGAGTCCGATTACTGCTATTATTATGAGTAAATGCAATAATCCTTTTTTCTTGTCCTTCATGCTGTTTTTTCTCCTTTAACTTAATACTTATAACATGATTTCGCGGTTTACCGTACAATAAGCCACGCTAAATTGCATTATAACATAGAGAACAACATGAATGCAAATTTTTTTACTTTTTCTTAAAACTTTTTAACCTGACAATATATTTGCTATTGTCTGCCGCTAGCATATACCTTTCCTGCTTCAGCTTTTATGCCCTTGTAATAAAACATTTCATCTACCGTGACAAGTTCATAACCTTTCTTTTTAAGCCGTGGTACCAATTTTTTCACCGCTTCTGCTGTGCTCGGATACAAATCATGCATCAGAATTATATCACCGTCTTTTACATTTTTACACTCAGACAAAACCTTCGCTGCATTTCTCCACTTCCAGTCATCAGTATCAATACTCCAATACATCATCGGGATTTTAATGTTTTTGCGCATCACATCGCTTATGTTTCCATAAGGCGGTCTTACAAGTGTAGCATGACATCCTATAACCGACTGCAGCGCATTATTTGTTTTCGTCATCTCTGCAGATAACTGTTTCTTTGTCATTTTACTTAAATCCTCATGGTCAAAAGTATGGCTCGCTATCTGATTTCCCATATTGTATGATGCCTTTAGAACTTTGCTGTAAGCATTAACTCTGTTTCCGACAACAAAAAATGTTGCTCTCGAATCATATTTTTTCAAAACTCTTAATATTTTGCTTGTAACAGGAGTATAAGGTCCGTCATCAAAAGTCAAGGCAATCATAGGTTTATTCTTATCAAGATTTTTTCTTATCCATTTCTTGCTACCGCCTCCCATGGAATTATCTTCTTTCACCGTGGCAGTAGGTGCAGCGGTAGGCTTACTTTTTTTGGCTGTATCCTTTTTTCCTTTATTTTTTTCACTGCTCTTTTGACTTACATTTTTATCCGAATAATTTTTTATACCTGAATTATTTTTTCCATTTAATTTTATAATGGCAACAACAAACACAATAAGAATAACAACAAGCGCAATAGCAGCATTTATAAGTATCATTTTTGTTTTTCTGAGTTCACGCTCCCTGCGTCTTCTGCTCCTCATCTCCCTGTCCCGGTAACTTCCTCTTCTCATTTCATCATTTTGTTTCATAAAGTTCCCTGCCTCCACTCATATATTTCGTAATTCATAATAACACACTTTTCATAATATGTGATTACATTTCTATTAAGTTTTGCTTATCATGTCTGTTTGTGAGTACCTGCCCCAAACATCCCTCCTGTCATTCCCGATACAGCACATATAAGAGCATTTCCGACAACATTTATCCCTGGGGTTCCTGTTTTAAATATAACGATTCCAAATAACAGCAATACCGAAAAATATATAACTCCTGCCGCAAGTCCCCACAAGAATTTATTTTTCTTAAACAACTTTCCCGCTATTATTCCACCCAGAATATTTACGACAATATATGTCCCTGTCACAACTGCACTTATCGCTTTTTCATCATAAGCATACTTCCATATTATTCCCGATGACACAAATAATATCACTGTCGTAAGAATAATTTGTGTCAAAAGAATAATAACAATATTTTTAATCACTTTTTCCACTTTGATAAAACCCCTTTTTTTCAATATCTATTCATTTTGTCACAATTTTATGTTAAGATTCATAAAAAGAAAAAATAACAGCAACATAACTTTATTATTAAAATGTATGCAGAAAAGAGGTTATAAATGAACAATACAAACGGAACCGTAGATTTACATACACATTCAACTTTCTCCGACGGAACATTTTCACCTGAAGAACTTGTTAAAAAAGCAGTTGAAAAAGGTCTCACTGCATTTGCACTTACTGACCATGATGCTGTCGGCGGCATAGAAAGTGCCGCTGCTGCCGTAAAAGAGCAGAATGCTCCCGTTTTATTTGTCCCGGGAACTGAACTTTCGGTCGGTTATAAAGATGGAGACATTCATATAGTAGGACTTTTTATTGATTACAAAAATCCTGCATTTACAAAAATCTCTAATCTTCTGGTTGAAAGAAGAGTTGAGAGAAACAAAGAAATGGTTGCCAAATTCCGGGCAGCTTCAATAAATATGACTTACGAGGAACTCCAGGAAGGAAATCCAGACACCGTAATCACCAGAGCACATTTCGCAAGATGGCTCATTAACCACGGTGTAGTCAAAAACACTGCCGAGGCTTTTGATAAATATCTTGATATACATTGTCCTTACTATGTTCCAAGAAAATATATAACTCCTGAAGAAGGTATTGAACTTATCCTCGAATCAGGCGGTGTTCCAATACTTGCACATCCCCTCCACTATAAACTCGAAGAAAAGGAGCTTGAAGCCCTTATCAAAAGACTCAAAGCCGCCGGTCTGAAAGGTATGGAGGCAAAATATTCAAACCACACTACTCAGGATGAAGCTTATGTCAGAAAACTCTGCAATAAATACGAGCTGCTCCCAAGTGGAGGTTCAGATTTCCACGGTACCAACAAGCCGGCAATCGATATGGGTACAGGCCGCGGAACTTTAAGTGTTCCTTTTGAGTACCTTATCAATATTGCCAAAGCAGCAAAACCGTCTGAATTTACAAAAAAAGTTTTGGATTTTGCTGAAAAACATTCATAAAAAGATATAACAAAAAAGCTGTAGACACTTTGATACGCTACAGCTTTTTATTATTAAGATTATTTTAGATATTTTCAACTTAAAGAAATTTATTTCAAAGAAATTTATTTCTTTGTTGTCTTAATTTCTTCTTCCTGCTTGTCTATCTCAACGATATTTTCTTTTTTCATTGGGATACGGCAGTTCTTATTGTTTCCAAATTCAACTATAACAACTTCGTCCATAATATCTATTACAACACCGAAAAATCCGCTTGTTGTAAGTATGCTGTCTCCTACTGCAAGTGTAGATACAAGTGCATCATGCTCTTTCTGCTGTTTCTTCTGTGGTCTGATAGCAAAGAACCAGAAGATTGCAATGATAGCTGCATAAATTACAACCATGCTTATTATACCCTGTGTTCCGCCTGCTTTTGTTGCCAATATTGTAGTCAAATTCATTTTGCTTCCTCCTCAAGCTGTTCTAATTTCTTCTTTTTATATTCTTTAAAACACCCTTTTTCAATGGCGTCACGAATTTCTTCCATCATATTGTTATAGAAATAAAGATTATGAGTTACCATAAGTCTCAGTCCAAGCATTTCTTTCGCCTTCAAAAGGTGTCTTATATATGCTCTGCTATATTTGCGGCATGTCGGACAATCACATGTTTCATCTAAAGGTCGGTCATCAAGCTCATATTTTTTATTCATGAGATTCATCTTTCCATGATTTGTATACGCATGACCGTGACGGCCGTTTCTTGCCGGATATACACAATCGAAAAAGTCAACACCACGTTCTACTGCTTCCAATATATTTGCCGGAGTTCCAACTCCCATCAAATATGTAGGTTTATCTTCGGGCAGATACGGTACTGTTTTTTCAATAATATCATACATTTCTGCATGACTTTCACCTACGGCAAGTCCTCCAAGCGCATAACCGTCAAGATTTAACTCCGATATTCTCTTTGCATGTTCTACTCTTATATCTTCAAAAATTCCACCCTGATTGATTCCAAAAAGAAGCTGCGATTTATTTATAGTAGTATCAAGGGAATTAAGTCTGTCCATTTCCTTTTTACATCTCTCAAGCCATCTTGTAGTCCTGTCAACAGAATTCTGCATATACTGTCTCGTAGCAGGATGCGGCGGACATTCATCAAATGCCATTGCAATTGTAGAAGCAATATTTGACTGAATCTGCATGCTCTGTTCAGGTCCCATAAATATTTTTCTTCCATCTATATGAGAATTAAAATAAACTCCTTCTTCTTTTATCTTTCTTAGTCCTGCAAGTGAAAAAACCTGAAATCCGCCTGAATCTGTAAGAATAGGTTTGTCCCATACCATAAATTTATGAATACCACCCATTTTTTTGACTATTTCATCACCCGGTCTGACATGAAGATGATAAGTATTGCTAAGAACAACCTGTGTTTTTAAGTTCTGCAAATCCTCAGTTGATACAGCACCTTTCATTGCGCCAACTGTCGCAACATTCATAAATACAGGTGTTTCTATCGTTCCATGTACCGTTTCAAGACGACCTCTTTTAGCACTGCCGTCCTTACATAATATTTTATACATAGTTACTCCATTCTTTTTCCTTTTTCCGTGTATCGCCCACTTTATATGCACTAAGGATATTAACACTCAATACGCATCTATGTCAACCTCTCCATAATAAACTTAACTATAAAATAAATAACTATAAGAGGAAGAATTATCCTAAAGAAAATTCCAACTGCTACTGCACCTAATGCCAAAACCAGCATAGCCACAACAACAATTATTATTATTCCCAGCAATTTGTCATACCATTTTAACGAAAAATTATGATACCCTTTATCGTAATTGTCACTATCATCGTATGATGAAGTATAACTGTCGTCTCCACGATACTCTTCCCTTGCCTGCTTTGTATAAAAATCTGCCATAGGTCCTTTTTCGGCAACAAAACTGTCTATAATGGTTCTTGCAATAAGTCTCGGATCTCCAAGTTCTTCAAGAACCTGACTTTCCGTTTTATCATTATTTTCAATATAGTCTTTATAATAACTTATATTTTCATTGATAACGTCAGAAGGTACATTTCCCGCCAAGCTATCCCTAAGTATGGATAAAAATTCATTTTTAGTCATATAAACTCTCCTTCCTGGCATTATAGTTTTAAAAAAGTTTAAGTTTCCATAATCAAAATTTTATAATCTTTATAAAGGAAAAACAACTTTGCAACAATAAATGCTGCAAAGCTGTCAGATAATACTTTGTTTTGTGCTCGCGGATTGCTTTATTTAGCTTTTCCAACTGATCCGAAGAGTTCCATCTTCTCTTTAACAGTTGCTTTGATTGCCTCAGCACCAGGAGCAAGAAGTTTACGAGGGTCAAATCCCTTTCCTTCTAAGTCCTTGCCAGCTTCGATGTATTTACGTGTAGCTTCCTGGAATGCTAACTGGCACTCTGTATTTACATTAATCTTTGCAACACCAAGTGAAATAGCTTTCTTAATCATATCAGCCGGGATTCCTGTACCACCATGAAGAACAAGTGGCATATCTCCTGTCTTAGCCTGAATGGCATCAAGTGTCTCAAAGCTGAGTCCTGCCCAGTTTTCAGGATATTTACCGTGAATGTTTCCGATACCTGCTGCAAGCATTGTAACACCGAGGTCTGCAACCTTTTTACACTCATCAGGGTCTGCACACTCACCGGCACCGATAACTCCGTCTTCTTCTCCACCGATAGAACCTACTTCTGCTTCAAGAGAAAGACCAAGAATATTACATGTATTTACTAACTCTGTTGTCTTCTGAACGTTCTCTTCGATTGGAAGGCTTGAACCATCAAACATGATTGAAGAAAATCCTGCATTGATACAAGCTTTTGCACCTTCAAATGAACCGTGGTCAAGGTGAAGTGCTACTGGAACAGTGATGTTTAATTCTTCAAGCATTCCCTCTACCATACCAACAATTGTTTTATAACCACACATATACTTTCCTGCGCCCTCAGATACACCAAGGATAACAGGTGACTGTAATTCCTCTGCTGTCTGTAAAATAGACTTTGTCCACTCTAAGTTGTTGATGTTGAACTGACCTACTGCATACTTACCGGCTTTAGCTTTTGTAAGCATTTCTTTTGCTGAAACTAATCTACTCATTTTAAAATCCTCCATCTTTAGACTTGTCCCTGATTTGATACAGGAACTTTAATTACCTAAAGCCCATAACTCAGGACTTTTCAGGCAAAACTACTCTCAATCAGTTTTATTATATACTATTTCTTATAAAAATCAAATCATTTTTCGCATAAGAATTTTATCTTATCCATATTTTCTTTTGCAATCTCTTTGCCCATCTCATACGTCTGCCTTAACTTACCCGTATCGCTTTCAAGACTGTTTAATTTATATTTTGGTCTTAGTATAACTGCTTTGCCTGTTTTTTCAAGCTTTTCACACAATCGTACCGACTCGTTATATTTGTCACATCTTTTCAATAGTTCTTCCGCAATTGCCGGATATTTTAACTTCATTATTTTAGCCATATTTTTTTCCGATTTTCTAGGCGTTTTTATAAATCCCTCGGGCTGTGTAAGAACTATAAGCATTTTATCGCATCCGTCCTCAAGACATTTGTCTATCGGAATTGGATTTGACAATCCTCCGTCATAATATTTTCTTCCGTTTATCTTCGCCGGAGGACACGCTCCCGGAAGTGCACATGTGGCACAAAAGACCTCAAACGTCTCATCTACATCTTTCTGGTCAAAATAATGCACTTTTCCTGTTTTTGCATCTGTAGTTACAATAACAAACCTGCCATCATATTCTTTGAATGTTTTCATATCAAATACATCAAGTTTATTTGGTATCTCCCTAAATACAAAATCCAGTCCGAAAATACTTCTTTCCTTCAAAAAATTTCTCTTGCTCAAATAGCGTTTATCATTTCGATATTTTTCAAGTATTCTGATATTTCGCTCCGGCTGCCTTGATATATATGACGCTGCATCTGCTGCCCCTGCCGACACTCCTATACAATACGGAAACATTATGCCTTCTTCAAGCAATGCATCCATAATGCCGCAACTGAAAACCGGTCTGAATGAACCACCCTCAAATAATACTCCTGTCATGATTCTGCCTCTATAATCTTTCTTATATGCTCATCACCTGTTACCTGATATAAAAGTTCCATGCATTCAACTCCCGAAGTCTTATCACCCTGCTCAAGCTCAAGTTGTCCCGCCCTAAGAATGATAGTGAGCGTTGTCTCTGATATTCCATCCGGCAGTTTTAATTTTCTTATCTCTTTCTGAATTTTATCCACTGTATACTCAGGGCACTCTCTTTCAAGCGCCGTTTCCAAAAAGTTTAGTTCACTGTCAGCCGTTTTGCTGTGGCTGAACATGTTGCTGTATGTGTAAAGCACCATGGCTTTCTCGGGTTCTTTCTTCTCTACATAATAATACCCTATATTTCTGTAAAAATGAGCAATGTCTGCTCTCGTATATATAAATTTATGAAGTTCCTTTGTTGTCTCTTTAAGTTTTTTAAGTTCACCGAGCTGCTTTAAACATTCAGTTTTTTCCCAGTATATATCCATATCCACTGCATTCCATTCTGCCGCCTTTACAAGCTTTTCATATGCTTTATCAAAATGCATTCTCTCCATATATTTTTTTGCAAGGGAATGATACATGCGATGCACCGGATATCTGACTGCCTCATAATCTCTTGTCTTAAAATAATACTCAAAAAGATAAAATTCCAAAATGTGATTTGCACATAAAACCCTTTTGTCACCTGCTTTAAGCTCTTTAGCTATCTCATCAGCTATTTCCGATGCCTTCTCAAGTTTGTTGCTTTTTTGGTACTGTTGAAATAATCTTATGTTTTCTTCGATATCCATGGCGGTGCCTCCTTGTTGTGTAGTTTATATCACTATACCACCAAAAAACAAAACATGAAAGAACTTTACAACGATAAAAAATTTCATTGTGGTTATTTAACGCAAAAATTGATATAAACTTTCCTGCCACTGAACTGCTATGCACCAACTGAAACAAAGTGCCAACCGCCTCCTTTGCCATTCGCTGAAAAGTTTATATCAATCTCTTCTATTTACATATGCTTTTTTATGAACATCCTATCCTGACAATAAGTTTCTCTGCTTTACGCATTCTTATTGTAAATTTTGCTTTCAAATGTTCCGTCTTCAATATTTATAAATCTGATAAAAAGCGATACCTTGTTATCAGCATTCAAACTGTTCCATACAAGTTCTCCAAATTCATCCATATCATTTGGTATATCAACAAGTTTAGGCTCTCCCTCAAAACTTGGGAGCGGATTTCCGTCATGCATATATGTATGAATAAATCTTCCCTCACCTGCTATCGGATTCTCATAATCAAATGTATATCTGTTACAGCAATCCGGATTTCCGTTGTTACTCTTAAGAATAGACATTGAATAATCAAATCCACCATCCTCAACATGAAGAATAGCTGAAATTCTAGGTGTGAAGTTTGGCTCATCCGGCTCAAACTCTCTTGTACAAAGTGACTGCTCAAAAGTTGAGCCATCCTGCATAAGATCATATACAGTATCTGTCTGGTCACCGTTTGTCACTATTGTGTCATTGCCAAGGACACGGACAGGTGCATATATTATAAGACTTGGGTCTGTAAGTTTTGAAGGATCAAATGCCTGTGTACGGATTCCGTCACCGTCTGTTACAAATACCCTGTTTCTGCTGTTTTCACTTCTGCCCATGATAAAATATGCAATAGCTGCATGTTTTCCGTCAGCAGTCTTTCCTACAACAATGCCACGACCCGGATATGCGTTTGATGTTAATTCATTTTTTAAAGATAATTTTTCCATAAAAACCTCCGATATACTATTTTATTTTAGTGGTGGAAAAGTCTGAGACCTGTAAATGCCATAAGTATTCCAAATTCGTTACATGCATCTATAACCGCCTGATCATTCTTTGAACCGCCTGCCTGTGCCACATATTTAACTCCACTCCTGTTTGCACGCTCAATATTGTCGCTAAATGGAATAAACGCATCTGAACCAAGTGTAACTCCATCAAGATTTTTAATCCACTCTGCACGCTCTTCTCTTGTCATCGGTTCAGGTTTTTCAGTAAAGAACTGTTCCCATTTTCCATCAGCAAGAACATCCTGATAATCATCTGAAAGATATACGTCAATAGTATTATCTCTGTCAGGCTTTCTGATGTCATCCTTGAACGGAAGATTAAGTGCCTTTGGAGACTGACGGAGGAACCACTTATCAGCCTTATCACCAGCAAGTCTTGTACAGTGAATACGTGACTGCTGGCCTGCTCCGATTCCGATTGCCTGACCGTCTTTTACATAACATACTGAATTTGACTGTGTATATTTAAGTACGATGTTTGCAATTATCATATCGTTAAGTGCATCTTCTGAAAGCTCTTTCTTTTCAGTTACAATATTTTCAAAAAGCTCTTTTGTTGTCTTTACTGTATTGTGCCCCTGCTCAAATGTAATTCCGAATACATCTTTTGTCTCAAGCGGTGCTGCTTCATAATCAGGGTCAATCTTAATAACACAATAATTTCCACGTTTCTTTCCTTTAAGAATTTCAAGAGCCTCATCCGAATATGAAGGTGCAATAATACCGTCAGATACAAGTGTCTTAAGATACTTTGCTGTCGCAACATCACACTCATCTGAAAGTGCAACAAAATCTCCAAATGATGACATTCTGTCTGCACCTCTTGCTCTGATATAAGCTGTGGCCATAGGAGTAAGTTCAATATCATCATCTACAAAATAAACTTTTTTCATAGTATCTGTAAGTGGAACATCTATAGCAGCTCCTGCCGGACTTACATGTTTAAAAGAAGCTGCCGCAACGTGACCTGTAGCCTCTTTTACTTCCTTAACAAGCTGCCAGCTGTTAAATGCATCCAAAAGATTTATATATCCCGGATTTCCATTTAATACCTCAAAAGGAAGGTCACTTCCATCCTTCATAAATACTCTTGCTGGTTTCTGATTTGGGTTACATCCATACTTTAACTGAATTTCGTTCATTGGATAATCTCCTTTCGTAAATAAAAAGATAATAGAAGTTTAACAAAACATCTTTTGTCAAACTATTAAATTTTGACAAAGAAAAAACCGACACTATCCCGGACTTTTCTGCCCAGACGGTCGGCTGTCAAACTGTTATACTCCCTGTGGTCACTTCCACTTCCGTCAGTTATATAACTAGATTAACTTTATCATATTTCTTTTGGGTGCGCAACCCTAATTTTGTCTTATATACATCCTGAACATTTTGTTTGATTTCGGATATTTTGTTCCTAATATCCCGGAAGTTCTTTCTCCTCTATAATCTGCTTCGCTTTTCTTTCAACTTTGGCTCTGAAATGCTCTCTGTCAACTGACAGTGCTATGCCCATCTCAGCCATTGTAAATATAACCGCTGAACCTCCATAACTTATAAACGGCAGTGATACACCTGTATTTGGAAAAATCATCAGCACTACAAATATATTTACTATAACCTGTAAAGAAATATGTATTGCTATTCCCGTTACAACAGCTCTGCCAAATATGGTTTCTGCTCTGCTGGCAATCTTAAAGAGCTGGAAAATAAGATACAGAAACATACCAAGCATTATAAATGCACCTAATATTCCAAGTTCCTCACATATTACGGCAAATATCATATCATTCTGCGCTTCCGGTATTCTTGAAAGCTTCTGCACACTATTTCCAAGTCCTTTTCCCGAAAATCCGCCTGAGGCAACTGCATATAATGACTGAAGTGACTGATAACTCTCATCACTCGAAAACTTCTCGGGTGCAAGCCATGCTCCTATTCTGCCGTATCTGAAATCCTTAAAAGCAGTGTTTGAATTTATAATGCTGTAAATGTGATTTATCACAACTGCAACACCGCCCGCTGCTGCCGCGAATACCGCTATATGCGTCTTGTTAAACGGTGTCATTATTATAGTCATACCAAAAATAATGCCACAAAGTATAATCAAGGTTGACAGGTTAGAACTTTTGGCACAGAGGAACAATGCAGATGCTCCTGCCGGAAACCATATAAACCATAATATTCTGTATCTGCTTTTGTTCTTTGTATATCTTGATATCCTTGTTCCTATCCAAAGTATTATAAGAATTTTTGAAACTTCCGCAACCTGCAATGACATCGAACCTATTTTTATCCATCTCACCGCACCCTTTGCCGAAACAGCGAGTGGTGTATATAACGTCAGCGTCATACATATCGATAACAGATAGATAAACCATGACATCGATAATTTTACATTTTTAAGTCCTTTTATCTTCTTTAATAAAGGTATTTTAGAAAAATTAAGTATATTAAAATTGTTATAATTGCAAACCCTCAATATAAGCATGCCAATAAAACTAAGTATGACATACTCAATCTGCTTTTTTGCAAAATACATATTATCATAATTATATTTAGGGCTGAGACTGCATCTGTAACTTGATGCACTGTATATCATAATTATCCCAAAAATGTTTAACATCAGTAAGATTATAAAAACCTTTATATCTACTCTTTCCTGACTATCTATATACGAAGCAAGAGCTCTTCTTGCAGATGGTTTTCTAAGCACAAACGCACCCCCTGTCACAAAAAACTACTATTGTAGTTTAGCATATACCATATATAAAGTCCAGTTTCATTACTTTTAATCCGGCATTTCCAAACATTATCTAAAAAAACAACGGGGAACCAAGCTTAATTTTAGTTCCCCGCCTTATACATCTAAAGTGTATATTATTTAACTTTTATTTTGATTGTCTTTGAAGCTGCCTTATATTTTGACGTCTTCTTAGCAAGCAATTTAACCTTTACTGTACCTTTCTTCAAACCTTTTATCGTAAGCTTTTTATTCTTCAATGTAACTTTAACTTTCTTTGCATTAGCTTTTGAAAGCTTATTGAAGTAAACCTTTGCTCCTGAATTTGCTGAAACAGTAATTGTCACTGTCTTTTTCTTCTTTACAGTTACTGTTGAAACTTTTTTCTTTCCTTTTTTAACAGTAATTGATGCATTCTTGAGTGTTGGCTTTGTTGTTGGTTTTACTGTTGGTGCTGTAGTTGGCTTTGTTGTTGGTTCTACTGTTGGTTCAGTAGTAGGTACTGTTGTCGGCTCCGCTGTAGGTGCTACTGTTGGCTCTGCCGTTGGTTTTACCGGTTCTGAAGACGGAGCTGTTGTCGGCTCTGTTGTAGGTGCTGCTGTTGCCGTTGGTTTTACCGTTGGTGTAGCTGTCGGTGTTGTTGATGAACCACCTGAAGATGATGATGAAGAACTAGATTTCCATACGGCATACAATGTAATCGTTTCTCCCTTAGCTGCAAGGTCAGTAGATATTGTCTGTCCATTTGAATATATCTTATCACCATTTGTTTTGTCGAGCCATCCTTCAAATGTGTACACTGCTCTTGTGTATGGATTTTCATAGAGATTGAATTTCTGACCAAGTTTTACAATCTGTGTCATCTCTTCACCATCTGTACCACTAGGATTATAAATAATAGTGTATGAATACTCTTTCCATACAGCATACAATATTGCAACTCCCGCATCCTGTGCAAGGTCTTTAATTTCCTGTTCATCTTTATATTCAACAGCTCCTCCCGGTGTTGTTGACCATCCAAGGAAATCGTAGTTTTCGCGTGTAAATGTATTTTTCGGAAGTTTACCTGTTTCTCCGACTGCATATTCCTGTGATGTTGCAGTCATTGTATCTGTTGTATAATTTGGATCTAATTTAACAGTATATTTTCCTGTAGGTACATATACACGGACATTATCTAATGCTGTTACTCCGTTATATCTTCCGCTAAGTACAAATAAACCTTTTATGTCCGCAATGCTGTCCATCTCAAACTTCTTTGATACAAGTTCTTTTCCTGCTTCATCAGTGATAGTAAGAACCATTGTATTTTTAGTTTTGTTTATAACTGTCTTAATGTGTACCCATGTATCAGTTGCAATATCAACAGACGCTGTATCAGTTGTCTTTGCTGTACTTCCACCTGAAATTGTCCATTCTGTTGTCTTTAATGCATTTAAGCTCCATAAATATGAATCTGATGCAAGAATATCATTTTTCTTGCTATATTCTGAAACAGCTAATGCAAGCTGTGTTTCCTGATTATTTCCTGCTGTCAATTTGCTGTCAAACTCAACAACATAATTATCAGGCACTGTCAAACTTCCAAAGTCAAGGTATGCACTTCTTGAATTTATATTTCCCGGTGCAAACTGTAAATATCTTTTGTGCTCTGCTGCTCCATCACTGGCAAGTGTAAGATTGTCTGCTGCATTTGCTGATAATCCGCCGGCTGCTGCCGCATCTACATCATTGTTGAAACTCTTGTACAAGATACTTGCATCTGCCAATGCCTGTTCTTTCTGTTCTTCTGCATTCTTTGCTGCTGCAGTATCAGCTTTTTCTGCCTTATATAATGTTCCGATATCGGCTGCTGATAATGCACGGCTGTAAATTTTAACATTGTCCATATATGCCGGAGATGAACCCCAGAATGAACCATATCCAAGATAGAACTTATCTGCTGATGCAATCATCTTAAGCATATTAGATGCCAGACTTGCATAGCTGTCATTTGAGTCAAATAACGTATATTTTGTTTTGTTTACAACGAGTTTACCGTCAACATAAATTCCAAAGTTAGCCTTTCCAACAGATACTGTTACATAATGCCAGCTGTTTACATGAATATTATTTACCGGCTTTTCTGCCTTGTTGCAGTCAAACCACTGCCATGTACCGCCTACTGTTCCGTTGTAACCAAGATATGTATTTGGTGTGAAGAATAATCTTCCGTCTGCTCCATCGGAATTATCCGTATCAAAGAAACTCCAAAGTGCATCCCACGCGTCATCATTCTGTCTGTTTACCCACATTGATACTGTCGCACCGTTTAATGTCTTTCCTTTAAGTGGGTTTGTAAACTCAGCATAGCTTGTTGTCGCTGCTGCTTCATATCCAAAATACTGATTAAGAACATTTCCTGCTCTGTCAGAACTATACTCTACTGTAGGTTTTGTTCCGCTCTCAAGAGTCTTTGCCTCTCCGACCTGCTCTGTATTTACTTCATTTCTAAGACCATTTTCAAATGTATAATTTGCTTCAAGTCCTGAATCAATGTCTGAAGTTGCATTTGCTTTTATTGTTGTTGTATATTCTTTCTTTGTGTAATATAAACCATTCTTAATTGTTGCTGTAAGTGTTACTGTTGTATCTTTTGCAACTGCCTGAATTTCACCTGTATTTGAAAGTGCAGTCTCATCTGATGACTCCCATTTGATTGTTGAGCCTTCATTTCCTGAAACCGGAAGTTCAAGGTCTGTATTTAACTGTTCCGGAACAGTTAATGATAAATCTCCGGCATCTTTTATAACTTTCTGCTCGTTTGTATAACCTTTTGTACCCCAGATAGTAATATTATTGCTTCCTACAAGTGTAAAGCACATTGTCTCACAGTTTGTGCCTTCAACCTTCTGTTTAATAAACACACCCTGATATTTTACATTGTCTATTGTTAAAGTAACATAAGGTTTATCAGACTCCTGCTCCCATTTTCCTGTATAATCACCTGAAACAGAGCCATCCTTATTTAATTTAACAGATTTCTCCTCACAGCACTGAAGTGCAGTTGTATTTACTGAAGGTTCATGATAGATAACTGTATATTCTCCCGCAACTTCCTTTACTGCGTATGCAGTATTTGATAATGTCTCTCCTGAATATTCAAACGGAGTTGCAACAAGACCACCGTTTCCAGCTGTAAATAACTGATGAACTCTCACCTCATGTCCCTCTGAACCATCATTAAAACGTGTATGATATACAAGATATGTTTTTCCGTCTGTATCAACTACTGCAGAATTATGTCCCTGTGCAACACGTCCCTTATCAAGATAATGCCAGTTGTAATATGACATAAGACGCTCACCTGTAGCAGTATTTCCATATCCGTCACCACCTGCGTTCTTGTTGATAACACTTGTCTCTGTACCGTATCTTGCATCATTTCCTGCTACATCCTTGTATGGACCCGTGATTGCATCTGATGAGAATACACGCATATTATATCCGCCCTTAGCGGTAAGTCCGCCGTATGAAAGGAATAAATAATACTTGTCACCTATTTTCTCTATGTATGATGCCTCACCTGATCTTGAAACACCACCTGCAAGTTTATATCCCATATAAGGGTCTGTTTCATTTTCTTTATAATCGTATTTTGTAGCTGTATCTCTAAGACCTGTCTTAGGGTCAAGCTTGAATATCCAGATACCGCCTGACCATGAACCATAACTCATCCAAAGGTTTCCGTCAGAATCATATGTAACACATGGGTCAATTGCATGTGCGCCGTATCTTGAATTCCATGTTGTATCTGAAGATTTAAATCTTACAAGAGCTGCATCTGCATTATCTGAACCTACTACTGATGCAAAATCTGTATCTGTATATGCATGAACTCCTGATTTAGTAAATCCTGAATATACTACAGTTCCCTGATTTTCCCAGTCACCGTTAAGTGAATCTGATGTAAGAAGCACAATGCTTGAGTTCCATGATTTACCGTTGATACTCATATACATGCACCACTTATTCATCTGTTCATTCCAGATAACATCAGGTGCCCATAAGTTGCCTGACCATCCATAACTGCTGTCACCTTTTGCTGCCCAGTCAAATGCACTCTTAAAAAGAGTCTGGCATTTTGTGTCATCATTTATGTTGTTTGTAAATGTTGTCCAGTTCTGCATGTCTGTTGACCAAGCAAAAGCTCTGTGTGAACCAAATATAAAGTATACTTTCTGTCTTGAACCGTTATCTTTTCCATATACTCTCTGGCTTCTGTCTCCTGTATATTTACCATCAGTATATCCGATTACAACAGATGGGTCATGAACTGTTACATGCTTTTTCTGATTACTTTCACTGAAATATTCATCATACTTCGCTGTGACATCTGAAGCTGATATTTCCTGTGGTGTTGTCGGTGTATCATCATCTCTGTCTGTTTTGTCTACAAGTTTAATATTTGAAAGGTCTACCTGCTCTCCTGTAAGATGCATGCTTACTGAATCGTTTAATTCACCAAATGTAACTGTATCTTTCATCTTATATACTTTTGATGAATTTGTGTTGTCTGTTATCGTATATGATATTGTAACTATTTTATCTCTTCTTGACACATCAACTACTACACTTGCATCTTTCATGGATTCTTTAAACTCTTCCCATGTAAAATCTGTATCACCCCAGGTATGTTCTGAACCATCACTTAAATGAGTTCCATAAAACCAGCCATAATTATCTGCTCTGTCTGTTATTCCTCCATTGCTGTCAAAAACTTCTATTATAAAATTAAACCAGTTTGACTCTGTGCTCTTTGTTTTGTTCGTAAATGTATACTGAACATCAAAATCTCCGCTTATAGTCTCATTTCCACTATTAGCAGAAAAGCCTGCTTCAACACTTAACTTGTCAGCTGTATTCTCTCCAAATGCTTTTGTCTCGGAGCCTGTCCCTGAACCTGAGCTTTCATCAGTTTTGTCTACAAGCTTTATATCTGAGAGGTCTACCTGCTCTCCCGTGACATGCATGCTTACTGAATCATCAAGAGAAGTAAATGTAACTGTATCTTTCATCTTATATACTTTTGATAAATCTGCATTGTCTGTTATCGTATATGATATTGTAACTATTTTATCTCTTCTTGACACATCAACTACTACACTTGCATCTTTCATGGATTCTTTAAACTCTTCCCATGTAAAATCTGTATCACCCCAGGTATGTTCTGAACCATCACTTAAATGAGTTCCATAAAACCAGCCATAATTATCTGCTCTGTCTGTTATTCCTCCATTGCTGTCAAAAACTTCTATTATAAAGTTATTCCAATTATCACTTCCCTTTGTTTTGTTTGTGAATGTGTACTGAACATCAAAATTTCCACTTATTGTCTCATCTCCGGTATTAGCCGAAAAACCTGCGTCAATACTTAATTCACTGACAGTATTTGAACCAAATGTACTGCTCTCTGCTGCTTTAGCTGTTGCAGTAAAATCAAGCGACAAATTTGGTGCTGATGTAACTGCAAGAACTGCCGACATTGCTATCGCTGCAATTTTCTTAAACTTAAATTTTGCCATACTTCTCTCCTTCTTTTCCCTTTCCTTGCTTTTTTGTTTAGGCATTTTAAATGCCAGTTTTATACAAAAAGAGGGCGTTGACTACTTTTTGTCAACTCCCCCCTTTAGTTTACACAAATAAGTTTATTTTCTTATTCAATATGCAGTTTTAAATAATTATTTTACTGTTACCTTCAAAGATTTTGTAGCTGCTTTATATTTAGAAGTTTTCTTTGCTGAAAGTTTGATTGTTACTTTTCCTTTCTTAAGACCCTTAACTGTAAGCTTGTTATTCTTTAATGTAACTTTTGCAATCTTTGCATCTTTCTTAGAAAGTTTAGCTGCTGTAACCTTTGCTTTTGAATTTACTGAAACAGTAAGTTTAACGCTCTTCTTAGCTTTTACTGAAACTGCTGAAACAGATTTCTTTCCGTTCTTAACAACGATTGCTGCCTTTTTAGCACTTGGTTTCTTTGTAGGTGCCGGTGTTTCTGTTGGCTCTGTTGTTGGTGCTACTGTAGGCTCTGTTGTTGGTTCCTGTGTTGGTGCTACTGTAGGCTCTTCTGATGGTGCCTCTGTTGGAGCTGTTGTTGGTTCTTCTGTAACTGCAGGTGCTGTAGAAATTGCTGGTGAAGTAGCAGGCTCTGCCGGTACCTCAGTAGGTGCTACTGTTGGTTCTGCTTCTCCTTTTAACTCAGCTTTTATATCAGATAAATCTACCTTTTCGCCTGTAAGATGAACATATACTGTTTCAGGCAAGTTTGCCATTGCACATGTGCATACAAAATTGTATTTTTTACTGCTATCTGCATTTCCTGTAATATCATTTGCAACAGTCACAGTATTTCCTTCTCTTTTTACTGTAACTTTTACAGATGCATCTTTCATTACCTCTCTAAAATCATCCCATGATTCAGCACCGTCACCCCATGACATTACTGAACCATCTGTGTTCCAATCATTTGCTAACCAGCCATAATTATCTGCTCTTGTTGATATAAAGCCACCAACACCATTATGAACTTCAACACCATAGTTGAACCAATTTGTACTTGCATCCTGTGTTTTATTGGTAAAAGTATAAACCAGTTCAAAATCGCCTGTCATAGCTTCATCACCACTGTTAGCTGTTCCATATCCACCTGTAATACTAACATTCTTTACTGTTGCATCTCCTACTGCCGCCTCTGCTACAACTACATTGTTGTAAACTGCTGGTGCAGATGTCATTCCTACTACTGCTGCCATTGCCAAAGCTAAAAATTTCTTATTTCTCATTTGACTTCTCCTCCCGAAAATCTCATTTAATCTTTCTTTTCAAATATCTTAACTGAATCCAAATATTCAGCAATTTCACCTAATAGCTTTCATTTATAAACAGTTAAAATATTTTACATTTTTAAATATGCTTTAATAATAGCACATTTTAGCTATTTACGTCAATATACTTTTATTAAAGCTATATTTTTTGTTGATTTTATACAATTTTTTATTTTTTAGATTTTTACATATTTTTCTAAACTATTTTAATACAATATTGTATTCCCTCAATAATTACAGCATTTTTACCATAATTATTCCATCACTTACCAATCTTGCAAAAGTATGTTTATTTTTATGATTTTTGGTAATTTTTCACAAAAATGTGCTAGCACATTTTTATTATAAACGTTTTTTCCTGCATGCAATTTTATGCAAAAAAACGACCACTTTTTATTTTGACCGAACGTCATGGAAGTGGCTATTATACGACAAATGGTCGGCTCCCAGCCTCCAACGCCATTTGCTGTATAATAATCCATCTTCCATGACTGTATATATAAAAGCAAAAAGAAAAGCACCCTTTATCAACCATAATGGTGTATAATGTAAGTGTTCAAACCCCATTAAAAAGGAGTGCTTTTCTCTGAAAATAATAACACAAATTTCCATGTTTGACGATACCCAAAATGAAAATCTTGGAGATT
>OGDF01000085.1_pt1 | contig 127793 bp, 120 predicted proteins | sample 1570141 | NCBI WGS metagenome assembly OGDF01 (sample SAMEA4370581, study PRJEB24528) | human gut metagenome | reverse complement strand
GCGAATTGACTCCGCTGCTCTTCACCGTATATCTTGCAGCTGCGTCGGGTCGCTCTCCAGCGTTGCCCTATTTTGCTGCATTTTTAGCTTTGGTACGTTTTTCGGGATTATTCGCGTTTACACAGTTGTTTTTTCAGACTCAAATAGGGTGGTTTTTCTTCTTGGCTTTTCTATTTATTTTTACTGCGGTACCATTTGTTGGCATTTTTTCAAGCCTTGGATTAACTGTTTTGGGTTTCGCGTTAGGAATAACTGAATATTTTTCATCTCTTGCCTTTTTAGTGGGTGTATATAATTATTCGCGCTCCAAAAAACATATTTCATTATGGTATAGGCTCACTATTATCAGTTTGGTGTTATTAATACTATTATTCCTTCCTTTTATCATTTTCTTTTATATTTACGATTTATTAACTACTAAACTCCATTTATACAATCTTAGACGGAATCTGGATCTGGTTTTGCTTCGATTTGTACTTTTTATATTTACCTTTGGAATAATATTTACAGCTTCAATTATACCGCCTGATAATTTACCGCCTGATATTTTACTGCTTGATGATAATATTGTAGTGAAATTGATTTTGGTTTTAGTGTTTGTAGTTTATAACTTGCTAAAAATATGGCTAGTTCATATGGCCGTCCCCGGAAAGGAAAAAATATATTCTAGGTATAAAATTAATCGTGAATTTCAATATATAGATGATTTTTTCCTGTCATTGTGTTTGCTTGTTAAACAATTTATTTATGAGAATGGGTTTGATAGCTTTTTTTCTTTCTTTTTAATTATATCAGCAATATATGCTACCATGAAAACAGCTCAATATTTTAAATCCAATATAAGGCATACGAATTGTTTACAAAAAATTCTTTCTGATTTAGAAAATTGTATTGATTGTTTGGCTTTAGTCGACCCCAAAACTGAATTAAGGGTTCGAATAAATATCGATACTACGTTCCTAAGGGTTTGTTATAAAAATGGAAACAAGAAAGTAAAAAAAGCCATAGAGTCAATTTATTCTCTTGTTTTCTCTGGAACCGCCGAAGGTAATGAAGAACAAGGTAAAAACAGCAATATCCATTGCCCGTTCACATATAATTGCACTGCTGCACAGATGAAGACGAATATAGAAACAACACTGAATGCTATAGTAAGAGCTTTATAAGGTGGCTTCACTTGATCGCAGTATAATACATAACGCGAGGTGTGTTTTTACAGTCGGCTTATCTTTTGCAGATCATGTGGACGAGCAATAAGGATTTTTTGGTCGTGAACTTCCTGAAAGCAGTCAGAACTTAAAATACGATAGGGAATGCAATTTTTACGTTGCATTCCTTTTTGTTTTGCCTGTTTTCGGAGCGTTACTGTGGGCAGAAGTGTGGGCATGGTGGGTGTTTGGGTTGATTTCAGCGAAATGCAATAGCTGCGAATGGCTTTGTTGTGCGGAAAATCAGATGTGAGATTTGGGGATAGTCGGGTTCTCATCTGCCCCAAGTCAGCCCCCATCGCAGTCTCCAAGACGGACAATGTAAAGATCATAACCCCTGAGGCGAACCAGTTTGCCGACGCGTGGGATATCGACTACCGCAAGTATCACGATCTTTTCGTTCCCGAAAACAAGAAGGCTGTTATCGCAGTGTCACTCGGCGTGTGATGTGAGATTTACAGGGCGGCGGCAGGGGCTGCCGCCCTTTTCTGTGAAAGGAGGAGCTATGCTTATTACAGCAAGTGAATACAGCAGTATGGGATTTCCGGCGGTCAGCGGCGGAGATGTCGAGAGCTGCATCAAGAGAAGTGACTACATTATCTCCGCGCTCACTGAGGGCAGAGCCGAAAAGTCGGTAGAAGCAGGCGGGAAGCCCGCCGAGCTCGTCAAGCAGGCGGCGGGTTTTCAGACCTACATTCTGCTGAGGGAAAACGAACGTTACGAGAAAAGCTCACACTCCGGTTCGGAGAAGGTCTCTATCGGTGATTATTCCTACAGCACGCAGTCAAGCGAGAGCAGCGACAGCGGAAGTACAGCTTCGGACGATGAGAACAGCCTCAACGTGATCAGGCTGCTGCGCGCCGCCGGCTGCCTGTACGCCGGAGTGGAGGTGCTGGAATGAACGGAGTTAAGCCGATTCCCGCTGAGCTGCTAACCGACGGCGCTGTGCTGCTTACTCCGACCGGCTCCGGGTATTTGAGGGATAACCTGGACAGCGTGCGTATCGTGAGAGTAAGCGCGATCACCGACTACACCACCGGGCGCACGCGCGACTGCACCGAGCTTGTAATGTACTTCGACTGTGTGAACTCCTCGCCTTCGGGTACGGAATTCGCGGCGGGTCAGTCGCTGGAATACTGCGGCGAGACCTACGAGGTAGTTTCCGCGGAGCTTTTCGCCGGAGAGGATCCCCACCACTGGCGCGTAAAGGCGCGCAAAACCGGCGGGGAACATATCTGAAAGGAGGAGCGGTATGGCGGAGTCCACAACAAAGAAGAACTCAGCGCCCGACAGCTCGCGCGAGGAAAGCTACCGCATGGCGAAGCTGCTCAGGGCTGGAAACCGCGAGCTTGCGCGGCAGCTCAATCTCAAGAAGGCGCGCAGATAAAGCTAGGAGGTCAGATGACAGAATGACGATCTGGATAAACAACATCGGATTCAACAGCGTGACGGAGCTTTCCGCCAAGCGGGAGCTTCGCCGCACCGATATCCGTTACAATACACAGGGCGATATGCTGATAGACCTTGTGAACCGGAAATACAGGCTTACTGTGAGGTTCGGGCTGGTGACTTCCAAGGAACTGGAGCAGCTCCGCAGCCTTACTAAGGAAATATTCGTGACCGTTAAGTTCCCAGCGCCTGAGGGAGAGTCAGCCGACGGCGGGCTTGTTACCGGGGAGTTCCACATTTCCGACGAGCCTGCCCCGACTGTTACGACGGTAAACGGCGTGACGATGTACGGCGGCGTGGAGCTCGTCATGCTTCAGAAGTGAGGTGAGTACGCATGATCACGGTTTCTGAAAAGTTCAGGAAGCTGGCTCAGGATAACGGCCGAGAGGTCTGGTGCAGAATCACCGTCGGGAGCGAGGAGTTCCTCGACGACCGCATCACCGATATGACGTTCGACGATGTGATACACCCCGACTGGTTCACGGTCGGCACTACCTGCTCGAACCGCCTGCATTTTACCGCTAGATATTCAGGGGAGCTTTCCTCGGGCGCAGAGGTCAGGGCTTACATCAGCTTCGACGGCAAGGAGTGGTGTCCGCTTGGCGTGTTCTATATAAGCCGAAGGTACGTCCGCGGAAAATATGTCAGCGTGACCGCCTATGATAAGATGTATAGCCTTGATGTAAACTACGGCTGGAAGGGGGGGCTTCCGGTCACTTCCAACGTGCTTCTCCGGGACATATGCAGCAGCGTTGGCGTTGAATGCGCGGAAGCAGGTCAGCCGATAAAGCTTGAGAAGCTACCTGAGAACAGCACTGCGCAGGACCTCATCGGCTACATCGCCGGAATAAACCGCGCCTGCGCCAAAATCGACCGCACCGGCAGGCTCACGCTGAAATACCATTCCCCGATAGATTTTGAACTCCAGGACAAGAACTGCTGGGAGATCCAGCGAAACATGGGAAGCTCGGTGGTTACCTGCGTGAAGGCGCACACCGGGGACGAGGATTTCACTGCGGGCGGCGGGGCGGATATCTCCACGATAGAGATCTATAACCCGTTCATGACTCAGAAGCTTACCGAGGATATGTACGTTATGTACAAGCCGTTTTCGTTCTACGGTGCGGAACTTCACATGCAGGGAATGCCTTTTCTGGAGTCCGGCGATTCGCTGTACTTCCTCGACGGAAGCCTGCTGTACCGTATCGTGATAAGCGAGATAGAATACACCTACGAAGGCGGGCTGTCGGCGGTGCTTTATTCGAAGAACAAGGTCTATGAGGAGGAAAGCAGCGACCTTGAGAAGCTCCTGGAAGAACTGCTTCACAAGAAAAATGCGGTATACTACAAGCGCGAGAATTCCGGGCAGATAAACGTCAAGCCGCTGGCGCAGATAATCGCGGATTTCGAGTTTGAATCCGAGGAGAACATGTTTGCGCAGCTCGACGTGAATTTCACCGTTAAGAACAGCACGGCGGATCAGCTTATCATCAGCGTGAACGTCAACGGGAAGGATATCCCGCGCAGTATAGTGCAGACGCTTTCCGGAACGGATTTCGAGCTGCTGCATGTGTACCATCTCGCAGAGAAGCTCCCGGCGGGCAAGAACCGCGTTTACGTCACGGCGCAGACCAAATCCGGCGAAGCGTATATTCCCGCCGGGGATATGCTCGCAACGCTTGTGGGGCATGGGATCTACGGTAACATGGGAAGCTCCAGGGATAAGATAACCCTTTACGAGAGGCTGCCGCACCTCAGCATGGTGGAGCCGAAGCTGACGCTGAAGAACGCAGCGGCACATATGGATAAGGAGGTCACATAATGGAAGGAAAGGCGACCCTGACCCTGACCGACGCAAAGAGCGGCAGGGTCGTGAAGAAGGTCACGGAGCACAATCTCGTCACCGACGCGGTAAAGAGGATACTCAACCCGCCGGTGTACGCAATGCTCTACAGTTTTAATTTCCCCAATTTTATAAATAACGTCATGCCGGCGTCGAAGCTGTTTTCCGGGATAATGCTCCTGGGGAACACCCTCAGCGAGAGCCGCGAAAACGTAATGCTCAGCGGAGACTATATTCCCGTGGCGACCGCCGGGGGAGAGTACGCCGGAGCCAACGTCCGCCGAGGAACGCTCAACACTAACGAGAGCTACGCGACGGCGAACGGATACCATTTCACGTGGGATTTCGGAACGGACAAGGCGAACGGAGTTATAAAGTCCGTGGCGCTTACAAGCCAGTATTTCGGCAACTCGGCGTTTGAGAACATGGGCAACGAAGGCAAGCTGTTCGCGGATCCGTCGAATATTACGGCGCAGTTCAGCGAGACCACTCAGTTTTTCCACGCGAGGGGGCAGTATATCGGTACTTTTCAGGACAGGCTCCATCTGTATATCACATACAATGGAAATACGGTCACGTTCCTGAAATACAGGTCGCCGAATCCCGCCGACCTTGGAATAAACGACCCTGGGAATCTCTCTGGCTGGCCTGCGGCTGAATCTTCGGTTTCAGTTGAGCTTCCCATCACGCTGAATTACATACTCAAAGCATTCGTCGATACGTCGAAGAAGCTGATGTACTTTTTCACCAACACGCGCATAGAGCAGGGCAGCGGCGACCGCCTGATCGACTACGCCGCGGTGGATCTTAACACGCTGACTGTCGTGAAAACCGGTACCCAGAACATAAAGGACTGCGCGACCGTATACTCGTGCGCGGTCGTCGGAGACAGATTCTACGTGATGTGCTATACCAACATACAGGTGTTCACGCTCGGAGGCGGCTGGCTGAAGACCTACAACATCTACAGCCAGAATTCCAGCTTCTTTTCAATGTGGGAGGACATGCTGGTCGCTTCGGTCGGCGTGAGAAAGATAGCGGTTTTCGACAGCTCGGATAATATGTATGTGTACTACAATCCCGAGGACTACCTCCCGGCGTACTCCTGCGATATCAAGCCGCCGTTCTATCCTATGAGCTACTTCAACATGTCAAATACGGACAGCAGCAACAGCTCGTGGAATCCGTACCTGGGTCTTTCGATGGGCTATCTCGCGACGATAAACAATCTCACCGAGCCGCTTGAAAAGACTTCGGAACACAATCTCAAGATATCCTACGACATAACGAATCCATAAAAATCAGAGCCTCCGGAACAGCTTCGGAGGCTCTGTTTCTATTACGTCAGCCGATATGCCGGGTTCCGGCTTCCGCGCTGTTTCCGCAGGTCTGGATATCCGTTTCCTCGAAGTATCGGCACTCTGACCCGGCGGAGTTTGCCGGGCGGGTGAGGTCTTTCAGCGTACACATTCCGTCGCTCTGCCAGCGGCAGTTTTCGCTGCATGGAACTAGATTCATACTGCACCTCCGCAACTTGAATGAAAATAGCTTGCGCAGGTCAGCCGGAAATATTCGCGGGCAGGAAGGACGAAGGGTCGGTTTCAGAAAGCTGTTCCAGGGTCTCGCGCCTGCCGAGCTCTATGCGCAGAGCTGCGTTCTCGCCGTCGAAATCCAGCGTCCCCGGCGCTATCACGCTGTTTTCGCGTTTCCCGAGGAATATTTCGTCCGACGGGAACAGCTCGATGAACTCCGCACCTGGGAAATTCGAGAGGTCAGCGCCGCCGCTCCCGAGGTAGGAAACGATGAACCGCCGTATTCCGATATCGTAGAGCGGCTTCACCGGAGTATTGTCGGAAACGCCGCCGTCGCGGTACAGGGTGCCGTCGATATCCACCGCCGGGAACACCGCGGGGAGCGCGCAGGAAGCCGCGAGGTACTGCGTTATTTTCCCGGCGGGGTAAGCGCTCAGGTCGAAATATTCCGGGTAGTTCCCCTCTGTGTTGTGGCAGCATGCGAAGCAGGGAGTCCCGCATCCGGATACGCAGTCGTTCACGCCGTTCTCAGCTATCACGTTCACCAGGCCTTCCAGCGAGAATATCCCTCCCCTTGACAGCCTGTCGGGGTCTATCGTTATAGTGCGGTCGTCGGAGCCGAGGAATTTCAGCACCGAGTTTATCACGCGCCCGGCGGTCTCGGCGGGGTCGGTGATGTCGCCGCGCTTCAGGGAGGTCCACACTCTTTCGGCGAGCGGGAGGTTTCCGCAGGCGAACAGAGCGGCGTTGAGCGCTCCCACCGAAGCTCCGGACACGGCGGCTGTGTACTTATCCAGCCCGCGCTCCCTCAGCGCCTGCCAGACCCCTATCTGATACGCGCCCCTGCCGCCTCCGCCGCAGAAAACAAGACCAGTCACGGGAAACATAAGCTGTCACCTCCAGAAAAACAGGGCGGAATGTCTGCCGCCCTGAATCATTATATGCGGAGCCTTGCCGCAGGTTACTCATTCTTGAAACGCTCCGGCAGGAAAACGTATACTGCCGCCGCAGCTATCGCGGCTCCGAGCAGCACGAACCTCACCGGCTCGGCAAGGAAGTACTCCCCGATGAGCGCGAAGCGTTCCGCGTCCCAGAACAGTACGATTCCGATGATTACTGCGAATATCGCGCAGACTAGCACGGCTCCGGCGGCGCAGTCCTTGCAGAGTTTGATAAGCTCGTCCTTTTTGAGGCAGACTTTGTCGCAGAGGCGCTCCACAGCGGTGTTGAAAAGCTCCGCTGATATCACCGCCGCGAAGGTCAGAAGCAGCACCGCCCATTCCGCCCGGGAAAGCTCGTAGAACTTCAGTGCGAACCAGGTCACGAACAGCACGGCGCAAATATGCACCCGGAAATTCCGTTCATTGAATCCGTGGCAGATACCCGCCGCGGCGTACCCGAAGCCCTTCAGAAATTTTATCATGATTCGCGGGTGATGCCGAGCTTATCCAGCACCTTGTCCTGCTTGCCGAACATCTCCTTTTCCTCTTCCTCGCTGTTAACGTGGTCGTAGCCCAGCAGGTGGAACAGGGAATGGGTCAGCAGGAAGGCGACTTCGCGGCGGTAGGAATGACCGTACTCCTCGGCCTGCTGCTTCGCCTTTTCAAGGGATATCACGATATCGCCGAGCATTATCGCGTCGGTGTCCGGGTCTACCTCGTAGCCGTTCTCGTCATCGCCGAGGGGGAATGACAGCACGTCGGTCTCGCGGTCGATGTCGCGGTGCTCCTTGTTCAGCTCGCGGATACCTTCGTTGTCCACGAAGGTGACGGAGACCTCGGCGGAATCGTCGATGCCTTCTTCCTCGAGCGCTGCGGCGGTGCAGTCCTCAATGAGCTTTTCAATGTCCTCGGGGGGCGCGAGCTTATCCTGCTCGTCGCTTATAAATGTTACGATTTTCATGCGTTCCTCCTGCCGTTCTGGTACGGCTTTTTATTCTGCTCGGCGGGCTTGTTCGCCTGGCTGTACTTCTCGTACGCCCTTACGATGTCCTGAACCAGTCTGTGGCGCACGACGTCCTTTTCGCTGAATCGGTTCTGGGCGATGTCCTCAACGCCGTTCAGGACGCGCAGCGCTTCGATAAGTCCGGATTTAGAGGTCTCCGGCAGGTCTATCTGCGTGATATCTCCGGTTATTACCATCTTGCTGTTGAAACCCAGTCGGGTCAGGAACATTTTCATCTGCTCCCTGGTGGTGTTCTGGGCTTCGTCGAGGATAATAAAGCTGTCGTCGAGGGTGCGTCCGCGCATGTACGCGAGTGGCGCGACTTCGATTACGCCGCGTTCCTGGAGCTTCGCGAACGCTTCCTGCCCGAACATCTCGAAAAGTGCGTCGTAAAGCGGGCGCAGGTAGGGGTCGACCTTGTTCTGGAGGTCGCCGGGGAGGAACCCCAGCTTTTCGCCTGCCTCGACCGCTGGCCTAGTGAGGATTATCCTCTGCACCTCGTGCGCCTTGAACGCGCTTACTGCGAGGGCTACCGCGAGGTAGGTCTTGCCGGTGCCGGCGGGGCCTACTCCGAAGGTGATGGTGTTCTTGCGTATCATCTCGCAGTATTTCTTCTGACCGAGGGTCTTGGGGCGTATCGGCTTGCCCGCGTAGCTTACGCACACGCAGTCTGAAGAGATGGTGTCAGCCTGGGATTCCGTGCCGTCGTTCACGAGGGATATCACGTAGCGCACGTTCTGGTCGTTTATCGGGTCGCCCTTGAAATACATCTTCGAGAGGGACTCCAGACAGCGCTTCGCGGCGTTCACGGAATTTTCGTCCGCACCGGTTATTTTCACGTCGCTTCCGCGGCTGAAAACCGTCACGCCGAACGCCTTCTGTATTGTGTTCACATTGCAGTCAAGATCGCCGAACAGCGCGTGGAGCTGCTCAATGCTTTCCATTGTGAGTGATGCTTCTGACATATTGCGCCTTTCCTGAGTTGAGATTAGGCATAGTGCCTGAAATTATTATACACCGTTGCGGGCGGCTTGTCAATTACTTTCTCCAAGAAGCCGCAGCGCGTTTCGACACAGTATGTCCTCCTGCTCTTCGGCGGTCAGCGGGAGCTTCCGGAAGCGCCCCAGCTCGTCGTCCGCGCCCCACATTGGGTAGTCGGTGCCGAACATAACGCGCTTTGCGCCGATTTTCCTGATAAGCTCCGCCGCGTGCTCCGGGGCGAGGGCGTACAGGCTGCTGGAGAGGTCGGCGTAGATGACGCCTCCGGAGAACAGCTCGGCGGCTTCGTCCCACTTAGTCCAGCCGGCGAGGTGAGCGCCGATTATCGTGAGCTTCGGGAAGCGCTTCATGACGCTGTACAGCCGCTTCGGCGAGGAATAATCGTAACGCGCGTCCCCGCAGTGGAACAGTATCGGAAGCCTGCCCTCGGCGGCTTCGTAGATCGGGAACGCCTTCGGGTCGTCGATGTTGAACCGCTGGAAGTCGGAGTGCAGCTTTATTCCGCGCAGCCCGAGGGAGATTATTCGCTCAGTCTCACCGGCGATGTCGGGGAAATCTGGGTGGAGCGCTCCGAATCCGATGAGCTGCTCCGGGTGGAGGCGTACCTGCTCCGAGATGAAATTGTTGATGTTGCGGACCTGCTCGGGTACAGTCGCCACCGACTGCACTATCGCCCTGTCGACGCCGGCTTTGCGGTTTATCTCGAGAAGCTGCCCGACCGAGCCGTCGAACCTCACCGGGATATCGTAGAAGCTGCTGATGCCGTCGGCGGCGCGGGAAGCTATCTTGTCCGGGAATATGTGTGCGTGTGCGTCTATTATCATTTTTGTGTGCTCCTTACATTATGAACTTGCAAATCATATTATATCACCGGAAAGCCGAAAAGTCCAGACTTATGCTTGACAACTGCGGAAAAATGTGCTATATTAATGTTGATATCTTCCGCACCGGAAGCCGCTTTGCGCCTGACGGGACGGACAATGCTGACTTCTGCTGCCGAAATCCCGCAGGGCTTGAGGCAAAAGGCTGGATTCCCCGGTTTCCGGGGGAGTTTTTCATGCGCCTTTCCCGCAGAGGGAGAGGTCTTTTTTGTATGGAGGGATACTATGCAGGACGAAACGCGCGTGGCGGTGATCTCGATGATAATCGACAACGAGGAAAGCGCCGCGTCAATAAACGCGCTGCTCCACGACTGCCGGGAGTACATCATCGGCAGAATGGGAATTCCCTACCGTGAAAAGGGTCTGAATATAATCAACGTTGTCCTTGACGCCCCGATGGACGCCGTATCGGCTCTGTCCGGAAAGCTGGGAAGGCTCCCGGGAGTGACTGCGAAGGCGGTCTACTCGAAGCTCCCCGCCGCGGAAACAAAGAAAGGACAGGAATCATGAGTATCACAAGAAAAATCAGATCGGCGCTTGCCGCAGTCCTCTGCATGGGAATGCTGACCGCCTGCCAGAGCGCTCCCCAGGTCAGCGCGCCTGAGAGCGCTTCTTCCGCGGCAGAGAGCGTCTCTGCGGCTGACAGCTCCGCTGACGCGCAGCCGACCGCCGAGCCTGAAAATTCCACAGCGCCCTCCGCAGGGGCTGAGGAGGAAACTCCCGATGTAGTCCGCATTGCGGCGCTGAAGGGACCCACCGCGATGGGAATGATCAAGCTGATGGACGACGAAAGCGAAAACAGCGCCTGCGAATTCACCATCGCCGGAGCCGCAGACGAGCTTACCCCCGCAATAATACAGGGTAACGTTGACATCGCGTGCGTACCTGCAAACCTGGCTTCCGTGCTTTACAACAAGACGGAGGGCGGCGTTAAGGTGCTTGCGGTCAACACTCTGGGAGTGCTCTACATAGTTGAGAACGGCGAGCCGACCATCGCGGAAATCTCCGACCTGAAGGGCAGGACTATCTACGCAAGCGGCAAGGGCGCGACTCCGGAGTACGCGCTGAACTACCTGCTGACCCAGAACGGCATAGACCCGGAGAAGGACGTCACGATAGAGTGGAAAACCGAGCACGCCGAGTGCCTGACCGCGCTGATGAACGACCCGGGAAGCGCCGCAATGCTCCCACAGCCGTTCGTTACCACCGCGCAGACCAAGAACGAAAACGTGAACGTAGTGGTTGACATGAACCAGGCATGGGCGGAGCTTAACAACGGAAGCGCGCTTATAACCGGCGTAGTAATCGCGCGCAGCGAGTTTGCGGAGCAGTATCCCGGCGCTGTGGACGGATTCCTTGACGGCTACGGCGAGTCAGTGAAGTACGTCAACGCGAACGTTTCAGCCGCTGCGGAGCTTATCGGGAAATACGACATAGTTCCGGCGGCGGTCGCTGAGAAGGCTCTGCCGAAGTGCAACATCGTGTTCATTACCGGCGGCGAGATGAAGGAGAAGCTTTCCGGCTACCTCGGCGTGCTGTTTGACAGCGCTCCCGCCGCGGTCGGAGGCGCGCTCCCCGGGGACGATTTCTATTACGGCGCGTAAATAATTATGAGCCTGCCGCACCCGACAGGCTCTTTTATTAAGGAGGGACAGCATGAAAAAACGGCTTATCGCTGCGGCTTGCGTGCTTTTCTGGCTTGCAGTCTGGCAGGTCGGCGCAATGCTTCTCGGGCAGGAATTGCTTCTTGTGTCCCCGATGCGCGCGGCGGGCAGGCTTCTGGAGCTTATCCCGACGGAGGGCTTCCTGCGGAGCGTGGCGTTTTCCTCCGGACGGATACTCGGCGGCTTCGGGCTGGGGCTGACCTGCGGCACTCTGCTGGCGCTCCTCGCGGGGAAATTCCGCTTTGTGCGGACGCTCCTCGCGCCGCTTGTCGCCGCCGTGAAAGCCGTTCCGGTGGCGAGTATCACGGTTCTTGCGCTGGTGTGGGTCAGCTCCCGGAATCTTTCGGTGCTGGTGACGTTCCTCATCGCGCTTCCGGTGGTGTATTCAAACATGCTGGAGAGCCTCGGCAGCATGGACCCGAAACTCACTGAAATGGCGGAACTGTACCACATTTCCGGGTGGAAGCGGTTCGCCGGGGTGTATCTCTCGCAGCTCCTGCCGGGATTCTGCTCGGCGGCGAAGCTTGCCATCGGTCTGAGCTGGAAGAGCGGCGCGGCCGCCGAGGTCATCGGGATACCATCCGGCTCCATCGGCGAGAAGCTCTACGAAGCGAAAGTGTACCTCGAGACCGCCGACCTATTCGCGTGGACCATCGCCGTGATACTCCTGAGCTGGCTCAGCGAGAAGCTGTTTCTGTTCCTCGTGGGGCTTGCGGTGCGGGCGGTTTCCGGGAAGAACGCGTTCCGCTGCAGCAAGGTGCGGGAGCCTGACAACTCCCCGGCGCGGCTCCGTGCGGACGGCGTAACAAAGCGGTTCGGCGGGATTTCGGCGCTTGATGGGTTCAGCGCGGAATTCCAGCCGGGGAGTACTACGGCGGTGATGGGAGCCTCCGGCTGCGGAAAGACCACGCTGCTGCGGGTGATTACCGGGCTGCTCCAGCCGGACTGCGGAACGGTGTACGGTCAGGAGGGAACGCAGTTCTCGGCGGTATTCCAGGAGGACAGGCTGTGCGGGAATCTCACCGCGGCGGCGAACGTCCGGCTGGTATGCGGGGAGTTCCGCAGCGCCGGGGAGATATCGGAGGCGTTCGCGGCGGTGGGGCTTTCCGGCTGCGAAAACAGACTCGCGGTGGAGCTTTCCGGCGGAATGAAGCGCAGGGTCGCACTAGTGAGGGCGCTGCTCGCAGAGGGCGGAGCGGTCCTGCTGGACGAGCCGTTCAAGGGGTTGGACGAATCCACGAAGCGGCAGGCCGTGGAGTTCAGCCGGGAAATGCTGCGCGGCAGGACGGCAGTTCTGGTGACTCACGACCGTACCGAGGCGGTGGCGCTCGCAGATGAAGTGATCGAACTATAGAATAAACAGCCGGTCAGACGACCGGCTGTTCTGTTATACGGGGATTGCGATATTGAGCGCTCCGGGAACGACTTCAATCTCGGCGGTGGTGTACTGACCGCCGTCCTCGCCGTCAAGCGTCCAGCGGAACGGCTTCTGGCAGGAGACCCTGAGCCGTGCGGATTTGAACGAAACTATCATGTCTGTGTCAGTGTCGTGGGTCAGCATGAAGCGGTTCAGCTCGTCGAGGTCGGCGAGGTTCTTCGGGGATTTCACGAACATGCAGTCGAGCATGCCGTCAGTGAGCGAGGCTCCGTCCGGGACGAGGTTTTTCATGCCGCCGACGGAGTGCGTGTTTCCAATCATGCAGTAGATGAAATCGTCCTCGATAACGCCGTGCTCCCAGGTGATCCTGACCCTGCCGGAGTTCTCCTTGAGATAGCGCGGCTCGAAGGACTTCAGCCCCTGGAGGAAGTACGCGAACGAGCCTAGCACGTTCTTGGTTTTCTGCGGGGTCACGTAGCTTACGTCGGTGAACCACCCGAACGCGGAGATGTACGCGAAATAGCCGCCGTTGAAGCGCCCGAGGTCCACCGGCTGGAAGTGCTCCTGCATTATCATGGCGGCGCATTTCTGCATATCCTTCGGGATATTCAGCGAGGACGCGAAGTCGTTGACCGTTCCCGACGGTATGTACCCGCAGGGGCAGTCGACCTTTCCGGCGGACATTCCGTAGGCAAGCTCGTGGAGCATTCCGTCGCCGCCGCTGCTTACGATAAGGTCGAAATCACGGCCGCGCTGTGATATGAAATCAATGGCGTCCCCGGCGCAGCAGGTCGGGTGCACCATAACGTCGTAGCCGCCTGTGGTGAACGTACTGATTATATCCGAAAGCGCCGCCTTGACCGCGCCTTTCCCCGAGTTGGGATTGTAAGTAAAAAGTAGTTTCTTCATGTATGCTCCGCCTTTCGCGTGTGTTCCAGTATTTGTATTATAACAGATTCCCGGGCGGCTGTCAATATGGCTGCGCTGGAGTTCAACAAATTTCCGAAAATCGCGGCGCAAATGGCTGCAACTTTATTAAAATACTATCTTGCAATTTGTGCTGCCTTGTGATAGAATAGTATAGTAAAAAACTGCGCCGTCCGGGCGCATGGGAATGGAGAAAACAATGGAACCACACGATTATAAAGTCACAAAGATAGAGGGCGAATACGCGACCCTTACCGACATAAACACCGGCGACGAGCTTTTCATCGCACTCTTCCTGCTGCCCGACGGGATTGATATCGGAACGCAGCTCCACTATGAGAACCTATGCTATGAGATAACGGAGGAATGACATGCTTCTTATGCTCGCCGTTGTCGCGTGCTACACGATATGCTCGCTGAGCGATAAGTACGCGGTCTCTAAGCTGAAAATGAACGGCAGTACGCTGACGTTCATAATGGCGGCCGCCACCGCGTTTTTCATGTTCGCATACCTGCCGTTCGACAGCCGGTATTTCGACGGGAGCCTCACGGCGTACCTCGCGATACTTCTGATGGCGGCGTCGAAATTTCTGGAATTCCAGCTTGCGGCGGTGGTGCTGAAGGAAATGTCCGCGTTCGAGCTGAAAGCGTGGCTGGGGCTGACCGTGTTCCTTTCCTACGGAACTGACCTGATACTTGGAAGCGCGGCGCTCGGCGCAGTCACCGCCTGGAAGTTCGGGTTCATCGCCGTGACTGCGGCGGGACTGTTCATGATAGCCCGCTCCGACAAGTCCGGAGGGAAGATAAATTACGCGAAGATAGCGCTTCCGCTGGCGGGGTACCTGCTGTGCAAGTTCGGATACGGGCTGATAGTCACGTTTACTAAGAACAGCATTTCGCCGAGCTTCTCGCTGTTTTTCGCGCTGGTTATCCTCGCCGCCGGACTTGCTCCGGCGGTTCACCCGATACGCCTTTGCAGGGAGCAGCCTAAAGGCGTCCTCGTCGTGGGGCTTACCAAAATTCCAAACGTGATAGGGCTGGTTCTTGAAAACATTGTAGCGCAGCAGAGTATGGCGAATTATTCGTTCATACAGCCGATGATACTTGCGGTGCTGTTCTTCATCGGCGTTATCAGGAAAGAGGACTGCACAAAGCTGAACATAATAGGCGGTATAATATGTATCGCCGGAGTGCTGGGATTCCAGCTCATAGGAAATATTATACAGACATAAAACAGGTGATAGAATGAAAGAACTTACTTCGGGAAAACCTATAAAGCTGATAATCGGCTTTGCGCTTCCGGTGCTTCTGGGACTTGCGTTCCAGCAGGCGTACACGCTTACGGATACCATAATCATCGGCAGACAGCTCGGCAAGAACTCGCTTGCCGCCGTCGGCTCTACCGCTTCGGTGGTGTCGCTGATGTTCAACATTATTAACGGACTCGTTACCGGCTTCGCGATAGTCATTGCGAAGAACTTCGGTGCCGGAGACCACGACGAAATGCGCCGTTCCATCGCCCGCACGATCACATTTTCGGCGGCGGCGACTGCGCTCATAATCGCGGGTATCTCGATTTTTATTGACCCGCTTCTTCATGCGCTGGACACCCCGGCGGGTATTTTCGGCGAAGCCCGGACCTATCTCATGATAGTCTGCTTCGGGCTGGTCGCCACGCTGTTTTACAACCTTGAATCCGCGATACTCCGCGCAGTCGGCGACAGCGTTATCCCGCTTGTTATCCTGATCATTTCTACGATCCTCAACATCGTGCTGGATATCGTGATGGTAGTGGTATTTCCGCTAGGAGTTGCCGGAGCGGCTCTCGCTACGGTCATCGCGCAGTTTATCTCCGTTGTCGTGTGCCTTATCTACCTGATAAAGAAGCGTGCGTTCCTGATGGTAAAGCCCCGGGATTTCAAGTTCACGGCTTCCTCTACTGCGGAGCTTCTTAGCGCGGGCTGCGGCATGGCGCTGATGTACTCCATCGTGGACATCGGCTCTATTGTGCTCCAGAACGGCATAAACGGCTTCGGCGAGGATATTATCGCGGCTCACACGGCGGCGCGTAAGATATTCAGCCTGACTATCATGCCGTTCTCCGCGCTGAGTGCGACCCTCGTGACCTACGCCAGCCAGAACCGCGGCGCCGGGAAGTACTCCCGAATAGGAAAGGGCGTACGCGACGGGCTGCTGCTGGGATTCGCCTGCGCGGCGTTCGACGTGCTGCTCGTGTACACTCTCGGCCACGCAATGGTGGGAATTATCCTGCCCGACGTAGCTTCCTACGTTGAGGATACGGCAGTGCTGTACCTCCGGGTGAACGTCCCGTTTTACTTCTTCCTGACCGTCCTGCTGGAGCTGCGGAGTACGCTCCAGGGACTCGGGCACAGCGTTATACCGATAGTTGCGAGTATCATCGAGCTTGTGTGGAAGATATGCACCGTCGCATTCATGATACCCTGGCTTGAATACATGGGCGTTATCGTATCCGAGCCTATAATCTGGACTTTATGCGCAATAGTGATAGGCATTATCGCGCTGATGACCCTGCGCCGCCTTCCGAAGGACGACGCCGTGCAAATGAAAGGAGCAGCAGATGATAAACGAGCTGGCTGACCGAATAGTCGACAATGTGTCCTTGGCGGTGAAGGGCAAGCGCCGGGAGCTGCGCGTGATATGCGCGGCAATGCTCGCGGGAGGACACGTTCTGCTTGAGGACGTCCCCGGCACCGGAAAGACCCTGCTTGCAAGGACGCTTGCAAAGTCAGTCGACGCGGGATTCCGCAGGATACAGTTCACCCCTGACCTGCTGCCGTCCGACATCACCGGGATAAACTTTTTCAACATGAAGCAGCAGGAGTTCCAGCTTCGCAAGGGACCCGTGTTCTCAAATATAATCCTGGCTGACGAGATAAACCGCGCAACTCCGCGTACGCAGTCCGCGATGCTGGAATGCATGGAGGAGCGCCAGACCACAATAGACGGCGAGACCTACCCGATGGAGCGTCCGTTTTTCGTTATCGCAACGCAGAATCCCGTGGAGATACAGGGAACCTACCCCCTGCCGGAAGCGCAGCTAGACCGTTTCATGATACGCCTGGCGCTGGGCTATCCCGGGCGCTCCGAGGAAATCGCGGTAATAGGCGGAGCGGCGGCGCATGAGATAAGCGCAGTCTGCACGGCGGAGGAAATAGTTAAGGCACAGCAGGAGATAGATTCCTGCAAGGCGGGGGAGGCCGTCTGCACCTACATCGCGGACATCGCCGCGGCGACCCGCAGGCACGGCAGCGTAAAGCTGGGGCTTTCCACCCGCGGAGCTGTCGCGCTGAAACGTATGGCGTGCGCGCTCGCGATGGCGTCCGGGCGGGACTACGCGATGCCGCAGGACGTTATCGAGGCGGCTCCGTACGTAGTCAAGCACCGCCTCATCTGCCGCGGATATTCCGGAGCGGCAGGCGGCGCCGAGACCACCTCCGACGAGGTCCTGCGCCAGGTATTGGACAGCGTTCCTGTTCCCACCGAAGGCTGATGGAACTTGCTGCAATGGCGCTGATACTGACCGCCGTGCTGGTGGGGCAGTATTTTATCTACAAGCGCTTCGGACTTAAAGACCTCAGCTACACTCTTACGATACGCCGCCGCAGCGACGGGAAATCCGACAGCGGCATTGTGGAAGCGTTCGAGGGCGAGGAGCTGGAGTTCATCGAGGAGATAGACAACGCGAAGCCGCTTCCGCTCCCCTGGGTGCGCTCGGAAATAAGCTGTTCCAGGTGGCTCAGCTTCTACGGCGGGGACGCCGCGTCAAAGGACGGCGCGCAGAAGGGGTTGATCTCCGGAATATTCACGCTGCGCGGTCGGCAGAAGTGCCGCAGGACATGGCGGGTACGCTGCGAAAAGCGCGGAATGTTCACGGTGGAGGATATCTCGCTGACGGTCAGCGACCTTTTCGGGCTGGTGAGGTCGGCGAGAGTAATAAAGCTGAACCAGCAGGTGCGGGTGCTCCCCGTGCCGGCTGACATCGAAGCCGGGGGAATGTCCAGCGATGTTTTCATCGGCGATATCCCTGTGCGGAGGTTCGTCCTGCCCGACCCATTCGTGATAAGCGGCGCGCGGGAGTACACCGGCAGGGAGCCGATGAACCGCATACACTGGGCGCAGAGCGCGCGCACCGGTTCGCTGATGGTCTACAACAACGAGTACACCACCGAGAGGAGGGTGCTCATTCTGCTGAACGTCCAGCGGAACTTTCACGGCGAGCGTCAGGAGATAAGCGTTCCTACGCTTGAGGCTCTGATAAAGGGCGCGGCGTTCATGCTCGACTGGTGCATGAAAACCCACACGCAGTGCGCGCTGACGGCGAACTCCCCGCAGCCGCTGAAACCGGAATGCGGCGAGGGCTACGGTCATACGATAAAGCAGCTCCGCAGCCTTGCAGAGCTTGAGACCTCATGCGGCGAGCACATCGACGACTTCATAACCGGGCTGCGGTTCGATGGGTACACGGACGTGGTGTTCATCAGCAGTTTCCTTGATGAAAAGTGCTACGAGACGCTTCACGCGCTGTCTGAAAACGGCAGGAGCGTTTCGATATTCTCAACTGACATTGAACAGACGGATCTGTGCGAAGTCTGGCATATTCCCAGACCGCATATCAGATAAGGGAACCTCTAAAAACCGGTTTGAAAAGGGAAAATGGGTAGAGTGCGCCGAATGCGATGAAAGCCGACGAAGTAAGGCTGTATGCCTTACGAGGAGGTTTGAAGAAGCAGTCGGTGTGCTATACACATTTTCACTCAAACAAGGTTTTTAGAGGTGACCATAATGGACTAATGGGCGAAAGGCGGTGCGGCGTTGCATAAGAAGCTGCTTATGGTGCTGGCGGTGTTGTGCCAGTTCCTGGTGCTGTTCCCGTTTCTCGTGATGAGCGAGGGGATAGGCTTCGGCGAGTTCGTCTGGTGGCACTACGCCGCGATGTACGCCGCGGCGGCGGGATTCTGGGCAGTCGGGAGGCTGCTGCGGGGCTGGGCTTCCGGCGCCGGACTCTCCAAGCGCGGACGCGGCTGGGCGGGTTTCCTGTCAAGGGTCGGATTTGTCGCGCCGGGCGCGGCGTTCTGCGTAGTCTGCGGGCTGATGGGGCTGCATTCCGGGCTTTACCTGTACCTGCTTCCGGGCTGCATTGCCGCGTATTACGGCGGCTCCCTCTCGGTCGGCAGGGACTACAGCGAGGTGTTCTCCCGCGGGTGGTTCGGGGTGTATTTCGTCGCGGCGGTTATCGCGGCGGTGCTTCTGAGCTTCACGCATAACGACTTCATCTGCTCGGCGGGAATGACCCAGCTCTGCGTTTCTTTCGGAGCGCTTATAATCGGCGCGGCGGTGCTCACTAACCAGACCAACATTGACGTCCAGACCCGGCAGCGTGCTGGCGGGCGCGCCGTCCTTCCGGCGGGAGTCCGCAGGAGCAACGCGCTAATGATAGCCGTGGTCGGCGCTGTGATACTGACGCTGTTCCTTTTCGCGAAGCCGTTCGGGAACGCCATTCTGGAGTGTATAAAGGCGGTGGTGAGGTTCCTGCTTTCACTGCTGAACCGCGGCAGGGAGGACGTCGACGACGACAACGAGCTTGCCGAGAACACCTCCGACGTGATAGACTACACCACCAACGAGAACCCCTACGCCGATCTGCTGATGTTCCTTCTGGCGGCGGGTATCGTGTTCCTTGTCGTGAAGTTCCGCAGGCAGATATGGGGCTTTATCCGTGAGATATTCGCGCCGCTGTTCAAGGAGCCGGTCAGGGAGGAATCCGCGCCGTTTTTCGACGAGGTGTCGTCATCATGGGACGCGAAGTACGCTTCCAGAAGCTCCGCCAGAACCGAGCGTGAGCTGCTGAAAAAATACCGCCGCGAAACCGACCCTGCGATGAAGTACCGCGAGGGCTACGAGCTGTTTCTTATGCGGCTGGGGAGGTCTGCGTTCCCGCAGCTCCCGACTGACACGACAACGCTTCACACCGACAAGGGCGGGAAGGCGTTCGGCGGGCGGGTGCCAGAGGAGGAGATCTCCGGAATGGTGCGCACCTACGACCGCGTGAGGTACGGCGGGGAGATCCCGGATAACAATGAGCTTGAGCAGCTTGACAGGCTGCTTGAAGATATACGCTGAAATAAATACAGGAGATTTCAAAATGACATTCAGAGAACTTCTTTCAGGCGATGGACATATACTTCTGGACGGAGCTATGGGCTCAGTGCTTCAGCAGCATGGGCTGAAGCTGGGCGGGCTTCCCGAGGAGCTAAACTTCACCGAGCCTGACCTTATCCGTTCAATACACCGTTCCTACATCGAAGCTGGCGCGCAGGGAATCTACGCGAACACCTTCGGCGCGAACCGCCATAAGCTGCAAAGCAGCAAGTACACCGTCGAGCAGATAGTAAAGCAGGGAATAAAGCTGGCGCGGGAAGCCGCAGAAGGTACCGACGTGCTCGTCGGGCTTGATATAGGCTCGCTGGGAAGAATGCTCCGCCCGACTGGAGACATGCCGGTCGATGAAGCGTACGATATGTTCCGCGAGGTAATGACGGCGGGCAGGGAAGCGGACTTCATCGCCATTGAAACCATGACCGACCTCATGGAGATAAAGACCGCGCTCCTCGCCGCGAAGGAAAACACCGACCTTCCGGTCATCTGCACCATGTCGTTTGAGCAGAACATGCGTACCTTCACCGGGTGCAGCGCGGCGGCAATGGCGCTGACCCTTTCGGGGCTTGGCGCGGACGTCATCGGCATGAACTGCTCCCTCGGCCCGAAGGACGCGCTGCCCATCGTTGACGAGATACTGAGATGGAGCAGCGTTCCGGTGCTGATACGTCCGAATGCGGGACTTCCCGACCCGTCCACGAATCTGTACAACACCACGCCGGAGGAATACGCCGAGGTGATGGAGCAGATCGCGGCAAAGGGCGTAAAGGTGCTCGGCGGCTGCTGCGGAACCACCCCGGATTATATCCGGGAGGTAGCAAAGCGAATCAAGGGGAAGACCTGCGTAATGCCGCAGCCGGAGATCCCCGCAGCAGTGTGCAGCGCTTCCAGCGTTGTTACGATCGACACGGTGCGCATAATCGGCGAGAGAATCAACCCCACTGGAAAGAAGCTTTTCAAGGAGGCGCTCAAGAAGCACGACCTTGACTACATCATGCGGCAGGCTCTGGAGCAGACCGGCGCGGGCGCTGAGATACTCGACGTCAACGTTGGTATGCCGGATATCGACGAGAAGGAAATGATGCTTGCCGCAGTTAATGCGATACAGTCCGTGACGGACGCTCCGCTGCAAATCGACACCACGGAGCTTCCGGTGCTTGAAGCCGCGCTGCGTATCGTTTCCGGCAAGCCCATCGTGAATTCCGTCAACGGCGAGGACGAGAAGCTTAACACGGTGCTCCCGCTTGTAAAGAAGTACGGAGCTGCAGTGGTCGGTCTGACGCTTGATGAAAACGGCATTCCCAAGACCGCCGAGGAGCGCTTCGCGATAGCCGAGAAGATACTCCGCCGCGCGCAGGAGTACGGCATACCCAAGCGCGACGTCTACATCGACTGCCTGACCCTGACCGCTTCCGCAGAACAGGACGGCGTAAAGGAAACTCTGAAGGCGCTCCGCATGGTAACTGAAAAGCTGGGGCTGAAAACGGTGCTCGGCGTGTCGAATATATCGTTTGGTCTGCCGAACCGCGAGCTTGTGAACTCGACGTTTATTTCGCTCGCAATGCAGTGCGGACTTACCCTCCCGATAATGAACCCGAACATAGCTTCAATGACCGGCGCGGTAAGAGCCTTCCGTCTGCTGAGCGGCTACGACCGCCACGGCGCGGAGTTCATCGAGAGCTACGGCGCGGAGGTAAAGAAGCCCGCAGCGGCGGTCCCCACTTCAGAAATGGACATCTCAGACGCGGTTGCCGCAGGCCTCAAGGCTGAGTGCGCGGCGGCGGCGGAGCGCATGCTGTCCTCCGGCACCGACCCGATGGAGATAATCAACGGCAAGCTGATACCGGCGCTGGACGCGGTAGGCTCAAAGTTTGAGAAGGGGACGATATTCCTGCCGCAGCTCATTCAGTCTGCGGGAGCGGCGCAGGCAGCGTTCGACGTCATAAAAAAGGCGATATCCGAGCGCGGCGGCAGCGGAGTATCCGCAGGCAGAGTGGTGCTCTGCACGGTAAAGGGCGATATCCACGACATCGGAAAGAACATCGTAAAGACCCTGCTCGAAAACTACGGCTTCGATGTTATCGACCTCGGAAAGGACGTTGACTACCAGGACGTTGTTGACGCTGCGATAAAGTACGACGTGCGACTTGTAGGTCTGTCAGCGCTGATGACAACCACGCTCAAGAGCATGGAGAACACGATAAAGCTGCTGCACGAAAACAACGTGAACTGCAAGATAGTAGTCGGCGGCGCGGTGCTTACTCCGGATTACGCCGAAAAGATAGGCGCGGATTTCTACGCCCGCGACGCAAAGGAGACCGTAGATATTGCAAGAAAGGTCTACGGAGCGCAGGATTGATTCCCGAAATACAAGAAACCCCCGGGCGGAATGCCCGGGGGTTATTTGCATTGTGTCAGTATCAGCCGAGGATATCTGCCGCCTTTGTGTTGTCGGCGGTCACAGCGTAGTAAACCGTGTTGCCGTCCTGCTTTACGAAGCAGTCGTCGAACTTGTACATTTCATCGGGGGTGTAGTCCTTGTAAGTGGACTTCTGATTGTCAACGCGCTTTTCAAGGGCGGTCTTGATCTCGTCCGCCTTTTCTGCGGAGTCAGCGGTGAACACGCCGAACTCGTCAGGGTAAGCGCCGGAGCCGCAAATATAAGCCGCGTAGTCGGAGATCCCGTCAGCGCTGAATCCAAAACGAACGTCGATGGTGTCGGTATCAACAGCGACCATCTCGCCGCTGAAGGTGATGTTTGCAAGAACAGCGTCTGCCTTTTCAGCGGCAGTCTTGAGCTCAGCCTCGGCGGTGGAGGCGCTTTCAGAAGCGCTGGAGCTGGACTGCTCGGAAGCGGAGCTGTTTCCGTTGGAGCAGCCCGTCAGGAGGAGCGCAGCCGCAAGAGCTGCAATTGCGATATTCTTTTTCATTGTGTTGTCCTTTCTATCAGATGATGTCCTCTATATATTTCAGAACGACTTTATAAGTCGCACCCTTGAAGTGCAGACCGTCGTTTTCTGCGTATTCATGCAGGAAGTAGCCGTTGTCGTCGGAAAGCAGCGCATACAGGTCGATGTAGGTTACGCCCTTTTCGGAGGCAAGCTCCCTGAGGTATTTGTTGAAGTCGCGTATCATCGAGTTGTCGATACCCGCGTTAGCGGCGGAGGAGCTGTCAGTTGTCACCGGAGTAACAGACAAGATGTAAACGGTGCTGTCCGGGCAGTTTGCCTGGAGCTTCTCAACGAGAGTGCGGTAGCTTTCCTCCATTGAAGCGGCGGCAGTGATTCCGTTGGAGCCGAGCATTATGAAGATACGCTTGGGCTGCATTGTCACTGCGTAGTTGTAGGCGGAGTCGGTCACGCCGTTGCCGAGGTCGATGGCGTTGTTGAGCGCCTTGTAGGGGGTGTACCCGACTGCGGCGGCAACGTTCTTAGGATCAAGAACGCCGTAGAGCGAGAATCCGGTGGAGATACTGTCGCCGATGAACAGGTCGTCAGCGAAGAAGGTCTTGTCGTAGTCTTCCGACAGGGAACTGGTGGAATCAGGCTCGGAATCGGCGGGGGCGGAGGACTCGTCAGGCGTGGAGTTTTCCTCGGGCGCGGAGGTCGTGGTGACCGCCGGAGATGAAACCGGAGCGTGCTTTGAGGAAGCCTCAGGCTCGGGAGTTTCCTGGATATAGCGCTGAGTGTAGCTCAGAATTATATCGTAGGTCGGAGCGGAGATGTGCATGCCGTCGTATTCGTTGTAGTCGGAGCGGAGCGCGCCGGCGTTGTCCGTCATCTTTGAGAAGATGTCAAGATATACAACGCCAAGTTCGCCGCACATACCCCTGAGATACTCGTTGAAGGATATAACGTTTGAATTATCGACGCCAATGCTTGCCGCCGCGGAGCTGTTCGCAGTGAGCGGCGTGATGGAGTAGAGATAGATCACGGCGTTCGGGCAGGCGGATTCCAGCTTCTCAACCAGAGTGCGGAAGCTTCCTTCCATTGCGATCGGGGAGTTCAGCCCGTTGAAGCCCATCATCAGGAATATGCGCTCCGGCTGCATTTTTTCAGCGTAGGACAGCGCGGAGCCGGTGCTTCCGTCAGCGAGAGCGATATCTTCCGCATGAGCCTTGTACGGGGTCATGCTGACGCTTGCTGCGACGTTCTCGGCGTTCAGCTTGGAATAGTCGTTGAATCCTGTCGCGATACTGTCGCCGATGAAAAGATCCTTTGCGAAGAATTCGCGGCTGTAGTCGGAGGAGCCGAAATCAACATCGCTGACCTGTGGTTCCTCGGTGGGTTCTTCCGTAGGCTCGGGCGCAGGCGTCGTCACCGCCGGAGTGGTTTCCTCGGGCTTGCTTTCTTCGCCGCCGCGTACGTTCAGCAGGATAATCAGCGCCGTAACCACCGCAATAAGAGCCACGGACAGCACGATCAGCATTATCCCGCTGCGTGAGAGACCGCCTTTTTTCACGGGGCGGCCGGGTATTTTCTTGTTTTTCTGCATTTTATTTTCTCCAATTATTATCTGTATTTATTCTGTCAGACCCGCCAGCAGGAAAACCGCCGGGGAGTTCCAGTATATTGTAACTTCGTTGAGGGAGTAGCACTCCATGTTGTCCGAGAAGCACTTCATCGGGGGAGTTCCATTCGGAACGAGCGCCCTGGCGAACTTGTCGTCGAGGTGGCTGTTCGCGCCGCCGCTGACCAGTCCGGGAATGCACTCCTCTACCTTGTCGGCGTGGGCGGGGCGGTGGTGCGGGTAATTCACGCACAGGCTGCCGGTTCCGGTGATGTAGCTGTATCCGGTGGCGTTAACGCCGAGAATGTAGTCGAGCTGCATTGCGGCGTACTTCCGGAAATGCGGGTCGCCGTTGATGGAGCGTTTTTCGAGGTAGTCCGCGATGAGGAACGTCATGCCGTTTGTGAGCACGGTCATGTTGCTTCCCCAGTTGTACTGGTCGGGTTTCAGCGAAACTCCCCAGCCGTTTGAATCGCAGACCTTGGCAAGTTTCTCGGCTTTCGCAAGGAACGCGGATCTCAGCTTTGACAGCACTGCGGCGTTCCCACGGTTGTGGAGCAGCAGAGCCAGCGAGCCGAATCCTCCGACCGAAGCGAATCCCAGCGAAGTAAGGCTGAAATTTTCGTTCAGCAGGTTCAGCAGTCTGGCGTAGTACATTTCGTTGTCGAAAATCGCGAACAGCTCCGCGGCCGCCCAGAAGCGGTTGTCGCGGTCGTTGCGCTCGCCGTAAACGCCGGTCTCGCAGCCCTCGGGGTTGTCAAATCCGATGAATCCCGGGTACTTTTCAAGCCATTCGTAGGCGGCGCAGGAGCTTTTCAGCAGCCTGCCGGAGAACGCCTTGTCGAACTCGCGGTAGATCCCGGAAGCCAGCGCAGTGACAGCCGCAAAGTCGGCGGTAGCGCTGGAGGAGACCGGAAGCACGTACATTTGTTCGCGGTCGTCCTCGGGCATTACGAAGGCGGCGTGCTTCGCGGTGGTAGCCTTGTGCCAGACCGCGCCGTCGAATCGCTGCATTTTCAGGAGCCACTCAAGCTCCCAGCGGCACTCTATAAGTATGTCCGGCATATTTGAGGGCTTGCCGGGAATATTCAGATCCTGCCTGCGGAACGCTTCCGGGAACATCTTCCACGCATAGAGAAGGTGAGCCAGTGCGGCGGCGGCAGCGGTGACGTACTTGCCGTAGTCCCCGGCGTCGTGACAGCCTCCGGTAACGTCGAGCTTAACGGAGTGATCCTCCCAAAGCACCGCAGGCGCGGAGTGACACTTTTCGTGCGTCCACATTCCGGCGTATTTCTCCTCGAGGGCGCAGCCGCAGCGCTGGAAGTAGAACGCTTTCATGCAGTCGTCGAAGCAATTCTTGTAGACGTCCTCGCCGATACGGAATACCGGCGAGAAATCAGTCCCGCTTATAATGCGGTAAGTCCCGGGGGCGGTCAGGCGGCTGAAATCCGCCTTGAACAGCGTTTCGCCGGAGGCTTCGTCAGCCCCCGCCGGGACAGGAATTCCCGAGAAGCAGATGCTCCCTGTTTCGTTGATCACCGAGTAATAACCCGCAGGGAATGTGAAAACCGCAGTCTTTTCCGCGGTGGGAAGGTAGCCCGCCTGGTCGACGAATATCCGGAAGGAGGTTTCCAGCCTTTCAGGACGGGGGATTTCTATATCAGCATTGTTCATTTGCAATACCTCATGTGTTGTTCTTTGCCCGGATCTGGGGTGATTTTTATGTGTCGGGCGTATGTCAATACACAATTATTCTACCACAATGCCCGGAATAAGTCAATAGAAAAATACTTATTTATATGTAAATTCTGGTATAGACACATTACAGAAAAAATATAGCAAAAAAGGGCTGCAACTTAATGCAGCCCTCAGTGAATTTGTTATAGCTCAAATCTCAACGAATGCAGCGGTGCAGCCGTCGACCTTAACGGTACCGCCGTCGACTTCAGCCTTGCCGCCGACCGTGTAAACCAGCTTTCCGGGAAGTCCGCCGACCTCAGCCTTTTCAGCGGAGGGGTTGATTATCACGGCGATCGTCTGGGAGCCGTCGGAGCGCTTGTAAACCATCGGGTAGCAGTCGGAGATGAACTCGATGGAGCCGCGGCTTTGCAGCGCGGGGTTAGCCTGCCGGAACTCAATGAGCTTCTTGACCTCGCTGCGCAGGGAAGCCGGGTCGCTGCTCTGGGTCTCGGCGTCGGGACGATCAGCGGCGGGATCCTGTGGAATGTACAGCATTTCAGCCGGAGCGGTGGAGAATCCTGCGTTCAGTCCCTTATTCCACTGCATGGGGGAGCGGGAACCGGTTCTGCCGTAGCCTCCCTCGACGGAAGTCAGGTTCTCGACGTAGCGCATGCCGATCTCATCGCCGTAGTAGATGAACGGAGCGCCGGGCATCGAAAGCAGGAACGCGAAGGCAACGCGGAGCTCGTCAACATCAAGGGTGCGGGCAAGTCTGTCCATGTCGTGGTTGCCGGAGGGAATGCAGATCAGACCCTTTCCGTCGGTCTTGGCGCAGTTTGCCTTGTAAGCCTCGATGAACTCCTTAGCGGAACCCTTTGCACGCTTGGAGAAATACGGCTCGTCGCAGCGGAACAGGTCGTTGTAGTGGGAGGGTCCGAAGTGCAGCAGGAAGTCCATGTGGAAGCCGCCGATGAGAGATTTGTCCGGTTCGCCCCATTCGCTGACCATAGCGGCGTCCGGGAACTCTTTATTAAGGAACTCGCGGATATTCTGCCACAGCGCAATGGTACCCTTGCCGTCCTCGTCGTGCTTAACAAGGGAGCCAGCCATGTCAACGCGGAATCCGTCGCAGCCCATTGCAAGCCAGAATCTCATTATGTCCTTGAGAGCCTCGCGGGTGGCTATCGGACCGGGAGCGTCCATCGGCTGCTGCCAGTCGCGGTCAGGCTTGTAGAAGCCGTAGTTCAGCGCGGGCTGGTGGGAGAAGAAGTTGACAGCGCAGGAGCCGTCGCGGTCGGAGATACCGCGGATACAGCCCATTCCCTCGGGTGATTCCCAGATGCTGTTAGTCCAGACGTAGCGGTCGGTGAACTCGTTGCGCTCTGCCTTCATGGATTCCTTGAACCATTTGTGGGTAACTGCGGTGTGACCCGGCACGAGGTCTAGCAGCACGTGAATTCCGCGTGCGTGCGCCTCGGAGAATACCCGGGCGAGATCTTCGTTCGTGCCGTAGCGCGGAGCGGCGGTGTAGTAGTCCTCCACGTCGTAGCCTGCGTCGCCGAAGGGGGACTTGAAGCAGGGATTGATCCAGATGGCGTTGCAGCCGAGTTCCCTGATGTAGTCCAGCTTTTCGATTATACCGTTAAAATCGCCTATGCCGTCTGCGTTGGTGTCGTTGAAGGACTGGGGATATATTTCGTAAAATACTGCATTATTGAGCCATTCGGGCTGCTTTGTAATACTCATGATCGTTCTCCTTTGGTTGTTTTATTACGGTGAAACCGTTTACACCTATAGTATAGCAGAAATTTCTAAAAAGTAAAGCGTCAAACCGTACAATAAAAAAGCGGGATTTTTGCGAAATTTCCGGTGATATAATTAAAGACGATAGATTTGTACGATTTTTCGTGCTGTTTTTACTATCCTGTGCAAATCAGAACCCGCGCATCTTGAGCTTGTTTACGAGCTGCACGTAAAATTCCCGGACATCGAACCCCGGTATATTCTCGCGGTTGAGGTCGATCACATCCGCGTGGGTGATACCGCGCTTTCCCGTTGGGTGGAGCACTGTGAAATCCTCGCCCCAGGGCGCGGAGGTCAGCGCTACCAGACCGTCGTTGTCGCCGTCGTATTTTTTCACGATAGGGTAGGAGAGGTTCAGCGGAAACCGCCCGCTTTTTGAGCACCGCGCATGGGAGCCTACGCTCTGGTACATCACGCCGGGCGCGTCAGGCGTGTCCTGATCGAACTGCTCGCAGCGGCTGTTCGTGAGGTCGGTAACTGCCGCGAGGAAGTCCGGATTTGGGTCGCCGAGGCGCTTGAACGCGGAGTTGTAGATCTTTTCAACGCTTTTAACGAATTTCTCCGGCGCGGTGTTCAGAAGGTACTCCGCGAAAAGGCAGCCGTGGTGCGGTGTGTTTATCGTGGTCAGGGAAGCGACGTATTTATCCGAGCCGAGCTTCGAAATAGCGTATCTTGAGTCCAGACCGCCCTTTGAGTGCGCGATGATGTTCACCTTGCCGCAGCCGGTCTTTTGCACGAGCTGCTCGATACGCTCGGCGAGTTCAGCGGCGCTGTCCTCCACGGAAGCCGCCGACTGCTGCTCGCCGTAGAATATCACGGCTCCGTTGGCTTCAAGCTCCGCCGGGATACGCCCCCAGTAGTTCATCAGCTTGCTGTCCCGGAAGAACACACCGTGCACGAGCAGCAGCGGGTATTTCGTGCGGCATAGCTGGTCGTCGCGGCGGGACTTGTTGAGCAGCGCCTTTTCGGTCTCGAATGCGCATTCCCGGCGGGTTATGCGGTATATCAGCACGAGCATTACAAGGTCGGCGGGCATCACCATTCCCAGCACTATACCCCACACGCGGTATTTCAGCCCGAGCTGTACCGACGTGCAGTAGACCTTTATTATACCGTTCCAGAAAATCACGAGTTCGGCGCAGAACAGCACGATTCCTTCCGAGACCGCCGTCAGCGTCGGAATAACGCTGCATACCGCCGCCCAAATCGTGTACGCTGCGATTCCCAGGCAGGCTATGCCGGTCACGAAAAACGCGAGTATCTGTTCGGTGCCGTCGGCGAGTATCCTGAGCCGGAAGGTGGGATATTTTTTCAGCTCCGGGAAAATGCAGTACACTATAAGATAGGTGAAAAACGCGGTGTAGACCAGAATGTACACCGGCAGCGGCGCTCCCGCAAAATACATCAGCAGCGGGCTTGAGATACCTGCGGTGATAAGCAGGTAATGAACTATCCTGACAACCATGTCTGTGTGACCTCCCAGTTTTGCACGAAGCCGGTCAGCGGCGGCTTCGGCTATGCGGTCGGAGTTTTCCGCCAGTGTTATGAGCCATGCGATAAATCTCATGCTTCCTCCTCCGGAATGCCGAAAACCGTTTGCAGCAGAGCTTTTCCGCTTTCCGTGCGGAATATCCTTTCGCAGGCGTTCCGGACTGCGTCCATTGAAGCGCCGTCCTCGAACAGGTTTACTACGAAATCCGCTTCAATGAGTATCTGAAGATCCCTGCCGTCGATTCCGGTATAGGTGTGGTGATGGCCTACCATGTAGCATATCCGCGCAATGTCGCCGGCGGGGAAGTCCAGCTCTTTCAGCATTTTCTCCGCCTCCGGAGGTCCCAGCCGCTCCTGGAGCTTTCCTCCGCACTCCCCGAACTGTGCTTCCGCGGGCTTGATGCCGATATCGTGGACGAGCGCGGCGCATTCCAGCAGGAACTGCTCTTGCTCCGGAAGCTGCTCCCGCAGCCCGATGTACCGTGAGAACGCGTGGACTTTTATAAAGTGCTGAATGCGCTTGGGGTCGCCTGTGTAGTACTCTATCATTTTTTCAGTGAGCTTCTGTATCATATAATTACCTCATAATCTGAACTCGCAGCCTGATTCTTTTGACAGTATTGTACCATAAATCCCTGAATAAATCAACCATAAAAGGATAAAATAACACGAGAAAACGGCAGAAAGGGGATACAGATTTGTCTGAAAAAGTACACACATCAATACCGTCGGATACTCCGCTTGCAAAATCGCTCGACCGCAATCTAGTGATGCTGAAGGGAATAACCGGCGGCTCAAGCGATGTGATAATAAAGACCGGTACTCTGTGCGGGGCGCGCATTGCGGTGATAACCTGCGAGGGAATGGCAGACACGGACACGCTCGCGCAGCTCATCTACAAAAAGCTGAACGACGCCGGAAATTCCGAAAAGCTACCGCCGGAGGAGATAATGTCGCGGCTGTTCGACGACTGGCTGATAGCCGCAGAGCAGCTTGACGTACTGAACATCGGCGACCTGGTTCTGAAAATGCAGAGCGGCTTCGCGATAGTCCTTGTGGACGGCACTTCACGGGGTATCGCCATCGGTATCCAGGGGTATCCCTCGCGCGGGGTGGACGAGCCTTCCGGGGAGCTGAACGTCCGGGGCAGCCGCGAGGGCTTCGTGGAGGTGATACGCCGCAACATGGCGCTGATACGCCGCCGCATAAAGTCTCCTACTCTGGTGTTCGAGATGATGGTGATAGGTGAGCGCAGCAACACGGATATCTGCCTGTGCTACCTAAGCGACAAGGCGTCGCCGAAGCTGCTTGAGGACGTAAAGAAGCGGCTTAAAGCCGTGAAGCTCAACACGATACTTGAGAGCGGCTATTTGCAGCCGTTTTTCGAGGGAAGCGGCGGCTGGTTCTTCTCGGAGTGCGGAACCTGCGAGCGCCCGGATTCCTTCGCGGCGAAGCTCTACGAAGGACGGATCGGGATACTCGTGGACGGCACTCCGTTCGCGCTGACCGTTCCGTACCTCTTTATAGAGAATTTCCAGACCCTGGACGACTACACCCAGAAGCCGTTCTACGCGCTTTTCATCAGGATAGTGCGGCTGGCGGCGTACTTCATTACGCTGTTCCTTCCGGGAGCCTACGTTGCGATAGCCTCCTACAGCCCGGAACTGCTGCCGTCGTCGCTGCTGCTGAACCTCGCAGCCTCGGAGCAGGCGGCGCCTTTCTCGCTTATGGCAGAATGTCTGCTTATCCACTTTATGTACGAGATCCTCCGCGAGGCAGGGATACGCCTTCCGCGCCCGATAGGCCACGCTATAGGCGTTGTCGGCGGTATAGTTATCGGCGATATCACGGTCAACGCCGGGCTGGTCGGCGCTCCGATGGTGCTGGTGGTGGCGCTGAGCGGACTTTGCAGCTTCGTTGTGCCAGCGCTTTACGAGCGCACCGTGATTCTGAGGTTCATCTATATCCTTGCCGGCGGCATTTTCGGGCTTTTCGGACTGCTGCTCGCGGCGGGCGTAATTATAATCAAGATGTGTTCGCTGAACACCTACGGCGTGCCATATATGGCGCCGATATCCCCGTATAATCCGAGAAGCTCCCGGGACATGCTGTTCCGCGCGGGCTGGAAGCGCCTCCAGAAGGGCGACGTCACGGTGCAGGGCCTGAACGGCAGCGAACTTAGCGGAGGTCAGAATGCCTGAGATAAGTGAAAATTCGCATAAGATCAGCGCGGCGCAGCTATTCTGCATACTCCTGCTGATGAGAGTTTCCTCCGAGCTGGCGTATCCCTCAAAGGGCGGCTTTGGCGGGAGCGGTCTGGCGGCGGCTCTTACCGCCGAGGCGGTGCGCTTCCTGATAGCCCTGCCGGTGCTTATCTACGCCTGCAAGGGCGGCGGATTCTACGCGGCGGTATGGCGTAAAAACCGCTTCCTTGGCTGGGTCGCGGCGGTCGGAGCCGCGCTGCTCCTGGCGGGGTTTGTTGTGCGCACTGCGGTGTACGCCTCCGGGTTTGTGCGCAGGAATATGCTGCTGAAAACTCCGCAGCTCCTGATAGCGCTGCTGATGGCTGCATTTGCGGTGTACGCCGCGGTGAAGGGCGGCGAGGCTCTCGCCCGGGCGGGAGTGCTGTTCCTGTGGGCGGCCGGGATCGTGACTGTACTGCTGATACTCGCGGATATCCCCTATATGGATTTCGGCAGGGAACTCCCGGAATGGAGCACTGCGCTGTTTTTGACCGACGTTGTCGAGCGTTTCTGCCGCAGCGGCGAGTACCTCGTATTCGCGGCGCTGCTGCCGTATGTCCGCAGCAGCAATAGCGCAGACCGGAAAAAGCTCGGAGCCGCAGGATTCTGCTTTGCGGCGGCGGGGGCGGTCTGCTCCGCGCTGTTCTGCGTATTCTTCGGGGCGGTGCTCGGCGAGTACTACAGCATGGCTGATTATCCGATAGCCGCCGCCGGCTCACTTGCGGACGTCGTTCTGTTCAAGAGGCTTGACGGAGCTGCATGCGCGGTGTGGTCGATGGCTTCGGCGTTCAGAATGGGCGTGATGCTGTTTGCGGCGTGGTCGGTGATAGGAGAGGTGCTGAAATGCTCCCGCGGAGCTTCACAGCCCGCGCCCGGAAAGGAGAGCTGCGCATGAGAAAATTCCTGCTGCTGTTTGCCGGAGCGCTCATGCTGCTGAGCGGCTGCTCCACGTCGGAAATCGGGGAACGCGCGATAATCCAGGCAGCCGCCGTAGACTACGACGGGGAATATATCGTGAGCGCGCTGCTGTTCAGCTCCGGCGGCGGGAGCGGCGAGCTTGTGAACGCCGCCGATGAGAACGTAATTAAAGTCACCGGGCGGGGAAGCACGTTTTCGGAGGCGGTCGACGATATCTCGCTTGTTGACGGCAAGGAGATATTCATGAGCGAGAACCGCCTGCTGATACTCGGAGCGGGGTTCGTGGAAACCGACTTCACTCCGGCGCTGGAAACGCTCTCCCGGGACATGCGCTGTTCGCTGAACATGCTGGTGTGTACCGCCGACGATCCCGAGATACTGACCGACCTTCATTTCAAGGAGGGTCTGACCGCCGCCGAGAAACCGGTCAGCATGATAGAGAATGCGTACAGCTCCGGCTCGTCGCCTCGGGCATACCTGCTCGACCTGCTGAACGACGCGGCGGCGGGTCGAGAGACTCTGCTCCCGAGGTTCCGCGGAACGCAGAACGGCTACGGCATGACCGACGGCGACAGCGGCGAGACCGCAGAGCTGTACGGCTCGAGGTTTCTGAGCGGCGGAAGGCTCTCGGCTCCGCTGGATCCTGAGGAGACCGCCGGAGCGCTCCTGGTGACCGGGGAAAGCGGCCGCACTCTGCTGAACTTCACGCATGCGGGCAGAGAGCTGGGCTGCGAGGCGTACTCCGTGAAGCTGACGGAGGAGGACGGCGGCTACGTGCTTTCCGCGAAGCTGCGCCGCCGTGACGGCTCCCGGCTTCCGGAGGAACTAAAGGACGCCGCTATGTCGGAACTATACAGTATCGTACGGGCGGGGCTTGACGCGCTCGGGTGACTTTTCAGGCACGGCGGACTCCGCGAGGGGCTGCCGTGCTTTTTGCAGTGCGGGTTCGTAGAATTCGATGTGCAAAATGCACAATTTAAGCTTGAAAAAATATATGTTATTTGTTGAAAATTTTGTTGAAAAACTCTTGACTTTTTTGCAAATCCGTGTTAAATTATATTTAGCACTCAGAGAGCTAGAGTGCTAAAGACTTAGGAAGGTGGTCAGATTGGATACCAGATCAATGAAAATACTCGCGGCGATAGTCGATGAGTATATCAGAACAGGCGAGCCGGTAGGTTCAAAGGCGCTTGCCGAAAAACCGGACATCTCGGTTTCCTCTGCCACGATAAGAAATACGATGGCGGCGCTCGAGCAGGAGGGTTATCTCGATCACCCTCACACATCTGCCGGAAGGGTTCCGACATACAAGGGCTACAGGTTCTACATCGACAACCTTATGGATCCGATACCGCTGGATCAGGCGGATAAGGAGCAGATCGACGGGCTGCTTGAAAAAGCGGTTCACGACAGCAGCTCCTCGCCGGAGGAAGCGATAGTTGAAAGCGCTTCCGCAGCGCTTGCCGAGATCACGAAATGCGCGACGTACTCAACGAATCACGTTTCGCAGTTCTCGGTCATCACTAAGGTGGACGTTATCCCGACGGGACGCCGCATGTACGTGCTGCTGATGATAACCAGCACCGGCGCGATAAAGAACCGGGTCTGCCGAATGCAGTTCGACCTGACGAACGAGCAGATGGAGTTCTTCACGAACTTCGTCAGCAAGAATCTCCAGGGCGTGAACCTCGCGGAAATGACCGACGAGTACATCAACAAGCTCACCCAGGCGCTCGGCGCGTATATGATAACGCTCTCGCCGCTGCTGACAGCGGTGTGCGAGCTTTCGAACGACCTTGTGCAGGGCGACATCGACGTACAGGGACAGAGCAACCTGATAGAATGTCAGGAGTTCCCGGTGATGGACGTTATGAAGTTCCTGGAGAACAAGAAAGAGCTTTCAGCGCTGCTGGACAGCACGTTCTCGGGCATCACCATAAAGTTCGGCGGCGAGGACAGCGCGGATACGTTCGCAATAAGCAATTCAAGCTTTGTCAGCGGAACGTATTACAAGGACGGCAAGCCCGCGGGAACCCTCGGAGTCATCGGCCCGATGAGACTGGACTACCGCAGGGTTATCCCCTACATCGAGTATTTCAGCAACAAAATTACAAGGCTGCTTTCTGAAGAAACGGATAAGCCGCCTCAGATAGAAAGTGAGGTCAAGGAAAATGGAGAATAGCGAAAGCAAGGACCTGGAGCAGAACGCACAGACCGAAGAAGCCCCCACAGAAGCAGAGGCAGTCGACGAACAGCCCGCAGATGACAAGCTCGCCGCAGAGTTGGCACAGGTAAAGGATCAGCTCCTCCGGACGATGGCTGAATACGACAACCACAGAAAGCGCACCGCAAAGGAAAAGCTGGAGCTTCGCGCGGACATCATCTCAAACGTTGTTTCAGACTTCCTGCCGGTCATGGACAATCTCGAAAGAGCGCTCCAGGCGGATTGCACTGACGAGAAGTACAAGCAGGGCGTTCAGATGATCTACGACAGCTTCATGGAGACACTCAAGAAACTCGGCGTTACCGAGATCGAGAGCGACGGCGCGGATTTCGACCCGCAGCTTCACCAGGCTGTGCAGAGGGTCGACGAGGACGGCGTTGAGAGCGGCAAGGTCGCAAAGACCTTTGCAAAGGGCTACAAGATAAACGACAAGGTGATCAGATTCGCCATGGTCGCAGTAGCCAACTGAACACAGTAAATCAAGTATATTTTCATAGCATGACATCATGCGAACAGAAGAATGGAGGAAATCACTATGGGAAAGATCATTGGTATTGACTTAGGTACAACAAATTCCTGCGTATCCGTTATCGAAGGCGGCGAGCCGGTAGTTATCACCAACTCCGAAGGCTCCAGAACAACGCCTTCCGTTGTAGCATTCACAAAGGACGGCGAGCGTCTGGTAGGTCAGCTTGCGAAGAACCAGGCTGTTACTAACCCTGAAAAGACCGTTATCTCCATCAAGAGACACATGGGCAGCGATTACAAGGTTGACATCGACGGTAAGAAGTACACTCCTCAGGAGATCTCCGCGATGATCCTTCAGAAGCTGAAGGGCGACGCAGAAGCATATCTCGGCGAGAAGGTCAACGACGCAGTTATAACTGTACCGGCATACTTCACCGACAGCCAGCGCCAGGCTACCAAGGACGCAGGTCAGATCGCAGGTCTGAAGGTACACAGAATCATCAACGAGCCGACAGCGGCAGCGCTCGCTTACGGCATTGATAAGGAAGAAGAGCAGAAGATCGTTGTATACGACCTCGGCGGCGGTACGTTCGATGTATCCGTAATCGAGATCGGCGACGGCGTTCAGGAGGTTCTCGCGACCGCCGGCAACAACCACCTCGGCGGCGACGACTTCGACCAGAGAGTAATTGATTACCTCAAGGGCGAGTTCAAGAAGTCCGACGGAATCGACCTCAGCAATGATAAGTTCGCGATGCAGAGACTGAAGGACGAGGCCGAGAAGGCAAAGATCGCGCTCTCCAACTCCACCACCGTAAACGTAAATATCCCGTATATCACCGCAGACGCTACAGGTCCTAAGCACCTGAACGTGACACTCACAAGAGCAAAGTTCAACGAGCTGACCGCAGACCTCGTAGAGTCTACAATGGGTCCGCTGAAGCAGGCAATTTCCGATTCCGGCCTTGACAAGAACGAGATCGACAAGATCCTTCTGGTCGGCGGTTCTACGAGAATCCCCGCAGTTCAGGACGCAGTAAAGAACTTCCTCGGCAAGGAGCCGTTCAAGGGCATCAACCCTGATGAGTGCGTTGCTATCGGCGCTTCTATCCAGGGCGGCGTACTGAACAAGGAAGTTACCGGTCTGCTTCTGCTCGATGTAACTCCTCTGTCCCTCGGTATCGAGACCGCAGGCGGCGTATGCACAAGAATGATCGAGCGCAACACCACCATTCCTACCAAGAAGAGCCAGATATTCTCCACCTACTCCGACAACCAGCCGAGCGTTGATATCAACGTCCTCCAGGGCGAGCGTGAGTTCGCAAAGGATAACAAGTCCATCGGTACCTTCCGTCTGGACGGCATCGCTCCGGCTCCCCGTGGAATCCCGCAGATCGAAGTTACATTCGATATCGACGCTAACGGTATTGTTAACGTAACAGCAAAGGATCTCGGCACCGGCAAGGAGCAGCATATCTCCATCACCGCTTCCACCAACATGAGCAAGGACGATATCGACAAGGCTGTAAAGGAAGCTGAGCAGTTCGCAGCCGAGGATAAGAAGCGTAAGGAAGAGGTAGACGTACGCAACGAGGCAGACCAGATGGTTTACCAGATCGAGAAGTCCATGACAGACTTCGGCGACAAGGTAACAGAGGACGACAAGGCAAAGGTTCAGCCCAAGCTCGACGCCCTCAAGGAAGCCCTCAAGGGTACTGACATCGAGGCTATCAAGACTGCCAAGGACGAACTCCAGAAGGAATTCTACGAGGTAGCAGGCAAGATCTACCAGGCTCAGGGCGCGGCAGCCGGTGCGGCTGAAGGCGCAGCTCCTCAGCAGGACAACGGTCCTGTTGACGGCGAAGTCATCGACGAATAATCATTAAGGTAGCACAGCGCCTTGAGGGTAATCCGCAGGGCGTTGTGTTTTCGTACCCTATACAAAATACAAACCTCATACAAAGGATTGATTACTTATGGATAAAAAAGACTATTACGAGGTGCTGGGTCTGAAAAAGGGCGCTACCGACGCTGAGATCAAGAAGGCGTACCGTCAGATGGCAAAGAAATACCACCCCGACCTTAATCCTGATGATCCCGAGGCAGAGGCTAAATTCAAGGAGGTCAACGAAGCTAACGATGTGCTTTCCGACCCTGAGAAGAAGGCCAGATACGATCAGTTCGGCTTCGCGGGAGTCGATCCGAGCTACGGCGCGGGTCAGGGCACAGGCGGCGGTGGAGGATTCGGCGGTTTCGGCGGATTCACAGGCGGCTTCAGCGGCGGCGACGGCATAGACCTCGGCGATATATTCGACAACATTTTCGGCGGCGGCTTCAGCGGAGGTTCGCGCTCCAATCCGAACGCGCCGCGCAGAGGCTCTGATATCGTCGTATCGCTTAATATCAAGTTCATGGAGGCCTGCAAGGGCATAGTCCGCGACATCGAGATCAACCGCGTTGAGACCTGCCCGGACTGCAACGGCTCCGGCGCAAAGGCTGGCACCCAGGCAAAGACCTGCCCGGACTGCCACGGTTCCGGTAAGATAAACGTACGCCAGCAGACCGTGTTCGGCACGATGCAGTCCACAAGGGTCTGCACGAAGTGCGGCGGCAAGGGCAAGGTCATCGACACTCCGTGTCCGACCTGCTCCGGCAACGGCGTGACACAGAAGAAGGTCAAGATCTCGGTAAATATCCCGGCTGGTATCGCTGACGGTCAGACCATCAGACTCACCGGCAAGGGTAATGCAGGCGCTAACGGCGGCCCCCGCGGCGACCTCAAGGTGCGCATATCCGTGCTTTCCGACAAGGTGTTTGAGCGTGACGGCGACAACATCATAATTGAAGTTCCGCTGACCTATACGCAGGCGACGCTTGGCGCGGAAGTAGACATCCCGACCATCGACGGCCCGATGAGGTACACTATCCCGGCTGGAACTCAGCCCGGAAAGGTATTCACCATCAAGGGCAAGGGCGTTCAGCACGTACAGCGCGGCGGCCGCGGAGACCAGCTCGTCAAGGTGTCCATAGAGGTTCCGACCAACCTCAGCAAGAAGCAGAAAGACGCTCTCCAGGCGTTCGAAAGCACCCTTGAGGATAAGAACTACTCAAGGCGCGCGAGCTTCTTCGACAAGCTGAAAGATTTGTTCAAGTAAATAATGGCTTCAAGAGCCGCTCCGGACGCCGGGGCGGTTCTTTTTTCTTCGTTTTTCTCAATTTTTCGCCGGAATGCGCAGATTTTTCGTCAGAATTATGGGGTTTACCTCTTGAAATGCGCGTGAGTTTGTGGTAAAATATAATCTGAGTTATTATGTACAGGTAGGCTTGAGTAAACTGTACTCAGAAAGGACGCACTTTACTGTGCGCATGGTGGAAAATATGGCTAAAATGAAGATAGCGGTACTGTTCGGCGGAGCTTCAAGCGAGCACGAGGTCTCCTTGGTGTCGGCGTATTCCGTGCTGACGAATATTCCCAAGGATAAGTACGACGTGATGTGCATAGGCATCACGAAGAAGGGTCACTGGCTCTGCTACCCCGGCGAATACGAGGATATCAGGACCGGCGAGTGGGAGAACAACCCCGATAACTGCACCGCTGTGATAAGCCCGGATACAGTCAGCAAGGGAGTTATACTCCTCGGCGCGGACGACAAGTGCTACATACGCCGCCTTGACGCGGTGTTCCCGGTGCTGCACGGAAGATTCGGCGAGGACGGCACCGTGCAGGCTCTGTGCGCTCTCGCGGGGCTACCCTGCGTAGGCTGCGACATGACCAGCAGCGCCGACTGCATGGATAAGGCTATTACTCACACTATCCTCGACGCGGCTGGTATCCGCACCGCTCCCTACTGCTACATCACCAGGGATTCCCTGCATGATATGGACGGCGCATGCGATACTATAGAAAAGAAGCTCGGCGGCTATCCGATGTTCGTAAAGCCCGCCTGCGCAGGCTCTTCCGTTGGAGTGAGCCGCGCCGCTGACCGCGAGGCTCTCAAGAACGGCATCAAGATAGCGTTCGCACACGGCGAAAAAGTGGTGATCGAAGCCGAGATAATCGGCAAGGAAGTCGAGTGCGCGGTACTCGGCAACGGAACCGACCTCATCGCGTCCATTCCGGGGCAGATAACCCCCGCCGAGGAGTTCTACGACTACGACGCAAAATACAAGCTGGGAACCTCCGTTCTGGATATTCCGGCGAAGATATCCCCGGAAATGACCGAGGAGCTCCGCGAGACCGCAAAGAAGGCGTTCATCGCGATGGGGTGCAGCGGATTCTCCCGCGTGGATTTTTTCGCGACAGAGAACGGTCTGGTGCTCAACGAGATAAACACTATCCCCGGATTCACGCCGATAAGCATGTACCCCAAGCTGATGGCGAACATGGGCATTGAATACGGAGACCTGCTCGACAGGCTCATTGAGCTTGCAGTGGAGAGAAATTCTGAAAACTAAGGCTGGAGTGATAAAATTGGCAGATAATGCAAAGATAAAGCTCATATTAAAGCAGACCGCGGACGGCAGCACGGACAGCTCCGAGCTGTTCACACGCGGGGAATTCCGGGAGCACGGCGGCAGCTTCTTCATTGACTACGACGAGAGCGAAGCCACCGGCTACGCAGGAAGCCACGTGCAGCTCCGCATAGGTCAGCAGGACGACACCGTCACCATGACCCGCACCGGCAAGGCGTTTTCGAGCCTTGTGTTCGAGAACGGAAAGCGCCATTTCTGCCAGTACGGCACGGAGTACGGCGACTGCATGATAGGCATTTCCACGGTAGATATGAGGAACGGCATGACCTCCGACGGCGGCGAGCTTTACGTCCGCTATACGATAGACGTCAACGCGGGACTTATGCTCGAAAATGAGATAACGATACACGTAAAACCCCACAACAACTAAGAGGAGAACAACAGAATGTACAACGCAGTAGAAGAAGCAAAGGCACAGGTCAAGGAAATAATCATGGGCGCGCTCGGCAGGCTCGTCGGCGAGGGAAAGCTCCCCGCAGAGCCGCTGCCGCCTTTTCAGGTGACTATCCCGGCTGACAACAGCCACGGCGATTTCTCCGCGAACACCGCGCTGGTGTCCGCGAAGGCGCTGAAAAGCAATCCCCGCGCTGTCGCGCAGATGATAGTTGAAGCCGCTGTGCTGGACGGCACCGATTTCAGCAAGATCGAGGTCGCAGGACCGGGCTTCCTGAATTTCTTCATCGGCGGCAAGTGGTTCGCCGACGTTGTTAAGAACGCTGCTGCGCTCGGCGGGGATTACGGCAAGACAGACCTCGGCAAGGGCAAGCGAGTGCTGGTAGAGTTCGTTTCCGCGAACCCCACCGGACCCATGCACATAGGCAACGCCCGCGGCGGCGCTATCGGCGACAGCCTTTCTTCGCTGCTCCAGGAGGCTGGCTACGAGGTCAGCCGTGAGTTCTACATCAACGACGCCGGAAACCAGGTCGCAAAGTTTGGTAAGTCCCTCGACCTGCGTTACCTCCAGCTTTGCAGCGAGGCAGGTCAGAAGGTCGTTGCGGAGTGCGGCTCCGACATGGAGAAGCTCACCAAGACCATCTACGACCAGACCTCCACGCCGGACGAAAACGGCAATATCCCCGAGGAGCAGAAGGACTTCCCGTTCACAATGCCCTCCGACGTATACCTCGGCATGGATATCATCGAGCATGCCAAGAATTACTATGACCTCCACGGCGGCAGGGAGCTTTCCGCGAAGCCCGAGGAGGAGCGCCGCAAGGCTCTGGTAGACTATGCTCTGCCGCTCAACGAGAAGCGCCTCGAGGAGGATCTGCTGAAGTACCGCATAAAGTACGACAACTGGTTCAAGGAGAGCACCCTGCACAACAACGGCGCTGTAAAGGCGGTTATTGAGAAGCTGAAAGAGGGCGGCCACACCTACGAGAAGGACGGCGCGCTCTGGCTGAAGGCTACCGATTTCGGCGGCGACCAGGACTTCGTTCTGGTGCGCTCCAACGGCTTCCCGACCTACATCGTGCCGGATATCGCGTATCACTACGACAAGCTCATCACCAGAGCCTACGATAAGGCGATAAACGTCCTGGGCGCAGACCATCACGGATATGTTCAGCGCATGCGCATCGCGCTTTCCGCGCTGGGTATCGACGACAAGCGCCTTGACGTAGTTATAATGCAGATGGTAATGCTTATCCGCGACGGCAAGCCCTGCAAGCTCAGCAAGCGCTCCGGCAAGGCAATCACGCTGACGACGCTGCTCGACGAAGTCCCGATAGACGCAGCGAGATTCGTATTCAACCAGCGCAACGCCGACACTCACCTTGAGTTCGACCTCGACCTCGCGGTAGAGGAATCCAGCAAGAACCCGGTATTCTACGTTCAGTACGCGCACGCGCGCATTTGCAGCGTTATCCGCAAGCAGGCTGACGAGGGCGTGAGGTACGAGGGCGGAGCCGTATCCTACACCGAGCCGGCTGAGTTCGCGCTTATCCGCAAGATTGCTGAAATGCCTGAGATGATCAACACTGCTGCGAAGGACTACGACCCCTCCGCGCTGACCAGATACTCATACGAGCTTGCGCAGGCGTTCCACAAGTTCTACGACAGCTGCCCGATAAAGGACGCTGACGCCGACGTCAAGCAGTCGCGCCTTGCGCTCTGCGAGGCTGCGCGCACCACGCTCAGGAACGTGCTTTCGCTGCTGAAGGTGGAAGCTCCGGAGAGAATGTAAAACTAACGGCGCCGCGCAGTGAACGGCTTTCGGCTCTGCGCGGGCGCTGCCATATAGAAACGGGAAAATATGTTCAGACAAGAAAAAAAGTATTACGCCAGGGCGTTCCTGTACGCGCTGGCGATGGCGGCGGTGCTTCTGGCGCCGTTCGTGCTGCTTGACGGCGGGTACTTCGTGTACTACGGCGACTACAACGCGCAGCAGATACCATTCTATAAGACCTGCATAGAGGCAGTGCAGAGCGGAAATCTGGGCTGGAACTGGCGAACCGACCTTGGCGTGAACTTCGTAGGCTCCTACAGCTTCTACACGCTTGGAAGCCCGTTCTTCTGGTTCGCGGCGCTGTTCCCGGTGGAGATATCGCAGTACCTGATGGCTCCGCTGCTGGCGCTGAAAATCGCGTGCTCGTCGTTCTTTGCGTTCGTGTATATACGGCGGTTCGTGACGAATCCGCAGCACGCGCTCATCGGCGGACTGCTGTACGCATTTTCCGGCTACTCGATGTACAACATATTCTTCAACCATTTCCACGAGGCGATAGTTTTCTTCCCGCTTCTGCTGATAGGGCTTGAGGAATCCGTTGTAAACAAGCGGCGGGGCGCGCTGGCGGTTGCAGTCGCGATAAACGCGTTTGTGAACTACTTCTTCTTCATCGGAGAGTGCGTGTTCCTGGTGCTGTATTTCGTGATACGCCTGATAGGCGACAGCCGCTTCCGCATTGGCGTGAGGGACTTTTTCTGCCTGGCGTTCGAGGCGGTCTGCGGCGTTCTCATTGCGGGCGTGCTTTTCGTTCCGTCGATATTCCAGGTGCTGGACGTTCCGCGTTCAACTTCAATGCTGAACGGCTGGGATTTCCTGTTCTACAATAAAAATCAGCGCTATGGGCTTATCCTTGAGGCTATGTTCTTCCCCGGGGAAGTCCCCGCGCGCACCATCATGTTCGAAAAGGCGGACTCCAAATGGAGCAGTGTGGCGCTGTTCCTGCCGCTGTTCTCGATGTCCGGCGTTATCGCGATGGTCAAGGGCGCAGCCACGGAGGCTTCCCGCCGCATGAAGTGGCTGAGGATACTCCTTCCGGCATGCCTTATCATTGCAATGATCCCGGGACTTAATTCCTCCTTCGTGCTGTTCAATTACAGCTTCTACACGCGGTGGTTCTATATGCCGGAGCTTCTCTGCGCGATGGCGACGGTCTACGTCCTTGAACACAAGGAATTCGACCTCGGATTCGGCGCGAAGTTCAGCGCGGCGGCGACGGGGCTGATGATCGTGCTGACTCTGCTGTTCCCGATAAAGTCGGATACCACCGACGAAGCCGGGGAGACAGTTTCGCAGACTCTGCCGAGGCTGTTCACCGGCATAAACCCCGGAATTTTCGCAAATATAGCAGTTTGCCTGGCAACTCTGGCAGTGCTTTTCAACGTGCTCTACTGGCGCAGGCGCATGACCTCCGCGGCGTTCACAAATCGCGTGACGACGGTGACGGTGGTATGCTGTATGCTGCTTGGATACTACTATGTAGGCTACGGAAGGATACTTGGTCCGTACATCGGGGAGTACAACAAGAAGGTATCAGCCCAGATACACATTGACGACCCCGAATTCTACCGCATGGAGTCCACCGACAGCCAGAACAACATAAACATGCTGTGGGGAATGAGCTCCCTAAAGAGCTTCACCAGCATAATCCCCAGCTCGACCTTCGAGCTCTACGACCTGCTGGATATCAAGCGCGACGTGAATTCCAAGCCGGAAACGGAGCACTACGCGCTGCGTGCGCTAACCCGCGTGAAGTACCTCATGATAAGCGACGGCACGTCCGAGGAGGACGTCGAAAAGACCCTCTCGGAGCTTCGCACGTTTGAGTACCGCGAGGATCAGGACGGCTGGAAAATTTACGAAAACACCGCCGCCCTGCCGATGGGCTACGCATACGACACGTATCTGTCCGTGGACGACGCAAAGGGCGGCAGCCACGTTGACAACCTTATGACCGGCAGCGTTATCCTCACCGACGAGCAGATCGGGAAGTATTCCGATATACTCACCGCCGGTGAAAACGAGGGTCTGACCGGAAGCAATCTGTATCGGAAGTTCCTCAGCGACGTCGAGGACAGAAAGGCGCTTGGCGCGAAGCAGTTCAGCGTGAACGGGAGCGGATTCACAGCCGTGACCGACTACGACCGCGAACGGCTGGTAGTGTTCAGCGTTCCCTACGACAGCGGCTGGAGCGGCACCGTTTCGGCGCAGGGCGGGGAGAGAGTCCCGCTGGAGATCGAGAAGGTCAACGGCGGATTCATCGGCGTGAAGGTGCCAGCCGGAGTATGCGAACTGAGCTTCACATACAAGACCCCCGGAGCTTCCCTGGGAGTTATCTGCACCATCGTCGGAGTTGTGCTGTTCGGCGGATATATCCTGCTTTGCTTCGTGATACTCAGGCGCAGACCGCGCCGTTATGTCCACCTTTACACGCAGGATCAGGTGGACGGCGTGAAGGCGCATAAGTCCTACATCTCGCAGCTTTCGAAGCAGATATATGAGTCCCCGGAGAAGGGCGCGCTGAAGCTGGATTCCGAGGAGGAAAAGCTGTCCTGGCCGGACGTTGAGGAAAGCTTCATGGACAGGGAGATATACGATTTCAAGAACCGCGGTCCGAAGCCGCGCACCTCGCACATCACCGAGGACGACGAGGCGTATAATGTGCTCAAGGAGCTTGACGAGCAGAAGAACAACAGCGACGACATAGAGTAAAGGAGAAAACAATGGCACATCTTGAGGAAAAGACCATCTCCAGCGAGCAGAAGTTTGACGGCAGGATAGTGAAGCTTTACGTTGACAAGGCGGAACTGGAGGACGGAAAGATAGTCACCCGGGAGGTTATCCGCCACCCGGGTGGAGTATGCGTGCTTCCGCTGACCGACAAGAACGAGGTGATGTTCGTGAAGCAGTTCCGCTACCCGCACCAGACCGTACTGCTGGAGATACCGGCAGGCAAGCTGGAGTACGGCGAGAACCACAGCGAGTGCGGCCTGCGCGAGCTTAAGGAGGAGACCGGCTGCACATGTGACGACTATACCTATCTTGGCAGCCTTATTCCGACCCCGGCGTACTGCGGCGAGGTTATCCATATGTACCTGGCGCGGGGACTTCATTCCGGCAGCCAGAAGCTCGACGAGGGAGAGTTCCTCGATGTTGTGAAGATACCCCTCGACGAGGCTGTAGCAATGGTCATGCGCAACGAGATACAGGATTCCAAGACCCAGATAGCGCTGCTCAAGACCAAGCTGCTGCTTGAAAAGAACGCTCACTGAATGTAGTCGCGGTAGGCTTGCAGAATGCGTTCCTCGAGGCTTTCGCGCGCAGAGGTCGAGATAGGGTGGATTATATCACGGTAATCTCCGGTGGATTCACGGTGGCTCGGCATTGCCACGAACAGGCGTTCGTCCCCCTGGACTATTTTGATCTCATGGACTGCTATAGCGTTGTCGATGGTGATCGAGACCAGGGCGCGGAGCCTTCCCTCGTGCATGGTTTTTCTTATTTTGATGTCGCTTATTTCCATAACTGACCTCCATTGTTTTTGGTGTTATTGTGGGAATTTCTGCGCGGATTATTCATAAAATAATAGTATTATTGCTCTGGAAGGAGTCCTTGCTTTGGAAGATTTTCTCACTGGTAAAAAGCACATTCACTTTATAGGAATCGGCGGTTCGGGAATGTACCCGCTGGCTCAGATACTGCATTCCCAGGGGTATTACCTGACCGGCTCAGACAATAACGAAACCGCGACCCTGGACGCGGTTCGGAAAATGGGTATCCCGGTACATCTGGGGCATTCCCCGGCGAATATCGAGGGCGCCGACCTCATCGTGCACACCGCCGCGATAATGGCTGATAATCCCGAGCTGATCGCGGCAAAACAGAGCGGAGTTCTCACCGTGGAGCGCAGCGAGCTGCTCGGATTAGTCACGAGCTGGTACAGCAAGGCGTTCTGCGTGAGCGGCACCCACGGCAAGACCACCACGACCTCCATGCTGACGCATATCCTGCTTGCGGCGGGCGTCGACCTTTCCGCAGTCATCGGCGGCAAGCTCAAAGCGATAGGCGGCAGCGGCAGAGCCGGCAGGAGCGAGTATATGGTCTGCGAGGCGTGCGAGTTCGTGGATACGTTCCTGAAGCTGTTCCCGAATATCTCGATAGTGCTGAACATCGACCGCGACCACCTCGACTACTTCAAGACTATGGAGAATCTGAAGCTCAGCTTCTCGAAGTTCTGCAAAAAGACCACCGATATGGTCATCGCGAACGGAAGCGACGCCAACACGATGGAAGCGGTGAACGCAAGCGGCACGGCGGCTAAGGTGATTACCTTCGGCAAGGCTTCCGACTGCGATTTCTACCCCGAAAACATCGACCACAAGGCGGATTTCCTGACGGAATTCGACTTCATGCACCACGGCGAAAAGCTGGAGCACATTGCGATACACGTACCGGGACTGCACAACGTTTACAACGCAGTCGCAGCGTGCGCGGCGGCTTATTCAGCGGGGATCCCCGCTGAGGCGCTCCGGGAGGGGCTTGACAAGTTCGGCGGAGCAATGCGCAGATTCGAGCGGCTTGCGGAGATAAACGGCGTTACCATCGTCGACGACTACGCGCACCACCCGGCTGAGATAGCGGCAACGCTGAAAACCGCCAAGGAAATGAGCTTCAAGCGGGTCTGGGCGGTACACCAGCCGTTCACTTATTCGAGGACTGCAATGCTGCTCGACGAGTTCGCGAAAGCGCTTTCCATCGCGGATAGGGTCGTGCTGACCGAGATAATGGGCAGCCGCGAGAAGAACACCTACAACATCTATTCCAAGGACCTCGCAGCGAAGATAGACGGCTGCGTGTGGTACACCGGCATGGAGGAGGTCGCACAGTACGTTGCGGCGAACGTCCAGCCAGGCGACCTGGTGATAACGCTGGGCTGCGGCGACATCTACAAGGCAGCCGACAGGATAATTGAAATTTTAAGGGATAAATAAGGAGCAGACATGTTTGAACTGAAAAAGACCGAGGGACGCGCGCGCCGGGGCGTATTCAACACCCCGCACGGCGCGATAGAAACGCCGTTCTTCATGAACGTAGGCACCGCCGCAGCGATAAAGGGCGGCATTTCCTCCATCGACCTGAAGGGGCTGAAAACCCAGGTGGAGCTGTGCAATACCTATCACCTCCACCTGCGCCCCGGCGATGACATAATCTACAAGCTGGGCGGGCTCCACAAGTTCATGAACTGGGACAAGCCCATACTTACCGACAGCGGCGGATTTCAGGTCTTTTCGCTGTCGAAGCTCCGCAAAATAAAGGAGGAGGGCGTATATTTCGCCAGCCACATCGACGGAAAGCGCCTGTTCATCGGTCCGGAGGAGAGCATGCAGATACAGTCGCACCTTGCCTCCACCATTGCGATGGCGTTCGACGAGTGCATAGAGAACCCCGCTCCGAGGGACTACGTAAAGCGCTCCGTTGAGCGCACCACAAGATGGCTCCAGCGCTGCAAGGACGAAATGGCAAGGCTGAACTCCCTGCCGGAGACCATCAACAAGCAGCAGCTCCTTTTCGGAATAAACCAGGGCGGCACCTACGACGATATCCGCGTTGAGCACATGCAGACCATCTCCGAGATGGATATGGACGGCTACGCGATAGGCGGTCTCGCAGTCGGCGAGCCTACCGAGGAGATGTACCACATTCTGGACGTGGTTCTGCCGCATGCGCCGGTCAATAAGCCGCGCTACCTGATGGGCGTGGGAACTCCGTCGAATATAATCGAAGGCGTTTACCGCGGCGTGGACATGTTCGACTGCGTAATGCCCAGCCGCAACGCACGTCACGCGACTATCTTCACTTGGGACGGCATAATGCACGCAACCAACAAGTGCTACGAGCTGGACGAGCGTCCCCTCGACCCGAAGTGCGACTGCCCGACCTGCCGCAATTTCAGCCGCGCGTATATCCGACATCTTTTCAAGGCAGGGGAGCAGCTTGGCGGACGTCTGGCGGTGCAGCATAATCTCTACTTCTACAACACGCTGATGGAAAAGATCCGCGAAGCGCTCGACGAGGGCAGATTCGAGGAGTTCCGCAATGAATATTCGCAGAGGCTTGCAGCTCTGGTCGACAAGGCAGACAAGGGGAAGTAACATGAAACTTATCAGCATAGGCTTCGGAAACTCGGTGAACGCCGACCGCATCGTCGCGGTGGTAAGCCCCGAGGCGGCTCCGGTCAAGCGCATAGTCCAGCTTGCGAAGGACAGCGGCACGGCTATCGACGCTACCTGCGGACGCCGCACGCGCTCCGTTATAATCTGCGACAGCGGGCATGTAGTCATGTCGGCGCAGACCCCGGAGACCCTCGCCGGAAAGACGGCTAAGCCCGGCGCGGACGAAGAACCGGAAGATTAAATCAACAGGAGATTTCAACATGGAAAAGGGTTTGCTTTTTGTAGTATCAGCCCCGGCAGGCTGCGGTAAGGACACAATACTTGAACAGCTTTTCAAGGTCACGGATAATGTCGGATATTCGGTATCCGCGACGAGCCGCGCTCCGAGGGAGGGCGAGGTGGACGGAGTTCACTATCACTTCCGCACCCGTGAGCAATTCGAGCAGATGATAAAGAACGAGGAGGTGCTGGAGTACACCGAGTACTGCGGCAACTACTACGGAACTCCCCGAAAGGCCGTCGAGGACATGCTGAACGCCGGCAAGGACGTTATCCTCAAGATCGAGGTAGAGGGCGCAATGAACATCAAGCGCCTGTTCCCGGAGTGCTGCCTGGTGTTCATTCTGCCGCCCTCAATGCAGGAGCTTGAGCGCCGCCTCAGAAAGCGCGGCACCGAGACCGAGGAGAAGATAATCGAGCGTACCGCGCAGGCGCGCGAGGAGCTGAAATTCGCTGAGAATTACGATTACCTCATCGTCAACGGAGCGCTCGAGAAGGCAGTGGACGACCTCAGGGCGGTCATCAGCGCTGAGAAGCTCCGCAAGGTGCGCCAGATGACTATGCTGAACCAGCTCCGCGCTGAATGACAGAGGCAGTCCAGGCGGCGGTCGAGGGAACCGCATACAGCTTCGACGCGCTGTTTACTTACCTCGTTCCCGAGGAGCTATGCGGCAGGATATCCGCAGGAATGCGCGTAGTCGTGCCGTTCGGAAGGGGCAACAGGAGCCGCATAGCGCTGGTTTTCGCGGTGGAGCCTGCCCCGGCTGACCGCTCGAAGCTGAAATACGTAAGCTCCATCGCGGACAGCGAGCCGGTTATTTCCCCGGAAATGGTGAGGCTATGCAAATGGATACGCGACAACACGTTCTGCACGTATTTTGACGCGTTCCGCGCGATACTCCCGCCGGGGCTGAGCTACACGCTCCAGACCCGCTACGAGCCGGTGAACGGATTTACGGGGTCGCTGACCTCCGGGGAGCAGTCGCTGCTGACCCGCATCTCGGAGCTTCGCGAGAAGTACAGCCCCCAGCCCGAGGACAAGCCGCTGCTGAAAGCGCTGAAAGACTCCGGCGCGGTAAAGGAATCCGAGCTGCTGAAACGCAGGGTCGGCGACGAAACCACGCTGATGGTGAAGCTCGCGGAGCTTCCCGAAGGCTCGGAGCCGCCAAAGCTCACCCCGAAGCAGAAGCAGGTGCTGGAGTTCCTGGAGGAAAACAGCGCGGCTTCGGTGCACGAGGTGTGCTACGCGCTGAACATCACCGCCGCGGTAGTTAAGCGGCTGGTCGGGAAGGGGCTTCTTGAGGAGTACGAGTACCAGGTGTTCCGCCTGGAGAATACCGAGGGGAAGTCCGAAAGCCCGTCGGATATCGTGTTTTCGCCGAAGCAGCAGCGCGTGTTCAATGGCCTGCTGAAGCTGATGAACGACGACGCGCCGAAATGCGCGCTCCTGCGGGGAGTTACCGGAAGCGGCAAAACCTCGGTGTTCATACGGCTCATAGACGAAGCCGTGAAGCAGGGAAAGACCGCGATAATGCTTGTCCCTGAGATATCCCTCACGCCGCAGATGGTGGGAAAGTTCCGGCGGCTGTTCGGCGACGACGTGGCGATACTCCACAGCAGTCTTTCGCTGGGCGAGCGCGCGGACGAATACACGCGCATAAAGACCGGCAGGGCGCACATAGTGGTCGGGACACGGAGCGCGGTTTTCGCCCCGGTGAAGAACCTCGGCATAATCGTCATCGACGAGGAAGGCGAGGGGACGTACAAGTCCGAGAGCGCTCCGCGGTATCACGCCCGGGACGTCGCGAAGCAGAGGTGCTTTTACCATAACGCGTTCCTGCTTCTGGCTTCGGCAACGCCGTCGCTGGAGAGCTACTATAACGCAAAAATAGGGCGCTACAGCCTGTTCGAGCTGGACGAGCGCTACAACAACGCGGTACTTCCGGACGTCTACATCGTTGACATGCGCGTTGAACAGCAGAATGGGAACCACTCCGCGTTCAGCATGCCGCTCATCGACGAAATGCGGAAGAACCTCGAAAACGGCGAGCAGTCGATACTGCTGCTGAACCGCCGGGGATATCACACGAGCGTCCGCTGCGCGACCTGCGGCAAGGCGATAGAGTGCCCGAACTGTGCGCTCCCGCTGACCTACCACAAGGCGAACGGCACGGTGGTGTGCCACTACTGCGGATACAGCCACACGCTGACGGTGGTCTGCCCGTCCTGCGGGGGTAAGTTCCTGACGATGAAGGGAACCGGTACACAGCGCATAGAGGACGAGATATCCGAGATATTCCCGAAGGCGCGGATACTACGCATGGACGCGGACACGACTGCGGCAAAGAACGCATTCGAGAGCAAATTCAAGGCGTTCGCGGCGGGGGAGTACGACATAATCGTCGGAACACAGATGATAGCCAAGGGGCTGGATTTCCCGAACGTAACGCTAGTCGGAGTGCTGAAAACGGATAACAGCCTGTACGCCGGTGATTTCCGTGCATACGAGCGGACATTCTCGCTGATAACCCAGGTAGTCGGCCGCGGAGGCCGCGGAGGCAAGCGGGGAAGGGCGCTGATACAGACCTTTACTCCGGATCACTACGTGCTTAACCTCGCGGCAGGCCAGAATTACCCGGATTTCTACAAAGAAGAAATAGAGCTGCGGGAGGCTATGCTCTACCCGCCGTTCTGCGATATAATCGTAGTGGGCTTCACGTCGCTCATCGACAAGGAATGCAGCGTGGCGGCGCTGAAGTTCCGCGACATGCTGGAAAAGCGCTGGGAAGCGGAGTACACGGATATTCCGCTGCGGGTGCTGGGTCCGGCGAGGTACGTAATAAGCAAGGTGAACGGGCGGTTCCGGTGGCGGCTGATACTGAAATGCCGCAATTCGCCGCGGCTCCGGGAGCTTATGGAGCTTACACTGAAAGAAGCCGGCGCCGACAAGGCGTTCGGGAGAGTTACATTTTTCGCGGACATGAACGGTGATCCGTGACACGAAAGGACGAACAGAAATGGCATTAAGGCAGATCGTAAAATTCGGCGATGATATTCTGCGAAAAAAAAGCAGACCCGTGACAAGTTTTGACGAGCGTCTGTGGACGCTCCTAGACGACATGACGGAGACTATGCACTCAAAGGACGGCGCGGGTCTTGCAGCCGTGCAGGTCGGGGTGCTCCGCAGAGTGGTCGTTATCGACGTGCACGACGAGCACGGGGTCATCGAGCTGATAAATCCCGAGATAGTTTCCACAGAGGGGACGCAGACAGGGAACGAGGGCTGCCTTTCCGCGCCGAACCTCTGGGAGGAGGTCGAGCGCCCGAACGTTGTCACCGTGAAGGCGCAGGACCGCAGCGGCAAGGAGTTCACGATAACCGGAAGCGCTCTGCTTGCAAGGGCTTTCTGCCACGAAACGGATCACCTCGACGGGATCCTGTTCATCGACCACGTGAAGCAGGCTCCGGAGCACCTGGACGTCACAAGGAAGTAACAGGAGGTAAAAATGGCTGTTCTTGATATACTGCAATTCGGCGATGATATTCTCCGCGAGAAAAGCACAGAAGTCGCCGATTTCAACGAGGAACTGTGGGAGCTTCTGGACGACATGGCTGAAACGATGTATGAAGCCGGCGGAGTAGGCCTCGCGGCGCCGCAGGTGGGCGTATTGAAACGCGTGGTGGTCATCGATACCGACGACGACCACGGTCTGCTGGAGCTTATTAATCCCGTGATAGTTGCAATAAAGGGAAAGCAGCGCGAGCTTGAGGGCTGCCTGTCCTATCCGGGCAGGAGCGGCTACGTGGAGCGCCCCGCAAAGGTGAAGATAAAGGCGCAGGACCGCTACGGCAGACGTAAGACCTATGTAGGCTCCGGGCTGCTGGCGCGGGCATTCTGCCACGAAACTGACCATCTCAACGGCATTCTGTATTCCGACAAGGTGGACGAATGGGAGGACGAAGAATGAAGCTGGTATTTATGGGAACCCCGGTCTACGCGCTTTCCTGCCTGGAGGCGCTCATCGGCGCAGGTCATGAGATCGCGGCGGTGTTCACACAGCCCGACAAGCCGAAGAACCGCGGCAAGCAGATACAGATGACCCCGGTGAAGGAGCTTGCGCTGAAGCACGAAATCCCGGTCTATCAGCCGCTTAGCCTCCGAAAGGGCGAGGACGCTGAAAAGTCCCTGGAGGTGCTCAAGGAGATCGCTCCGGAGTGCATAGTGGTCGTGGCATACGGTCAGTTACTGCCGGAGAGCATACTGGAGCTTCCGAAGTACGGCTGCATAAACGTACACGCGTCGCTGCTGCCGATGTACCGCGGAGCGGCTCCGATACAGCGCTGTATTCAGTTCGGCGAGAAAAAATCCGGAGTTACCACGATGTACATGGCGAAGGGGCTTGACACCGGCGACATGATACTCAGGGACGAGGTAGAGATACCGGAGACCATGACCGGCTCGGAACTTCACGATAAGCTCGCCGAGATGGGCGGAAAGCTCATCGTGCGCACCCTTGAGGAGCTCCAGGCGGGTACAGCTCCGCGCATTCCGCAGGAGGGCGAGACCTGCTACGCCAGCATGATAAGCAAGGAGGAGCTGAAGCTCGACTTCACCAAGCCCGCAGTCCAGGTTCGGGACTTTATCCGTGCGATGTCCGCGGCGCCCTGCGCTTACACTATGCTCGACGGAAAGCGGCTGAAGGTCTACAACGCGGTGCTTGCGGAGAAGAACGCTGCGGGGCAGCCCGGGGAAGTCACCGACCCGGATACCTTCACGGTAGCCTGCGGCGAAGGCGCGGTTAGATTCACAGAGGTTCAGCCCGAGGGCGGCAAGCATATGGACGTCCAGGCGTTCCTGCGCGGCAAAAAGCCGGCAAAGGGAACCGTTCTGGGATAATTTCCGCCGCATTACACACCATAACCACAAAACCTTTTATTCAAAGCAGGAGGTAAATTATGGTACAGTTATTGATAACAACAGCAGGCCACGCGTCCCGTGCGAACCTGTTCAGCATGAGCTACACAACGGCGTATCTGCTGTGTATCGCGGCGTTTATTTTCGCTGTTGTATGTTCGATAAACGTTAAATCCACATTCAACAAATACGACCGCATTGCCAGCCAGAGAGGAGTCACGGCGGCTCAGGCGGCGCGGCAGATACTCGACCGCAACGGACTTTACTACGTGCAGGTTCAGCGTATCGCCGGAAATCTCACGGATAATTACAATCCGAAAACAAATATCGTTTCCCTGTCCGACAGCGTTTACGACAGCACCTCGCTTGCCGCCATCGGAGTCGCGGCGCATGAGTGCGGCCACGCTGTCCAGCATGCCACCGGGTATGTCCCGAACGAGATACGCTCGGCGGTGTTCCCGATCGCGCAGCTTGGCTCCACGCTGTATTTCTACGTGTTCCTGCTGGGTATTATTTTCAGCTTTGAGCCGCTTGTGGACATCGGTATAATCATGTTCGCGTTCGTTGTGCTGTTTCAGCTCGTTACTCTCCCGGTGGAGTTCAACGCGAGCCGCCGCGCCATGCTGACGCTGAGCAGCGAGGGTCTGCTTGAACAGGACGAGCTTTACGGTGCGCGCAGGACACTTACTGCGGCAGCGATGACCTACGTAGCAAGCCTTGCCGTGTCGGTAACTCAGCTTCTGAGAATGCTGGCTTCGCGCAACAGGCGATAATCTGATTAAGGAGGGCTGGCTATGGCTGACCCACGGCTCACAGTCGTAAAAATGCTGATGAAAATGGACAGCAGCGAGGCGTATTCCAACCTGCTGCTGGATCACGTCTTTTCTGAAACCGACCTCAGCGAGAGGGACAAGGCTTTCGCGGCGGCGCTGTTCTACGGCGTCCTGGAGCGGAGGCTCACACTGGACTACATCATTGAGAAAAACTCGAAGATCCCGTTTGCAAAGCTGGATCCGGCGGCGGTTGAGATACTCCGCACCGGGCTGTACCAGCTCCTTTACATGGATTCCGTGCCGGAGAGCGCCGCTGTAAACGAAAGCGTCAAGCTCTGCAAGAAGCTGAAATGCTTCTCGGCGCAGGGGTTCGTCAACGGAATGCTCCGCAGCTTCATACGCAGCGGGAAAAAAATAAGCTACCTCGGTCTGGAGCCTGAAAAGCGGCTGTCCGTTGAGTACTCCTGCCCGGAGTGGCTCACCGAAAAGCTGATACGCGAATACGGTACAGATTTCGCCGTGAAAGCGCTGAAAGCTTCGGTCGGAAGGCCGCCGGTGTACGCGAGGGTCAACACGCTGAAAACCACAACTGAAAAGCTACTCGCGGAGCTTTCAAAGCACAGGATAAAAGCGGAAGCCTATCCCGGGCTTGAGAACTGCATTCGCCTGGAGAAGCCCGGCGACATCGAGAAATGCGCGCCGTTCCGGCAGGGATTGTTCCATGTTCAGGATATTTCATCGCAGCTCTGCTGCCTGACCCTCCGTCCGGTGGTCAACGAGACCGTGCTTGACGTCTGCGCGGCTCCCGGCGGGAAGAGCTTCACCCTCGCGGAGCTGATGGGCAACAACGGAAAGCTGTACAGCATGGACCTCCACGACATGCGCGTAGGCCTCATCGAGGACGGAGCGTCCCGGCTCGGAATAAGGATAATCACCGCAATGCAGAACGACGCGTCGAAATTCAACGCGGAGCTTCCGCAGGCGGACAGGGTGCTCTGCGACGTACCGTGCTCCGGGCTTGGAGTTATCCGCCGCAAGCCGGAGATCAAATTCAAATCGCCTTCGGATTTCGACGGCCTGCCGGAGATACAGTACCAGATACTGGAGACGTCGGCGCGGTACGTCAAGCCGGGCGGAACGCTGGTGTATTCCACCTGCACGCTCTCCCGGGCGGAGAACGACGAGGTCGCGAAGCGCTTTGCGGCGGCTCACCAGGAGTTCCTGCCGATAGTGCAGCCGGTGCCTTACGCCGGAGCGGCAGGCGATCCGACGCGCACCTACTGCCCGGACGAAAACGGCGGCGACGGATTCTTCACGGCTTCCTTCCGCCGGGTGAAGTAACAGGTTTCAACAGAAAGGCTGAATAAATTGGAAGAGCTTGAAAAGATAGATATACTTTCACTGACTAAAGAGGAGCTCACCGGTCAGATCACTGCCATGGGTGAGAAAGCATTCCGCGCGAAGCAGATTTATGATTGGCTGCATGTCAAGAAAGTCCCTGATTTTTCGCAGATGAGCAATATTTCTGCACAATTCCGCGAGGAATTATCAAAAAAATTTTGTCTAAAACACCTAATTATCAAAAAAAAGCTTGTATCTGCACTGGATAATACGGTAAAATATCTTTATGGGCTGCCCGACGGCGAGGCGGTCGAAACAGTACTTATGGAATACAAGCACGGCAACAGCCTGTGTATTTCCACGCAGGTCGGCTGCCGAATGGGCTGCCGCTTCTGCGCAAGCACCATCGCGGGATTCGTGAGACACCTGCTGCCGAGCGAAATGCTCCTTCAGGTCTACGAAACCGAGCGCGACAGCGGGCGCCATGTTGACAGCATAGTGCTAATGGGTATCGGCGAGCCGCTGGACAATTACGACAACGTTATGAGGTTCCTGACGCTGATGAACAGCGAGGGCAACGGAATGAGCCTGCGGCACATTTCGCTTTCGACCTGCGGCGTAGTCCCGAGGATATACGACCTTGCGGAGCTTAAGACCGGACTCACGCTGTCGATATCGCTTCATGCGGCGACCGATGAGCGCCGGAGCGAGATAATGCCGATCAACAGAAAATACCACCTCGACGAGCTGATGAAGGCATGCCGCCACTACTTTGCAGTGACCGGCCGCCGTATAAGCTTCGAGTATTCGCTCATCGAGGGAGTTAACGATACCGAGCAGGCGGCGCAGGAACTTATAAACCTCCTGGGCGGAATGACCTGCCATGTGAATCTTATACCGATAAACGAGATACGCGAGCGCGACTTCCGCAAGAGCCGCTCGGTGGAGCGCTTCCAGAAGCGGCTCTGCGACGCGGGGATAAACGCGACGGTGCGCCGCACACTTGGCGCGGACATCAGCGCGGCGTGCGGTCAGCTCAGGCGCGACGGCGGAATGAACGGTCAGCCGGGCGTATCTCAGCAGAAAACAGGCGGTGAGACATGAAAATTTTCAGCAAGACAGACATAGGTCTGCTAAGGGACGAAAACCAGGACTGCGTGTGGAGCGCTTCGCTCTCTGACGGAGCCTGCGCAGCCGTGCTGTGCGACGGAATGGGCGGCGAGGCTCACGGAGGGCTTGCAAGCCGGATAGCCGTCGACGTAATCTCAAAGCGTATTCTTGGGACTTTTTCCGAGATGATGAACCGCAATTCCGTGCGGAATCTCCTGATAACCGCGGTCTCCGCGGCGAACAGTTCCGTGGTAGACGCGGCGCGTAAGCAGCCGGAGGGCGCCGTAATGGGCACGACCTGCGTAGCCGCGATAGTTTCCGGCGGCAGGGCGTACATCGTGAACGTCGGCGACAGCAGGGGATACCACCTGTTTACCAGCGAGGACAGCGAGTGCATTCAGCAGGTGACGAAGGATCATTCCCACGTGCGCGACCTCATCGACCGCGGCGAGATCACCGAGGAGCAGGCTAAGCTCCACCCCGACCGCAACAAGATAACCCGTGCAATAGGCGCTGAGGAAATGGTCACTCCTGATTATTTCGAGCTTGACCTTGCGGACGGCGACATGCTTCTGCTGTGTTCCGACGGGCTTTCGTCCTATGGCGACGACATGGATATTCTCGACATCTGCTTCGAGTATCCCGTGGAGGTTATCTGCGATAAACTCGTTGATTATGCCAACGGGAACGGCGGTCATGATAATATTTCCGTCGCGCTCATCGCGGTGTGAATATTACAGTTTGATTACAAATTTTACAATTCGGTTGACATTTTCAGGGCTTATATGTTATTATATATAAGAACTGTTGGATAGTTATTATCAGCGCCCGCCGCTTCCATACGGCGCGGGGGCTTTAAACATAATGTATGGAGAAATGGCGGAGCAAATATGGACAGTAATATCGGAAAGAAGCTTGATGGCAGATATGAGCTGCTGGAGCTTATCGGCGTCGGAGGAATGGCGGATATCTACCGCGCCCGCGACATTGTTGAGGACCGCATTGTTGCTGTAAAGATACTTAAAACCGAGTTCGCGGGCAGCGATGAGTTCCTGCGCCGCTTCCGGAACGAATCTAAGGCGATCGCGCTTCTCTCTCACCCGAACATCGTGAAAATTTACGACGTAGGCTTCACCGACAAGGTGCAGTTTATCGTCATGGAGTATGTCGACGGCATCACGCTCACCGACTACATCGAGCAGCAGGGCGTGCTCAAATGGCGCGACGCGGTGCATTTCACCGTGCAGATACTTAAAGCGCTTCAGCACGCGCACGACCGCGGGATAGTACACCGCGACATAAAGTCCAGCAATGTTATGCTGCTCAGCGACGGTACCATCAAGGTCATGGATTTCGGCATTGCGAGATTCAACCGCGAGAACAACAAAACCGTGTCAGAAAAGACCATCGGTTCGGTGCACTACATCAGCCCGGAGCAGGCGCGCGGCGACATCACCGACGAGCGCAGCGACATCTATTCCGTCGGCGTAGCGCTTTACGAAATGCTCACCGGCAGGAAGCCGTTCGACGGCGATACGCCGGTTTCCATCGCGCTCATGCACATGCAGAGCACCCCGAAGAAGCCCACCGAGATCAACAGCACTATCCCGGAGGGTCTGGAGCAGATCGTGCTCCGCGCTATGCAGAAGGATCCCGCGCAGCGTTACCAGACCGCCGGCGAGATGATAAAGGATCTTGAGGAATTCAAGGCGAATCCGAGCATTATTTTCGAATATAAGTACAACTCCACGGACGGTACCACAAAGTATTTTGACCGCCCCATTCCGGCTGCCGAGCAGGAGCGCAACCGCCGCAAGCAGGCAGTACGCACCGAGCCGGAGGAGGACTACGAAGAGGACGACTACGACGAGGACGACGAGGACGAGTACGAGGAGCGCCGCTCCCCGCTTATCCCGATACTCTTTGCAGTGGGAACCGCGTTCGTTATCGCGACAGTGTTCCTTGTAATGACCATCGTATTCAAGAACCTGAACGTGACTCCCGAGCAGGTCGGCTCCGTTGCAGGAATTTCCAGCGGCTCCACGGTGAGCGTGAACGACAGCAACGAGTACCTCATGCCGAACCTTATCGGAATGTCCTGGGACGAGGCTAAGTCCAAGTATTCCCAGTACATGACGCTGGTTCCCGAGCAGGAGTGGAGCGAGGTAACGAAGGATCAGATATTCGATCAGGAGTACCCCGAGGGACGTAAGGTCAAGATAGGCACCGAGGTCACTGTAAAGGTCAGCATGGGTATCCGCCAGATAGAGGTGCAGGATCTTGAGAACCTCAGCGCCGCTATCGCAGAGAGCAAGCTCCAGAAGGACGGCTTCAAGGTCAAAAAGACCTTCGAGGAATCCGACGATATCGCGAAGGATTACGTTATCCGCACCGAGCCTGGCGCTCACGAGATGGCGGATCAGGGAAGCACCGTTGTGCTGGTTATCAGCATGGGTCCCGAGGACACCTCTGTAAACGTTCCGAAGTTCGTTAACCTCCCGCTTTCCGTTGCGCTTGAGCGTGCGGCTGAGTACCACCTCGACCCGCAGGTGCGCTACGAGGACAGCGAGGACGTCGAGAAGGACGTTGTAATGGAGCAGAGCATTGATCCGGGAAGCATGGTAGACCGCGATACGCCTATCGAGCTTGTCGTAAGCACCGGCGAAATCAGCGAAAAGACCAGAAAGTTCACATATTCGCTGCCGAAGAAGGCTTCCGGCGAATTTGAGTTCAGATACTATGTTGACGGCGTTCTTGACGAGGAATCCAAGGTAACGCTCGATATCGGCCTTGCGTCCAGCAAGTCGATGACCTACACCGTGACCGGTAAGGCAGGCGAGACCAGGACCGTAACCATCAAGGTAACGTCCCTTGACACCGGAAAAACGGGCAGCTACGGCGAGATAATCGTAAACTTCCCCGAGGACGGCAGCAAGGCAACGCTTGAGGACAGCTTCGACGGCTCCATCTTTGCAGAGCTCCAGAAGGCTGACGCCGGCTCCGAGCCTACGGTAGACACCACCGAGCCGGAGAACCCGGGCGATACCTCTGACGCCGGACACTCCGAGCCTGAGAATACGACTTCTTCATCTCACACGGAAACAACTCCGGTTGAGCCTGATCCTGGAATTTCAGTCGACTGATCAAGGGGGTAATGGTATTTCTGCTGAATATCATCACGGAATAATTACAAAAGCAGTCGGGGGCATCTATTATGTAGATGCCCTTTCGGGCTTTGAAAAAGACGGAAGGGGAGTACCGGACGGGACGACCTTCAAATGCGCGGCAAGGGGACTTTTCAGGAAGAACGAGATAAGCCCCAGCGCCGGGGATAACGTCATTGTGGAGTGTCAGGAGAATCACGAGCCGCTTATCTCAAAGATACTGGAGCGCCGGAATTACCTTGTGCGCCCGCCGCTCGCGAACCTGGACGGAATCGTGTTCGTGATAAGCTGCGCCGACCCGGCTCCGAACCGCTTTGTGCTGGACAAGCTCATCGCGATAGCCGACAGCAAGCAGATCGAGCCAATGATAGCGTTCACAAAGCCGGATCTTCAGCAGGCGGAGGAGCTTGCCGGGATATACCGCAGCATAGGGATCAGGGTCTGCATGGTGAATAACCTGACCGGCGAGGGCGCGGAACCAGTTCGGGAGTTCATAAATGGCAGAGTGACCGCATTTATCGGCAATTCCGGCGTGGGGAAGTCCAGCCTGATGAATTCGCTGTTCCCGCAGCTAGGGCTTGAGACCGGGATAATCAGCAAGAAACTCGGAAGGGGAAAGCACACCACCCGCCAGGCGCAGCTATACCGCCTGTCCGAGCTTGACCCTGCCATGACCGGCTACGCCGCGGATACCCCGGGATTTTCCACGGTTGATACGGAGCGATACTGCCGTATTCCCGCCGGGGAGCTTGACAACAGCTTCCGCGAGTTTGCGAAGTTTGCCGAGAAATGCCGCTTTGCCGACTGCGCCCACATCAAGGAAAAGGACTGCGCCGTCCGGGCCGCCGCCGAAAGCGGGGAGATCGCAAAGTCGCGCTATGAAAGCTACCTCAGAATGCACGAGGAAGCAAGAAAGATAAACGACTGGGAGTGACAACATGTCAAAGATATGCTCAATAATCTGCGGAGCGCCTGACGGGAGCCTTCCCGAGAAGCCGGAGGGGCTGATAATCTGCGCAGACAAGGGCCTTGACCACGCGCTTGCCGCAGGGTTGACCCCGGATATAATCGTAGGGGATTTCGACAGTGCAAACAGCAAGCCGCCGGAGGGTATACCAGTGGTCCGCACTATACCCGAGAAGGACGATACGGATACGATACTTGCCTGCGAGGTCGCGATAGAGGAAGGCTGCGATGAGATCCGGCTGTACTGTGCGCTTGGCGGCAGAACCGACCACACCATCGCGAATATCCAGACGATGGAGATGATGCGCCAGCGCGGCGTGAATGTCACGATAGTTGGTAACGGCGAGCGGATTTATCTTGTCCACGAGCGCGAAGCTGAAATTCCGCGCTTCAGGGGCTACGTTTCGGTGTTTTCCTACGGTGAGACCTGCATTGTCAGCGAATACGGAATGAAATACGGTCTGGTGCGCTACCGCCTGGACAACGCCTATCCGCTGGGCGTAAGCAACGAGGTCGCCGACGAGGTCGGAAGGGTTATCGTACACGGCGGAACGGCGCTTGTAATCGAACATCACGAATAAAAAATCCCCGGTACATCGTACCGGGGATTATTTCTGCTGCGATTTGTTAAGCTACCGGTTCAGAGGTCGCTGAAATATCAGCGGGTCTGTCCGGGTGGGTGAAATCCTTGTTGCTGCCGAAGCCTGAATCGCTGCGAACCCACGAGCCGCCGTCCTGATTCCACGTGCCGGAGCCGCTTCCAGTGGCTCCACCGCCGCTTACTCCGTCGGTCGCCGTGACGGTGGTGAGCAGAATGTCGTCCGCATAGATGGAGTAGCTCGAACCCGGGAGGAAATCCTTGGTGGAGAATATCAGGGATTCACAGTCCTTAGGTGTGACCGTGCTGATAATGTCCGCGCCGTCCGCGTTGCGTACTTCAATGGTGCTTCCCGCGCCGACCTTGTTGTAGACCGACAGGCAGGGCTGCGAGAGCGTACTCGGTGCCTGAGCCATTCCGCGGGAGCCGAGCGCGATGAGCGTTCCGCCGCACATTGCAAACGAGATATCGTAATCAAGCGCACCATCGCGGTTGCTAGTGGGACCGAACACAACGAGAGTACCTCCGCTCATAGAAACGGTTCCGTTGGAGTCGATGCCGTCGCCGTCCGCGTTGGAGGTAATGCTGCCGTCTGAGATAGAAATATACGGAGTAGTTCCGGTGGCGGAGTTATCGCAGGCGTTTATGCCGTCGTTGTAGGCACGAAGGCTTATCACGCCGCCGTTTATCTCAACGCCGTTAGCTTCCAGACCCTCTACGCTTGTTGTAATGTTGATCTCGCCGTTGTTGATTGTCAGTATCGTGTCGGCGTGGATACCGTCGTCTCCACTGGAGAGGCTGAAGGTTCCGCCGCCTATCGTGATGTTTCCGTTGGAGTGCACCGCGTCGTCGGCGCAGTCGGCGGTTATTTTGCCGTCGGTTATCGTGATGGCGTTCCCCGCCTTGAGTCCCTTCATGCTTTCCGCAGAGTTCCCCTCGGAGTCAGTCATGCTGCTGAAATCAAATCCGCCGTTCCCTTTGTGTGAGAATCCGCCCCATCTGCCGCCGAACTGGTCGTCCGAGGTGTATTCGACTGTGGAGCTTCCGCCTCCGGTCTGTACGTATATCGTGCCTCCGGAAATATTGAGGTTGTTTTCCGCCTGAATGCCGTCGCGGCCACAGTTCAGCGTGTAGCTGCCGTCGGTAATGCTGATGTAGCCCTTCTGCTGGTCGGTGGAGTTTGTGGATTTAAGCCCGTCGCAGCCGCTGTTGACAGTCACGGTGCCGGAAGCTCCGAGCAGGTAATCCTTGCCTATGATACCGTCCTCAGCGGCGTTCACGTTGATGATACCTCCGCAGAGCTTCAGACCGTCGCGGCTGTTTATGCCGTCCTTGTAGTTCCCGGTGACATTCAGCGTGCCGCTTCCGTTTATCACGAGGGTTTCACGGGAATAGAGCGCGGCCGCGTTGTTCTCGGCGTTTTCAGCGGAATATCCGGTGCCGTCGGAGAGCGAGTTCACTGAATTCCCCGTGAGAGTCATAGTGAGCTTGTCCGCCTTGTTGCAGAGTATCGCGGGACCGTCCGAGCAGGAGAGGTCAACGCCGTTCATTATGAGATACACCGCGTCGTCCTTGCCGCAGTCTATAACGAGCTGACCGTCCGGTGTGTTTCCCGAAACGGAGTAATATCCCGCCTTGCTGATGGTGACGACCTTACCGCTGACTGAAACACCGCTGCCGTGGAGATCAGCGCCGCCGTCGGTAAATGCAATGCTGCTTCCCGAGCCGGTTGCCGGGGTCAGATCCTTTTCGCTTACGGTGTGCATGTGCGAAACCGCCGAAGCGTCCGCGGTTTCCGTCCGGACGGCTGCGTCGTTTTCCTGTGTGACCTCGCTTGAGCGAAGCGGGTCTTTCGTGCAGCCCGTATTTACAGATAAAGCAATAGAACAGAGCGCAGCCAACGCTCTTAATCCTGATCTCATAGTTTGCTCCTTATAAATTAGATGCCTAAAAAAGCGTGGTGAATTCAAAGCTGTTCCACCGATTCCGGCATGGCAGCGATGGAAATAGTCAGATTTCCGTTGCGTTCGCGAAGGCGGTCTATCATTTTCTTTTCGCGGGAGGGGTCTTTCTCGGTTATCTGGTAGCGCAGGTCGAAAAGCGTACCCATAGCGGTGGTCTTGACCTGCACCAGCTCGTGCTCTGAAAGATACTCGTCGAAGATATCGTCAAAAATGCCGGTGTAGTCGAGGTTCTCCGGAATAAGCACGCGCAGCAGTTTCCGGCGCGTAACGTTCCGGAACCACGGCGTAGAGCTTACCGCAGCGAGAACCAGTCCAATGACGACCGCGATGACGACGGCGAACGCGATGTATCCCATTCCGGTTGCAAGACCTATGCAGACCGCGTAGAAAATAAAGCAGATATCGCGTGAACTGCCGGGTGCCGATCGGAACCTGACCAGGCTGAACGCGCCCATAACGGCAACGCCGGCTCCGATAGACCCGTTGACCAGCATAATGACCGCCTGAATCAGCACGGGAAGCACCAGCATGGTCACGAACATATTCCGCGAAGGCTGCCGCGTCGTGAGCCTGTAGACCGCAGCCGCGCCAAGTCCCAGCAGCAGGGAAGCCGCAGTGCAGATGAGCATTGAGGTTATCGACAGACCCTCGGAACTAATTATTGTGTCGAAGATATTATTCAAAACTGTCACTCCAAAGTAGAATTATGTGGTGCAAAGATCCTGAAAGCGCTGTTTGTAAACCGAGCCGTACTTTGAAAACGAGCCGGGGTGTATCCCGAGTTCGGAAAGCGTACCGGCGAGCCACAGCGGAATCGACGAAGCCGACTTTATTTCCATTATCCGGAACGGCTGCCCGGGAATGGTATCGCCGTCGGTGCCGTTCCGGAGGTCGAGGTCGCCGAGCCGGTACCTTATGTTTCCGTCGAGCGTGAGCCGGAGCTCCGGGTCGTCAGCGCCGTGGAAGGCTCTGCGGTCGTAGAATACGGCGGCTCTGGGTATCAGACCGTCGCGGCGTATCATGTGGGTCATTTCAGCCGTGACCTGCCGTGCTACGTAGTCGCCGGATTCCGGCGGTATACCTTCCGTCAGGAACCGCATAGCCTGCGCAAAGTCCGTGGAAACACGGCGCTTGTAGACTACTCCGTCGTATTTCTTTTTTATTTCAAGGAACACCGGGGAGCTGTCCGTTGGAGTACCGTAGGCGCGCAGCCGGAGCTTTTCCTTGTAGACGGGCTTGTCAAGGGAGATCCGGGCGAGTATGTCGTCCGGAGAATCGCAGTAGAGCGAGCAGATTGTCTGGCGGGAATATTCGTCCTCGATCATGAAGCCGGAAATTTTCTGAAGAACGGCCTCGGTCTGCTGACTGGTGAGCAGGTATTTTATCTCCATACGCTGAAAAGTATTCGCATATGCCATACCGCTCACCCCGCTTTTCGTATACATGCATTATACATTATTTCTGTGACAGTTTTATGATAGATGGCAAATTATTTCCCGTGCCAGTGAGAAATGTGTGTTAATAAATTGTGCAATTCGACCGAATGAATGATGTATTTCTCCTGAAACGGGAAAAAATAGCGCCCTCCGCAGCCGGAGAGCGCCGATTTGTAATTTACTTGATGTCGCTGATGTACATAGCGTCGCCGAACGAGAAGAATCTGTAGCGCTCCTTCACGGCTGCTTCATAGGCGTGGAGCGTCTTTTCACGCCCGAGGAACGCGCTGACGAGCATTATGAGCGTGCTTTCGGGCAGGTGGAAGTTGGTTATCAGCCCGTCGATGACCTTGAATTCGTAGCCGGGGTAGATGAAAATTCCGGTGTCCTGTGTGAGTATCGGGGAGTTCGCGCCGGTCAGCGGGGAGTTTCCCTTATCTGCTTCAGTCGGTGAGAAAAGCTCCGGCTGAACGCCCGCGGCGGATTCCAGCGTGCGGCAGGAGGTAGTGCCGACGGAGATCACGCGGCCGCCGTTTGCTTTGCAGCGGCGTATTTTTTCAGCGGTTATCTCCGGAACGGAGTAGTGCTCCACGTGCATTTTGTGGTCGAGAATGTTGTCCTCCTTCACCGGGCGGAATGTTCCAAGACCGACATGAAGCGTGACGTAGGCGGTGTCAACGCCCTTGTCAGCGAGCTTTCTGAACACGTTCTCCGTGAAGTGCAGACCCGCGGTGGGAGCGGCGGCGGAGCCGGTCTCGCGGCAGTAGATAGTGTTGTAGCGGTCCTTGTCCTGGAGCTTCTCGGTGATGTAGGGCGGGAGCGGCATCTGACCTATGCGGTCGAGGATATCGAAGAAATCCCCCTCGAACGAGAAGCGGACAAGGCGGTTTCCCTCGTTCACGATGTCGAGTATCTCAGCGGAAAGCCCCTCCGGGAAATCGACGATCGTGCCGGGTTTGAGGCGCTTTCCGGGGTGCACCAGGGTCTCCCATTCGGTGAGGCTCAGGCGCTTGAGCAGCAGGAACTCAACGTGGGCGCCGGTGCCGCGCTTGACGCCGTATATACGCGCCGGGAAAACCTTGCTGTCGTTCATCACAAGCAGGTCGCCGGGGTTCAGGTAGTCAGCGATGTCGTAGAAGTGCCTGTGGCTTATCTCGCCGGTGGAGCGGTCGATTGCCATCAGCCGGGAGCTGTCCCGCGGCTCGACCGGAGTCTGCGCGATGAGTTCCTCGGGAAGTTCATAGTTAAAATCAGATTTTAGCATCGTCATAATTTACATTCCTTTTTCATAGATTAGCGTATACTCTATTGTACCATAAACCGACGGATAAATCAATTTTTAATCGTTGTTGAAATTAAACAAAATCCTCGCCGTAATTGAAGAATATTTATACGAATGGGGGTTGACAACAATGCGGTTATGTGCTAAAATAATATGGTAATGAGTAATTAACTCATGGGGACTTATCGTCCCGCTGATAGAGGTGCGGAACAGATCAGTAGCGCGTCCATAACGGTCTGCGGAGACCGGCTGCGCGAAAGGCTTACCGCCGAAGAATGCACGATCCGTGGTGTGCATATCTGGCTGCACGTTGAACAGGCGTCCGGCTGTCATCGGTCTGATGGAGAGCTATCGCATATATACGATATCAAACCAGCCGATGAACTATACTCCATCGGCTTTATTTATTGCAAAAAGAGAAAGGAAACATTCCCATGAAAGAAAAGTATAATGTCGGTATAATCGGCGCAACAGGTATGGTAGGTCAGCGTTTTGCTACCCTGCTTGAAAACCACCCCTGGTTCCATGTAGTTGCACTCGCAGCTTCTCCCCGCTCCGCTGGCAAGACCTACAAAGAGGCCGTAGGCTCCCGCTGGCTGATGGATACTCCCATGCCCAAGAGCATGGAGGACATCGTTATCATGGACGCTACCGCAGATGTTGACAAGATCGCTTCCATGGTAGATTTCGTTTTCTGCGCTGTTGATATGAAGAAGGACGAGATCAAGGCTCTCGAGGAGAGATACGCAAAGGCAGAGTGCCCGGTAATGTCCAACAACTCCGCTAACCGCTTCACTCCCGACGTTCCGATGATCATTCCGGAGGTCAACGCAGACCACGCTGCCATCATCGACGCTCAGAAGAAGCGCCTCGGCACAAAGCGCGGCTTTATCTCCGTAAAGTCCAATTGCTCCATTCAGAGCTATGTTCCGGCTCTCTCCCCGCTGAGAAAGTTCGGCATCAAGAATATCCTCGCTTGCACATACCAGGCGATCTCCGGCGCAGGCAAGACATTCGAGACCTGGCCTGAGATGGTGGATAACCTTATCCCGTACATCGGCGGCGAGGAAGAGAAGTCCGAGCAGGAGCCGCTGAAGGTATGGGGTCACATCGAGGGCAGCGAGATCGTAAAGGCTCAGTCCCCGCTGATCACCACACAGTGCCTGAGAGTTCCGGTTTCCAACGGCCACTTTGCAGCAGTATTCGTAAACTTCGAGAACAAGCCTTCTATGGACGAGATCAAGAAGATCTGGGCTGAGTACGCAGGCGAGCCGCAGGCGCTGAAGCTGCCGTCCGCTCCGAAGCAGTTCATTCACTACTTCGAGGAAGACAACATGCCGCAGGCTAAGCTGCACCGCAACCTTGAGGGCGGTATGGCTGTATCCGTCGGCAGACTGCGCCCCGATACAATGTTCGATTACAAGTTCGTGTGCCTTTCTCACAACACACTGAGAGGCGCCGCAGGCGGAGCTGTTGAAATGGCTGAGCTGCTTGCTGCAAAGGGCTACCTGGACTGATATCTCCGTGAAAGGATAACCCATGAAAAAGACTATATTTACCGGCGTAGGCACCGCCATCGTCACCCCGATGAACGCCGACGGCTCCATCAATTACGATGAGTTCGGCAAGCTCATCGAGTTCCAGATAGCCAACGGCGCTGACGCTCTCGTAGTATGCGGCACTACCGGCGAGGCTTCCACCATGCCCGACGAGGAGCACCTTGAGTGCGTCGGCTACGCCGTTAAGAAGGTCGCTCACCGAGTTCCTGTAATTGCAGGAACCGGCGCGAACGATACCGCCCACGGCATCAGACTTTCCGCTGCCGCTGAAAAGCTCGGCGCGGACGCCCTGCTTCAGGTAACGCCGTACTACAACAAGGCTTCCCAGCGCGGACTGGTAAAGCACTTCACCGCTATCGCAAACAGCGTGAAGATACCGATAATCCTTTACAACGTTCCCAGCCGTACCGGCTGCAACATCTCCATTGACGCCTACAAGGAGCTTGCGAAGGTTCCGAATATAGTTGCAACTAAGGAAGCAAGCGGCAATATGTCCCTCGCTGCCGAGATCGCTGCTTATACTGATCTCGACATATATTCCGGCAACGACGACCAGGTGATGCCGATTCTTTCCCTCGGGGGAAAGGGTGTTATCTCCGTGACCTCCAACCTCATGCCGAAGGAGAAGCACGACGAAGTCGCTCTGTTCAACGCAGGCAAGCAGGCAGAGGCGCTCGCGATCCAGGCTAAGATCCTGACGTTCGAGAAGGCTCTGTTCATGGACGTCAACCCTATCCCTGTCAAGGAGGCTCTGAACATCATGGGCTTCAAGGCGGGCGAGTGCAGACTTCCGCTGTGTTCCATGTCCGATGAGCAGATCGCTAAGCTCAGAAGCGCGATGGAGCCGCTCGGATTAGTAGGCGCAATAAAGTAAATAATGCGGGCGGAATCAAATGCTTCCGCCCGATATGCTAACTGGCATTTCTGCAAAAATCTGAAAGGAATTACAAATGACTAGAATCGCAATAACAGGCGCATGCGGAAGAATGGGCAGAGTGATCGCGGGTCTTGTTAAGGAGCGCGCGGACTGCACCATCATCGCCGGAATCGACAAGCTCGGCGAGCGGTACGACGAATTCCCGGTGTACACCAAGGTGTTCGACATGCCCGAAAAGCCCGATGTTATCATCGATTTCTCGCACCCCTCCGCGCTTCCTGACCTGCTCAGCTATGGCAAGATGAACAACGTTCCGCTGGTGCTCGCCACGACAGGCTACACCGATGAGGAGCGCGCGCAGATAACCGCGGCTTCGGCTCAGGTCCCGGTGTTTTTCACATTCAATATGTCGCTCGGTATAAACCTGCTTGTGGAGCTTGCGCGCAAGGCTACTCAGATACTCGGCGGTCAGTTCGATATTGAAATCGTTGAGAAGCACCACAATCAGAAGAAGGACGCGCCTTCCGGCACTGCAATAATGATAGCCGAGGCAATCAACGAGGAGCTGGGCGGCAAGGATCATTTCGTATACGACCGCCACAGCGTTAGAAAGCCCCGCGACAAGGACGAGATAGGAATGCACGCTATCCGCGGCGGCACAATCGTCGGCGAGCACGACATAATTTTCGCCGGACACGACGAGGTGATCACGCTGTCGCATTCGGCGCAGTCGAGAGAGGTTTTCGCAAACGGAGCGGTCAACGCCGCAGTATTCCTTGCGGGCAAGCCTGCTGGAATGTACGCAATGTCTGATCTTATCAAGGAGGGCTGACAATGAATATCACAGTAACAGAAAACGTATCAGCAGTAACCTTTAATAATGTACCGCTGTACAAGACAATTATGGAGGACACCCTGACCGCTGTCGCAGAGGCAGGTATCAACATTGACATGATCTCCATGACCGCGCCGACATCGGAGCGTTTCGGCTTCGGTTTCACGCTGGACGACGACGATATGCCGAAGCTGCTGACTGTGGTTAAGCGCCTGAAGGAGAAGCACGACATCACTCCGATGATCAACAGCAGCAACCGCAAGATTGTTATTAAGACCGGAGAGATGGAAGCGCAGGCTGGTTTTGCGGCTAAGGTATTCAACCTGCTGAACAAGATAGACGCGATGATTCTTCTGATAACCACCGGTGTTGACGAGATTTCCGTACTTATCCGCGAGAGCGACGGCGAGGCGGCTGAGGCAGGTCTGAGGGAACTGTTCAAGTGAGCGTGCTGAATTTGATTTCGACCGCCGCGGCGACTGCCGAGGCTGCAACGCACGAAGCGACGATAAACGACGCAGTTCACAACCTCGTTGAACACCCGGAGGAAACGGTGAGCAAGTTCAGCGAGTTTTTCCATAACATGTGGGACGCGATAGTGCGCGCAGTTCCGACGATAATTCTCGCGATCATCGTGCTGATAGTGGGTCTGATAGTCTGCAAGCTGGTGCTGAAGCTTATCAGCAAGGGACTCGACCGCACGCGGCTCGACCTGACCGTCACGAACTTTACAAAGCAGTGCTGCAAGATCGTGCTGTATGTTCTGCTGATAACCGTGGTTCTGAGCACGCTGGGAATTCCCGCGACCTCGATCGTTACCGTTATCGGCACCGCCGGCGTTGCGATAGGCCTTGCATTGCAGAACAGCCTTTCAAACGTTGCGGGCGGCATTATGCTGATGATTAACAAGCCGTTCAAAATAGGCGATTACATCTCAGTTGCGGGTGTGAGCGGCACCGTAAGGCAGATCACGATACTGTACACCAGGCTGGATTCCGACTCCAACCAGGCGATATTCATACCGAACGGGCAGGTTTCCGGCGCGACTGTTACGAACAACAACAGCAACGGTATCCGCCGCGTGGATATGGTGTTCTCAATAAGCTACGACGACGATTTCGAGAAGGCGCAGCAGGTTATTTTCGAGGTGCTGAACCGCAACGAAAAGATACTGAAGGATCCCGCTCCTATCGTCAGAATGCTGGAGCATGCGGCAAGCTCGATAAACATCGCAGTACGTCCGTGGTGCAAGTGCGCCGATTACTGGAGCGTGTACTTCCAGACTATGGAGGATATCCGCGCAGCGTTTACAGCGGCGGGAATCTCGATTCCGTTCGACCAGCTAGACGTGCACGTTGTCAAGGAATGATCACAGGGGAGCAGATGGTATACGTCTGCTCCTTTTTGTATATTTTTTGACTGTTGCTGCAAATAGTCTGTATAATTATTCAAAAAATACTTGAACAAATCTTAAAAGTGTGGTATACTAAAATAGATTAAATATGTTCGCCTGAAACTCAGGAGGTAAGTATGGATAAGAAATCAAACAAGCCGGTCGGCACCATCAAGGTGTCCGAGAGCGTTATAGTCAAGATGGCAGAGCTTGCGGCTGCCGAGATCGACGGAGTTTACTGCCGTGGTCAGGCTCCAGCTCCATCGAATACCAAGTCAAAGGTGCTGGGTCCTGTTCGTGCAAGGCTGGGCGAGGATACTGCGGAGATACGCGTTGATATCGTCGTGATGGAAGGCTTCAACGCTGTGAATGTCGCGGAAGCAGTCCAGAAGAGCATAAAGTCAGCTATACAGAGCATGACGAACTTCACAGTTACAAAGGTAGACGTTAACGTTGCCGGAATAAAATTCAAGGAGAGCGCGGAATAAGCGCAACAACGAAAATGGAAGAAAAACTTAGCAGAAGAGAAGTGCGCGAGGGCGCATTCATAATACTTTATCAGACCCTTTTCGGTCAGACCCCACAGGAGATAACAGAGGCTGACGAGGAGGCGTTCGGTCTTGCGCGCAGCCACGAAACCGACCTCATCGTAAACGGAGTTCTCTCCCACGACGAGGAGATCACCGGGATCATCGCGAAGTACAGCACCACCAGGTCGGTAGCGCGTATTTCAAAGGTGAACCTAATTATCATGAAGATCGCGATTTATGAGATCAAGTACGACGACAAGGTGCCCGGAGCCGCCGCCATCAACGAGGCGGTCGAGCTTGGCAAGAAGTACGCGTACAAGCAGGACTGCAACTTTATAAACGGCGTTCTGAACTCATATCTTGAGGAATTCGAGAATGCCAGGGATTGATTTCGGCCTTGACAGGTTCGGAAGGCGCGACCCAGACCCGGTGATGACTGTAACTCAACTCACCGCCGCGGTAAAGTCTGCGATAACCTCCATGCCGGAGCTGTCGCACGTTGCGGTCGCGGGCGAGATATCGTCCTGCACACGCTCGGCGAAGGGGCATATTTACATAACCCTAAAGGACGGTGCAAGCGTTGTGAGCGCGGTGGTCTTTGCAGGCTCTGCACGGACTCTCACTCACCAGCCGCAGGTGAACGAGCAGGTAGTCTGCTACGGCTCTGTGGACGTTTACGGCGGCCAGGGCAGATATCAGCTCTACTGCATTGATATCACGCTCCAGGGCGCAGGAACCCAGGCGGCAGAGCTGGAGGCGCTCCGGCGCAGGCTGGAGCAGGCGGGGCTGTTCAACCAGCACCGTCCGATACCTGCTATGCCCAGGATCATCGCGGTGGTCACTTCCGCAGGCGGAGCCGCGCTGACCGACATCAAGAACGTACTTGCAAGGCGCTGTCCGATGGTGAAGCTGCTGCTTATTCCCGCCCTGGTGCAGGGCGCGGAGGCTCCAGAGTCGGTTGCTGCGGGAATACGCCGCGCACAGGACACCGACGCTGACGTTATCATATTCGGCAGAGGCGGAGGCTCCGTGGAGGATCTTTCCTGCTTCAATTCCGAGGTGATAGCCCGGGCGGTCTACGCCAGCCGTATCCCAACGATATCCGCAGTAGGCCACGAGCGCGACTACAGTATCTGCGACTATGCCGCGGATCTCCGCGCGCCGACTCCTTCCGCGGCGGCGGAGCTTGCTACGTCAGTGACCGCCGATATGATGATTGACGACCTCAGCGGTGCACTGAGCCAGATAAGCAGCCGAATGTCGCACTACATTGCGGAACGCGGCAGCATGCTGGATTCCCGAATGGCGCTTATCACTGCGCTTTCGCCCGCGTCCAGGCTCCGGACTGCTTCGCAGCGGCTGGATTCTATCGAGCAGCAGATACGCCAGAGCATACACAGCCGGCTTGACAGGCTCGACCGCGCTGTTATGGCAAGCGCCGGAGTTATATCCGCGCTGAATCCGCTTGCGGTGCTGTCGAGGGGATATTCCGTCACCAGCAGCGGCGAAAGGATAGTCACGGAAGCGGGACAGCTTTCTCCGGGCGACGATATCAGCATCAGGCTCGGGAAAGGCTCCGTCACCGCCAGAGTGACTTCAGTCAGCGAGGACTGAACTAACGGAGGTACACAATGGATTTTGAACAGGCAATGAAGCGCCTTACAGAGATATCAGAACTAATGGGCAAGAGCGACCTCAAGCTTGAGGACTCGATGAAGCTTTACACCGAAGCGGTGGAGCTGACTAAAAAGTGCAAGGAATATATCAAAAATGCGGAGCTCCAGGTTCAGACCCTGGAAGCTTCCAACTGATCCGGAGGTCAGAATTTGGATAAGGAAACAGTCAGGGAACAGCTCCGCGATTACGCGGAAATGACCGAGCGGGCGATAGATTCCTACCTGCCCGAGACAGAGTGTCTCCAGAAGAACGTGATTTTAGCGGCAAGGCACAGCCTGACCGCAGGCGGAAAGCGCCTCAGACCCGCGCTCGTGATGGAGTTCTGCCGGGTCAGCGGCGGGGAAGCGGCGTCGGCGCTTCCGGTGGCGTGCGCCATTGAGATGATGCACACGTTTTCGCTGATACACGACGACCTTCCGTGCATGGATAACGACGACATGCGCCGCGGCAGGCCGAGCTGTCACAAGGCATTCGGGGAAGCCAACGCGCTTCTTGCCGGGGACGCGCTTGCGATACTCCCGGGGGAGATAATCGCGAAGGCGGGGCTGAAGGGCACGATATCCCAGGGCGCCGCGCTGAAGATCATCTCGCTGCTCGGGGAACAGGCGGGCATTTTCGGAATGATCGGCGGTCAGGTGATCGACACTGAAAACGAGGGGAAGCAGCTCCCGGAAAACGTGCTGCTTGAGATGTACCGTATGAAAACCGGCGCTCTGCTGGAATTCTGCTGCCGCGCGGGAGTTATCGCAGCGGGCGGCGGCGCCGACCTTCAGCTTGCGGCGGGAACATACGCAAGGAAGCTGGGACTGGCATTCCAGATAATCGACGATATCCTGGACGTCACCGCTGACGAGAAGCTGCTCGGCAAGCCGGTAGGCAGCGATAAGGAGAGCGGGAAGTACACATACGCCGCCGTTGTGGGGCTTGATAAGGCACGCAGCGAAGCGGCAAAACTCACCGAAGAGGCAGTCCGGGCGCTGTCTGCGTTCGGGGACAGAGAGTTTCTGGAGGGGCTGACCCGCCTTCTGCTCGAGCGGAACTACTGATCGTCCGGAGGAAGTAATTTATATGAATATTTTTATGGCGAACCCGACTGTGACGGTCGGGCTGATATCGTTTATTTCAGCGCAGATAATCAAGACAGCGCTGTTCGCGATAAAGCAGAAGACCTTCAACCCCGAGCGCATCACGGGCGCGGGCGGCATGCCGTCGTCGCACTCGGCGCTGGTGGTATCCGTTGCGCTGTATCTGCTGCGGCTGGAGGGATTTTCAAGCTCCACGTTTGCGCTTTCGATAATCATAATGGGCATAGTTATCTATGACGCGCTCAGCGTGCGCTATAACGCCGGGCTCCACGGCAAGGAGCTGAACCGCCTGCGCAAGGTGATAGACGAGATGGACGACGAGATCTCCAGGCTCAGCGGCGAGGAGCGCGACGAGAAAATGGAGGAACTTTCCGACCGCAAGGATTTCAAGGAGTTCCTTGGTCATAAGCCGATAGAGGTGCTTGCAGGAGCGCTTCTGGGAATACTTATTGCAATGCTGTTCCCGCTGCCGGCGTAAATTTGCGAGGAGATCATGATACTAGACGATTCAATAAATCACGAAAAGATATCAAACATGACCCTGCCCGAGCTGAAAGAATTATGCCGTGAACTGCGGCGCTGCATTCTGAACACCGTATCCGAAAACGGAGGCCATCTTGCCTCCAACCTCGGAACAGTGGAGCTGACGGCGGCGCTGCACTTTGTTTTTGACGTAAAAGAGGACAGGATCGTGTGGGACGTAGGCCACCAGGCGTACGCTCACAAGCTGCTCACCGGGCGCTATTCTGAGTTCAGCACGCTGAGAAGCCTAAACGGAATATCCGGCTTCACACGCCGGAAGGAGTCCACAGCGGACGCTTTCATTTCCGGGCACAGCAGTACTTCAATATCGGCGGCGTTCGGGATCGCCTCCGCGATGAGATTACAGGGACGCCGCGGAAGCGTAGCTGCGGTGATCGGCGACGGAGCGCTCACCGGCGGCATGGCGTACGAGGGTCTGAACAACGCCGGAAAGAGCAAGGCTCCGTTGGTGGTGATACTTAACGACAACGCGATGTCGATATCCAAGAGCACCGGCGCGCTGGCGCTTTATCTGGCGCATATCCGCTCCACAAAGAAGTACTACTGCGCGAAGGAGCACGTAAAATCCCTGCTTTCAGCGGTCCCGGTGGTGGGAGATAAGCTGGAGCGCACGATACGCACCGCAAAGGGGCTTATCAAGGATGCGATATACGACAGCAGCAACATGTTCGAGAATTTCGGGTTCCAGTACATCGGTCCGGTCAACGGCCACGACCTTGAGGACCTGATCGAAGCGTTACAGGTCGCGAAGATAATGCGCCGACCCTGCGTTGTGCATGTGTTCACCACGAAGGGAAAGGGCTGGAAGCCTGCGGAGGAGAACCCCGGCGAGTACCATGCGGTCACAAAGAAAAGCTCTTCGCCCTCCGGCGAGACGTTCACCGAATCCTTCGGCAGGGAGCTTGAGCGCATAGGCAAATCCGACAGCCGCGTATGCGGCATCACTGCGGCGATGAAGTATGCCACTGGCATGAACTACTTCAAGAACGCCTGCCCGGAGCGCTTCTTTGATGTCGGCATAGCGGAGCAGCACGCGGTGACTTTCGCCGCAGGCCTTGCCGTGGAGGGAATGCTCCCGGTGTTCGCGGTGTACTCCACGTTTTTGCAGCGCGGTTTCGACCAGATTGTGCATGACTGCGCGATAGAAAACACGCATGTCACGTTAGCTGTCGACCGCGCAGGCTTCACCGGCGAGGACGGCGAGACCCACCAGGGAATTTTCGACGCGGCTATGCTGGCTTCAATTCCGAATACCACGGTGTTTTCCCCGGCAAGCGCCGAGGAACTCCGTCTGTGCCTGAGCGAGGCGCTCTACAACACGGACGGAATCGCGGCGGTTCGCTACCCCAAGGGCGGCGAGAGCGGCTCGGTGGAGCCGTCGGTAAGCTGGGACTGGTCAGGGAAGCGAGGCGGTACGCTGGCTGTGAGCTACGGAAGGCTCTCCGCAAATATGACGGCAGCAGCCCGGGAAGCATCCCAGCGCGGCGAGCCGGTGGACTGGCTCCGGCTGGTTCGGATAAGCCCGATTCCAGAGGAAGCGCTCCGGACTTCGCTTTCCTACAAGCGGGTGGTGTTCTTCGAGGAAGGAATACTCCAGGGCGGCATAGGCGAGCGTTTCGGGGCGGCTCTGCTGGAGATGGGATATTCCGGCGGTTTCGAGGTCGTCGGGGTGGACGGTCAGTTCGTTCCGGCGGGGACTGTCGCTCAGCAGCTTGAGCTGTTCGGGCTTGACAGGGCTTCCATGGCGGCAAGGCTGACTAACCTCCCGGGAGGGAACCATGCGACTTGACATCTATCTTACCGAGAATTCGCTCTGCAAGAGCCGCACGGCGGCGCAGAGCCTGATAAAAAGCGGGGGAGTTTCACTAAACGGAATCCCCTGCACGAAGCCGTCTCAGGAAGTCGGCGAGAGCGATACGGTCGACATCATCGGGGAGCAGCTCCGGTATGTCGGCAGGGGCGGGCTGAAACTGGAAGCCGCTCTGGACAAGTTCGCGCTGGATATTACCGGCGCGGAGTGCATAGACATCGGTTCCTCAACGGGCGGCTTCACGGACTGCATGTTACAGCATGGCGCGGCGAAGGTCTGGGCGGTGGACGTTGGCAGAGATCAGCTTGACGAGAGCCTGCGCCGCGACCCGAGGGTAGTCTCCATGGAGCAGACGGATATCCGCACGGCGGATCTGCCGCAGGTGGACTTTATCGGCACTGACGTGTCGTTTATCTCGCTGAAGCTGATACTTCCGCACATATACCGCCTGCTGAAAAGCGGAGGGAGGGCTGCGGTGCTAATCAAGCCGCAGTTTGAAGCCGGCAGGCCGAACCTCAGCAAGAAGGGGATAGTGCGCGATGAGAAGGTACGGCTCAGGATACGCGATGAGATAGCCGAGTTTGCACAGGGCTGCGGATTTTCGGTCATCGGCACGGAAACCTCGCCGATAACCGGCGGCGACGGAAACACAGAATACCTGATGTGCCTTGAAAAGCGCTGAGCTTTCAGGCAGAACGGAGGCAGGCATGAACGGAAAAAGCGTCATGATAGGCTATAACCGCAGGGACCCCAAGTCGGTACGTATCGCGGAGGAAATATGCGCAGAGCTGACCGCGTCGGGATTTGCTCCGCTGTCGCTGAAATACGACGACGGCGGGACGGGCGGTCTGAAGGGCGCGAAGTCCTCCGAGAGCGGCGAGGGCTGCGTATGCATGATAACCGTCGGCGGCGACGGCTCGATAATTTCGCACGGCAAGCTGGCGGCGGTCTGGGGAATTCCCCTGATGGGCGTCAACACCGGGCGGCTGGGATTCATGGCGAACCTCGAACCCGGCGATATAAAGCGCATTCCGGAAATAATTACCGGAAATTTCAGAGTGAGCCGCCGCATGATGATGTCCGTGGACGTCAGCTATGCGAACGGCGGGAAGCTCCACCAGAACTGCCTGAACGACGTCGTGGTGTCCCGGGACAGCAAGTCCAAGTTGCCGGAATTCTGCGTTTACTGCGGCGAGACCGAGGTTTCCAGGCTGCGCGCGGACGGCGTGATATTCAGCACTCCGACTGGCTCAACGGCGTACTCGCTGTCGGCGGGCGGGCCTATAATCGACCCTGCGCTCCATTGTATCGAATACACCGCGCTCTGCCCGCACTCGCTGTTTTCCAGACCCATGATCTTCTCTGCGGAGCGTGAAGTCACGCTGCGGGTGAATTCCTATCAGGACAGCCGCGTGACGATAAACTTCGACGGCGACAGCGGATATCCTTTCGATGAAGGCGACGTGCTGACGCTCCACATAGGCTCCCCGGATCTTATGCTGATTGAGACCGGCGAGGGATTTTTCGGGTCTGTGAACCGCAAGCTGATGCAGCCGCTGAGATGACGAGGTACTCATGATACAGAATTACGACGAATTCAGAACAGAGCTGCACCGCGCTGGGTTTTCCCTGGGCGGCGGGAGCAGCAAGGGAATATACGCGGCGGTGCCTTTCGACTGGACAGAGCAGCCCGCAGAAACTCAGGTGCGCTGGCACACAGGCGAGCCTGACACCGACCCCTGGGAGTGGCGCATGCGCGTCCTTGAGGAACGCAGCGACATCGCCTACGCGAAGGTGTTTTTCCGTGGAAGCGGCTACATAACCCGGGAGTGGTACCCATTCTTCATGTCAGTCCGCCGCCGGGGCATGACCTTTGAAGAAATGTGGGAATCCGGCAGGGTAACGGAGCTTTCACGCAGGATATACGAGGCGGTCAGGGATAACGGCAGGGTCGCAATGCACGATATAAAGCGGCTTGCAGGTCTGTCTGGCGAGACATCCGCGCACATTGAAAAGGCTATGACCGACCTCCAGATGAGCATGCTGCTGACGATATGCGGCAGGCAGCAGAAGCGCAATGCGTTCGGGGAACTTTACGGCTGGAGCAGCACGGTATTCTGCACGCCGGAGGAATTCTGGCACGCCGAAGATACCGGAGATATCCCGCCGGAGGAAGCGGCGGAGAGGATACGCGCAAGGGTGCTTGAACTCAACCCTGACGCGCAGGAGCGCAAAATAAGGAAGTTCATTTACGGCTGAGAGGTACACTATGGATAAGAAGCAGCGGCAGCGTGCTATACTCAAGATAATATCCTCGCAGGAGGTCGAAACCCAGGAGCAGCTTGGCGAGCTTCTTGCCGAGGCGGGCTACCCGACCACGCAGGCGACGGTCTCAAGGGACATGCGCGAGCTGAAAATACGCAAGGGAATGGCGGAAAACGGCGTGAACTGCTACTATTCCCCGGAGTGCGAGAATCCACCGGAGTACAGCAGCGTGTTTGCTCAGGCGGTGCTGTCCATAGATTACGCGATGAACATCGTGGTGATAAAATGCCGCCCGGGTCTTGCGAATGCCGCCTGCGTAGTCCTGGACGACGAGGAGTTCGGATTTGTGGTCGGGACCATAGCCGGGGACGACACGATATTCGTGCTCACCAGAACTGAAAACCACGCCGTGCAGCTTATAGAGCTGCTCAAAAAGATGATGACGAGATAAGGAGAATGCCGCTTGTTAAGAGAACTTTCTATTGAAAACCTTGCAGTTATAGAAAAAGCCTCCGTGGAATTCGGCGGCGCGTTCAACGTTTTCACCGGCGAGACCGGCGCGGGCAAGAGCGTCATCATCGGCGGTATCAACGCGGTGCTCGGCGGCAGGACTAACAAGGATATCGTCCGCAGCGGGGCGCCGAAGGCGGTTATTTCCGCGCTGTTCGACGATATTTCCGACCGCGTGAAGGCGAAGCTGTCGGAGCTTGGTTTTTCCTCCGAGGACGGCGAACTTGTTCTCATGCGCGAGATAACCTCCGAGGGCAAAAGCTCCGCGCGGATAAACGGCAGAGCGGCGACGGCGGCAATGCTCCGGGAGGTCGGTGAGCTGCTCGTGGATATCCACGGCCAGCATGAGAACCGCATTCTCATGAACAACGACAATCAGCGCCAGATTCTCGACAGCTACGGGGAGCTTGACGGGCTGCTTGAGGCGTACCGCGGGGAATTCCGCAGGTTCTCGAAGCTCTCGAGGAAGCTCCGAGAAATGCAGGAGGAGAACAAGACACGGGAACTCCGCACGGCGCAGCTAACCGCCATCATCGAGGAACTTACCGAGCTTGACCTCGACTACGGCGACGGTGAGCGCATGGAGGAGGAACTGCAGAAGATACGCAGCACAGCGAAGATACAGGGCGCGCTGTTCACCGCGAATAACCTGCTCAACGGCGAGGAAAATCCAGGCGCGGTGGAGCTTGTCCGACAGTCGATGAACTCGTTTGCGGCGGCGGGGGCGGTGCTTCCGGAGGCCGACGCGCTCTACCGCAGGCTTGAGGAGCTTCTCCCGGAGCTTGAGGACATCAGCAGCGAAGCGGCTTCAATGGCGTTCGGAGCCGACGACAACGAGGAGCGCGAAGCCGACCTCGAGGACAGGGTTTCCGCGATGAAGCACGCCTGCCGTAAGTACAACATGGACCCCGACCAGCTTGTCGACTACCTCGGGGAGTGCCGGCAGGAGCTGTCGCAGCTCTCCGGGCTGGACGGCGAGATAGAGCGGCTCTCCGAGGAGAAGCATGAGCTTGCGGGTCAGGTGAAGCGCATGGCGGAGGACATCAGCGCAAAGCGCCGGGAGGCCTCCGAGAAGCTCTCAGCGGAGATATGCGAGGTGCTGAGGTTCCTGAACATGCCGAACGTAACGCTGACATTTGATGTGCGTCCGGATAAGATCACGATAAACGGCATGGACGAGGTGGAGATACTCATTTCCGCGAACGCCGGCGAGGAGCCGAAGCCGCTCAACAAGACGGCGAGCGGCGGCGAGCTTTCCCGTGTAATGCTCGCAGTAAAGAGCGTAATGGCGGAGGGCGACGATATACCGACGATGATTTTCGACGAGGTAGACGCGGGTATAAGCGGCAGAACTGCGGCGAAGGTCGGCATAAAGCTTGCGGAGACTGCCCGGAAGCGTCAGGTGCTGTGCATAACTCATCTGGCGCAGATAGCGGCGCTTGCGCAGACCCATATGCTCATTGAAAAGCAGACCGACGACAAGCGTACCTACACGCGTATAGTTCCGCTAGACCACGAGGGCAGAAAGCAGGAGCTCGCCCGCATAATGGACGGCGGACTGACCGAAAGCGGTCTGAAAGCCGCGGAGGAAATGCTCAGCAGGCAGGTGGAATAATGAATGCATGGTACATGCTGGCGGCTTATGTCGGCGCAATTCTGATTTGTCTGGCGCTTTGCGCGGTTTCGCTTGCAGTCATGATGCATGGTATAGTGAAGCAGAAAAGGCTCGGCGGAAGGCTGGCTTTTCTCATTGCGGCGGGCGCGGTAACTGCGGCGGTTCTGCTGTTCACTAATTCGCACGCGACCTACTACAGATTCAACGATTGGGCTGTTTCCGGAAGCACTGTGCAGGATATCGTAAAGCGCTACGGCGAGCCGGATATCAACATGTATACCCCGGGCAAGGGCGGCAGTCTGTGGTACTATATCTACACCGATGAAGGTCCGATAATGCCAGATCATCTTGAACATTTTTACCGTATTGGTATCGACGAAAACGGCAGAGCGGCTGAAATCAGTGATACTGTAAGAAAAGGCGGCTGAACGTGCATAAAAATGCAGTTTCCGGCGAAAATACAGTCAGCATTATATATGGAGGAAGAGTATGAAGGAGAAAATATCAGAATTCGTATATTCTCACCGTGAGGAAATGGTGGATATCATAAGGCAGCTTGTGGAGATACCGAGCGTAAAGGGAAAGCCGGAGCAGTCCGCTCCCTTCGGAGCTGAACCCCGCCGCGCCCTCGACAAAATGCTTGAAATATGCCGCGAACACGGCTTTGTGACCGGCTGTCATGACAACGTGATGGGTACAGCAGATTACGCTCCCTCCGGGAAGGTGGGACTCGGCATACTGTGCCACCTCGACGTTGTTCCGGCGGAGCCGCTCAACTGGAGCTGCCCGCCGTTCCAGCTCACCCGCCGCGATGGAAAGCTGTTCGGCAGGGGAGTTATCGACGACAAGGGACCCTGCGCTGCTTCGCTGATGGCGCTGTACTGCATAAAGGAGCTCGGAATCCCGCTAAAAAAGGGAGTGCGCCTGCTGTTCGGCACGGACGAGGAGAACGGCTCCGAGGATCTGGAGATCTACCGCAGCACCCACGAGCTGCCGCCGATGGTGTTCACGCCGGACGGAAGCTTCCCGGTGATAAACATTGAAAAAGGAATGATACGCGCCGATATCCTCGGAAAGTACGAGCCGGGGGTGGTTCGTTCGTTCGAGGGCGGAAGCATTCCGAATGCGGTCCCCGACAAGGCGTCAGCGGTGCTGCACGGGGTTTCATACGACGAGGTTCTCACGGCCGTTCAGGCGAACTCCACCGGGGCGGTGATCAGGGCGGAAGCCGCTGAAAACGGTGATATCACGCTGTACAGCTCCGGAAGGTCGGCGCATGCGTCTACGCCGCAGACAGGCATCAACGCTGTGACCGCGCTTATTGCACTGCTGAACAGACTCCCGCTTTCAGGCGGGGAGCGTGAGATATTCCGCGGTCTGGAGCTGATGTTCCCGTTTGGCGAGACCGACGGAAAGTCGGCAGGGCTAAAGATAGAGGACACGGAATCCGGCGCGCTGACCCTGACTTTCAGTAAATTCGCCATGCAGAACGGAAACATCACCGGCTGTATCGACATACGCTACCCGGTGTCGGCGGATCTCCCGGACGTTGTGGCGAAGCTTTCGGCGGCGCTTGAGAACTGCGGGCTACACTACGGGAAGAACATGGAGGAGCAGCCGCACTTCGTTCCTGAGGACAGTGAATTCGTGCAGAAGCTGCTGAAGGTCTACAGCGAGGTCGAGGGCGAGCCGGGTCACTGCATTGCCATCGGCGGTGGGACTTACGTCCACACGGTGGAAGGCGGCGTTGCGTTCGGCGTAGAGCGCGGCGACACCGACTATCACATGCACGGCAACGACGAGTTCATCACCGAGGACGAACTTCTGAAGGACGCCGTGCTGTTCGCCTGCGCGATAGCGGACATCTGCGGATAAAACAGCAAAAGAGCGGCTCAGCGCCGCTCTTTTGTTTACTCCGCAGGCATTTTCTTGATTCCGAACACCGCGCGAAGCAGTCCTGCGAACAGCTTCGGACTTTTCAGTACTACGATCTTCATATGTACTCCTTTCCAGTATCAGCACCTAAGCAGAAAAATGCCTATGACGATCAGCAGGAATGCGACCGCAAAGAGCAGCACCTTCAGTGAGAAGAACGATATGCACATCACCGCCCCGAAAAATGCCGCGACTGCAAGCGCAGCGCCTATCCCGCAGCGGCGTTTCCGCTTTCTGGGTCGTCTCAACAGCCTCACCCCGCTTTCCTTACTGCCTTATAGTATTCCAAAGCCGGAAAAATGGTTACAGTATTTTCGCTGAACAGCCATTGCGACAATTTGTACAAAAATTTGCACTAAATTTTGTTGAATCAGCTTATTTACAAATCGGACAAAATTACTTAAAATATTAGTATATACTTAATTTGTTCTACATGCCTGAAAGGATATAAAATGACTAAAAAATCTGTTACGATGAGCGATATCGCTAAGGTTATGAACGTCAGCACCGTGACCGTCTCAAAGGCGCTGGGCGACCGCGACGGCGTAAGCGTGGAGCTTCGCGAGAGGATAAAGCAGAAGGCTACTGAAATGGGCTACCGTGTACATGCAGGTTCCCACGGTGCGAAGGACGGCCTGACCTACAACATAGGGATAATCGTAGCGAAGCACTTCATCAGCGACGCAAGCTCGTTCTACTGGATAGTTTACCGCAACATCGTGGAGCTGCTCCAGAACCAGAACTACTACGGAATGCTCGAGGTGGTCGACAACAAGAGCATGACCGACCCCAACGCCGTCGAGGAAGTCCCCAACACCGTTCTTGACCACAAGGTCGATGGGCTCATCGTGCTGGGTCAGCTCTCTGAGGACTACATCGACCGCCTGATGCAGCACAACCTTCCGACTGTATTCCTGGATTTCTACGGCAGCCGCGATGACGTTGACTCGGTGCTCTCCGACAGCTTCTACGGAGCCTACATGCTCACAAGCCACCTCATCGAAAACGGACACCGCCGCATAGGCTTCCTTGGGAGCATAAGCTCCACAAGCTCCATTCAGGACAGATACCTCGGGTATTATAAGGCGCTGCTTGAAAACCGCATTCCGCTGCGCCAGGACTGGGTAATAGCCGACCGCAGCAACGAAAGCGATATTTTCCCGGAGTTCACCCTGCCGAACGATATGCCGACTGCATTCGTCTGCAACTGCGACGAGACCGCATATAAGCTTGTCAATCAGCTCAAGGCGGCGGGCTATTCCATTCCCGACGATATCTCGGTTGTGGGCTATGATAACCACATTTACTCCACGATATGCAACCCGCGCCTGACCACGATAGATGTAAACAGCCGCGTAATGAGCACCGAGGCAGTGGACATCATACTGCACAAGATACGCGACGGAAACTACCGCCGCGGAAGAACCCTCGTCACCGGAAAGCTGGTACGCCGCGGAAGCGTCAAGAACCTCAACGAAGCATAAAAAAATCCCCCGGAACCGAAATCCGGGGGATTTTACTGTTAATCCAGGAACATTCTGAGATTTTTGCTGCGTGACTGCTGACGCAGCTTCCTGAGCGCCTTCGCTTCGATCTGGCGGATACGCTCGCGGGTAACGTTGAACTGCTTCCCGACCTCCTCAAGGGTGTGCGAGCGGTCGCTTCCCACGCCATAGCGGAATTTCAGCACGTCGCGCTCTCGGGCGGGGAGGGTATCCAGCGCCTTGTTGAGCTCATCTTTGAATACCGACTGCATAGCGCTGTCGATAGGAGCCGGAGCGTCGTCGTCAGGAATGAAGTCGCCGAGAAAGCTGTCCTCTTCCTCGCCAACCGGAGCCTCAAGCGAAACCGGATCCTGCGCGATACGCACTATCTCACGTACGCGCTCGGGGGTCATGTTGAGCTCCTGCGCGACCTCCTCAATCGTAGGCTCGTGTCCGTTCTTGTGGAGCAGCATATTCTGCGCCTTCTTTACCTTCGTGATGGTCTCCACCATGTGAACGGGAATGCGGATCGTGCGCGCTTGGTCAGCAATGGCGCGGGAAATCGACTGCCTTATCCACCATGTGGCGTAGGTCGAGAACTTGTAGCCCTTGGTGTGGTCGAACTTCTCGACTGCCTTTATCAGACCGATGTAGCCTTCCTGAATCAGGTCGAGGAACGGCATGCCTCTGCCGACGAAATGCTTTGCAATGCTGACAACAAGCCGGAGGTTTGCTTCAATAAGGCGGTCGCGGGCGTACTCGTCGCCGGCGCTGATCTTTTCTGCGAGCTGTATTTCCTCCTCGGCGGAAAGCAGCGGGATCCTGCCTATTTCCTTGAGGTGAACCTTGACCGGGTCGTCCACCGCAATGCCGTCAGACGAAAAATCCGCGTCCTCCTCGCTGTTGAAGTCGAGGGCGTTGTTGAGGTCGTCAGGCGCGATGTCGTCTACTATCTCAATGTTGTTCGCTTCGAGGTCGTCGTAAAGCTTGTTTATCTGCTCGGCGTCGATGTCCATTTCTTCAATGGCGTCGGTTATCTCCTTGGTAGAGAGCTTACCGCTCTGTTTTCCGCGTTCGAGAAGTTCGCTGATAACTTTTGCGTTGCTCATTGTTTTTCCTTTCCAGTTCTGAACGGATCTCGTGTTTCGAATATGTATATCATTCGAGGAAGTCCTTCAGCTTCTTGCTGCGGGTGGGGTGGCGGAGCTTGCGGAGCGCCTTGGTTTCGATCTGCCTGATACGCTCGCGCGTTACCTGGAACTCCTGACCTACTTCCTCAAGCGTTCTCTGTCTGCCGTCGATAAGACCGAATCTCAGTATGATCACGCGCTTCTCGCGCTCGGTCAGTGTGTCGAGTACTTCGCCGATGGTCTGCTTGAGCACGCTGTTGCATGCCTCGTCAGCAGGCGCGGGAGCGTCCTCGTCGGGAATGAAGTCGCCGAGGTGGCTGTCCTCCTCCTCGCCGATAGGGGTCTCAAGTGAAACGGGGTCCTGCGCTATGCGGATAATCTCGCGAACTTTGTCAAGCGGCATGTTGAGCTTTTCCGCGATCTCGTCCTCGGTAGGCTCGTAGCCGTTAGCGTGGAGGAGCTGGCTCTGCATTTTCTTGACCTTCGTGATAGTTTCGACCATGTGCACCGGAATACGGATAGTACGCGCCTGGTCTGCGATAGCACGGGTGATGGACTGTCTTATCCACCATGTAGCGTAGGTGGAGAACTTGAAGCCCTTTGTGTAGTCGAACTTGTCGACCGCCTTGATAAGTCCGAGGTTGCCTTCCTGAATAAGGTCTAGGAACTGCATGCCTCGCCTTACGTACTTCTTTGCTATACTTACTACCAGACGGAGGTTTGCCTCGCTCAGGCGCTTCTTTGCGGCGGGATCGCCGTTTGCCATGCGCTCTGCGAGCTTTATCTCCTCCTCAGTGGTGAGCAGCGGGATACGTCCTATCTCCTTGAGGTAGAGCTTTACAGAGTCGTCGGCGAGCATGCCGTCGGCGTCGTAGCTCTCGTCTGCGCTCTCGGTCTCGGCGAGGTCAATGAGGTTGTCAATGTCGAGATCCGCGGTGTAGTCGTCTACTATTTTAATGTTGAGGTTCTCAAGCTCCTCGTAGATGCCGTTGATCTGCTCTGCGTCAAAGTTGAGTTCCTCCAGTACGTCGGTTATCTCCTTTGTGGTGAGGCTGCCCTTCTGCTTGCCCTGCGCCAGCAGCTCGCGAAGAGTTGTTGCGCCGCCGTTGTTCTCTGTCATTTGTTTTTCTTCTCCTTTTGCTTCTGTGCGAACTCCAGCAGCTCGTCAGCTGACATGCTGCCGGGGTCTTTATTATTTATATTTTCATGATACTCGTTGAGCACCGTGATGTAATCGTTCATAACGTCCTCGGAATGAGCGAACTGCGCGAAGTCGTTCAGAATGCCGTATATCCGCCCGACCTCCTGGGTCGTGAACGTTTCGTTGAAGAGCCCTCCGGTGAGGACTTGTCCGGCGTTGTGCTTCTGCTCCATGAACTCGAACACCCTGCGGTTGAACTCGGTGGCAAAGCCGCCCGTGAGCTTCCTGCGGATATATTCGAGCTTGTCCTGATTGTGGAACGCAAAGCAGATAAGCCCGCGCTCCGCTTTTTCCTCCCTGGGGAGCTTCGCGGATTCGGGATTTATCCGGTCTACATTGCGGGGATTTATCAGCTCGCGCTGTTCTTCCCGCGCAGATTTCTTCCTTTGTCGCGTAATTTCGCTCTCGACTGCAAAACGAACGGTCTCCGCGGGGATACGCGCAGTTTCGGCAGCCTTCGAGACATACACCGCCCGCTCAAGCGGGTTATGTATCGTCGCGAGGAATACTACGGCCTTCTTGAGGTACGCCGCGCGGTCCTCCTCCTTGTTGAGGTCGAGACCTGCGGACTGCTTGCCAAGCTCGTAGTCTATTGCGCCGCTGGAGGAGTCGATAAGGTGGGCGAACGCCTCCGCGCCGAATTTCTTGATGTATTCGTCGGGGTCCTTAGCGCCGGACATCTGAAGCACCCGCGCCTTGACTCCCGCCTCGCTGAGCAGGTTGATGCCGCGGGAAGCGGCTTTCTGCCCTGGACCGTCCGCGTCGTAGGAAAGAATGACCTCAGATTTGCCCATGCGCCCGATGAGCCGCGCCTGGGTCGCGGTTATAGCGGTTCCCAGCGTAGCGACAGCGCTGTCAAACCCCGCCTGGTGCATGGAAATCACGTCCATGTAGCCCTCGCAGAGTATGAAGTAGTCCGCCTTGGAGTTCTTTGCGTAGTTGAGCGCGAAAAGGTTGTCGCGCTTCTGGAAAACGTAGGTTTCCGAGCTGTTGAGGTACTTTGCCGGGGCGTTAGGGTCGAGCGCCCTTCCACCGTAGGCGATGATATTGCCGCGGGTGTCGAAAATCGGGAACATCACGCGGTTCACGAACTTGTCGTAGACGCGGTTGTTGTTTCGAACCAGCAGGGAACCCTCCACCAGCTCGTCCTCTGAGAAACCGAGGTTCCTCATATAATAGTGCAGCTTGTGGTAGTCGTTGACTGCATAGCCGATCCCGAAGTGACGTATCGTGTGCTCTGTGAGCTGCCGCCCGGTGATGTAGTTCCAGCCGTCCGCGCCCTCCGGGGAGAAAAGCTGGCGGTGGAAGAACTTCCCGGCCTCGCGGTTCATTTCGTAGAGCCGCTGGCGGCGCCTTGCGGAATCGTCGTTCCTGTCCTCCGGCATGGGAAGCCCGGCGCGCTGTGCAAGGAACCTGACGGCTTCGATGTAGTCGAGGTTCTCAATAGTGCGGATAAATGTTATCGCGTCCCCGCCCGCGCCGCAGCCGAAGCAGTAGTAGCTCTGGGTGTTCGGGTAGACGTGGAACGACGGAGTACGCTCCGAGTGGAACGGGCAGCGGCAGGAATAGGTCGCCCCTGAGCGCTTCAGCTCGACATAATTTTCAATTAGCGAAACGATCTCGTTTGCGTCTCGCACTTCCTGGAGGAAGCTTTCCGGGACTGCCATGTTCTCACCCCTGTCTGATATGTGAAATAACGCCGTTCCAGCCCTTGGGGATCGTGATCTCCTTAAAGAGGTCAACGGCGTAGTCGTCGGTCATGCCGCTGATGAAATCCCCGACCGCGACCGGAAGTCCGAAACGCTCCGCGAGGGTAAGATACAGCTCCGGCATTTTTCCCGGCGTGTCTATAAAGTATTTGTAAAGGAACCGGACAATATACTGTGCCTTGTCCTTTTCGGCGATGGTAGGTTCTGCGCGGTAGACTTTCTCAAACATGAACGCACGCAGCTCGTCGTGAGCCTTTTTGGTAATATCATCCATATGAATATTTTCCGCGCCGTTGTCGATGATGGAGCGCACCATCGTGGTTATCCTGGCGGATTTGGTAGCGCCGAGGACCTTCACCGGGAATTCCGGAAGGTCGTTCTGGCTTAACACGCCGCCGCGGATAGCGTCCTCAATGTCGTGATTGATGTATGCGATCTTGTCGCAGAGTCTTACGACCATGCCTTCCCGCGTGAAGGGCAGGGAAGCGCCTCCGGAAGTGGAGTGACCCTGGATCCCGTCGATGACCTCGGCGGTGAGGTTCAGCCCTCTGCCGTCCTTCTCGATGACCTGCACGACGCGCTTTCCCTGCATGTTGTGGGAGAATCCGCCGGGCATGATCTCATTCAGAGCGCGTTCGCCGTCGTGCCCGAAAGGAGTATGCCCGAGGTCGTGCCCGAGCGCGATAGCCTCGGTGAGATCCTCGTTCAGCCCGAGCGCGCGTGCAACAGTGCGGGAGATCTGGCTGACCTCCAGCGTGTGCGTGAGCCGCGTGCGGTAGTGGTCGGAGTGCGGGATAAGGAACACCTGCGTCTTGTGCTTCAGCCTGCGGAACGCCCGGCAGTGGATTATCCTGTCCCTGTCGCGCTGGAAGTCCGTGCGGATATCGTCCGGAGCCTCCGGAAGCTCGCGGCCGCGGGTGTCGGCTGCCTTGCAGGCAAATTCGCTGAGGATAAGAGCCTCGTTCTGCATGATACGTTCTCTCGGAAGCATAGCGGTTCCTTTCGCAGAATGCCAAAACGTAAAAAGGGCATAACTACCCTCATTAATATATACAGATTAAAGCTTCCTGTTCCTTTAAAAAAAACGTCAATTTGTGACATCTGCACAATAAAAAGAAAAACAATTGTGCAGAATTACTTTAAGCAAAATCAAAGTTGAGCTTCTCAATCTCCTCGACAGAAACCGCGCCATTGCACACGTCAACGAGCTTGTCAGTGAGTTTCTGCGAGTTTTCCGCGCGTATATGGAGAACGATCCGCACGTTATCCGCGAACCGCTCGTCCTCGACGCGGGCGTCGAAATCGGCGAACACCTGGGCAAGTCTGCCGTACAGCCCGTAATCCACAGTAACGGCTAGCTTGACTGCCTCGGCCATGCACTTTATCTGCGCCGCGTCAACGGCGTCCTTGGCACCCTTGGTGTAGGCGCGTACGAGCCCCCCGGCTCCGAGAAGCACGCCGCCGAAGTACCTCGTGACAACGCAGCATACGTCGGTCAGCCCCTCCTTGCGAAGCACTTCGTAAATCGGGACTCCTGCCGTGCCGCCGGGTTCGCCGTCGTCGGAGTGGCGCGCGGCGTTGTTCTCACGCAGAATATAGGCGTAGCAGTTGTGCGTAGCCTTTCGGTGCATCGCGCGTATCTCCTCAATGAACGCGACCGCCTGTTCCTCGGTCTGGACAGGGCAGAGGTAGCCGATGAATTCGGACTTCTTTTCAATGAATCTGGCTTCGCAGCGGCGCGCGATGGTCTTATATTCCATGAGTCCTCCATAAACGCAAAAACACACGCAGGAAAATCGAGCGTGTGTTTTTTACTACATTAGTACTACCTGTTACTGTGCAATTACTTGCCCATGTTGTAGCGCTTCTTGAATCTGTCAACACGTCCGCCGGAGTCAACCAGCTTCTGCTTACCTGTGAAGAACGGATGGCACTTTGAGCAGATTTCTACTCTGATGTCCTTCTTGGTAGAACGTGTCGGGATCTCATTACCGCAAGCGCATCTGATAACAGTAGCTTCGTATGCGGGATGAATACCTTCCTTCATTGATTTTCACCTCAATCCGTATATGCCAAACCCTGGTTTGCTTACCATCAGCGGTTCAGACTATGGCATAGTCATTAACAATTATATAGTATATCACAATTCTTCCGAAATTGCAATAGGTTTTTCAAAATTTTTTGAAAAAATTTCGGAAATTGTGAAACTACATCAGAAATCAGAAGCCGAGGATCTTTGTGAAGTCAGCGGAGAGCTTCTCCTGGAGAGCCACAGCGTCAGCCTTCTTAGCGCCGGTGGTGGTGTAATAAACCTTGATCTTGGGCTCGGTGCCGGAGGGTCTGATAACAACGCTTGCGTTATCCTGGAGGAAGAAAGTGATAACATTGGACTTCGGCAGGGTGATCTGTTCGGTCTTGCCGTCAGCGGAGGTCTTTACGGAAGCCTCGTAGTCAGCGGTTGCAACTACGCTCAGACCGCCGATAGCCTTCGGACCGTTCTTTCTGAGGTCAGACATGATCTCGCTCATGCGCTCCATGCCGCTCTCGCCCTCGCAGGTGAAGGTGTCGAGCTTGTTGAAGTATACGCCGTACTCGTCGTACATTCTCTTTCTCGCCTCGATGAGGGAGATACCCTTTGTGCGGTAGAAAGCAGCCATTTCGCAGATGAGCATGGAAGCTACGACGGCGTCCTTGTCGCGTACATAGCCGCCTGCGAGGTAGCCGTAGCTCTCCTCGAAGCCGAATATATAGCGGTTCTCCTCGCCCTTAGCCTCGAGGAAGCCGATCTGCTCGCCGATGAACTTGAAGCCAGTGAGTACTTCGCGGAGCTCAACGCCGTACTTCTTGCAGATTGCCTTGGTGATGTCAGTGGTAACGATGGTCTTTACTGCAACGGGGTTCTTGGGCATGGTGCCGAGTGCGATACGCTCCTTGCAGATGTATTCGAGGAGCAGCGCGCCGACTTCGTTGCCGGTGAACAGCTCGTAGTGGTCGCCGTCGGGAACTGCGATACCTACACGGTCGCAGTCGGGGTCGGTAGCGAGCAGCAGGTCAGGCTTCTCGGTCTCGCAGAGCTTCAGACCGCAGGCGAGAGCTTCCTTGATCTCGGGGTTCGGATAGGGGCAGGTGGGGAAGTTTCCGTCGGGGTTCTCCTGCTCGGGAACTACAACCACGTCCTTGACGCCGATCTCTCTGAGAATGCGGCGTACGGGCTTGTTGCCGGTGCCGTTCAGAGGAGTGTAAACTACCTTCAGACCGCTGGAAGCAACAAGGTCGGTATGCAGACCCTGCTCCTTGACCTTAGCCATGTAAGCGTCGATAACGTCGTCGCCGATGAAGCTGATCATGCCGTCGGCCACAGCCTTGTCGAAATCGGTGGACTTAACGCCGTCGAAGATGTCGATAGCGTTGATCTTGGCGAGAACAGCCTCGGCAGCCTCGAGAGTGAGCTGGCAGCCGTCGTTGCCGTATACCTTGTAGCCGTTGTACTTAGCAGGGTTGTGACTGGCTGTTACCATTACGCCTGCGCCGCAGTCCAGCGCTCTTACCGCCCAGGAAAGCATAGGAGTAGGCATGAGCTCCTTGTAGATATGTACCTTGATGCCATTTGCTGCGAGAACTTCGGCAGCGCTCTTGGAGAAGTAGTCGGACTTGATGCGGCTGTCGCAGGAGATAGCTACGGACTTCTTCTCGCCGCTTGCGAGGATATACTCAGCAAGACCCTGAGTAGCCTTCTTAACGGTGTAAACGTTCATTCTGTTGGTGCCTGCGCCGATAACTCCGCGCAGACCGCCTGTGCCGAACTCGAGGTCGCGGTAAAAACGGTCGTTCTTGCCGTCCTCGTCGTCCTTTATGCTCTCAAGCTCAGCCTTGAGATCGGGGTCAGCAGTTGCCTTTGCGAGCCACTGTTCATAGAGCTTCTGTATGTCTGCCATTGATAAATCCTCCTGTTATTCTGTTCAAATCAGGCGAGTAATAGTACACTACTCCCTGAACAATCACAAATATTATAACACACTCTTGGCAAAATTTCAAGAGGTCTGCCAGAAAATATTTAGTTAAAAACGGAGTTTTTTTCTTACTTAATAACTTTGATTTCATCAGCGCGAAAATTTTATCAACGGCACTTGACAAATCGGAAAATTTATGATATGATATACCTGGTTAGAAAACACTAACCTGAATGCAGAGTTTATTCTGCATTATATTTTAAAAGAAGGGTTAGCGTAGACTAATATTAAGAATAAAACTCCACGAAACGAACAGGATAAGGTGAGAGCTATGTCAAAGGAAGAATGCAGGCGTTTTGAGAAGAAACTTGCGTTTCATACTGCGCCGTCTCTGCTTGGGATAAAGTGCGCGAGTCTTTTTACGCTGTCGCGCAGCGAGTTCGACATAGGCGGAAACGCGCGCCGATTCAACCGCCGCGCCGCCGCGAGGGGACTGAAGATCAAGGTGCTCCGCGAGGAGTGCTCCTGCGCGGGACGTTCGCTGATACTTGTCTACAGCCCGAAGCTCCTTGCGGCGAGGCTCAGCGCGCCGGAAAACCGTGAGCTCCTGAGAGAGTACGGCTACACGGACGGCATGTCGCTTGACGAGTGCCTTGAGCGGCTCTCGGAGCGCACGAAGTGCGACGATTTCCCGCACGAAATCGGGATTTTTCTTGGCTATCCTGCGGAGGACGTCCGGGGATTCGTGGAGAATGGCGGCTGCAATTACAAGCTGTGCGGCTGCTGGAAAGTATATGGCAGCGTGGAGAGCGCCCGCCGGAAGTTCGCAGCCTACGACCGATGCAGGGAATACCTCTGCGGCAGGCTGGAGCAGGGCGAGGACCTCTACCAGGCGCTGAAGATATCATAAGGAGGACAACTACTATGAAAATTGCAGTTATTTATTGGAGCGGAACAGGCAACACAGAGGCTATGGCTTCCGCAGTCGCAGAGGGTGCTGGCGCTGAGCTTTACTCGGTTTCCCAGTTCTCCGGCGATGTTTCCGAATATGACAGACTGGCGTTCGGCTGCCCGGCTATGGGCGCCGAGAACCTTGAAGAAGGCGAGTTCGAGCCGTTCTTTGAAGGAATCGAAAGCAAGCTCTCCGGCAAGAAGGTAGCGCTGTTCGGTTCCTATGGCTGGGGCGACGGCGAATGGATGCGCGAGTGGGCTGAGCGCGTCAGGAATGACGGCGCAGTTCTCGTTAATGACGAGGGTCTGACAGCCAACGAGACTCCCGACGACGCAGCCATTGCCGACTGCAAGGCTCTCGGAGCCAAGCTTGCCGAATAAGCACAAAGTTTTGACCGTTCCCGAAGGATCAAAGTATTTCCAAGCGTTTTCTAATTTTGCCATGCGCAGTAAAATGCGCATGGCTTTTTTTCGCAAGTTTCACGGAACTGTCGATAATTGACGCACGAAATTTTCCCATTGCTTGACAAATCTCCCGCGCGGGGTTATACTATATTAAAAGCGAATGGAGGCGGTTCGATGACGGATATTCAGAAGGGGCTTTCCCAGAGCGTAGCCGATGAGAAGATACGCCGCGGGGAATGCAACGGCAGCTTTTCGGTGAAGTCAAAGAGCGTCGGCAGGATCTTCGCGGACAATATTTTCACGCTGTTCAACCTGATAAATGTGATAATAGCCGTGCTGGTGGCTCTTGTCGGAGCCTACCGCAACATGCTTTTCATGGGGGTTATCCTCTGCAATATAGCGATAGGAATATTCCAGGAGATACGCTCAAAGCGCATTATAGACAGGCTTTCCGTGATTTCGGCTCCGAAGGCTCACCTGCTGCGCGATGGGGAGGAAAAGATCCTCCCGGTTTCGGACATTGTACCGGGGGACATCATGCTGCTTTCCGCGGGACGGCAGATATGCGCCGACGGAACCCTCGTTCAGGGGGCGCTTGACGTTGACGAGAGCCTTCTCACCGGCGAGAGCGAAACGGTGACGAAGCGTCCGGGTGACGTGCTGTATTCGGGCAGCTTTGTTGTGAGCGGCTCGGCGCGGGCGGAGGTCACGAAGGTAGGCGCGGAGGCTTACGCGAACAGCATATCGGCAAGCGCGAAGAAGCCGAAGAAGCGGCATTCCGAGATGATGAGCGCAATCAACAGCATAATTTCGGTGATCTCGGTGTGCATACTTCCGTTTGCGCTGATACTGTTCACCAAAGCGCTTTTCGTTGCCCGGGAGGAGCTTCAGTACTGCGTGACGAGCACGGCGGCAGCGGTTATCGGAATGATACCGGAGGGGCTTGTGCTGCTCACCAGTATAGCGCTTGCGGTAAGTTCGATAAGGCTTGCAAAGCGGCAGACGCTGTGCCAGGATCTGTACTGCGTTGAGAGTCTCGCCCGCGTGGACGTCCTATGCCTTGACAAGACCGGAACGATAACCACGGGAAAAATGCAGGTCAGCGGCGTAAAGCTGCTCGATGAAGCGTATCCTGCGGAGTCGGCGCTTGCGGCGCTCGCCGGAGCGATGGGACCCGAAAACCAGACGATGGCGGCTATCGCGGAGCGTTTCCCGGACGGTACGGGCGCGTGTCTAAAAAAGGAGCCGTTCTCCTCGGCGAGGAAATGGAGCGGCGCCCAAGTCGAGGGCTTCGGGACGCTGATACTCGGCGCGCCGAGCTTTGTTCTGCCTCCCGAGGAATACGCGGAGCTGAGCGGCGAGTGCAGTGAATATTCCGGGAAGGGTCAGCGGGTGCTGCTTCTGGCGCATTCTGAGGAGCCGCTGCCCGGAAAGGCGCTTCCGGGAGGGCTGTCTCCGAAGGCGCTGGTGATACTCTCGGACGAGATACGCGAGAGCGCACCGGAAACGCTGCATTATTTCCGCGAACAGGGGGTAACGCTGAAGGTCATCTCCGGCGACGATCCGGTGACGGTTTCAAATGTGGCGCTGAAAGCGGGGCTTCCGGACGCAGGAAAATACGTGGACGCTTCGCTGCTTTCCGACGAGGATATCCCGCAGGCGGCGAGTGAGTACGCGGTATTCGGCAGGGTTACTCCCGCCCGGAAGCTGGCGCTTGTTCAGGCGCTGAGAGCCGCAGGACATAAGGTCGCGATGACCGGCGACGGCGTAAACGATGTGCTCGCGCTCCGTGAGGCGGACTGCTCGGTCGCCATGCAGTCAGGAAGCGACGCGGCGCGCTGCGTTTCACAGCTTGTTCTGCTGGATTCGGACTTTTCCTCGATGCCGCTCGCAGTGCAGGAGGGAAGGCGCTGTATTAACAATATCCAGAGGTCGGCGGCGCTTTTCCTTGTCAAGACGATATTCTCGTTCCTGCTGGCGTTTATGTTCATGTTTGCGGCGTCCGCGTATCCTTTCCAGCCGATACAGCTGACGCTGATAAGCGCGCTGTTTATCGGTGCGCCGTCGTTTCTGCTGGCGCTTGAGCCGAACCACGACCGCGTGCAGGGAAGCTTCATTGCGAATGTGATGAAACGCGCTCTCCCCGGCGGACTTACCGTAGTGCTTGGAATAGGCGCGCTTCTGGTGCTCCAGAATGTGTTTTCTATCCCGCAGGAGCGGCTGTCCGTGATGGCTGTTTTCAATACGGCGGCGGTGTGCTTCGGTGTGCTTATCGGCGTGTGCCGGCCGTTCAGAAAGTGGCATACGGCTATGATCGCCGCGGTGGCTGCGGCTTTCTGCGCGGCTTCCTGGCTGTTTGGAGGGCTGTTCTACATTACTCCGCTCAACTGGCGGGAGTGGCTCTGCCTGGCGGTGATGATTCCGGCTTCGCTTGTGATTCTTTACGGACTCCGCCTGCTTCTCGGGAAGCTTCTTTCGAGGTGGTCGGGAGGATTCCCGGCGGCTTCGAGGCTGAAAAAAGCGGCGGCCGTGGCGGTGCTGTCGCTTTCGGCGGTGTACGCGCTCTGGTTCGGAACGGTTTTCACCGACCACATGTGCGTTGCATCCGGAGCCGAACCGATGTTCGCGCGCCAGCAGCCCGACGGCTCCTGGCAGGGCGTGTTCTATAGAATAAATAACGGCACTGTCCTGATTTTCGGGCAGAAGGGCGAATAAAAAAATACCGGAGCGAAAAACTCCGGTATTTCTGTTTTATTTTGCTGATTGTTCCTTGATCTTATCAAGGATCTCGTTTGTCTTGAAATCCTTCGGGTTGTTTCCGGGAACGGGATTCGGCGTAGTTGTGTACATATTGCCGCTCTTGATAAGCGAGGTTATCGCGAGAAACTCGGTTCCGATGCGGGACGTGATGTCCTTTTCGGGGAACATGCACATGTGAGTAGCACAAAGCGCGCTGATACCGTATGTATAAGTCCACATGTGCTGGAAAAGCACCTTGGATTCTTCCGTATTAAGACCGTAGTCGCGGCTGATAACCGATGTGCAGAGATCCTCGTATTCGCCGAGGTTTCCGAAGAAAGAGCCGGGATTTACAGGCTCATGGTTTTCGGTCATGAAAATGAGCTGGAACAGTTTCGGCTCATTGATTGCGAACCGCACCATGCGTACTCCGGCTTCCTTGAAACCAGGAGTGAAGTTGACGATTTCGCGGATATAGCTGTTGAACTTTTCAGTGGCAGCCTTACGAACCTCGCGGATAACCTCGTCCATGCTGTTGAAAACAGTGAAGATAGGACGCGCTGAGCTTCCCATCCACTCTCCGAGATTGCGTGTTGTTAAGTAATCTATGCCCTTTTTACTGACGAGATCGACTGCGGAGGCAACGATCTCCTCACGGGTGAATTTTGGCTTTGGCGGCATTTTTTGACCTCCTTAACTGCATAGCAGTTATAATCCAGGTGATATAATCATCGCTGTGAGCGCTTCACAATTCATTATATCACAACTAGTATTTTTTGTCAACTTAAATTTAAGGTAACTGTAAAATAAATTAACACCGTGTGCCGTAAGCACGGAATTTGCAGGTTTCCTTGAGGTTGCAGTCCTCGCAGCTCCGGCGCTTCTTATCCAGTTCGCCGCGGAACAGACCTATAACGCCGATGATGGTTTTCCTGGGTGTGAGCATATGAGTTGCCGTGCAGCATACGCCGATCTTTCTTACCGCGTCCACGGAAGCGATGAGCAGCGGAGCGCACTCAATTGGGAAATCGCCGTAGCCTGCGCCGTAGCACCATGTCGTAGCGTACCCGGGCATGTTGTTGATGATGTCCTGACGCGCCTCCTCGTTGACCTGCTCGACCATTGCATTTGCGAGTGCGTCGGTGATGAGCGCCTTCATTGAGTCGGAAACGTCCAGCTTCTTCAGGAATCTGTCAGCCGAGGACGACAGCGTCGAGCAGACCACAGCCGCCTTGTCGCAGCCGCGGAGGTGCTCCGCGATGTCGTGACCCTCAAGCTCGAAATCGCAGTCGGAGAGGAAAATCTCCCTGCCGCTTCGCTGGATATTGAACACACGCCAAACAAACTGCGGGCGCGCTTCTTTTAAAAGCTCCTGCTCGCACTGGTCGATGACCGCGCTGATCCTTTCGTCAGGCTCATGGGTGTAGCCCATGTAGCGGAGCGCTTCAGCACGGTTGATCTGTGTAATTTCACTTGTCACAGCGTATCACCTTTTCTATGCTTTCAGTAATTTTTCTTGCAACGTAGGGGTTGTTCATTGTGTAGAGATGAATGCCGTCCACGCCGCGGGCAACAAGGTCGATTATCTGGTCGACTGCGTAGGCGATGCCTGCGTCGCGCATTGCTTCGGGGTTGTCGCCGTAGCGGTTTATCATCTTCGTGAACTTCACCGGAAGGCTCGCGCCGCACATTGAGACCATTCTCTGCACCGACTTTGCGTTAACGCAGGGCATGATACCCGCTTCAATAGGAACGTCGATCCCGGCAATACGCGCCTTCTCGAGGAACTCGATAAAGCTCGAGTTATCGAAGAAAAGCTGCGAAATAAGGTGGGAAGCGCCTGCGTCCACCTTTTTCTTCAGATGGAGGATATCCTCTACCATCGACGAAGCCTCCGGGTGGACTTCCGGGTAGCAGCCGCCGGAGAACGACAGATTAGAACGCGGCTTCATGTATTCGATGAGGTCGCTTGCGTGGAGGAATTCGTTCTTCGGAGGGAAATTCGGATTGATGTCGCCGCGGAGCGCGAGGACGTTTTCAATGCCGTTCGCCTCGAATTCCTTGATCTTCTCGTCAATGTCGGCATGCGTGGAGTTCACGCAGGTAAGGTGAGCGATGGACTCGGTGCCGAGATTCTCCTTGATGTGGCGGACAAGCTCGGTGGTGGTAGCTCCCGCAGCGGAACCGCCCGCGCCGTAGGTCACGCTTATGAAATCGGGGTGAAGGTCTCCAAGCTGATCAAGCGTGTCATAAATAACGGATACATCGGCGTCCTTCTTTGGGGGGAACACCTCAAAGGAGAACACGGTATGGCCGTTTTTGAACAGTTCAGGTATTTTCATAGATGTCTTGATGTCTCCGTTTACTTGTTTTCTTCCAGGAACTTTTTCAGCCCGGACGCAATCTGGTCGGGGCAGGAGGTCGGCTTGTTTCCGCAGGAGATGCCGTTGAGGCGCTCGATTACGTCCTCCAGCTTCATTCCCTTGACGAGGGAGGCGATACCCTTGAGGTTGCCGTTGCAGCCGCCTACAACTTCGAGGTCTTTTACAACGCCGTTTTCGATATCAAATACCATTTTACGCGAACATACGCCGCGGGGATAGAATTCGTAAGTCATGTTTTTTACACCGCCTGTATTTAATTATTTGCCGCTCTTGAGACATTCTGCCGCAACCGCGTCTGCGACTGCGCTGGCAACGGACTTGTCGAGAGCGCTGGGGATAATGTAGTCAACCGAGAGCTTGTCGTCTGTCACGAGATCGGCGATGGCGTGAGCCGCAGCCAGCTTCATGTCCTCGGTGATAGCCTTTGCGCGTACCTTGAGCGCTCCCTTGAACACGCCCGGGAATACCAGTACATTGTTTATCTGGTTGGGGTAGTCGCTTCTGCCGGTGCCCACGATGTAGGCTCCGCTCTGCTTTGCGAGGTCATAGGTGATCTCAGGCTCGGGGTTAGCCATCGGGAAGAGAATGGGCTTCTCCGCCATGGACTTCACCATCTCGGGAGTTACGAGGTTCGGCTTGGAAACGCCGACGAATACGTCCGCACCCCTGAGTGCGTCCGCGAGACCGCCCTTGATGTTCTTCTTGTTGCTCATCTGAGCCATCTCGGCGTGCGCGGGATTGTCGTAATGATCGTCGCGGTTGAGGATACCGCAGAGGTCTACCATAACGAGATTTCCAACGCCCAGCTTGAGCAGGAACTTGCCGATAGCGATACCCGCAGAGCCTGCGCCGTTGATAACTACAGTGACGTCCTCAAGTTTCTTTCCTGCGAGCTTTACGGCGTTGAGCATAGCCGCGCCGACAACTATCGCGGTACCGTGCTGGTCGTCGTGGAATACCGGAATATCCAGCTTTTCCTTGAGCTTTGCTTCGATCTCAAAGCAGCGGGGAGCGGAGATATCCTCAAGATTGATGCCGCCGAAGCTGTCGGAGATAAGCTCGATGGTGCGTACGATCTCATCGGGATCCTTGCTCTTTATGCAGAGAGGGAACGCGTCCACTCCGCCGAATTCCTTGAACAGACAGCACTTGCCCTCCATAACGGGCATGCCTGCGAGTCCGCCGATGTCGCCGAGACCGAGCACGGCGGTGCCGTCGGTGATGACTGCAACGAGGTTGCTGCGGCGGGTGAGTTTGTAGGAAAGCTCCGGATCCTTTGCGATCTCAAGGCAGGGCTGTGCAACGCCGGGAGTGTACGCAAGGGAGAGATCCTCGCGGGTGTTGATGGGAGCGCGGGAGATGACCTCCAGCTTTCCGCCCCATTCGTAGTGCTTCTGTAGTGCTTTTTCTTTGATGTCCATGTTGTTTCCCTCTTAAATATGTATTATGCTTTACCCTTATGGGTGATTATCCTGTTGAGCGACTCGTCGGGAGTCGTGTTGGAACCTATCTGGATAGCGTAGTGATTGTAGAATCCGTGGAAGTCTGACCCACCGGTCACCAACAGACCGTTTGCGGCGGCGATGTCCTGGAGCTGCGCCCGGTACTGCTCGTCGGCGCTCTGGTGCCAGACCTCTACGCCGTCTATCTCGTGCCTGGAGGCAAGCTCCTCAAGCAGGGCGGTGCTGTCGTAGACCTTCGGGTGCGCCATTACCGAGATACCGCCGGAAGCGCGTATCAGCGTGGTAACGAAATGCACGTCCGGGTAGAAATCCGCCTCGGAAGCGACTTCATCGGCGCAGATACCCTCCTTCGCGTCGAAAATGGAGTCGTAAACGTCGCCGTAAAGCTCGGTGGTGTATCCGTAGTCCATCAGCGCGTGCATGATGTGGCATTTGTAGATTGCCTTGCTTCCTGCGGAGTAGCGCAGAATGCTCTCGAGCGTTATCGGGTATTTGTCGAGCACCTTGACCGCCATACGCTTTCCAAGCTCCATTCTGCCGGTGGAAGTACGCAGGCACAGCCCCTCGAGACGGTCGGGCTTTGCGGGCATGTAGCACAGGATATGTACTTTCTTTTTTCGCTCGCTGTCGAACGCAGAGAATTCAACCGCCGGGATAACGTTCACGTTGTAGCGCTTTCCGAGCACTGCGGAGCGTGAAAGGGACGCAAGGCTGTCGTGATCGGTTATCGCAAGGCACCGGACGTCGTTCCTGTCAGCCTGGCGGATAACGTCGGATATACCGAGCGAGCCGTCGGAGATCGTTGTGTGGCAATGCAGATCTGCTTTCATTAAGTCACCTCGTATTAACATCTCCCGGGGGATTCCGGGATCGGGATACGCTTTAGCCGAGTACATACGCTATTAAATATTATACCACTTTCCGCGTTTTAATGCAAGTGTTTTTTATGATAATTCAGCAAATTATCGTACAAAAGCGCGGAAAAGCTGCGGCAAGTTGACTTATCGTTCGATGTGTGGTATACTTTTTATTACTATAGGAGGTGCGGGCATGGAGCGGACAGAGCTTGAGCGGGACGGGTTCCAGGGGTGTTTTTTCAGTGGGACGCGCCGTCCTGATATGGCGGTGATACGCGCGGGAGATCTGAATGAAAGCATGGAGCAGGCGTTGGAGAGCAGTCAGTTTCTTATTGACGCGGGATTTACCGTGCTCGTGCTGTGCCTGTGCCCGGAGGGTCGGCGGAGCGCCGTGCCTGCCGAATACGCCGAGCACGCTGTAAAGTGGCTCCGGGAGCGGCTCGGAGAGAATATCCGAACTGCGATGACCGGTACTTCCGGGGGCGCGCTGTATACGCTCACCTGCGCATGCTTCATTCCGGAGATAGTCTGCGCGGCGGTGTGCTCGCCGTTCGATCACATGATGGAAGGGACGGCGGGACGCAGACCTGCGGGCAGTTCCGTGATATCCCGGGGCGGCGGGGATATGCCGTTCACGCCATGGAACGTCCTGCGGAAGGGAAGCGCCGGAGCGTTCGTAAAGGGGCTGTTTTCAAAAGGTTACGGACCGCACCGTCTGCCGAGGTACATATTTGACATCAACGGAACAGTTCCGGAGTCGGCTCTGCCGCTTGAAAAGATGAACTGCGACATACTGATACTGGCGTCTGAAAACGACGACGTACTCCCCGCCGAGGAAGCCGCCCGGCGCATTGAGGAAGCGATACGCACGCCGGATTACCCGCACCTTGTGGTAACGCGCATTTATGAACACGGGAGCCACATTCTGGGCTGTACCATCAGCGAGAAGCGCATGAATAAGGTCAGCCGCAGCCTTAAAGCCTGGAGGCTCCGGCCAAAGGAGTGCGCAGAGGCGCTGACGGACAGTCAGCGGCTGATAATCGAGTTTTTCGACAGGGCGAGTATGATATGAATTAGCCTGAGCGATTCGTGGCGCGCTCCGGCTAATTTCGCGCTGCTATGCGGATTGATGGGAGTCCGGATTCATGCCTCCGGAAGCGCCGGTTAGCCTTGCTTGGCGTACTGCTGAGCCAAGTAAGAGATGGTTAACAAACTTTTTTGAAGTTAGTAGCTTCTAACCTATTGCAAAATGACGAGAAATGTTGTATAATACAGTTGTATGTCCGGGCAGACTTCTCCGGACAAAATGTTGAAAGGAGTTCAAACAACAATGACTTATTCTCATGAAGTTGAAAACATGTGTCCCGTAGCACAGGGCGTTGCACACGGCGCTGCGCCTATCCCCGAAGAAGCAAAGTGGGTAAAGGCTAAGGAGATCACCGACATCAACGGCTTCACACACGGTATCGGCTGGTGCGCACCCCAGCAGGGTACCTGCAAGCTGTCCCTCAACGTAAAGGGCGGCGTTATCCAGGAGGCTCTCGTTGAGACCATCGGCTGCTCCGGTATGACTCACTCTGCTGCTATGGCAGCTGAGATCCTCCCCGGCAGAACCATTCTTGAGGCTCTCAACACCGACCTCGTTTGCGACGCTATCAACACAGCAATGAGAGAGCTGTTCCTCCAGATCGTTTACGGCAGAACCCAGTCCGCTTTCTCTGAGGACGGTCTTGCAATCGGCGCAGGCCTTGAGGACCTCGGTAAGGGTCTCCGTTCCCAGATCGGTACAATGTACGGTACTCTGAAGAAGGGTCCCCGCTACCTCGAGATGACCGACGGCTATGTTACTGAGCTTGCTCTGAACGAAGATGACGAGATCATCGGCTACAAGTTCGTAAACTTCGGCAAGATGATGGAATTCATCAAGAACGGCGATGACGCTAACACAGCATTCGAGAAGGCTCACGGTCAGTACGGCCGCGTTGCTGACGCTGTTAAGTTCATCGACCCGAGAAAGCAGTAATAGGAGGTAGAAAACAATGGCTTTATTTGAATCCTACGACAGACGCGAACCCCAGATCCTTGCTGTTCTGAAGAACTACGGCATCAACTCCATCGAGGAATGTGCTGACATCTGCAAGGCAAAGGGTCTTGACATCTATCATGAAGTTGAGAAGATCCAGCCCATCTGCTTCGAGAACGCTAAGTGGGCTTACACAGTAGGCTGCGCTATCGCTATCAAGAAGAACTGCACCAGAGCTGCAGACGCTGCCGCTGCAATCGGCGAAGGCCTCCAGGCATTCTGCATTCCTGGCTCTGTTGCTGATCAGCGTAAGGTTGGTCTCGGTCACGGCAACCTCGGCAAGATGCTGCTCGAGGAAGAGACAAAGTGCTTCTGCTTCCTGGCAGGTCACGAGTCCTTTGCGGCTGCTGAGGGCGCTATCGGTATCGCAGAGAAGGCAAACAAGGTTCGTAAGGAGCCGCTCCGCGTTATCCTGAACGGTCTTGGCAAGGACGCTGCACAGATCATCTCCAGAATCAACGGCTTTACATATGTTGAGACCGAGATGGATTACTACACCGGCGAGGTTAAGGAAGTGTTCCGCAAGGCATACTCCACCGGTCTGCGCGCTAAGGTTAACTGCTACGGCGCAAACGACGTTACCGAGGGCGTAGCAATCATGTGGAAGGAAGGCGTTGACGTTTCCATCACTGGTAACTCCACCAACCCGACCAGATTCCAGCACCCCGTTGCAGGTACCTACAAGAAGGAGTGCGTAGAGAAGGGCAAGAAGTACTTCTCCGTAGCTTCCGGCGGTGGTACAGGCCGTACCCTGCACCCTGATAATATGGCTGCTGGTCCTGCTTCCTACGGCATGACGGATACAATGGGACGTATGCACTCCGACGCGCAGTTCGCTGGATCTTCCTCCGTTCCTGCACACGTTGAGATGATGGGTCTTATCGGTATGGGCAACAACCCCATGGTTGGCGCTACCGTTGCTTGCGCAGTACTTGTAGAGGAAGCACTCAAGGCATAAGATATTTTGTTGCCCACCCTAAAAAGCGCTTAACAGCGCGGTTTTGTGGCAGGTTGACATAATTCATCTTATAATTTTATTATCCCCTTGTAGCCGGACTACAAGGGGATTTTACTGTATATGGCAATTTGGATCAAAAAAATCGTTTGCCAGTGCATTGTCCTAAGCAGTTATGCTTTATCGACCATGCGCTGACAAGCGTAAATTAATATGTTAGGGTTGCTGTGCTATTCTGAACCATTCCGGTATGTATTCAGATAGAAATCCATAAATACCGCTTCGTACTGAGCGTGAGATGGACTGTTCCGTTTACTTGTCCAGTATTTTATTGTGGTATATTAAACGCCACATCTCTTCGCCAGTTGTCGCAGACCTATCCCCTGTGAATCTGCAAACGCTCTTACGACAAGGTCGGAGCATTTTCTGAACTCATAGTAGCCGTCAGTTTCCTTGGGGTCCGGCGGTTTATCCACGGGCTTATCGGTAAAGGTGATAACCTCGTCGGTCGTTTCCGTGCCACTGTTAGTCGATGTCGCAAGGAATACCTCAAGCCGCTCGCCGTCCCATACGACCTTATCAATTATTCTCTTGATAAGCTCCCTGCGGTCGAGGAGTGGAATACTCTCAAAATGTGTTGACAGGTATTCCATTGCAGAACTGATCTCGTTTATGCTTGAGTTGTCGGCAGCTGCAAGCTCAGCTGATTTCATCAGTTTATGCTTCAGCGCTTCAATTTCCTCCAGCAGAGTGTTAAGCGACTTGTTTACATATTCAAGCGCCGCTCCGTCAAGATTTCCGGATGCAAGGGATAACGTGAGATTGTTCGCCTGCTTTTTCTTGTCCGATATCGTTTTGCTGATGTTTCTGGAGAGATCTTCACGGTAGCTCTGAACCTGCCCTTCGCTTTTGCGAAGTTTTTTAATATGCCGTGATATGATATTCTCGTCTGCGTCAGCTGTCAGGATAAGTTCGCGTATGGCTGCATCTGCCTCCTTTCCGATGCAGTTATGTATTGAACAGAGCTTATTCCGACTGCGTTCCCTTTGGGTACAGATATATGAAAAGGAATCACCTCCGGTAGTATACCTTTTGGGACGCATAGGTGCTCCGCAGGAACAGAATATAACTCCAGTCAGCAGCGATATCGGCTTATATTTGGTTTTATTCCGGTGAGCATACCTGAAATACTCTCCGGAATTTCCCTCAAGGATCTTCTGGACCCTTATCCAGTCACTGCTGCTGATAAGAGGCTTATGCGCGCCGGCGCTGACAAGCCACTTGTCCATTGGCTGAGGCGCACGAAGCTGATTTGTGCGGTTGTATGGCATAAAGCCAACGTCACCGATTTCCTCCTTTGTTGCAACTACCTCGCACTTCCTTTCCTGAAAGAAATCTATGCTCACATCGTCAACTGCGCAGTAAACAGGATTGGTTAATATTCGGCGCACTGCAACATCATCAAACAGAACACCCCTCCTTGTACGAAATCCCTGCTCCAGCAGGTAATACTCAACGGCACGGCAGCTGTGAGTCATGAGATACTCGGAGAAGATCAACTGCACTATTGCTGCTTCACTCTCCTGAACCGAAAGCCTGAAATACGAGCGGATTTTTCCTCCATCGTTGTATTCCACCTTTTCAGATACATACCCCAAAGGAGTTGTGCCGCCTGTCCAGCAGCTGTCCTTAGCCATAAGGTACATATTATCCCGTACACGCTCTGCGATAGTTTCACGCTCCAGCTGTGCAAATACGGCCGACACATTCATCATGGCTCTGCCCATTGAAGTTGTCGTGTCAAATTGTTCCTTGATACTGACAAAGGCTGTTCCGCTGCGGTTCAGCTTTTCAATCAGCTTGGCAAAATCACCGACATTGCGGCTTACTCTGTCAAGGCGATACACCACTAAGGCATCGAAGGGCTTGGACTCCTGCATCTGCATGAGCTTTTGAAACTGAGGGCGGTCAAGCGTTTTGCCCGAGAAGCCCTCATCTTCAAATGTCATAATTTCAGATGGATCTGCTTTAGGAAAATGAAACCTTACATATTCACGACACAGCTCAATCTGATTGTCGATGGAATCGCCCTTACCCGTAAATTTTGATTTACGACTGTAAATTGCGATGCTCAATGGTGTTTCTCCTCAGTTCAGTATCTTTCTTGCTGTTGTCAGAGCGTTTTGTGCTGTCCCTCCAAACAAGCTCTGCAACGCCCTCGGAAAATTCCTTAACGAAAGTTTCCTTGTCTTCCGGTTTATGAATTAAAATTGTCATTGTCAGTTCCTCCTGTCATGGATCGCGCCGTGAAAAGGATACGCTTAAAGTAAAAGCGTTTCCCAGGGATATGCTGATTAAAGCGTAGCGTATCAAATTCAGCCGCGTGAGTATGCGGGTTTGAGCGTGGCGAATTTGATTTAATCAGCATTTCCCTTTAACACCCTATGCCTGTTCCGGTGTACAGGGGAATAATATATAATCAAGGAGAACGTACATACAATGTATATGCGTTGATTGCCTCCGATGTAATTTGTGTTCAATCACGACATTTTGGACTGACCGGCAACGGACATAACGACTGTGCGTCATGCCCTGAACTGCTCCACTGGCGCCTTTCGGCGAGGGGCAGGTCGTCCCGCACCGGAGCGCGGGGAATTATACACTGACAGGAATTGGCATCAGCGCTATTTATACAGCTTAGCAAGCTTATCTTCAGTGCAGCCATATTTCGCAAGGAATTTCATTTGTTCCTCTGTAAAATCGACCATGGACTGTGGAATGACTTTCCTGGGCTGGTTAGAATTCTTTTCAGAAATGAATTTCTGCTCACACATCATTGCGATATATTTCTCAGAATCATTTCTGCTAAGTCCAAGCTCTTTCTGGCTTTTATTTACAGACACCTCAGTCTGGGCAAGCGTCCAAAGCATAAACTTGGCAGCGTTTGGGTCGATGATGTTTGTATTCGCAGATCTACGCACTGTAAATCCCGAATCAGCGTAGGTTTTCTCCATTTCCGGAATAGTGAATTTGTTTGTCAGATCGCATTGCTCATTTGCAAGCTGCGCTACCAGTTCCTTGATCTGGGCTTCATTAATATAAGCTCCCTGCAAACGAAGAGGAGCTGGATAGTCCGTTGTTTCTATAAGCATGTCCCCCTTTCCAATTAGATTTTCAGCGCCAACACAGCCAAGAGCGCTTGTTGAATTGGCTTTTGACATATTACGGAATGCAACTCTGGTTGTTATGTTATTCAGGTCAATGCCATCCAGGTACTCCTGTTTAGGGCTCTGTGTGGCAAGCACCAAATAAATTCTGACCTTTCTTGCACGTCGTAAGATGTTATTGAGCAGATCTTTGCATGCTTTCATTTCCTTTTTGTCCTGATTGTCAAGAAAAGAAACAAATTCATCAAAAACGCATACGATGGTTGGGAGCGCCTCTAGTTCCTCATTGCTTAATTTGAGACGGCGTTCCATCTCAGCAACAAGGTGCTTCAGCACATACATACCGTTCTCTATATCCTTAACTATCGGATAGGATAGATGAGGTAATCCGTCAAAACACCAAAGCGACCTTCCGCCAGCGTCAATAATCAGCAAATTAACTTCTGCGGCAGACCGGAAGCTTGCCAGGCTCATGATAAGGCACTGCAAGCCGACGCTTTTGCCAGAACCGGTTGAGCCGGTGTATGCTGTGTGCTGAAACTTGGCAAGGTCCTCATAATCCATCTCCCGGAAGATGTTGCACCCTACAGCAATAGGCAGTTTCATCTGCGGAGATACCTGATCAAGATACTCTGGAGCCATCATTTCAGTCAGGTCGATAGTCCTGGTGTTTTTGTCAGCTATCAGCAGGAAAAATGTCTGCTCCTGCTGTACTATAATAAAGAAGGGGATATGCAGAATCGCTTTTACCTCTTCTGCACGCAGCATTAAGTTACTGATCGTGGTTCCTACTTGTATTTGAACGACAAATATAATACTGCCTGATCTACATGAGTGTGGAACAAGGAGTATATCGACGTTGTATGTCTTGTAACACATCCGGATTGCCCTTGCGATCATCATCAGGTGTTGCACCATGTGTTGTTCGTCCTTTCTGCGTTCGCTCGTTCGTTCGTTTGCGGACGGTATACGTATTTATACCGGTATTACAGCAGATATACGTTCTCTGTCCGTGCTAACGAACGAACTGACAAACGCAAATTCATTACAATCAGAGCGCCGATTTACTGTAGCTCTTCCTGTATTTTTTCTTCAGCTTTTTTTCAAGCTTCTTCATGCCTATCTTTTTATCCAGCATTTTCTCGCTGTGATTGGCATTGAAGAAATCGCTTAAAAGCTGAAGAGCCTTGGGGGCGGAGTTTGAGATCGTCTTCCAGACTAGTTTATTGGCATTAGCTTTCTCATTGATCCTGATAAGCTCTGCGTTCTGTTTTCTGACAAGCTCTAATTCCTTTCTAAGCTTTTTGCAGCGTTTCTTGAGTTTCTTGTTCTTTTTAACCAATTCTTCCAAAGACTGGTCAGACAGAAAATGCTCCTGACTTAATCCTGGTGCCATTCCAAAAATTGGTGCTGTTGCCTCGGTTGGGATTGTCATTTTAACCTCCTTATGTAAGTGCGCCGTGTGTGATGCCGGAACGCAGTGACGCATAACTAATGCCCGGCAGGCAGGGTTGCCGATTCTGCAAAACCACACTTAATTACTTAGTGTAGTTTACTTTGAGTCAGCTAAGATTATAAATCTCACCGCCCATATTCATTATATCAAAACAGAGAGAAAGTGTCCATGACACAAAAATCTCTTAAAATTGTCACCTGTATTTATATCTGCTAATAAAAAATCTGCGATAACATGACGTTATGTCGTGTTATCGCAGATTAAATTTATATCATTACAAGCCTGCCTTGGTTATTGGAATATAAGAGCTTACTGTTCATCTGTCTCAATATTGGCTTTCTTTAAAATAACCGAAAAATCAGTTAACGCCTTATAATTAAAAATTTCTTCAACTTTCCTTCCAGTCTTTTTTTCTACATACGCACGTAAATCCTCGTCCTTCTGTAAAGCCTTCAGGGTTTCCTGGTCACGTTGAATGAACTCTTCTTGAATATTTACAGGTAAGCCTTCGTAAATGGAGTCAACTTCTTTTCCATCATCATTAAATAAATTTATTTGTTCTGATATTTCTACTATATTTATCGCCCCTTCCACCATTTGTAATACTAACAAATGGGATAGTAATTCTTTTAATTTCTCCAAATATATTAATTTCATTGAACGTGGAAATTGTTGCATATTCAATGCAAAAAGGTCAACCAATTCATGACATTCATTGATTATTCTCACATGAGAAACCATAAAAATATCTGACAAATAGCTTATCACCTCATCCTTATCAAAGGATTCCTCATCTCTTGATTCCTCGTCACCTGCTTTCTTGTCGCTAGATGTTTCGTTGCTAGATTCCTCGCCACAAGATCCGCCGTTGCCAAGTTCCTTGTTGCAAGATTCCTCATTACTACAAAACTCGTCAGCAACATCTTGGATGAATTGTTCCACTTCATTAGCCGAAACATCTTTATCCTTTGAAGAGGAAAATTTTTTTATTATGTTATCATTTGGTGATAATATCTGTTTTAATATAAATTTTATAACCTCTACTTGATTTTCTTCAAATAAAATTTTATTTGAAGAATCCTTCATATCATCAATGTCACCGCCAAGTCGATTAATAAGTCGATTAAATTTACGATGACACATCATAATTTTTGCTTCATATGTATCATCGTCAATATTCATGTCATTTAATACTTCCTTAATGATTGATTACAACGACCTTTGTTTCATAATAACCTCCTCAGATTCGATTTGTTCTTTGCTTGTATTTTAATTCAAATATTTCTGATTGTCAATATAATAAAGCAAATATTGTAAAATTTTTTGCCAAAATTTAATAAAGACGCCGTGGCATCAACCACGGCTCACTTTTATCTGTGATACTCAAAAAGGCTCGGGAGGAATTTCACCTCGCTGTCCTTATCGAGCGTAACGACATTCACCCCTATGCACTCAAACTCGTTTATCATCTTATTGTAGTACTCATGTCTGAGTTTAGGGTGAAGCTCGAACATCTTTTCCTTTGCCTTTCGGACACTGGACTTTTTTCTTGTCAGCCGGAGCATATCCAGCATACGGCTTCTCAGCTTTTTGTTCCTGACGCTTGCCCTGACCTTAGCGCAGGCTTTCTTATACGGATAATAATCGGCGTCCAAAAGCAGGCTGTGTGCCATAGCAAGTATCTTTTCCCGGCTTGCTGCCATGCAGTAAGCTATGCGTTCCCGATTGGTATTACAGCCGGGAGTCTGCGTTTCAAGCGACTTTCTTCTCAGAATGCGCAGTTCAACACGCAGAGTTCCTTCGGCGATTTCCGAAACACAATCCCGCTGGGCAAGCTCTTTCTTTTTATCGTAGAAGCTGACCTCCAGTCCCTCGGTTTTGTTTCTGACGGTGAAACTGCTGGTGGAATCGAAATCCGGAGAATCATCTATTAAAACTTCGTATCCCTTTTTCATTTCGCTGCGGTACATCAGACTTATGTATTCGCTGACGTTATTTGCTGAGCCGACGTCAACATTTATACACTGGTCAACACGGTACAGTTCAAGGGCGTTAATAGAATAGTCCTCACCGAACTCACAAACAAGCATTCTTTCAGCAATATCAAGCGCTTCGTTAAGATTCCGTGGTTCGATAAGCCGGGACTTGTCCTCTGTACCAAGCAGGTCGTTCAGGCTGAGGATAAAATCATAGTATCCGCTGATTTTTGTCTTTTTAAGAATCACCCGGATACCCTTGCCCTGAAAAATGAATGCGTAATGTTCGTTTCCTTTAATGTTAGTTTCCACGCCAAACCTGCCCCTGGCTTTGCTGAATAATTCTTTTTCAGCTCTGTGATATTCGATGTGGTTTTTGAAAGTCTTTCTTAATCCTATGGTGTGGATTGAGTAGTTCATAGTTCTTCCTCCTAATAGTTATAGTTGCGTATGGTTATTACGGTTTTTATTTTCAGAATAACACCGATAAATCCCATTACAACGCTATTTACCCTAATTACCAATAGAGTACAATATTAACACATTAGTGTATCTCCTTTATGATATTTACTAAACTGTTTGTGAATTATATAATCTTATTTTCTGTCGCCGGCGCAAACATTTCTGTAAATATATTTTGGCGAGGAGGCGAAAGCCGTGGATGAAAAAATCCTGACAATAGACGAATTACAAGACAAACTCCGCATAGGAAGAAACCAGGCATACAAGCTGGTAGCGGAGAAGAAGATTAAAGCATTCCGCACAGGAAAGTGCTGGAAAATAACAGAAGCCGCACTGAATGAGTACATCAGAAAAAGCGAGGAGAGCGGCAAGGAATAAAAGAGATAATGAATATATTCCCTTATTTTGATAACACTATAAAGGGAATATTCCCTTAGCCTATTGACATTTCCCTTATTTTCTGCTATAATATAAGGGAAACTCAAAGGAGGTAAGGTCATGCGAGAATTCAACTACTCCCAGATAAGGAATCAGAAATGGGACTCTGAACTGCTGAGTCTTATCGCTGCGATATATAAGGAAGCCGGAAAGCAGGAACTGTATCTGAAACAACGTCCGCAGGAGCTTGAAAAGCTGGTAGAGATAGCAAAAATCCAGAGCACTGAGGCTTCCAATGCCATTGAGGGAATAGTCACGACAAGCACGAGAATAAGACAGCTTGTAGAGGAAAAGACCACTCCCCACAATCGTGACGAGCAGGAAATAGCCGGCTACCGTGATGCGCTCAATATAATCCACGAGAGCTTTGACGCCATTCCGGTGACGCAGAATTACATTCTCCAGCTGCACAAAATCATGTACAGCCACATGAATAACCCGATGGCAGGAAGAACGAAAAACGTTCAGAACTACATCACCGCAACATATCCCGACGGGCACACCGAAATTCTTTTTACTCCGCTTGAACCCTATGAAACTCCGGAAGCGCTGGACAGAATATGCGAGGAATTCAACAAGGTCATCGGTAATATGGAGCTGGAGCCGCTTATCGCAATTCCGGTATTCATACACGATTTTCTGTGCATTCACCCGTTCAACGACGGCAACGGAAGAATGAGCCGTCTGCTGACTTCGTTGCTGCTGTACAGGTGCGGATTCTATGTCGGCAGGTACATTTCGCTTGAAGCGAAAATAGCTAAAAACAAGGACCTGTATTACAGCGCACTCAGGGAATCCCAGACGGGGTGGCACGAGGTGACGGAGGACGCTGTTCCGTTCATCAAATATATCCTCGGAACTGTTCTTGCGGCGTACAAGGATTTTGAGGACCGGTTCGCCCTGGTTGAGATAAAGCGCACGGCTCTTGAAACCGTCAGAATGGCTTCGCAGAGCAAGATAGGCAGGTTTACCAAGCAGGATATCCGGGAATTGTGTCCCTCGTTAAGTCTGAGCGCAATTGAAAGCGCACTACGCAAAATGGTCGATGATGGCGAGCTGAAACGTGAGGGCAGCGGAAAAAATATCTGCTATTACAGATTAAAATAACAAAAAACCGGTGCTCCACAAACGAAGCACCGGTTGATCTATATAAAAGCGGCTCGCACCGCTGATAATCATTTGTTCGTCAGCCTGCGAGCCAGTTTGTAGAATGTTGTTTTCTTCATGTCAAGGCGCTTCATTGCCTCTACGGCTGTAATTTGGTTAGACTGCCACAGGTCAATCACCTCGGCGTAGTTTTCAGGCAAAGATATCTCAGGTCTGCCGAATTTCACACCTTTGTCGAGCGCGAGTCTGATTCCCTCGGACTGACGGGTGCGGATTTTGCGGCGTTCCTTTTCGGCGGTGTAAGCCAGCAGCTCAAATACGATACTGCAAATCAGGTTCTTTTCAAGGTCGGATTTCTCTTTCGTGTTCAGAATGGGCGTGTCGATTATCACAATGTCCACGCCCATGCGCTGAATATCGAGCCATTCGTCCTTGATCGCGCCGTAATCCCTGCCAAGCCTGTCCATCTCCTTGATGACGAGCGTGTCACCGGGGCGAAGCATCTGGTTCTTCAAAGCAAGGTAGCCCTTGCGCTGAAAATCCTTGCCCGACTGCTTGTCCGTAACGATGTCACGTTCCTCAACGCCGTATTCGAGAAGCGCCTCGATCTGACGGTCGAGATTCTGTTCTGTGCTGGAAACCCTGGCGTAACCGTATGTTCTTCCCATGATTCCTCCGTTCGATAAAGTATACTTTAACGGAAACCGGAAAGCGCCGTGATTCTGCGTTCGTAAATGTCGGTTTAGCGCTTTCCGGATATGTCCGCAATGTGGGTGAGATTTCCGAACGCTCAGAATTCACCGCAGTAGTCGTATGCGCACTCGTTCAGAATTTCGCACAAGGCTTCCTCTATTACTCCGGGCTGGTACAGCATTTCTTCTATCTCTTCCACGAAATAGCCGTAGCTTAGGAGCAGGTCAATGTCCTCCCGGGATACGCCTATGGAGCTGGCGAAGTCTTTGAGTTGCCTTACGTCCTGCGGTTCATTCTCGCATGGCTCGGGAACATTCCACCAATCACGACGGAAATAACGATAGTCGTACATCATCAGGTTTGCCGATACCCAGAATCGTATCAGCATTGTCGCTGTTCTTACCACCCTCGTCGATTTCAAGTTCCACGCCGAAATAGCGCTTTGACTCGCCGTAAAATATCGGTTCGGGCTTGTAGTTGTATTCGTGAATAGAACTGTTCTGACGTTCCTCGTAGCAACGGTCGCAGTAGGCGTAATGTAGCTGGCGTAGTCGCGGTGGATAATACGCCCACAACATTCGCAGGTCGTGTAATAGTCGTCGTAGCAAGAGTTGCAGAGTGGCATACTGTCTGAGCCTGCGTTGTCATCTGCCCATATTCTGTCGCCGCAGTGTTCGCAGGTGACTGTTTCGCTGTGGTAGCATTCATCGCAAAGAATGTTACCATCAAATGTATAGTAGTCATCGGTTTCGATTGTTGCTCCGCAGCAGCTGCAAACTGATCGTGTGGTTTCGTTTCTGTCCATGGTGTGTTCCTCCTAATCAATATTCTTCTGCCAAAAGCATAGTGGAATGTGTCTCATCGTCAATGACGAATATTTTTGCCGTGATGGGTTCGTCAGTCCGGAAATCGAATGTGTGTTCGTAAGCGGGTTCTTCCTGACTGTGCGTGACGTGCTGGGTATGGTCCTTTGCCGTGAGTTTGAAAACCTGAAGATAATCCTTTTCGGCTTTCATGCTGTCAATGCAGTTCCAGAGGATTATTTGTGTCAGTATGGGGACTGTTTCCGTTATTCCTCTGGTGCTGTATCTTGGGTTGCTGAACATTTCTGTTACCTCCTGTGTGGCTCTGTTATGCGGTTTGTGAGCAAAACAAAAGCACCGTCACCGTAAATTTATATCACGGTAACGGGGCTGTGTTCTGCTGTGAAAATCGGGTGCAGGATAAACCGAAATAAACTACTTCTTCAGACGGAAGTCCGTGCTGTCAAGGCGTTTCATTTCACGTTCTGCATCGTCGATTTTCTGCTGAAGCTGACTACGCTTCTCGTCCTTGCGGCGCTCGGTCGCTAAGCCGATTATGCCTGATATCACAAGGATACCTGCTTAGGCTATTGCGGCGAGCGTCTGTGCGCTTATTCCTTCATCGGATCACCTCCATTCAGCAGAATAATATACCTCTGTGATTGGAGAATTTTCGGGCGAACATGGGATTAAATAAACCGAATAGGAGCGTGTAATAATGCTTAATAATACTAAAGATATATTGACACTAAAAGAGCTGCAGAAACTTCTGCATATAGGAAAAAACACCGCTCTGCGATTGGTGCAGAGCGGTGAGATTGAGGCATTCAGGGTCGGGAATCAGTGGAGGATTCTAAAAGGTAGTTTACTAAAATATATAAAGAAAACTCTATGTATATATTAACATAAATACTATCATTTATATACAAAAATTGATTTCCGTATTGACATTTATAGAAATATGTGATATAGTTAATAAGAACTAAAGTGTAAATAAAAGTCAAAAGGAGCTAATGATGAGTACAAATGGTATAAAGTTTGAAGCAGGGTTTATGCAGAGAAATAATCGCTCTGTAACCACCAACAATTCTGTTGCATTAACTGAATTTATAGCTAATGCATGGGATGCTGGTGCTCATAACGTAAATATTACCATACCTGATAATGAAAATGGTCAAATAATAGTTGAAGATGACGGAACCGGATTATCAGATGAAGAATTTCGTTCAAGATGGCTAACTCTGAACTATAACAGGCAAGCTCATCAAGGTAAGTGGGTTAAATTCCCAGGAAATGAAAGTGGAAAACGTATGGCTTACGGTAGAAATGGAATAGGAAGGCATGGTATGTTTTGTTTTGCCGATAGTTATACAATTGAAACATGGCAAAACGGAATGTGCAATGAATATAGAATCACTGCTTCAGAGGGGGATTCTCCATACGAATTAGAAAAGCTCGGTGAATGTCACAAAGATGGCCATGGGACTAAAATTAGTGCTTTTCTTACTCGTAATTTACCCAATATTGAACAAATGACGGATATACTGTCTGCTCGTTTTATGTCCGATCCCAATTTTGAATTGAATATTAATAACAAAAAAGTTGATTTATTAGAACACAAGGGGCTTGTGAGTAATAAAGAGGTAATGCTATCTGTACATGTAAAAGCTAAGATATTGATAATCGACTCCTCTAAAACATTTACAAAATCTCAGCAGCATGGAGTTGCATTTTGGGTATCTGGAAGACTTGTTGGTAATCCATCATGGTCTTATGGGAATATTACATTCCTTGATGGCCGTGTAAAAGCGGCAAAGAAATACACAATTATCGTTCAATCGGACGACTTGATAAATGATGTTATGCCGGATTGGACGGGTTTTATTCAATCTCCATCACTTGATCTTTTGATGATAAAAGTTAAGAGTGAAGTCGATAATTTCCTTAGAAGTGTTATGTCTGAACAGATTGAGGAAATAAAGCAAGAAGTTATAGAAGACAAACTTGATGATTTCAGATCACTTAATGTATCCGGACAAAGAGAAACCTCTGAATTCATTGAAAAAATTACTACTGTTAATCCATTTATAAGCACTGAATTTATTAAGTGTGCAATAGACGCTTTTGTAAAAATTGAAAAATCCAAGAGTGGAGAAACATTGCTTAGAAAAATCAGTCAGATGAGTTTGGAAGAACTGGATATGCTATCTGATTTATTAACATCATGGGATATTAACGATATTGCTTATGTAATGAATGAGATCGACAGAAGGATCATTGTTGTTGAAGCTATCGATAAGGTATATAGAGAAAAGTCAACTGATGAATTGCATACTCTTCATCCGTTGGTTTTAAATGCTAGATGGATATTTGGTTCGCAATTTGATTCACCTATGTTTACATCTAATTCAACACTTTCAACAGTAGTCAAAACCCTTTTCAAGGAAGATGATTATGATCTGGACCCTATCAGCAATATAAAAAAACGCCCAGATATTGTATGCCTTAAAAGATCCACTTTTAGTTTCACTTGTACAGACCGAGCTGACCCAGAAGCAAACAATTTACTGAAACCGGATCAGATACTTATAGTTGAACTTAAGAAAGGAGGATTTCCTATTGGATTTACAGAGATAGGGCAAGCAGAAAATTATGTTCGGCAAATCAGAAAATCTGGTTGTTTACATAAAGCGGCATCAATTGACGCTTATGTAGTAGGTGCCAGTATAGATGATGTTGATTCCGACAGAACAACTGATAGCGGACGTATCCATGTAATAACCTATGGTCACTTAGTTGACACTGCCCAGGAAAGATTGTTTCGATTAAGGGACAAACTTAGGGAGCATTATGACTCGCTAGGTAAAGAATCAATCGTTGAAAAGGCTCTTAGAGCCGACAATCAAATTAAAATGCAGTAATATTAACAGGGAGGACAAATATGAGCAAGAAAATTATCTATATCAAACTTAAAACAGGTTGTGAACCAATTAAAAGATTCGAAGAATCCTATGGTTATTTCAAAGATAATGATAATGACTTTAACAGGCGGTTTTACGGTTTAACAGATGCCGCAGACTATGGGATTGTCGAAGGCGAAGAATACTATATTTGTGCATTGGTATATTTAGGGGATTTGCGCGAAAAGTGCGAATATACAGCTGCATATCTTGGAATAGCTAGATTTGTTTCCGAGAATACAAGATTATATCATATTATTCAGGCAAAGTTGGAAAAGGGAACATCGCTTGATAATCTTAGCAAATTAAATGATTTGGATATAAACGGCGATTTCTCTATAAATTATGTCTTTGTCGAGAATTCAGATTATGTTGCACAACAAATTGAATGTATTATTAATTCACCTGTCGATTTCCAAAGAAAAGAAAGAAAATATGACTCTCTCGGAGATAAGGAAAAGCTCCACGAACTGGCACAAAGGAATGAATACTGCGACAGGCAGTATAATCTTCGTGAACCTCAGCCTGACCGTGGAGAATTCCAGCGTGACTATGAAAGAATACTTCATTCAAAAGCATTCAGGCGAATGGTCGATAAGGCGCAGGTGTTCAGTGCTTCCAAGGGGGATTATTATAGAACGCGAATGACACATTCTCAGGCAGTCGCACAAATTGCCAGAGGTATCGCTTCTGAGCTTAACCTCAACATGAATCTAACTGAAGCAATCGCTTTAGGTCATGATATCGGGCACACTCCGTTTGGTCACCAGGGTGAAAGAACTCTTGATGATATCCTTAATAATAAAATACAAATAATAAATAACTATGACGAACTTTATGACTTAGGTGGTTTCAAACATAATTATCAGTCTGTCAGAGTGGCTACGACTCTTGAGGATGAGTATTATGAAATAAATGGAATGGATCTGAGTTTTCAGACGCTTGAGGGTATGCTTAAACACACAAAGACATCTCCAAAGTATGACCTGACTCAATTTATTAACTATGACGAAGCAGAAGATAAACTTCATATGGGGCAATCTTTCTGTTCAACCCTTGAAGGACAGGCAGTTGCATTGGCTGATGAAATTGCACAGCGTGGGCATGATTTAGATGATGCACTTACATCCGGGGTAATTTCGTTTGAAGATTTTCAAAATTATATGTCTGTAAAAAAGTTTGGAAACCTTAAAGAAATAATAGACGAAGTCAGCAATGATATGAAGCGATATATTAAAATCAATCACCGAAAAATGGTTGACGAAAAAGAAATGCTGATAAATAGAACTGTTTCAGCCATTCTATCATTTTTTATTAAGGATGCAATAGAAGAATCCCAAAAACAGATGGCAGAGTATTCTGTTGAAAAATTTAATGATAATGGACATGCTGTCAATAAGGAAATTATCAGGTTGTCAGATGATGCGAAGACACTTTGTGCCTATCTTGAAACAGCTATAAATAATTTTGTAATCAACAGCACCGAGGTAGCACTATTTGACAGCAATGCTGAAACTATCGTGAAAGGTTTGTTCAAGGCGTATTATAATAACCCTAAACTTCTACACAAAGGCACATTACGAAGAATGTATATTGAAATGCGAAAGTATACTACTAATGTGGTTGATTTTGAAAGAGGAAACCACATTGCTGTTAAAGAAGAACTATCCAGAATAACTAAAACAATTGTGAGAAACTCAAAAGTTAAACACAAAACTGATAGTCCTTACATCATTTTGCCTGATGATGATTTTGATGAGTACTTAATAAAGCGCAAGATCCTTGTAAGGTGCATATGTGACTTTATTTCTGGAATGACTGATACATATGCGACAAATGAATATAACCGCATTGTAAAATAACTATAATCTGTTTTTGACTCCGCACCTACATATCGGGTGCGGAGTTGTTTATGCTTGGGTATCAATAAAAGGGTAAGAAAAGACCCACTGCCGATCATTCAGCAGTGGGAGCATGTTACATATTCAAAAATCCATTCCTAAATGCGTCAGGGAACGGGAACATCTTCTCGCCCATTTTGAATTGAACCCGAATATACTTGCTGTCCAGCTTTACAATTGTGCCTTCGCCAAACATCCTGTGCCTTACTGTACCACCGACAGCAACACCCGAAAGGTCGATTTCAACAGGTGCAGGCGCGGGGTTTGCAGTCTGCGCCGGCTTTGGAGGCTCGGGCTTGGAAAAGCCATACTGCTCCGTGACAAGCGACGGCTTTGCTCCAACTGTAACAGGGATTTTCCCGGCGGGTTTTGGCGTGGCGGGCTTTGCTGGCTCTGTCGGAACGCCCGCAGCCGCTCCCGCCATGCTATTCTGCTGATTGTAGAACAGCCGCTCAAATTCCTCCCTGCGGATAGAGATATCCCAGCCGCCGACCTCGTCATCGTCATGACGGTCGATCCCCGTATATGTAAGGCTTGCATCCTCGTAGCGCTTGAACTGGAATATTGCCTGATTCATCAGGTTGGAATTGAACAGCCCCATAGTGCAGAGCAGCTCGAAATCCCTTACATCAAGATTTGTGACTTTCTTAAATAGTCCGGGAGATATCTCGGTTATCACATCACGCAGCGACTTTTCACGCTCGTCCGTAAGATACATGAATATAGGCACACGGGTAGCAAATTTGATGAGCTTTTCCTGAATCTGCTTGCGCAGTGTTTTGGTTTTCTTTTCGTCCTCGGTCAGCTCCTGCTTCTGCTTTGGCGTGAGCTTGTCCTCGCCGTCTTTTTTGGCTTTCTTGACTGCCTCGGACTTGTTGATTATCGTTTCAATATCCTTGTTCAGACTGCGGAAGCCTTCAATGTTCATCAGAGCTTTTAGCGCATGCTCGTCAGCCATAAGCCTTGCAAGTGTGTCGTTATCAACGTTAACAAGAAGAGCAGACTCCCAGCGGCGTGCAAGCAGCGTCGCCGAAGTTCCTGCCATGGCAATATCCAGCACGTCCTGTGCATTTATCGCTTTCATTGCAGAGCCGTCATACGCAAGAACCGGCAGGAAGCTGATGAAATCCGCAACTTTCTTTTCGGGATCGCCCTCGTCTATGTTCAGCCGGCATGAGTAATCCGAAACCTGACGCAGCGCACGGTCAAGCGCAAAATCGAAAACATAGCACTCCCGCTTCATTATTTCGTCCTCGCCATTTTCATTCTTGACTACCCACGGCGACTGCACACGGAAAGCCGACTGAAAGTAGGTTTCGGGGCTTTTAAGATTACGCAGCATGAAAATACCCGTCCACGGCTTTACGGTAACACCCGTGGTCAGCTTGCCGCAGGACAGCGTTATCGTCTTGGTTTTCAGCGGGTCGCCCATGGAGTTTATAACGGGCTTCACGGCGTCAAGACCGATTCCCGCTTTCGTTCCAGCGCATACGTTTATTGTATAGTCGTGATAGAATGTGTTCTGCTTTTGCTGAAGCAGATTGTACATTGCAAAGCAGCTCGACACATTCGGCAGGAACCACAACGTATGCGACAGCACGTTCAGCAATCGGGTATCCGAAAACGGCATGGGCGGGCGCTTGTCCTGCCCGAGTTTAAGCTCGTCCACCGCCGATGGAAGATGTGCGCCGCGGATAAGGTCAAGCCACTTCTGCACCTCGTTTTCGTATACGAACCGTGCGTCCTCGCCCTTGCCCTTTGCGGAAAAGAACACGTTAAGGTCGAATTCGTTGAACTCTCCCTGCATGGCTATCTGCCGTATCTCCTCGGGTATCTTGTAGGTCATGAGAACCATTCTCGGAAGCGCAAGATACGGATTGCCTGCGCCCTTCCATTCAGCTTTTGCCCGCTGTTCGTCGGAATACGTCCAGTTGAATATCTGCTCCTCGATGAACTCGCCGCTGTTTATTGCACGGAACGGCGTTCCCGAAAGATAAAGATAGTATCCCGTTGTTATGGGCAGGAATGTTTCGTTGCAGGCGTTTCCCGCTTCCTCCTGCTGATATTTCTCAACGTCAAAATCCGCCTCGGATTCTTCGTCGGGATTATCGAACAGCTTTCTCGCATTTTCACGCCATGCACCGAAATGATACTCGTCAAAGATAACGATATCCCAGTTGTCGGTATGGATAAACTCGTTCTTCGCCTTTATACCGCCGTTTTCGTTAGTCCCGAGCAAGTCCTGGAACGAACCGAAAACAACTATCGGTTTCGACTTGTCGGCATTTCTGTACGCGCGGTCGATGTCGATTTTGTTGTTGTGAGCGTCCTTGTTTGAGATAAACTGCCAGCCGTCAAAATCAACATGGGTCTGCAGATCCTCGTGCCATGCGGATTCAACGGCGGGCTTGAACGTCAGCACAAGTATACGCCTGAAGCCCATCTTTTTGCAAAGCTGATATGCGGCAAAGGTCTTGCCAAAGCGCATTTTAGCATTCCAGAGGAATTTCGGGGAACGGTCGGGCTCGTCCTGTTTTGCGCTGTTGAAATAGTCTATCGTGCGCTGAACCGCGTTGAACTGCTCGGGGCGCATTCCGAAGCTGTTTGTGCGCAGGGGCGCTGAAACCTCGCCTGTTTTCAGCTCGTGTATAGCGGCTCTGACGTCGCTTACGGAGCAGTTGAACCACTCGTTGTGGTCGCTGCCTGCGTTAAGCTGACGGAAGCCGTTCCTGCGCAGAATTGCGTGGACTTCGTGGTCTGTAAAGCAGGAGCCGTCCGCGCACATGGCGGATTCGTCAAGCAGAATGGTGTATTTCACGCCGCTCGTGTGGAGCTGTTCTTTTATCCGGGTAGCTGCGTCACGCTCGGTGTAGCCAACTTTTATGTAGCCCTTGTGGGATTCCACGCCGTCAAGCTTATAGGCGTATATGGTTGGAGTTATCGAGGGGCGCTGCGGGAAAAATTCAGTTTCAGCCATTGTCGTCACCGCCTATCTCCATGGGCTTAATCATGCTTTCGATAAAGTCGATTTCTTCTTGCGTAAGGCTGTATTTTGCATAGAGTTCTTCGTCTGTCCACGGTTTGGTGAAGTCTTGCATGGGAATAAATCTATATGTTTTGGATGTAGCATCCTGACTAACCTTTGCTAAACTGTGCATAAACCGAACAAATCTTGTTTTCAGGTAATTACACAGATTTCTTGCTTCCTGCATAGTCATTTCGAGATCAGCACCAATAACAATGTATGATTCAGTGCATATTGTATTTTTGTTGCCAATAAATGAGTTAAGATTATCGTCATTTAATTCAGTTCCAATATTATTGGCTCTTGGGACATAAACCTTGTACGTATTAATCCAATTTTCATGCATTTCAATTTGATTTCTAGGTACATAACCAATCATTTTATTCTTGCCGTAACATAAAACGGGGTCTTTTAAATCAGAGCTATTTAAATGATAGTTTTTATCCTTGATAAAATCCGTACTTAATCCAAATGGTTTTCTTGAAGAAACGATATTACTTAAAACATTTTCACCACATATCTCCACAACTTTGTTCAAGATGGTAATCGACTGACCGTACCGAACAAATATATCTGTTTTTTCACTTATAAGTGGTCTTTCAGATATGGTAACTTTATCTTTATCATGAGAATAAATTTTGGGTAGGTTGACGTGATTATTATAATTACTTGACCATAGAAAATAACATACTCCTCCCCTGATATTTACGCCTGGGAAGCAATCGTCAGTATTGGGAAAATCGTGAATTTCAGATATGTGAATATCATTTAGCATATTTGCTCGGAATTCGTCAAGACCTTTCCCACCAGCATACCATCTTGCAGGTATTATCATACATAGATGATTAGGGTTAAGCTTCTTAGCTTGTTCAACAAAAAAATTATATATTGGCTTTGCACTAGCACCATTACCGCCATCACTAAGCTGATACGGCGGATTTGAGATGATAACATCAAATTTCATGCCGTATAGCTCCTTTGGATCACAATGGATAAATTCGTAAGCGTGAGTTTCATTATCCTCACTGCGGTCGTACTGCGCCTGCGCAGCGCCGCACCACGAGCATTTTCCATCTTTCCAAAGGTGTTCTATACGTTTGAATCTGATATTACCATCAGCGTGTGCGTCGTCAAACCTCGCAACGGAATATTTACTGTTGGGGTATGCGCTGCAATATACGCTGCGCCTTGAAATGAGCGAAGTCAGCTCGGTTATGGCTATGCCAAAGAGCTGCTTTTTGAAAATGTGGTCGAACCGCTGCTCACGGTCGGGTATCTGCTTTTCAAGACCTTTATCAAATCGTTTTGCTGCTTCACGCAAAAAAACGCCCGACTTGCACGCTGGATCCAGTATCCTTGTATCGGGATTGCTGAAAATCTCCTGCGGGAGCATATCAAGCATTTCATTAGCTATTGACGGCGGGGTGAAAACCTCGTCGCTCGACAGATTAGCTAAACAGCTCAAAACATCGGGATTGTAGACATTCTCGAATAATCCTTCGCTCATTCTCCTAACCTCCTGTAATCGCAGATAGATTGTTCGAGGAACACGCCTTCATCTGACGGCGCGTCCAACGACATCTGTTCACTTTCAGTTTGAAAATTGAGCAGTTCTGAAAATCTGTAATCCTTGCGCTGTATCTGTCCGCCCATGACAAACGCCCATTCAGAAAAGACGATAGGTTCGTTTGTGTCCTGTGCGTTTTCGTTAACGCACATCATCGTCAGGGCATTGCCGCAGACGATATTGCGGCTGAGAATAAAGCGCACGGAACGGCGCATATTATCATTGCAGTCCTTTTTGCAGACAGCCTTGTATTCTGCGTCCCAGAGCGCAAAAAGCCGCTCGCGGCAGGCTTCAACGTTGTCCGCAAGGATATCCACACCATATAAGCTGGACACGGCAAGCAGGCTGTTTTTCTCGAAGTCTGTCACCGAACGGCGGTATTTTCTGCGTACAACAGCCAGTTTTCGCGTGAGGATCTCGGCGAGGAAGTTCCCGTCCCCGCAGGCAGGTTCGAGGAAACGGCTGTCAATGCGTTCTGTTTCAGGCAAAACGAGGTCGCACATAGCCTTGACTTCTTTTTCGGCGGTGAACACCTCGCCATGGTCGGCTACTCTCTGTCGGGATTTAACTTGCTGCGTCATGGTCGTCACTCTTTCCGGGCGGAATTTTTTCAGAGTATTCTCATCAGGCAAAGAATAGGCGCCACTCCTTTGACAGAGCGGCGCGGCGGACATTATGACGGTAATAAATACGGCGAATAGGCAATAAGCTTTTCCATATTATCGCGTTTGAATTCAACGGAAGAATGGACATATCGGTCAAGCGTTATCTTGACATTCTCATGACCGAGGATTTCGCTGAGCGTTTTTATTTCTACTCCCGCCTCAACACAGCGAGTTGCAAAGGTGTGTCGGAGCGTGTGGAAATGTACGCCATCCAGTTTACAGACAGCAGTAACTTTGCCGAAATAGTACCGAAGAGCGGCTGGTTCAACAAAATGTCCGATTTCACCTGAAAGCAGGAAAGCTCTTTCCGGCATATTCTCATAGTATTGTCGGAAGAATCTGATATGCTGCTCAGAAAGCGGAATATCCCGTATTGAGCAGGCACTTTTTGGTTCGGATATGATTATTTTCGTTCTTGTATTTTCATCGTCGATCTGAATACGCTGCATTGTAGCACCGATGTGAAGCATTCCATTATCAAATGAGATGTCCTTCCTTTGAAGAGCGCATAGTTCTCCGATTCGTATTCCGGTTGACATAGCAAGCAATATTCCCACCGAGCGAAGCGAGTTCTCAGCAATCAGTTGTTTGTTGAGCCTTTCCTGTTCGGATACGGACAGAACCCTCATAGTAACTTTAGGCAGCCGTATCGCAAGCGCTTTCAGGTTGAGCTGACAATTAAGCCCGCATTGATGCGCATATGAAACGATCATCTTTACTACGCAGAGAATGTCGCTTCTTGTTTTGGGCGCAAGCGTACTTCTCTTTTCAAGCATTTCTTCAATATTTGCAGAGGACAAATACGCTATTCGTCGTTTTCCAATCATGGGAACGATATGATTCTTGCAGATATTAGAGTACTTGTTGTGTGTTGACGGTTTGCATTTCAGCTTTACAGCTGCAAGCCACTGGGTGGCATAATCTGAAACAGTATTGCGGTCTGTCTGTTTATCATTCATTGGCTTGACCGAGTAACTGCGGAGTTTCTGCTTCACTTCAGAATAGCTGCGAGCATATACCGAATGATATTTGCTGTCGATCAGAACGCGCCCCTCCCAGCGCCCATCGCGGCGCTTGTATATATTTTCACCCCTGCGTGGCATTGTTACCTCCTTGTCATCTGACGGTATTTTTGACGGCGAATTGGAATAATTTACACCACTTATATTATATCACAGGCTATTTGGGCAGAAAACTATCCTGTTTTTGAGCCTGTTCAAAATGAATTGTTGACAAATCGGCAATAAGATTGTATAATAATAGATGAAAAAGCATTTTCAGATGAGAATACTCTGATAAAAGTATTGCTGCTATTTCTTGTAATCAGGTGCCGGATATTAGTTCTGGCACTTCTTTTATACCTCTCAGGCTATATATAGATTATTATAACACATCGTCGCATAAAAGTCTATATATAGCCTACATTTATTTCTGTAATCGGGTATACTGTCTTTAGACTTTATAAAGACAGGGTGTGATCAGGTTGAGAGAAGCAGTGGCCAAAAGGCTTATAGAATTAATGGAACAGAGAAATCTATCTCTCAATGGACTTGCACGCCTGGCAGCAGTTCCACCATCCACATTAAAAAATATCATCTATGGCAAGAGCAAAAATCCTGGAGTGGTCACGCTTAAACTCCTTTGCGATGGAATGGGTATTTCTATCACCGAATTCTTTGATTCTCCTCTATTTTCCGAGTTGGAGATTGAAGATATTGATTGATTTTCCCATATTATGACGTGGTAATTTATTTTTAATATAAAGATAACCTCGAGGAACCACCCCGAGGTTAAAAATATATGATAATGTGCACATAGCCCTTAACAAATGCATTCTAGAACGCTTAGGCAAAACAAATGTATCCAAACAGAGATTACAACATTTCTAAAAAATCCGAAATATCACCCCCAATATCGCCGAATTTCCGTTAGTTTCACTAGATTTCTGAAATCCCACACAATTGCGATAACCAAGCGGAATAATGGTAATTCCGAACGATTATGAGAAACCGCCCGAAAATGCCTTGATAGTATTGGGGTGGTAGAGGCACTTCCAGACTCATGAAACACTTCAAGCAAGTGCATCCGTGAAAACGTTTTGAAAACATTTTTTCTGATAACGTCATATACACATAGCCAAAATCACAAATCTGTTTCTGATAAACGGCTTTGTAAAGCCCTTATACAATCAGAAACAATGTGACGTTTTCGAGTTCCGGATAATTCTCCTCTAAATATTCCACGAGAAGAGAAATATCGCTTTTGCTGCCGGTGAATGTTGCCTTAAATGAACATTGCATGATTTTGTTCCTCCGAATAAAAAGTAGATTTCAGGGCGTTTACCCTATGTCACATTCTAAACATTTCCATAGACAGGATCTGTCACTCTTCAGACAATTCAGATAATTCTTTCAGAGTTTTTTCGTAAAATTCAGAGTAATCATTATTAGGACAGTGTATTTCACGGATAACTATTCCGTAAGCGTTCATAAGTATGCGTTTCGGATCATCAGCCATCATCTCCCACTCAGGCACATAATAATATATCTTTCTGTCCGGGAAGTGACGCTTCTTGCAGCAGGCGAGCCACCATATGTCTGCCTCGCACAGATCCATTCCGAAGCCGACCATATAGACATCACACGTCATGAAGCAATCGACCCAGCTGCGTATTTCAAAATCGCCGCCATTTTTTTCGGCTGCGCGCCAGCCTTTCAACATCTGAGGTATGTACGACTGTATTCTTGAAATCAGCTTACCATAAAAATAGTGTCCCATTATAACAGAGTTAGGGGCGCATGCGTGTCCATGGATATGCCAGATCTTCTTTTCTGCTCCATCAACGCTTACAGGGATATGCCCGAACAGCGTCATGTCCGTTGCCCTGTGTTTATGGTCAGCCGGGTAACGGCAGCGGAATGTCTTATTGTCACTCACCGAACGCTCAAGCTCATAAGTATAGTTAGTTGTCAGAATGTCTGTAAACGGGAGCTCAAGGACTCTTTTGGTAAAGGCTTTCTGTTCATCATTCAGAGTGATCGACTTCAACCTTTCAGACAACCCGATCATCGCCTTGTCAACATTATCATCAGACGCAGCTACGATCTGCATATTATAAGGGAGCTTTTTCAGAATGTCCTGAGATATGTTTACGCCATATATTTTGGCAGTATCATTGATTATTTTATCCCACTTTTCAGCGATCTGAATACGCTGTGCTATGCCATTGCCAACAAACAGAACCGGTTTTTTCTTTTCCATATCATTTTCCATTCAGTAACGAATTGCATTAGGGCTGCTTATATCCCCATGTGTTTCGTTGAATTTAATATATTTCGATTAATTTTGCCTAAATTTTTATACATATTATACCGCGATTCATTACAACTGTCAATACGAAAAGTGATGTTGTATAATAAAACTTGACACCCCACGCTCAAAAGAATATACTAAAACCAGGAGGGTGAAGGACATGTCAGAAGCAAAGAAATACGACAGGAGCTACAAGGAG